>Ga0208458_1002000_pt1 | contig 15691 bp, 9 predicted proteins | sample AD_UKC085_MetaG_FD_184432 | JGI IMG/M metagenome (GOLD analysis project Ga0208458, IMG submission 184432) | Active sludge microbial communities of municipal wastewater-treating anaerobic digesters from USA - AD_UKC085_MetaG (SPAdes) (version 2) | ecosystem: Engineered > Bioreactor > Anaerobic >... | reverse complement strand
ATGATCTTACCGCCCAGACATGGAAAACCTGTGAAAATGATGTGAAGATTTTGTGAAGATTGACGGTCTGAGCTGTTGCTTTAATGATCTCTATCTCAAAAATTATTAGCGGATTATGACTAACTTATCCACTTGACACTGTGAAAACACAGTGCCATAATTAATCCTGTGAGGGGAATGCCCAAAGGAAAATTCTTCACCCCTACTCCAAAATTTCAACCAACTTTCATGGAGGATATTGTGAATGTAACCTTTCGTATTGTTGCTCTGGCAATGCTTATTTTAGGCTTGTTCAGCCCTTCTGGAGGACAAACCGTCAGTGCGCAAACATTTAACTGTACCGATGTGACCGAAATTCCACAGATTGAGTGCGAGGCCCTGGTGGCATTCTACAATTCAACCGATGGGGCTGAATGGACTGATCGGACTAATTGGCTAGAAACAAACACGCCCAGTAATTGGTATGGGGTTACTGTAGTTAATGGACATGTAACGCAATTAATTATTGTTTTCAATAACCTCAACGGCAGCATGCCATCTGAACTAGGTAATCTGACGGGTCTAGCGAGGCTTTATATTTACAATAATCAAAACTTAACTGGCAATATCCCTCCTGAATTGGGTAGCTTAACCGGCTTGCAGAGGTTATATCTTTACAATAATCATCTTACAGGTTCAATACCGCCTGAGTTGGGAAGCTTAATAAATTTAGAATACATGTTTCTTAACAATAATCAACTCACCGGCAGTATTCCAACCGAACTTGGTAATATGACCAGTTTAGAATGGATAAATCTTTATGACAATCAACTTACAGGCAATATCCCGCAAGAGTTGGGGAATTTGACAAATTTGGGTATCCTTTACCTACACAATAACCAACTTGACGGAATTCTACCGCCAGGTTTAGGTAATTTAATAAATTTGGGCACCCTCGACCTACACAATAACCAACTCACTGGTAACATTCCATCTGAGCTAGGTGATTTGGTTAATTTAACTTATTTTGATCTTGGTAATAACCAACTAAGCGGTAGTATACCCCCTGAACTAGGCAATTTGACCAATTTGCTCAGTTTTGAGCTCGGTTATAACCAGCTTACTGGCAATATTCCGGCAGAAATTGGTAATTTGACCAATTTGGGCACACTTCTCCTTTACCACAACCAACTCACGGGCGAAATTCCTCCTGAACTGGGAAATATGAGCAGTTTGGGCGATCTTTCTCTTTCATACAATCAACTCGTTGGGGAAATCCCATCTGAACTTGGATATTTGACTGGTTTATATTCGCTTGACCTTTCTGGAAATCAGCTCACCGGGAGCATTCCAACCGAATTAGGTAATTTGAGCGGATTAGAGCATTTGGGACTTGCCAGCAATCACCTTACTGGCAGTATCCCGCCCGAACTGGATAATTTCTTTCTACGTGACCTTGATCTCAGTTATAACCACCTTTCAGGCAGCATTCCTGCTGAATTGGGCAGCTTAGGCTCCCTAAGACTTTTACGATTAAACAATAATCAACTGACCGGGGAAGTGCCTGCTAATATTGTTAATTTAGTTAACCTCTTTGACCCAGGCACTTGGGTGGATGGCGGCGATGGGCTCAACCTGGATTACAACGCCCTTACAGTCCCAGCAGGATATCCCGTAACAGGCAACCCTCTTCATGACTTCCTCTCGACAAAGGATCCGAACTGGCATCTCCGGCAGATAACTATCGACACTCAATACATTTACCTTCCCATTGTGCTACGCTGATTTATTGAAGTGCTTCTTCTTTGAGCATCTCCTCTAGGCTGACTGGTTTGCCGAATAGTCATTCCATATTTTCATTTGGAAATTAATCTCAAACAACCAAGGTCACCCTTCATTGGGACAGCCCTTGGTTGTTATGTATGGAGTGGCTGATGTCTATCGAACTCATAACCCCTTGAGGTGCGGGCAAGAATTTTGAGGAATTGAAGCCAATAATTTTGACTACGCGCAAATCCAAATAGCATTCCAAATGGCCAGAGGTAGACTTCCTCCAACGACCAACTCTCTTGACGTATGAATAATTTATTCATACAATATGAACATATTATTCACGCGCGGTGACAAATGGACATAACAGATTCGATACAACCCCTCATTTTCCAGGCCGAGCAGGATGGCCTGGTTCAACGCACCTTCCGCCGATTAGATTCTGACCGGCAGCAAGCGGTCATTAACGCGATTCTGGCTGAAGCAGCCATCTCGGGGCCGGATCAAATACGCATTCAGGCAGTAGCGGAGCGGGCTGGCGTGGCAGTTGGCTCGCTGTACCAGTATTTTTCTGACCGAGAGCATCTGCTGGATTTTGCTGTTTGGTTGTGCTCCAGGGCATGGGAAGCAATGTTCAGTCAGTATATTCCGTTGCTGGCAGAAATACCGCTGCGAGATGGTTTGCGGGCTTACATCCAGGGTGGGCTAGAGCTGAATGAAACGGAGCGCGGCGTGGTTCAGTTTATGGGGCGGGCGGCCTACCAGGGCGGTCAGGGGCGGACGCAGGCAGCAGTCGATTCAATCGCACAAATCATGCTATCCGTCACACGCCAAATGCTGGAACAAGCCAGGCTGCGGGGTGAGATCCGTGAGGGCCTGGATATGGAAGCGACCACCCGCTCTGTGAATGCTTTCCTGATTGCGCTTGGAGATGGACAGCTATTCCCATATCTGAACCAATATTACCGGTTAACCGGCGAGGATATGACATTTGATCGAGTTCTGGATGCGGCTATTGATTTAATAGTACATGGATTGGAATAGGGGATCAAGATGTCTATGTCTTCTTCCAGTCTCGAAATCAGGAACCTACAGAAATCATTCAGAACGCTGAAGGCCGTGGATGGCATCAGCTTGCAGGTTCAGCAGGGTGAGATCTTTGGCTTGCTCGGGCCGAATGGTGCCGGTAAAACAACAACCATTCAGATGATCTGCGGCTTGTTGAAACCGGATGCGGGAGAGATATTCATCAATGGGCAGTTGGTCAAGCCCGGCAATCCAGCGGCTATGCGGAAAGTGGGCATCTGCACCCAATCGAATATCCTGTGGGAAAAACTTACCTGTTTTGAGCAACTGGTATTCATCGGACAGATGTACCACCTACCCAAAAGGCAGGTCAAGCATCGGGCTGAAGAACTGCTTGACCAACTGGGCTTGAGCGAGAAATGCAATCAATTGGCTGGCCAGCTTTCAGGCGGGATGCAGCGGCGTTTAAACCTGGCGATGGCCCTGATGAACGACCCAGATCTGGTGGTGCTGGACGAACCCGAAACCGGGCTGGATCCGCAAAGCCGGGTGATGGTTCGCGAATACATACACTCGCTGGCGCGTAAGAAGACGGTTATCCTGACCACGCATAATATGGATGAGGCTGACCGTTTATCTGACCGGGTGGCTATCATTGACCAGGGGCGTTTGCTGGTTATGGATATTCCCGAAGCATTGAAGCGCACACTCGGTGACGGGGATGTGCTGGAAATGGAGCTTGCCAATGAACTACCAGAGTCAGTACAGGAGGAATTGCGGGCCGTAGATTTGCAGGTCCATACGGTTAACCACACGCTGATTCTGCGTGGGTGGATATTGATTGAAAAACTGCCGGCTGTGCTGGAGATATTCCGCAGGAACGGTATTCAAACTGGCGAGACACGCATGCGGTCTAACACACTGGAAGATGTGTTTATCTCTATAACCGGGCGCAGGCTGCGGGAATAGAAAAGGCTTTATCTGATGCGACTCTGGAATGTTTTTATCAAATGTGCCCGGGAGCAGAAAAGAGATTTGTGGGTCTTGATGCTCAGTCTGGCTTTTGCTCCGTTGTTTGTACTTATTTACTGGCTCATGACCAGCGCTGGTGGATCCACTACCTATGGGCTGCTTGTCATTAACCAGGATAAAGGGTACCAGAACCTGAAAGCGGGTGAGGCACTGGTTTCCCAGTTGAAAGGTTTTTCGTATGAGAACGGTGCTCCTTTTTTGAAAGTCATAGAGGAGATAGATCTGACTACAGCCGAAGAACGGCTGCACAATCGGGAGGCGGCAGCACTATTGATTATCCCGGAGAATTTTTCTGAAGTCGTTGACGGGATGAAGGATGGGCGCGAGGCAGGATCAACCAGCCTGGAATTTGTGGGCGATCTGACCTACCCGACTTATACTGTTGCGGCTGTTTCTGCTATGACGGTGGCAGAGACCTATCTTACCTCAATGAGTAAAATTAACCGCCCGGTCGGCTTTCTTGAAACCCCGTTGGGTGCATCCGCGTCGAGAAGTGAATTTGAAAACTATATGCCAGGATTATTCATTTTTGCCGTTATCATCACCATCTTCCAGGCTGCCATGCTTGTGGCCCGCGAGAGCGAAGGCGGTAAGTTGATCCGATTGCGGATGGCAGGCGTCAGTTCCTTTGAATTTCTGGGCGCATCTCTGCCTGGCTGGTGCTGGTATCGGTGATTAGCGCTGGATTGACTTTCGCTACGGCTGTTGCGCTGGGGTTCACCAGCCAGGGGCCTCTCTGGCTGGCTGTGATTATTATCATTTTCACCAGTTTTTCCATTATCGGCACAGGTATGATTGTTGCCAGCTTTGCAAAATCCGTCTCACAGGCTTTTGTGATTGCCAATTTTCCGTTAGGGTTCCTGATGTTTTTGACCGGGGCTGCTTTTCCAATGCCGCGCACGGGCCTGTTCACAATTGCCGGTCATGAGATGGCTCTGGCAGACATCCTGCCGCCAACCCACGCGGTGATTGCATTGAATAAGATATTCACCCTGGGGGCGGGTTTCTCGGACGTTGTTTTTGAGCTGACGGCATTAATTGTGCTTTCGGTTTTATATTTTGCCATTGGGGTCATCTTGTTCCGCCGTATAAACTTACGGTAAATGAGAGATGTTCTCCTGGACGCGATTGTAAGAGAGGAATCCAATGCCCAGTCTGAAAAGCCGCCTGATTATTTTTGGCATCCAGCACAATCGCATCTTCAAAGGCCGCTTGAAGCGCGACGTGATCACGCGCGAGACCTTCATGGTTGAATTGCGTAAGCAGTTTGAAGAAGGTGCCAAGAAGTTCGGCGCTATGCCACCTGACATCCTTGCAACACCCGTGAGTATTCCGGACCTCCCAGAAGGGTTGTCTGCTGAATGGATTCGCCTTACCGCCAACGCTGCTTCCCTCTGTTGGCATCCATGTTTCCGGAGGCCACTCAGGCCTGGGATGAGACAATTGCGTACATCAAGAAACGCATGAGGGTCGATTAGCAATGACCACACAAAAACCCCATCCCGATTAGCCAGGATGGGGTTTTAGGTGACATGATGCGGCTTCAGCGTAGAATGACGGGGAGGAAGATTGAAGTTCCGGCCAATGTGGACTGGCGCGGGCTCCAGAATCCGCCCTGCAGTACCACCCCTCCGCCGGTCAGCCGACCGGCGTCGGGTTGCCCGATGGTGCCATTGAGGACGAGCCCACCGCCCAAGCTGCGCCCGCCGCCGCTGTCCATTGTGCGCCACGAGAGATCATACACGATCGTTTGGGCATGTGCAGCGCTGACAGCGACCAACAGCAGGGTACAAACAGCCAATAGAAGGATTAAGCGATGCCTGGTTTTCATTCCTGATCTCGCTCTTTACTCTGCGTCTTCAGTGAGGAATAAATCGATGGAATAGAACATGAACCCGTCCGAGGTGGTGATCGGGCCATCCGCATTCAGATGGATTTGCACATAACTGGCATTGGTGATGGCAACCCGGGGAGTGGCGGGGAAGATAGCGAAGCAAGAACGGGTGGTGGAGGCACGATCAGTGTTGCTGGTCAGATAGGCCTCGTAGGTGCCATCATCGCTGCCCTTGTAAACCCCAACAGCATCAATGTACTGGCTACCGGCCGAATTGATCTTGTAGCAAATCCGCAGGCCCTTGATGTACACATCTGAACCAAATAGCTGGCTATAGGTCGAGACTGGGATGACCAGCAGGCGTTCTTTGACCACAGTGGATGTGGGATTGACGGTAACACCACCATTGGCAAGCGGATAAATGGTTACTTCGGCCGGAACCGCCCGAGACATTGCTGTGAATGGGCTGAGGTTCAAAGTCGAATCCGCACCGACATAAACCGTGTCGCCGACTTCGAATTTCCCGCTGACTTCGAGTTTCCCGCTGATATAAACCGGCCCGTGAGCCTGGAGGGCCGAACCCGTGGCCATGGCATCCAGGTAAAGCGCGGTGCCGGAGGTGTGGGAGTTTTCCAGTGATAACGTGGGGGCGCTGGCGGTGTTGATCCAGGTCTCAGCCACATGATCATGATCCGGCAGGTTCAAGACATTCAGCGCTGTATGGGCATACGGGGCGGCAGTAATAGCCTGGCGGGAGAGGGTGACACCCTGTCCGTTGTTATAGCTGTCGCACCAGATTTCAAACTGCAGGTAACGAGCATCGCCGTTGAAGGGCGTGGCTCCAAACTCATTGGCGCCGTTCAGGGTCAGGGTGAAATAACCATGATCAACCTGGAAATTGCTGATTTGCATCGTGCCGCCAATCAGGGAGCCGCCTGAGGCGGCATCCCAGAGGCCGATTTCCATATCGCAGCTGTCGTTGATGGGCGTGCCATCACTTTCGGCCAGATAGCCTTGATAGGTGAAGCCGGTGCCCAGAGCGCCTTCCACGACGGGCGGTTCATCGCCCGTCTGGGCTGCGGCACCCATGACGCCGAACAGGAGCGCTGCCAGCACCAGGGTTGTGATGATCAAAGTTTTATGTTTCATGATAGGTCCTCTCTGAAAATGAATTGAGTTGGGTTTGGTTTTGTCGCTGCGCCCAATGATTTTGCACAGGCGCTAAAGACCTTGTAACAGTGGGGAACAGCTCTATGATGGGTTTGAGGGCTCCTCCTTAATATTCCTGATAGAGGTTGCCAGTCGTAAACTGAGAAAATCGGTCAGGTCACTTAATGAGTTGAAATAGAATTTGCTGCCTGCGGGAACGAACTGCACGGAGCCGCGCCAGGAAATCGAAGGGAGCAGGGCATCCTCAAACCAGATCCGAACGATGAAGACATGTTGTGCGCGTACAGGCAGGTTATCCATGTCTTTGATTGTAGGGATGGCGCGTCCAGAAAACGTCCAAACGGAACCGCTGATTACGCTGATTGCACGGATTTTACGAATTACGCAGGTGGCAAGGTTTGACCGAATATCCCCATTCAGCCCAGGAAGAAAGAACCGCTGATTACGCGGATTTCACGGACTGCTTGGGATCAAATTTTGACCGGACAATTCCCCGTCGAGCCCAGACTAAAAGAACCGCGGATTACACTGATTTCACTGATTTCACGGATTACGCAGGCGGCAAGGTTTGGCCGAATCCAATTCAGTCCAGGAAGAAAGAACCGCTGATTGCACGGATTTCACGGATTACGCAGGTGGCAAGGTTTGACCGAATATCCCCATTCAGCCCAGACCAAAAGAACCGCGGATTACACGGATTTCACGGACTGCCTGGGGGTAAAGTTGGGCAGGATAGTCCCTATTTATAAATCGATTATTCAGCCGGCCACTCGCCGCGTTCATAAGCGGCGATAATTTCTTGATTTTGCTTGATCTGCAAATACTTCTGACGCGATTCGGCATCGGTGATGGCCTGTTCCCCCGCCTGTACAGCCTGGTAGGCGCGCTCCAGCACTGCACCGGCATCGGATTCATTGCCCCCGGCACGCAGCACCCGCGCAGCGTACCACAAAAAGCGGTGACAGTTGTCGTGTTGACTTTCTATCCGGGGGTAAAGCGCAAGCAGTTCGGCGGCGATCTTCATCGCCGCGTCAATATTCCCAACACTTAGTTCGAGCAGCGCCAGTTCTGATTCTACGCCGCATAGATCGGAGGGCAGGTCCAATTCTCTAAAAATATCAATCGCAGTGTTGAGGTGCTCTCGAGCGGATGAAATATCACCTAATTCGTGCTCGGCTTCTCCCAGGTTATGCAATGCGGCGGCTTCTAAGAAGCGATTCCCGGTTCTCCGGGTCAGTTCTACAGCTTGAAGTGAGTACTGCCGCTCAGAAAGGTAATCGCTTTGTTTTGCAGCAATATAAGCCAGATTGATGGATTCGGTTGTCATGCCACCCAAATCGGCCATTTGTTCTTGAAGCTCGAAGGCTTGCTGATAATGCTGCCGGGCCTGGTCATAATCTCCCGTGGCAGCAAAGAGGCTGGCAAGGCTTTGCAAGGTCAGAGCAATGTTTTTATTTTTTTGCATCTGGCGGAACAAATTCAGTGCGGAAGTCAGGTGATGCCGAGCAGATTCGATCTGGAAGAGACCGGTCAAAGCCATCCCCATAATGCGATGGGCGTTGCCCTGCCAGAAAACATCGCCGCTCTTCTCAGCCATCATCAGGCATTTTTGTCCATACTGCAGGCAGCGCTCGGCATCTGAACTGGTCAATCCTTTTGCCGCCAGGTTCCACAGGGTTCGCAAGAAGGCATCTGTCGGGAAGGAGTCCTGACACAGGGTCAGGGCTTTCTCCGCCCAGGCATCAACCATAGGCTTCTGGCGAAGGATTACATATATCTCAGATACAGCACAGCAGCATTGAATTTGACCTTGAACATTCTGCAAATCACCGTACAGTGCCAGCGCAGACTGGAAGCCAGCAATTGCAGCAGTGTAATCATCAATGATTTTCAGGTAACTGGCTTCAGTATAAAGCGCTTCAGCCTGCCAGCGCTGGTTGCCCTGGGTTTGCGCCTGTTGTTTGAAAGATTCAATCAAACGCGCCTGGGTCGGGCGGTCATCCATCCGGCGGTAATACATGATCTGGCGCTTGATGAGCTCAAAAGTCAGGTCAAGATCCTGGCTGGCAGGCACCAGTAATTCCAGTTGCTGCAAATCACCTTGTTGAGCGGTTAGCTCACCCCGGCGGTAATGAATGCTTTCACGCAGCATCAAGAGATCCACCTGGGTGCGAAGATCTACAAAGGCTGAATTCTCGCTGACAAGCTGCAGAGCACGGTTGAGAGCATTCAACGCTTCTGTATCGGCAAACATCCTGAGCGCAGTCTGGGCGGACTGCAGGTAAGCCGAAACGGCCCGTACCGGGTCACCCCCGCGGTCGAAATGAACCGCCAGATCCCCCGCCATCTCGTCCCGCAGATCGGCATAGAGCATTTCCAGAATTTCGGCTACGCGCAGATGCCGGCGCTTACGCTTGGTCGCGGGAATTTCGGCGTAAAGCGCTGCCTGGATCAGGTGATGCGCAAAACGGTAATCGTACCGGCTGCGGCCTTCTACATCCTGCACCAGGTGATTGTCCAATAAGCCACTCAGCGCTGTGTGGGCTTGCATTTCGTTCCAACCGCCCACTGTGCGTACAGCTTCGGCACCAAATTGGGTACCGATTACCGCGGCAACTTCAGCATAGGCCCGAGATTCGGGCAGTAAATCTACCAGGCGGCGACTGATTACAGCACTGATGCCACCTGGCAAGGCTGTTCCAATTTCATTATCGCTATGTGCCTGCCAGTGCTGCCAGAGCAGGTCAATAAACAGTGGGTTGCCTTCGCTTTCGATAAACAACCTCTCTGCCAGTTGGGATTGTTCCGGCACCATCTGCTGCATCAGGGTATGAATGTCCTGTGGTGAAAGCGGTCCCAGCAGCAGGTTTTCCATCAAAGAGGTTGGATCGGGGTCGTGGTTGGATGTCAGGTTGTGCCGCAGTGTGTGTAATGGGTGATTGTGAGCTATTTCTTCGTCGCGATAGGTAGCCACAACCAGTATCGGAGCGCCAGCGATCCGGCGAACCAGGTACTCGAGCAGGGTGATACTGGTCTCGCCAGCCCAGTGCAGGTCTTCGAGAATCAGCAGCACCGGGCGGGGCGCGGCCAGTTTTTCAAGGCACCCGGCAGCGGCATCAAATAACCGGATACGCTCCCGGTCTGGGTCTAACTCGGGCAGGTGCGGAAGATTGCAGCGCCTGGGTAGTTCCGGAATCAAAGCGGCCAGGGCAGACAGGCGATTTAGTTCACCTTCCAGGTTGATGAGCAGCGGCAGTACCAATTGAAAGGCTTCAATCAGGGCCTGATACGGGCGCGGGTTTTGTTGAGAGGTGGCGCCGCGCAAGATGCGCGCGCCCTGGCTTTCTGCCAGCAACGCCAATTCTTGGGTCAGGCGAGTTTTACCAATTCCGGCCTCTCCACCGATCAGCAACAGCCCGCCGTGACCGCGCGCGGCGCGGCTCCAGCGCGTGGACAGGCGATCCATTTCCATCTGACGACCCACCAGTGGCAGGCGCACACTCACTCTGTGGGCGGGGCTAACCTCATCCGAAGGGTCAGTTGATTCGATATCTGCAATATGAGCATGATGGAGGATTGCCTCATAGAGCGCCTGAGTTTCAGGCATTGGAAGCACCCCCATCTCCTGCTTAAGTTGTTTGGAGAACCGCTCATATTCGGCTAACGCCCCAGCTCGGTCGCCGGACTCATAGCGCAGCGCTAAGAGCTGTCGTACAGTATCTTCGCGAAAGGGATCTCTGGCTAAGACCAGGCCAGCATAGTGAATGGCCGCTGAATAATCGCGGCGGGTCCGGCAGTCATAGATCAATTGTCCAAGGCCGGTGAAATATAAATTGCTCAGCCGTTCACGCTCAAAGAAAATCCAGTCATCATAAATTGTCTCAAGCAGGTCGCCGGTATAAAGTGGAATGGCTTGAGCCAATGTCTGTGGGGCGCCAGTTAGCCGTTCAAATTCAGCTACATCTAGTTGATACTCCGCCGCTGGGTTCCATTGAACTGTCCGCGGATTGACCAGCAGCCAGGGATAGTCTGGCGGAGCAGGAGGTAAAGCTTGCTGCAAGTGATGTAAATGGCGGCGCAGATTGGTGCGAGCATCGCTTTCGGCATCATCAGGCCAGAGCGTAAAGGCTACCTGCTGACGATCCAATGGTTGGGCGCGCTGCAACAGCAGATAAGCCAGCAGCGGCATGGTCCGGGGTGGCGCATGAAAGTTGACGGCACGGCCATGATATATCAGAACGGGTGAGCCAAAAAGTTGAATGGTGAGCATATTGATCGTGATGACGGGAATATATAAAATTATACACGCAAGACCATGATGGCCTGTCGAAATTATTCGACAAGTTGACCCAAAATCGAATCTATCAATCGGTGCCGTTGTGTAAGGGTTGCTCAGATGGCAACAAACAAAAAAAGGCCGCTCTAAATTAGGGCAGCCCTTTAGTTATTATGGGGTGGCTGGTGGGGGTTGAACCCACAACCCCCTGGTAGACAGTCAATAAATAAGCAGCAGAGATTTGGTGTGGATGGAGACTCATTGCCTTTCTATGATTTGCTCTCAATTTTGGGTATGGATAATCTCCAAACAATCGCTTGACTATTTTTGATGTCAGGTCAATAATAGATTATAGTTCTGGGGGAATCGCAAGAAAGTTCCCCAATAAGTTCATATCACTTTTGGGAGGTCAATCATGAAACAGCTATTCCGTCTCCTTGTCCTGGCAGTGCTGCTGCTGGGTACCTTGTCACCCACCGTGACACACACGGTACAGGCTCAAACGATATCCTCTGACACCGACTTCGCCGATAATTCACTTGCTCTGACCCGGGAACAAGTCCAGAGCTTTGACTGCGCCACGGTGACAGATATCCCTCTGGGCGAATGCCAGGCTTTGGTGACGCTCTATAACAGTACCAATGGCGCTGGATGGACGGACAACACCAACTGGCTGGTGACCACAACCGCAGGCGGCTGGTTTGGTGTTACGGTCAGCAGTGGACATGTTCAAGTTCTCTCCCTTTTAACTAATGGGCTCACGGGCAGCATCCCGCCTGAGCTGGGCCATCTGACTAACTTACAGATCCTCAGTCTTGGGTTCAATCAACTCACGGGCAGCATCCCGCCGGAATTGGGCAATCTGACTTATTTGGAAGACCTCAACCTTTGCGGCAACCAATTCGGCAACCAACTCACGGGCAGCATCCCGCCGGAACTGGGCAATCTAACTAACTTACAGAATTTCTATCTTGAATTCAATCAACTCACGGGCAGCATCCCACCGGAACTGGGCAATCTGACCAACTTACAGCGCCTCTATCTTTACGGCAATCAACTCACGGGCAGCATCCCGCCCGAACTGGGCAATCTGACTAATCTACAGCACCTCCCTCTTCACATAAATCAACTCACGGGCAGCATCCCGCCCGAACTGGGCAATCTGACTAACTTATATTACCTATACCTTAATGACAATCAACTCACAGGCAGCATACCCACTGAACTGGGCAATCTAACCAATTTAACATGGCTCAGCCTTTGGAGCAATCAACTCACGGGCAGCATCCCGCCCGAACTGGGCAATCTGAACACCTTACTGCGCCTCGATCTTGGGGGCAATCAACTCACGGGCAGCATCCCGCCCGAACTGGGTAATCTGAACACCTTACTGAGCCTCGGTCTTGGGGGCAATCAACTCACGGGCAGCATCCCGCCGGAACTGGGTAATCTGACTAACTTGGAAGACCTCCAGCTTTACAACAATCAACTCACGGGCAGCATCCCTTCCGAACTGGGCAATCTGACCAACTTACAGCGCCTCTATCTTTACGAGAATCAACTCACGGGCAGCATCCCACCCGAACTGGGCAATCTGACAAATTTGGTAGATCTCGACCTTGATAATAATCAACTCGCGGGTGGCATCCCGCCTGAACTGGGTAATCTGACCAACTTATATTACCTATACCTTAATGACAATCAACTCACAGGCAGCATACCCACTGAACTGGGCAATCTGATTATCTTATATTGCCTCGGCCTTGACAACAACCAGTTATCAGGAGAAGTCCCAGCCAGCTTTGTCAATCTGGTGAACCTGTATGATGCTGGCACTGGCACAAGATACTATGATGGCCTGGACCTCGACTACAATGCCCTGACCGTTCCAGCAGGGTATCCTGTCGCCGGTAACCCGCTCCACGACTTCCTCCTGTCCAAAGATCCCAACTGGCACTTGCGGCAAACGATTGAGGAAGTGGTTGGCAGCAGCGGTGGCGAAATGACCTCGTTGGATGGAACGGTCAATATTATTGTGCCCCCCGGTGCAGTGGGCGATAATACCACTTTCACCTTTACGCCTCAACGTGGTCCGAACTTCAACATTGGTAAACTGGCTTTTGCCCATAACAGCTTCCTACTAACTGCAGTGGATGGTCTGGGCAATCCGGTGACAGTCTTTGCTCAACCCGTCAGCATGACTATTACCTATGACAAAGTCACACTGGGGTTGCTCGAGGAATCGCTCAAGCTGTATTACTGGGATGCCACAACCACCACCTGGGTGGATGCAGTAACAACCTGCGATCCGGTTGGAGAATACACTCGCAATCTGGAGGGCAATACCTTCTCCCTGGAAATCTGTCATCTGAGTGAGTTTGCAGTCCTCGGTGATGCCCCGCGCATCTTCCTGCCAACTGTGCTCCGTTAATTCTTCCAGGGTGCTGTGCTCCCTTCACGGTACCCACTCTGCCGGGCCTGTTCGAAAAAACAGACCCGGCTTTTGTCATTTTCAGCGCAATCGAATGATACTTAGGGCGCATCGCATGCTATAATGAAATCGGATTTAAGAGCCGTCGGGGGCAAGATTTCTCTGACGGGGGTTATGTGATATGCGTCTGTAACACATCATCTCAAAGGAGTATTCCGATGAAATCCATTTTCCATACCATTCACTGGATTCTCTTGGTAACGCTGCTGACAGCATCGTTCTCCGCACCAATCACCCAGGAAATTGACCTATCCCCAAATACTGCCCTGTCTATCAACTACACTCCTGATCGCCTCCTGGTGAAATATGTTTCTGGCGCAGGGGTTGAATCTTTTGTGCCGGAAGCTCCAGGCATACTGGATGCCCAGCCTTTGTTCCAGTCTCAGGGGCAGGTGTACCGGCTTACACTGGCTCCTGGCAGTGATGTTTTGGCTATAGCAGACCAGCTTCAAGAAGACCCGCATGTTGCCTGGGCTGAGCCCGACTACCTGGCCTACCCAACGGCCACCAACCCCAATGACCCAGAATTTCCCAACCAATGGGCATTGACACAGATTGACGCGCCAGATGCCTGGGATATAACCACCGGCTCAACTACCATTTCCATTGCCATTATCGATTCTGGAATCGATTTCACCCACCCCGACCTCACCGATAAAATCTGGATCAATCCCGGCGAAATTGCCGGTAACAGTCTAGATGATGACAATAACGGGTATATTGATGATGTCAATGGTTGGGATTTCGTATATGGCGATAATCTCCCAGCCGATGACAACGGCCACGGCACACAAGTCGCTGGAATTGTCGGGGCATCCACAGATAACGCGACTGGTGTTGCGGGAGTATGTTGGAATTGTCGACTGATGCCGGTCAAAGTGATGCAGGCCAGTGGTGTAGCCAATTACTCAGCTATTGCCCAGGGTGTTCTTTACGCAGCCCGAAAAGGTGCCCGGGTTATCAATATTTCTTTAGGCGGCTATAGTTACTCCAATGCGTTGCTGGATGCAGTGGAGATGGCAACCAACACATACGGGGCAGTCGTGATCGCCGGAGCAGGCAACGACAATATCTCAACGCCATTCTACCCGGCAGCATACGAGAGCGCAATCGCAGTGACAGGCACCGACCAGAACGATCTTAAGGCGTCCTTCTCGGACTATGGCACCTGGGTAGATTTCTCTGCTCCCGCGGTTGACATAACGACTACTTTCATGGGTGGGGATTATGGCTCCGTCCAGGGAACTTCCTATGCTGCTGCATTTGTCTCAGGCCAAGTCGGCTTGATCTGGAGCCACCACCCTGATTGGAATCCTTCGGCAGTGAGAGCACAGATTTACTACACCAGCGAGGATATTAACCTGCTCAATCCAGATTATGCAGGATTGTTAGGCCAAGGGCGGATCAATGCCTACCTGGCTGTAACGACTATACCTGCTCCGGTAATCAGCCTGGAGCAAACTACAGTTAATGGCGATCCACAAGGCCGACCCGATCCCGGCGAAAGCGCCACATTAGGTGTTACCCTGGCCAATGACTGGCTTGAGGCAGAAAATGTAAGTGGAACGCTAACCACCGCAGATACCTATGTAACTATTACACAGGGTATAGCCAGCTTTGGCAGCATTGCGCCTGGGAGTAGCGCTGCAGGTAATCCAGCGTTTACCTTCGATATAGATGCGGAAGCCGGGTATGATCATCCCATCAATTTTGATTTGAGCTTGAGTGCGGATAGTGGTTATACAGAGACTATCAATTTTACCGTCAACACCCGCGGGGCTGAAGAACTGGTAAGTGGTACTATCGGCACAGACACAATCTGGACCAATGACAAAACATATATCGTAACAAATAACGTGGGGGTGGCTCCCGGTGTAACCTTGACCATCCAGGCCGGGACGAACATTCTATTCAACGATTATACCAATCTGAATGTGGGTGGCAAGTTAGTAGCAGATGGCAGTGAGACACAGCCTATCCGATTCTTATCAAATACAGGTGGAACCTGGGGGGGGATCTACTTCAACGACTCATCCACTGATGCTGTAGCGGATAGCACCGGCGACTATTTGGACGGCAACTTATTACGCTGGGTGATCATTCAGAGCACGCC
>Ga0208458_1001995_pt1 | contig 15740 bp, 10 predicted proteins | sample AD_UKC085_MetaG_FD_184432 | JGI IMG/M metagenome (GOLD analysis project Ga0208458, IMG submission 184432) | Active sludge microbial communities of municipal wastewater-treating anaerobic digesters from USA - AD_UKC085_MetaG (SPAdes) (version 2) | ecosystem: Engineered > Bioreactor > Anaerobic >... | reverse complement strand
GAGCTCAGGGAACGGGGTGTATCTGAAGTCGCCATAGAAAAGTTGCAGCCAGTTATTTTACTGAAGGGCAACAACACCGAAAAACTTGGGCTGTTGAAAAATACACTAGCTCCTTCCGAGGTGGGGATGAGGGGAATTGGCGAGATGGAAGAGCTGCTTGAGCTGATTCGACAGAGCGGTGAGCTTTTATCGGAAGTTGAGCTGGACCTCTCGCTGGCACGTGGGCTAAACTACTACACCGGAACCATATTCGAGGTAAAGGCTGCTGATGTCGAAATTGGCAGTATTTGTGGCGGTGGTCGCTACGACGATCTTGCCGGTATTTTTGGAATGAAAAACCTAAGCGGGGTTGGAGTGTCGTTCGGTGCCGACCGCATATTCGACGTAATGCTGCAGCTCAACCTCTTTCCCGATAGCCTGCTATCCTCCACGCAGGTAATGTTTACCAATTTCGGGAAAAGCGAGGCTGCATACTGCCTTAAAGCTCTTCGGCAGCTTAGGGAGCAGGGTGTAAGTGCAGAAATTTATCCCGACCCTGCCAAGATGAAAAAGCAGCTCGACTATGCAAACCGGCGTAGGATTAAGCTGGTTGTCATTGCCGGCGAGAGCGAGATGCAGCAAAACCAGCTATCAGTGAAGAATATGGAAACAGGAGAGCAGGCTACTATTTCTGCTGAAGATGTTGTAAGCTATATCAAAGAAAATATTTAAAGCCATGACCAGAATTCATAGGATTTCACCCCAACCCCTCACATGGAAGGTTTTAGAGGATATTACCACCGGGGATTTCAGGCTATCGCTTTCGGATGAGTCAAAAGTTCTGATTGAAAAGTGCCGCCGTTACCTGGATGTCAAGATGGAGGAAAGCAGCGTTCCCATTTACGGCATCACCACTGGGTTCGGCTCGCTTTGCAACAAAACAATATCCCGAAATGAGCTGTCGCAGCTCCAGAAAAATTTGGTCATGTCCCATGCCTGTTCAACGGGCGCAGAGGTAAGTTCGGAAATTGTTAGACTAATGCTTTTCCTTAAAGCACATGCCCTGTCGTTGGGAAACTCGGGTGTTCAGGTTGCAACGGTGGAGCGTATCATTGATTTCTACAATAACGACGTACTGCCTGTTGTTTACGATCGTGGCTCGCTTGGAGCTTCCGGCGACTTGGCTCCGCTGGCCAATCTTTTTTTGCCTCTGCTTGGCATGGGTGATGTAAGGTATAAGGGAAAGGTTGTAGAGGCTCTGGATGTGTTAAAGGAGTTTGGGTGGCAGCCCATTGAGCTGAAGTCGAAGGAGGGGTTGGCTTTGCTGAATGGAACCCAGTTTATGAGCGCCCATGGTGTTTCCGCAATGCTCAAGGCATTTAGGTTGATAAACCTTTCCGACCTGATTGGCGCAATCTCCCTAGAAGCCTTCGATGGACGGGTAGAGCCGTTCCACGAGAATATTCAACAGGCCAGGCCACATCGGGGACAGGTTGAAACCGCCAGGCACATTAGGGCAATTCTGGAGGGTAGCGAGCTGATTAACCGCCCCAAAAAGCATGTTCAGGATCCCTACTCATTCCGCTGTATCCCTCAGGTTCATGGGGCATCAAGGGATGCCATTGCGTATGTTGCCAGCGTAATTCTCACCGAGGTTAACTCCGTTACCGATAACCCCACCATTTGGCCCGATGAGGATTTGGTCATTTCGGGGGGCAACTTCCACGGGCAACCGCTAGCCCTGGCCTACGATTTTCTGGCTATTGCCCTTGCCGAGCTGGGAAGCATTTCCGAACGCCGCACAGCTCAGCTCATTTTAGGGTTAAGGGGGCTACCTGAATTTCTGGTGGCTAACCCCGGGCTAAATTCCGGTTTAATGATCCCCCAGTACGCTGCTGCCGCCATGGTAAGCCAGAATAAGCAGCTTTGTACACCTGCGTCGGTTGATTCCATCGTTTCATCCAACGGCCAGGAGGACCACGTGAGCATGGGGGCTAACGCTGCAACCAAGCTGCTGCGCGTGGTAGATAATGTTGAACGCATTTTGGCCATTGAACTCCTGAACGCAGCCCAGGCAATGGAGTTTCGCCGTCCAGCCAAATCCTCGCCGGCTATCGAAAGCATACTGGCAAGCTACCGCCGGCAGGTTAAGTTTTTTGGTGAGGATAGAATTATGTTCAAGGAAATTGATAAAACTCTTGAGTTTATTAGAAATATTAAACCCGGGGAATGGCTATAAAAGATGTGCGGTAGAGGAAAACTGCTAGTTTATCTCAACCATATCAACCGGAATTTTGAGGACTAGTCGTAGGTCGCGGCCCCAATCGCGCATGTCGAAGTCGTCGCTTTCGTAGTGGCAGTTTATTCTTACTTCAACACCCCTGCTGTATAGCTCCTCAACTTTTTTTAAGAAACTTACCAGATGGTGCTCCGAGCAACCGTTGATAAATGTGAGGTATAGGTCAACAGTAATTTGCTTGGGTTCAAATTCCGTAGAGTATAAAAGAAACCACCTGGTGATAGGAGCAAAGAACGACTCGGGATCGCTGGGTATTAAATTCCCAACCATCGAAATTTTTCCTGTGCTTTTGCTACAAATTACTTCCGGAGTTTCCGTTGTTGCCTGAATATGTAGATCAACCAACCCTTTTAAACCCTCTTTCGAAATCATGCTGATGAAGATATAAACGGAGCTAATGTAAAAAAAATTCAAACAATGGCCGGATAAAAAAATGAAAAAGTGATGCTGATTTTTTTTACGCCTGACCCTTGTTGGTGTTTCTGGATACCAATAGTTATTACAACCTTTTCTTCTACATGAAGGTTGTTTTGAGCGGCTACCCCCTTTTCTAACCTGTAAATATGAATATAGGCGGTGTGCTGGAAGGTTTTCGTCTAAAGCCCTTTCGGAATCTTTCTTTCATGAGCCATCCTCTATGCCCACCTGTTCCTTTGAAGTTTGGGAGTAATCGTTTGCTTATAGGCTTTCTAAAAAAATGAGAATATATCTTTTGTGAACTTAAGCTTCCTGGTTGGGAAAAATGATTAGCTTACATTCTTGCTACTATCTATTAGCTTAGGTAAAAGTCTGTGCTAATCGGTTTCATCTGCCTTTCTTATTTACCAGGCAAAGGTTTCAAAACATTTGTTTGATAGTTGAAAATTATTATGTACGTTTGTTTTAAATTCTAAAACCAATAACTTATGAGAAAACTGAGATTATTTGCAATTGTTGCGGCTATTGCTTTAATGTTTACCGCATGTAGTGACGATGACGACTTTTCTGTTGAGGGGAAATGGAACATTGTGAAAGAGACCACAAATGTTTACTCAGGTACTAGCGCTACCGGAACACCTGTATATACCTATACAGAAACGCAAGATCTAGGATGGATACAATTTAACAGCGATGGAACAGGCATCGATAGTGAAGATTATACATTCACATGGACGCTTAAGGGTGATAAGCTTGCCATAAATCAAGATGGAGAAGAAGTTACCCTAACTCTTACAACTAAGGATGGCGGTAAGATGGTTGGCTACTTTCAGGAAACTTTCACTGAAGATGAAGGGGATATGACAGTAAAAGTAATTATTGAATTTGCCAAAGTTTAAGAATTCCTTCAATTTTCTACAAAGGCTATTCAACACCTCTCACCAAAGAGGTGTTTTTTATTGATGGTTTTTTAAACAGGTGTTCATTGCTGATGTATGAAGTGAGGTAAGCATGACAATTATCCTGCGATAAGGCTGTACGTTCAGCTGAATACTGAATAGAAAATAAAACGTCCTTATTTTCACGGAAAGATAATGCCATCACGGCTCTTTAAAATTTTAAAATCAGGATAGCGCAAAAACAGCTACATTTGAAATTCTAATATCAGCATAAAACTCAAACATTTAAAGGTGAGCAAAAAAGGCGAAAAGCCCTCGGGGAGAACTCCCCAGAAAAGAGGGGTTACCAAAAGGGACCTTCGCGAGGGTCTGATGGACGTATTCATCAAAAACCCTAATCAGAGTTTTAACTACAAGCAGCTATCAACAAGGCTTGGCGTGAACAACGACAACACCCGGAGGATGATAACCGAGGTGCTCTACGAGCTTGTTGGCGAGGAACGGCTGGTTGAGCTTTCGAGGGGCAAGTTCCGCCTACAGGAGCAGACAAGCCTGGCAACAGGAATTCTGGTAATGAGTAAGGATGGATCGGGAGAGGTAACCACCGACGATAACCGTGAGATTTTTATTCCTGATTTTAGGCTTAACCACGCCCTGCATGGCGATAGGGTGGAGATTAGCATTTACCGCCACCGACGAATGGGGTTACTTGAAGGCGAGGTTATTAGGGTGATTGAGCGTGCCAAGCGAAATTTTGTCGGAACCATATCGTTGCTTCGCAACCACGCCTTCGTGGCTCCCGACAATAAGCTGATGCCCTATGATATCTTTATTCCCCATGTTGAACTTAGGGATATCAAAAATGGCCAAAAGGTTATTGTGCAAATTACCGATTGGCCTCCCCGGGAAAAGAACCCAAATGGAAAAATAGTTGAAATTCTTGGAAATCCGGGTGTGCACGAGGTTGAAATGCACGCTATTCTGGCAGAGTTTGACCTGCCCTACAGGTTCCCCGAGGAACTCGAGAAACTTGCCGAGAAGATTGACGACCGTATTTCCAATGCCGACTATGCCAGCAGGCGCGATTTTAGGGATGTGCCAACATTCACCATTGACCCGTTTGACGCCAAGGATTTTGACGATGCGCTATCGGTTCAAATTTTACCAAGTGGCAACATTGAGGTGGGTGTCCATATTGCCGATGTTACCCACTTCGTGAAGCCGAATACCCCCATAGACAACGAGGCCATTGAACGGGGAACTTCCGTTTACCTGGTTGACCGGTGCGTTCCCATGCTTCCCGAGAAGCTTTCAAACTACATTTGCTCCCTTCGCCCAAACGAGGAGAAGCTCTGTTTTTCGGCAGTTTTTGAGTTAAACGACAATGCTGAAGTCCTTAGCGAGTGGTTTGGACGCACTGTAATAATCTCCAAGCGACGATTTACCTACGAGGAGGCTCAAGCTATTATCGAAACCGGCGAGGGCGACCTCCATGAACAAATACTTCTTCTCCACAAGCTGGCACAGAAGCTTCGGCGTGAACGCTTTAAAAATGGCGCCATTGCATTTGAGCGGATGGAGGTAAAATTCGAACTCGACGCCAAGGGTAAGCCACTTGGAGTGTACTTTAAGGAGAACAAGGAATCGAACCAGCTTATTGAGGAGTTCATGCTGCTTGCCAACCGAAAGGTTGCCGAGCTGGTTGGCAAGCAAAAACCTGGTAAAGAACGATTTCCTTTTGTTTACCGTATTCACGATAAGCCTAACCAGGAAAAACTCGATAACTTCCGCACATTTATTACCCGCTTCGGGTACAAGCTTTCAGGGGAGAGCAGCAGGCAGCTCGGTAAATCACTTAATAGCCTGATGGACGAGGTGCGAGGAAAACCCGAGCAAAACCTTATTGAAACACTTGCACTGCGTTCAATGGCAAAAGCGCGTTACTCTGCCAACAACATCGGCCACTACGGACTGGCGTTCCCTTTCTACACCCATTTTACCTCGCCCATACGTCGTTACCCCGACATGATGGTTCACAGGCTTTTAGCGCATTACCTTAGCAACGGTAAGCCTAAGGATAAGGAGCAAATTGAATTGCTTTGCAAGCATGCAAGCGAAATGGAGATTAGGGCTACCGAAGCCGAGCGCGCCTCTATTAAGTACAAGCAGGTTGAGTTCATGCAGGATAAGGTTGGACAGGTGTTTATGGGTGTTATTTCAGGGGTAACCAACTTTGGAATATTTGTTGAGCTAAGCGACTCCCAGTGCGAAGGCCTCGTGGCTATGAGAGATCTCGATGACGACTACTACCAGTTTGATGAGGAAACTTATGCCTTGGTTGGAAAAAGAACCGGACGTCGTTTCCAGCTGGGCGACCCGGTAAAAGTTGAGGTTTGGCGAACTAACCTGGCCAAAAAGCAGCTCGATTTCAGGCTGGTTGATGGGGAGGTACATCCTGGCAACTCCCAGCTACAAGTTAACAGGCCACAAAGGGCTAAAAAGGGTTCGGGTAGTAAAACGCATTCCATGTCCCGTTCTACAAGTAAAAGAAGGAAGAAGTAGCTGGCTGCTACTTGTCTGAGGCTAAGCCCATTCGGATGCAGGGTGTTTTATCAGCTTAAACCCCACCTTAATTATAGGTTGTTCAACACCCTTACAGCACAGTCCTTTAAAAATTGAGAAGGCCACCTTGCGGTGGCCTGGGTGGGCCCAGCTGGGCTCGAACCAGCGACCCTCTGATTATGAGTCAGATGCTCTAACCTGCTGAGCTATGGGCCCCAAAAAATATATCTTCTACATTTTTTATTTGGAGTGCAATATTACATATTTGCGCTGATATTTCATCAAAAGGGATTAAAAAATTATGGCCGAAAGTAGCTCAACAAGTTTTTCCATCCGTAATATCAGGAATATTGTATTCGATTTAGGCGGTGTTCTTCTCGATATAGACTACAGCAAAGCAGTTATGGCTTTTAAGAAACTTGGTGTTGCGGATGATGACCACCTGTTATCTGCCGGCTCGATGGGTATTTTTAACCGGTTTGACTGTGGTCAGATTTCTCCTTCAGCTTTTCATGCGGAGATGTGTGCCCTGGTTGGAATGCCTCTTTCCTACGAGCAGGTTGTAGGTGCGTGGAACGCCATGCTGCTTGACTGGGACGTAGCCAGGCTGGAGCTGGTTGAGGCGCTTAGACAGCGCTACAGGGTTTACCTGCTTAGCAATACCAACAGCATTCACTACAGCAGTTACAATCAAAAACTCGAAGCCATTGCTGGAGGTCGCTCGCTAAGCAGCTACTTTGACAAGGCTTACTATTCCTTTGAAGTGGGATTGCGCAAACCCCAGCGGGAGATATTCAACCTGGTGGTTGAGAGTAGCGGGTTGATTCCTGCCGAAACCCTTTTTGTTGATGATACTGAGGAAAATATCATGATGGCTTCGGAAGTAGGAATGGCAACCCGCTGGATTCGACCTGGTGAGGCTGCATTGCTATCGTCGATTTTAGCTGGATTCTTGAGCGAACCGGTAGGCAGGAGCTGATGGTCTACCGCTCTTCCAGCAGCAATTTTACCAGCTCTTCAGTTTCCTTTGCAAACGTAACAAAGTGCTCGCCGGTTCCCGGGCCTGAAAAGCCTGTTTCGACCCTGCGAATTTTCCCTTTTCGGTCCAGAATCATGCTGGTTGGGTAGGCCATTTGCCCTTCAATGGCGTACAGCACCGAGTCACGCTGCTCGCGCCCACGAGGGGCAACGTACAGAAAGGTGTAGGCTGCGCCAATGCTTTTTGCAAAACGCTCAATTTTTGGTTGTGATTCCTTAAAAGTTTTATCCTCAAAGCATAGCGAAACTACCTCAAAACCTTGATCACGGTATTTCTCGTAAAGTTGCTTGTAGTAACGTCCCTCGTCAAGGCAGTTTGGACACCAGCTGCCTCCGGCCAGCACCGCCAGCACCTTACCTCTAAACTTTTCGTCGGACGATTTCACCATGTTGCCGTTAATATCCTTGCCTGCAAACTCAAAGGTGTCAAAGCCCTTTTTTACCCGAACCAGCTTATCGGCTTCGGGCAGCTTAGCCTGCGGATCTTTTGCTGCTCTCCACGGGCTAACCCATTTTGGACTACCCGAAATTACCCCGTTAACCATGGTGTTTTCATCGGATATTTCACCCTTTACAATAATGGTTTGGGCGCCATCATTTTTTGAGAAGTAGAATCGGTTACCGGATACCTTCCCTTCAAAATACCGGTAATCGCCGGTAGTGCTAAGAATTGTACCAGTCACGCGGCTTCCATCCTGCTTTAACTCGGCAACCATGACGGTGGAATCGGGAGAGCCCGGATTTTCAATAAACCACCACCTTCCAGTGATGTTGAAGGCTGGAGGTTCGGAATACCATGGGAATCGGTCTATTTGACCGGCAAGAGCATAGAATTTGTATCGCGTCCCGGCTTGAACACCTTTAGGATAGTAGAATCCCTTTAGTGAGTCACCGCAGTACGCAACTAGCTCGCTGGTGAAAACGGGCAACCTGGCCCTAAGAGTGTCTCCAACCAGCTCCACTTCATCAACGTTGATCAGCTCGTCGGCATTCCGAATGGTCATGGAGTAGGTTCCGGAATCATTTTTAAGCTCGAAGTTGAAGGGAACATCCAGCTTGCCGCCTGTTGAATCGAGCTGGATAACCCCCAGCCAGGGGCCGGTTGCCAACTTGTGCTCGCCTGTTGTACAGGCCGATAACCAGGCAACGGCAGCAAAAGAAATCAGGTATATTTTTTTCATCATCGTAATGGTTAACTTTTATTTGATTTTTAGGCAATGCCTGAGTTTAATGGTTGCCCTAAACTTAAAGAAAATTGCGAATGCATCTATTATTTTGACCCTGAAAAAAATCTAAAATTTCCTTTTACCCTTTGTTCTCGTCAAGAATGATAGCCTGTTGACTCTGGTTCTACATGCGAAGCGCAGCTACAAGTAGCAAACTTAAACTTTTGATTACGTTAACACATTGATAGGAAGAACTTTTCTATAATTATTTGTCGTGTTGTGTAACCATATTCGGGCTTATTTAAAAGTTTGTCTAAATTTGTTTCAATCTTCATCATCACTAATCATCTCCATGGCATTAACCTAAAATTTACCCAAAAAGATGAGCCAAGTTGCAAAATGGCTGTTCCGCATTTTAGCCGTAGCTGTTTTTCTTTTAATTGCGGCGGCTGTGGTGTTACCACTGGTTTTTAAACCTCAGCTTAAGCAGCTGGCCAAAATCGAAATTAATAAAAATATTAACGCTACAGTTGAATTTGACGATTTTCAGGTTTCGCTTTTAAGAGGTTTCCCGAATTTATTTGTGGGGCTTAAAGGGGTAAGCATTGTTGGTGTTGAACGCTTTGCTGGCGATACCCTTGTATCGTTCGGAGAGCTTGGCGTACGGGTGAACCTATGGAGCATAATCGATATGGAGGAAATTGAGGTGAGGTCGGTTTACCTAAGTGATGCCAAGGTATTCGCCAGGGTTACTGCCGATGGCAGCAAAAATTGGAGCATTGTCAAAACTTCAGGCTTGCCTCAAACCGAGGAGGAGGATACAGCTGCCGCTAAGCCAACCAACATCAGGATTGCACTAACCCGGTTTAAAATTAACAACGCCACTTTTTTCTATGCTGATGATTCACTTGGCATGGAGACGACACTTCGGGGCGTGAACCTCTTGATTTCGGGCAACATGGTTAAAAGGCAAACCGAAATCAGGCTTAAATCCTCGGCCGATGAGTTAGATTTAAGGGTAAAAGGCATACGCTACATTCGTGATGCTGAAGTTAGGTTTAACGCTAACATGGGGGTCAACCTCGATAACGGCACCCTATCGTTCAGGGAGAATGAGCTGCGTATAAATCAGTTAACCTTACTTTTTCAGGGCATGATGCGAATGCACAAAGGCAGCATTGGTATGGATGTTAGCTTTAGCGCTCCTTCAACCGATTTCAAAGACCTGCTTTCCCTGATACCGGCATTCTACCTAAAGCGCTACGAGGATATTCAAACCTCCGGCCAGCTGAAACTTTATGGAAGCGTTAACGGGGTTTACAACGACTCCATTTTGCCCAGCGCATCAATCGAAATTGCAGTGGCCAATGCCATGCTCAAATACCCCAAGCTACCAAAATCAGCCAACGGGATCAACTTTGATGCTAAGGTTTGGTTCGATGGTTCAAACCCCGATAAATCAACAGTTGATGTAAACAGGCTTCAGTTTAGCCTGGGCGGCAACCCCTTCGACGCCTACCTTCATGTGGCCACGCCTGTAAGCGACATGCAGGTTGATGGCAAGGTTGTTGGGAAGGTTAACTTTGCTACCTTGGCCGATGTTATTCCCCTCGACAGCATTTCCGTTACCGGCCTGCTGGAGACCAACCTGAAGTTTGGAGGACGTATTTCACACTTGAAGGAAAAGGAGTACGACAAGTTCAACGCTGAAGGTTCCCTTAACATTTCCAACTTCACTCTTACCGGATGTGATTCTACCCGGCAGGTTAAGGTAGGTGAGCTAATCGTCAACTTTTCACCAAAATTCGTTGAGCTGCAAAACCTTAAATCAAGTCTGGGAAGCAGCGATATGCAGTTAAGCGGTAGGCTGGAAAATTTTATACCGTTCGTTTTTAGGAATGAAGCCCTGCAAGGTCAATTGAATCTCACATCAACCCTGTTGGATGCTAACGAGCTGCTATCGGGATTTAGAGTTCAGGCTAAACAGCCGGTTGATTCGGTCGTTACCCATGGTGTAATTAAAATTCCTCGCAACTTTAACTTTACTTTGAGCGCAAGCGTTCAGCACCTACTCTACGGCAGACTCGACATTTCGAACCTGAAGGGAAATGTAGAGGCTGACAGCGGCATAGTCAACCTGTACAACCTAACCATGAACATGCTTGGAGGTGATGTGGCTCTGGATGGTATCTATAATCCCATTGATGTTAGTCTCCCCAGAGTTAATCTCGATTTGTCCATTAAGGACGTTGATATCCCGTTGGCATTTAAATCATTAACCTCACTACAGCGTATTGTTCCAACTTTCAAGAACCTTTCGGGTAAGCTATCGGGAAGTATCAGCATTGCCTCCATGCTCGACTCATCCATGATGCCCGTGCCCAGCTCCATTGTAGCCAGCGGTAAACTCCAGTCCAAGAGCATAGGCTTTAAGGAGTCTGCAGTTTTCGGGAGGTTGGCAGATGTTTTTAAAAAGGAAGAATTCCGTAGCCCTTACATGAGCAATGTAAATGTTAACTTTAAGGTTAACGAAAGCAGAATAGCCATTGAACCCTTTAGCACCAGCGTGGGTGGTGCTAAAATGAGTGTAGGCGGCGACATGGGTTTCGACCAGTCTCTTAACTTTAAAGCCAAGCTGGCAGTGCCTACCGAGTTGTTCGACACTGCTGCCGATGCGCTGAGCAAGTTTTCTACCAAAACAAATGTTAGGGTGTCAAACTTGGAGTTGACCCTTAAAATTTCCGGTACTTCCTATAAACCCCTAGTTAAGGTTGATTGGGGCGATTTTACTACCAACATTGACATCCCCGGGTTGTAGTTCTGGATTGAGTACACGCAGACAAAAAAAGTTTAGAATTGATTTTACCTGGTGGGCAATACAACACTAAACCAGAGGCATGACCTGCTTTGGTGATGAGATGCCTAAAGAACCTGATAAGGGTTTTGGTTTACCCTTTGCAAACGTGGGGTGTTCATAGTCAACCTAAAAAAACGCACATCATGCTTTCCGTAAAAAGCCCTGCATAATTTTCCGTATGCCAGCCAGGTTATATTAAATATGGCTAGATCAAGGTCTTTTTAACCACCTTATTGTTTTTCCAGCTGCAAATAGATTATATTTGCTTAGCCATTATAGTTTTTCCCTTTAATTTACAGGATAATAGTGTTTGCTAGGGATTGTCCCAGATTTGAATGGAGAGGTGCTTCATTTTTATTTATATATTATCCCCGAGAGTGAATATGTTTCAATAGCATGCTGATAATCTTAATATTGGTAAATTATGCGGATTAATAAGTTTCTACTCGTTAGTGTTGTGCCATTTTTGATGCTGACTTCATGCCAGAACTGGTTCAACCGCCACTTAATTCCGGGCAAAACTCAAAGGGAAGAAGTTCATCAGCGCTTCAGCGAACGGCTCAAGTTGGTTGAGGCATACGATACATCCATTCAAAGAATTGTTTCCTACGACTTACCCCTGAAAACAAGGGAGGGGTTTGAATTTTTGTATGCCTACATGCCGCTCAGCGATTTAGCCATGCACAGCAGCAGCTATGTGCTGGAGCAGGTACAGCTGGCACTGGAGGCTAAAGACCACTTTAAATGGGGAAGGAAAGTACCTTCCGACATTTTTCTGCATTTTGTGCTGCCCTACCGGGTGAATAACGAGTACACCGATTCTGCCCGCAAGGTGTTTTTTGCCGAGCTAAAACCAAGGTTATCCGGGTTATCCGCATACGAAGCTGCCCTGGAGGTAAACCACTGGTGCCATGAAAAGGTTACCTACCAGCCAACAGATGAGCGCACCAGCGGCCCGCTAACAACCGTCAGAACTGCCTTTGGCAGGTGTGGCGAGGAATCAACCTTTACTGTTGCAGCTTACCGTTCGGTGGGTATTCCCGCCCGTCAGGTTTACACTCCACGATGGGCACATACCGACGATAATCATGCGTGGGTAGAGGTATGGGTTGATGGCAGCTGGCATTTCCTGGGAGCCTGCGAACCCGAACCCGAACTCGATATGGGGTGGTTTGCAGCACCAGCCAAACGTGCAATGATGATCCGAACCTTTGTTTTTGGTAAGTATAATGGCCAAGAGGAAAAACTTACCGAATCGGATTGCTTCGCCGAGATAAACCTGTTGCCACGATATGCCCCATCCAAAAACCTTTCCGTTACTGTGGTTGACGAAGCTAATCAACCGGTTGAGGCCGCTAGGGTTGAGTTTCAAATATACAACTATGCCGAGTTTTACCCTATTGCCTCTAAGGTTACCGATAAAAATGGCCTGTGTAGCATTACTACGGGATTGGGCGATATGATGGTTTATGCGCATAGGGATGGGAAAACCGCATTTGTCAAGGTTGATAGAAGTCTGAACGAAATGGAGTTGAAGCTCTCCTCAACGACTTCCGCAGAAGCTACAGACCTGTTGCTGGTTCCACCCGACGAAATTTCGGTTACGTCTGCTGCCGATGATAAGGTTGCTGCAAACAGCCGCCGGCTAGCTGTTGAGGATAGCCTTCGAGGATGCTACATTGCTACTTTTATTGATTCCCTGTCAGCTGTTAAGTTTGCAGCAAGTATGGGTATTAACGCCGAAAAGGCATGGCATTTCCTCTCTAAAAGTCGGGGGAACTGGCCGGAAATTCAAAATTTTATTACCAACATGGAGCCGGGTGAAACACCTGTGGGCATGGCTCTACTTGGAATTCTGGCGGAGAAGGACTTGCACGACATTACCGCTGCTACTTTAAGAAGCCATCTTAAAACTGTTGACTCCTTCCCCTCATTGCTCGATAGCCGTAGCTTCAATTTATTTGACCGGTACATTCTTTCCCCCAGGGTTGGAAGGGAGTTCATCACACCCTGGCGGGAGTTTTTGCAGGGCTATTTCACCTTCGACCAGATAGGTTTTTTCCGGAACGATCCAACCAACCTGGTCAAGTGGATTTCAGAGAACATCAAAATTGATTCGGTTGAAAACTACTATAAGGTTCCAATTAGCCCCGAGGGTGTAGTTAGGTTAGGCATAGCCGATGCCTACTCCCGCGATATCCTCTTTGTAGCGGCTTGCCGCAGTTTTGGCATTCCTGCGCGGCTTGAACCTTCTACCAAACGTCCGCAGTACCTCATGCGCGGCAGCTGGCATGATGTTGATTTTGGTGAAAGGGAAGTTGAAGCTTCCGGCTGGGGAACACTTACACTTTCTGCTACCTCCGGCATGGAGATTGCTTCACCGTCGTACTATAAGCATTACACCATAGCCCGATTTGAAAACAACAGGTTTGTTACCCTTGATTTTGAGAACGATGCCCAGCTTAGTACCCTGCCTTTTAGCCTATCACTAAGGGAAGGACTTTACAGGTTGGTTTGCGGCACTAGAGATCAAAACGGAGCGGTGAGCTGTAGGGTAAAGTATTTCAGCATTTATCCAGATGAAAAAACCTTCGTAACGCTGGAATTCCCATCGTCAAAAGGTAAAACGGTTGTCCTTGGAAATTTAGGCGACCCGCTTATTCCCGATATTGAAGGAAGCTATATCAAGAATCTGGGCGAGATTGGAGGAGGAGGGTCAACGGTAGTTGCCATTATAGATCCAATGAAGGAACCTACCAGACATTTGGTAAATGACCTTGCGGCCATCAAAACGCAGCTCGACAAATGGGGCGGTGCTGTTGTACTAGCTATTGCTAAGGATAAGCTACCATCTGGCTTCAACGCTCAAAAGCTTTTAGAGGGGGTGCCCTTGCCCATTGGCGTTACTATTGGATATGATTCCCAGCAAAGTTTGGCTAATGCGCTTGCTATTGCTTGTGGGAAACCCCTTTCAACCGATTACCCTGTGGTAGCGGTGGTGAATGGCAAGGGGGAGATAACGTTTTTCTCCGAGGGGTATAGCATTGGACTGGGTGAGAAAATTTTGAAGGAGGTGGGGGAGTAGTCCTGTTGAGCCTTGTCCTTAGCAGCCCCGTAAAATATTTTTTCCCCAAGGAAGACGCCAGGATAAAATTTCCCTTGTTTGGAAAAGCACTTCAGCACCTTTGCGGTTGGGTATTTTTCATCCGGGGAGATGCGAAGGTGCGAAGGCGACATGTCGGCATTCTCCTGTACATCATAATAAAACCGGCATTGAATGTTAAGCGAAATGCTCATTTTAGCTATCTTTGCTAGCTAAATTTAGCCCAACCAATCTGGTTTTCTATGGATTATAACTTTAAGGCAATTGAGGAGAAGTGGCAGGCGCTTTGGCAGCAGAGGAATACCTATAGGGTAGATGTTAACCCCAACAGGCCAAAATTTTATGTGCTCGACATGTTTCCCTACCCTTCAGGAGCTGGTTTGCATGTGGGTCATCCCCTTGGCTACATTGCTTCCGACATTTACTCACGCTATAAACGCCTACAGGGTTTCAACGTGCTCCATCCCATGGGGTACGATGCATTTGGACTTCCTGCTGAGCAATATGCCATTCAAACAGGACAGCATCCCGCCATTACTACCGAGAACAACATCCAGCGCTACCGCTCCCAGCTCGATAAAATTGGGTTCAGCTACGACTGGTCAAGGGAGTTTCGCACCTGCGAGCCATCATACTACAAATGGACTCAGTGGGCATTTATTCAAATGTTTAAGCACTGGTACAACAACAAAACACAGAAGGCCGAACCAATTGATGAGTTGGTAGCCGAGTTTGAGCGAAACGGCAATCAGCATGTTGATGCTGCTTGTAGCGAAACCAAAATTTTTACTGCTTCAGATTGGAGGAATATGGATGGCAGGCAGCAGCAGGAACTTCTTCTGTCTTACCGACTGGCATACCTTGCCGATGTTATGGTAAACTGGTGCCCAGCACTGGGAACCGTTCTGGCCAACGATGAGGTGAAGGAGGGCGTTTCTATCCGAGGTGGTCACCCGGTTGAGCAGCGTAAGATGAGGCAATGGTGCCTTCGCATTTCGGCTTACGCCGAACGGCTGCTTTCCGATTTAGAGCAGCTGGACTGGACAGACTCGCTTAAGGAAATACAGCGAAACTGGATTGGCCGCTCGGAAGGGGCAGAAGTGCTTTTCAGCGTGGCCGATAGCCGGCAGCAAATTAAAATTTTTACCACCCGTCCCGACACCATCTATGGGGCAACCTTCATGGTGCTTGCTCCAGAGTCGGAGCTGCTGGATGGTCTTACCAAACCCGAGTATGCCGATAATGTTGAGGCATACTGCAACGAGGTGAAACGCAAAACTGAACGTGAGCGGGTGGCCGAGGCCAAAAAAATTTCAGGCCAGTTCACCGGAAGCTATGCGGTGAATCCCTTTACCAACCAGCCCATTCCCATTTGGGTTAGCGACTACGTGCTGGCGGGATACGGAACAGGCGCCATCAT
>Ga0208458_1001981_pt1 | contig 15794 bp, 14 predicted proteins | sample AD_UKC085_MetaG_FD_184432 | JGI IMG/M metagenome (GOLD analysis project Ga0208458, IMG submission 184432) | Active sludge microbial communities of municipal wastewater-treating anaerobic digesters from USA - AD_UKC085_MetaG (SPAdes) (version 2) | ecosystem: Engineered > Bioreactor > Anaerobic >... | reverse complement strand
CGTCACTGATTTTAAGCATCGAGTATACAACAAAAGATTGGGATTTGCTTAGTCCGTATTGCGGATTATCATATAAATCTTTGTAAAAATAAGCCTTTGCGATTTTGATACATAGAAAGATAGAAAAAACCATGCCATAATTCTTCTGATTCTTTACACCTGCGAATTTTGTTTTACATGCACTCGTTTTTTTCTTCTTCGCAACGTGGTTCTGTTGGTTAGAGAAATTATTTTTGAAGGGATTGAGAGAAGGAGATTTGGGTCGCTCTTCGCAAAACAAAAACAAAGGTCTAATGGTTGACTTTATGCTAAAAAACCGCCAATTCTACATGAATTGGAATTTATCTGTTTAATATTTCATTGTTTATCATCCATTCACCCTTCCTTCGCAATTATTAATTTCTTTCTTTTGATATCTTCGCTTATCTTTGAGGTATAAATTGAAGACAAAACAATGACAAAGACTCAAAGCTTCATAGCAGACCTTCCTAAAGATAAGAAGAAGGCTATTTCTCAGTGCTTTATATCTCCTGAACTCTTTTACGAGGCAGTCTATCTGATTGTTCAGAACGGACATGTTCTTCAACAGTCGCAACCCGACATGTGGGAGATGAAGCTGAAAAATATCGAATATTATCAGTAGCAGATAGAGGCGAAGTTGGATGGAATGGGCTTTAACGGCAAAGATTTAGTGGCAGATATTGCCAGCGATTATTTTGAGGATTATGTGCATTACCGAGAGGTTAAACTGTCCATTACCAGCGAGCAGTTTCTAGGCATTATCCGAAGCTTGCAGTAATCAATTTGTTTAATTCATAAATAAATTATCATGAAGCCTTTCCTTCGCTTAGTGGCAGAAGATTTGTATGATAAATATGGTGATGATCTCTCTCTCATCACGGTGGTTTTTCCGAATAACAGAGCTCGTCTCTTTATGGGTGAATTTCTTGCCGAAATAGCGGGTAAGCCTATTTGGTCGCCTAAATATACAACCATCCAGGATCTCTTTGCCGGATGCTCCAATCTACATATCCCTGATTCGTTGAAGTTGGTCTGCGACCTCTTTGATGTCTACAACCAAAATGTGCCGACTCCCGAGACGTTTGATGAGTTCTATTTTTGGGGCGAAATTCTTTTGAGTGATTTCGATGATGTGGACAAGAACAGAGTGGATGCTGCGGCTCTATTCAGAAACATAAAGGAACAAGGCGAATATATTGATACATTTGAACATCTGAGCGACGAACAGAAGTCTTACTTGAGGATGTTCTTCAAAAATTTCTCTTCTGACATGCGTACCGAGTTGAAGGAGCGTTTCCTCAAGCTTTGGGATGCACTTATTAATGTTTACCAGGATTTTCGTGCGAAGTTGGAATCGCAAGGCTTGGCATACGAGGGTATGATGAACCGCATTGTGGTGGATAAACTTCGCAAGGAGGGACTTTCTGGTTTCGATTCTGAGAAATATGCGTTCGTAGGTTTCAATGTCTTGAACGAATGTGAGAATGAACTTTTCTCTTTGCTGGATAATGCGGGTAAGGCTCTGTTTTATTGGGATTACGATCTCTTCTATACTGAGAAACCGTATCATGAGGCGGGACTTTTTATCAATAAAAACCGACTTCGTTTTCATAATGAACTTCCGAAAACTGTCTTCAATAATTTTGAAGAGGTAAAAGATAGAAAATTTACCTTCATCAGTTCGTCGACGGAGAATGCGCAGGCGCGTTTTCTCAACAGCTACCTGACAAACGTGAAGAAGGAGGGCGAATTTAAAGATGCCGATACTGCCGTGGTGCTTTGCAACGAAGGACTCCTGCTGCCGGTTTTGCACTCCGTGCCCGATTGCGTCAATGACATCAACGTTACCATGGGATTTCCACTCACGCAGACGCCAGTCTACAGTTTGGTTCTCAATCTGTTGGATATGCAGACCTCTGCCCGCAAAGGGAAGGATGGACGCACTTACCGTTATGTGATGTTGGCGCCATTATTGAGGCACTCCTATATCCGTGCTGCAATGCCTGAGGCCGACGAACTTTTGAATGTTTTGGCTCGGAACAGGAACTATTATCCTTCGGAGAAAGACCTCTGCCGTACGGAAAATCTCACTTTGCTTTTCTCTCTGATTTCAACTCCAAATGAGTTGACAGATTGGTTGCTGAAGGTTTTGAAAGTTGTGGCTGCTTTTCATAGAAAGGAGGATGCTGAAGCCGAAGAATCGGCAACAGATGAAACGACAGTCTTGTATGACGATCTCTATAAGGAGGCTCTTTTCCGCACCTATACGCAGTTGAGCCGTATTAATGCTTTGCAGAAGGAGGAGCAGATTGAAATAAGCCTTCCGGTGCTGGTTCGTTTGATAAAGAGATTGCTCTCTTCCATTTCTGTTCCTTTCAGCGGAGAACCTGTCAAGGGTATGCAGATAATGGGATTCTTGGAAACCCGAAATCTGGACTTCAAAAATATCGTGATGCTTTCTGTTAATGAGGGAACTTTGCCTAACTCTGGTAAGGAGACTTCGTTCATCCCATACAATCTTCGTAAGGGTTACGGTATGACCACCATCGAACATAAAAACTCGCTTTATGCTTACTATTTCTACCGCTTGTTACAGCGTGCTGAGAATGTGACGATGCTCTACAACTCGGCCACTGAGGGTATGAGCCGTGGACAGATGAGCCGTTTTATGTTGCAGCTCTTAGCTGAGACCGATTTCGACATCAAAACATACGATATCCGTTCGGATGTCCCTATTGCTGAACCTAATCAAATTGAGGTAGAAAAGACCGATGAAATCGTCAATTTCTTGAAGAATGAGTATGACATCAGATGCAAGGAGAAGGCTTACCTTTCACCAAGTGCATTGAATGCATTTATTGACTGCTCGCTTCGTTTCTACTTCCGTTATGTGAAGGGTTTGAAGGTAAAGGATGATTTGACCGAAGGCATTGAACCATCTATGTTCGGAACCATCTTCCATAAATCGGCCGAACTTCTTTACGAAGAGTTGGGTGCAGAAAAAAAACTAATTCAGAAGGAGACTCTCGAAGAATTGGCTTCAAAGGATGGTTGTACAAGGCTGGAGGCATATGTTGACTCTGCTTTTCGTACCGAATTTTTCGGAAAGGGAGAGAACGAGAAAGTTCCAGAATATACCGGTGAACAACTGATTAACAGAAAGGTAATCATTGATTATCTCACAAAACTGGTACGCCTTGATGCTGAATATGCGCCGTTTTCTATCCAAGGATTGGAACTTCCTGTTTATGAGCAGATGAAAATTAAGGCAAATGGTGAGGAACTTCTGGTGAATATCGGAGGAATTGTCGATAGAATGGATTTAAAAGAGGGCATCTTCCGCATCGTGGATTACAAGACAGGAGGCACGGCTAAGGTCGATACCATTGCCAATATTTTCGAACAGAAAGAGAAAAGGGCGAACTACTTGTTGCAGGCATTTCTTTATTCTGCTATCCGTCATCGTGAGTTACAGGGTAAATATGAGGTAAAACCAGCCATTCTTTATATAAGCAAAGCTATGGTGGGATACTCTCCCGATGTTCAGGTTTTGGGAAAAGAGGACAACAAAAAAGAGACTGTCGATTCAATCGCCACCTATGAGGAGGAATATCGCTCCTTGTTGGAATATAACATAGGAAGAATCTTCGATAAAAACGAACCTTTTAGACAGACCTCCATAGCCAAATCTTGCGAGTACTGCGATTACAAAGAGATTTGTAGAAAAAGGGTTTGATAGGAGTGAATGGAAAATGGAAACAGCTTCTTGTCAAATCTATGCTGCTACTTTGAAAAAGAATTTGAATATGGCATCCCAGTTCAACATTGGAATAAATAAAGTGGTAAGGAATCCGCAGAAAAATCCGGCTATAACCTGTTTGGGTGTATGAGCTTTGAGGTAGAGTCGTGCAGATGCCAATAAACCGCTTATCATTACCATGGTAACAATCCAGAAAAGTGGGAATATGTGCATGTAATAACTAATAATCAAAGTTCCTCCTAAAAGAGCACCCATTCCAGTCATGTGTGCGCTGATTTTCCAAAATCGGCTAACGAATGCGTCAATTATAAGAGAGATCGCTACTGCAATGACAATTGCTGAAACGAAAGTCGGGAATACAAGCGTATAAAGTGAAACTCCACATAATATGTACGAAATGGCGGTTAATAGGTAGGGTATCGTTCTGTCTTTCTTCTCCTTTAGATTCATGCTTGATGTCACTTTCAAAAGATAAAGAATCAAGATGCATGTCATTGGAATAATAGTTCCGAAGATAGCAACCGAAATATAGGAACTCCTGATGTAAATTTCTGGATAATAAGAGAAAAACTCTGTTGATGTTAGAAGCATAATCCCGTATAATGGAATGAAAAGCGGGAACAGTACAAATGACAAAAGCTTTGAAAGTGCGTTCATCCTAAATCGTTTTAGTTATATTTCTTTTCTGAGCCTAGATACAGGAAAATTCAATTGCTCCCTGTATTTGGCTACCGTACGTCTGGCTATGATATAGCCCTTCACTTTGAGAATCTCAGCAAGTTTGTCGTCAGTCAGTGGGTCACGCTTGTCTTCTCCATTGATGCACTCTTGAAGGATGGTCTTGATTTCCATAGAGGAAATCTCCTCTCCTTGGTCGTTCTGCATCGTCTCAGAGAAGAAATATTTAAGTGCATAAATGCCGAAGTCTGTCTGAATGAATTTGCTGTTACTTACTCTCGAAATAGTGGATATGTCGTAACCTGTATCTTCTGATATGTCTTTGAGAATCATTGGCTTTAGCTTTGTTTCATCTCCTTCCAAAAAGAACTCTCTTTGTCGTTCGATGATAGCTTGCATGGTTCTTTGTAACGTCTCTTGCCTTTGCTTAACCGCATTGATGAACCATTTGGCAGAATCCAACTTCTGTTTCACAAACATGACAGCGTCTTTCATCTCTTTACTCTGGTTGCTTTTGTTGTTGGCATACTCTTCGAGCATATCGGAGTAGTTTCTGTTCAATCTCAACTCTGGGATGTTCTTGTTGTTGAGGGATAGAATCAAATCTCCATCTTGATTTTCCAGAATGAAATCAGGAACCAACTGTACGCTGTTTTCTTCCAAAACGGAGGTCCATGAACTTCCAGGTTTGGGGTTGAGTTTTATAATTTCGGCAACGACCTCTTTGAACTTATTTTCCGTGATGGAATGGCGTTTTATGACTTTGTCATAATGCCTTTTCGAAAAATCATCAAAGCTGTTTTCTAATACATTAATGGCAAGAGCAATGTTTTCTGTCTCTTTTTTCCTTTTAAGTTGAAGAATAAGGCATTCCTGAAGGTTAGTAGCGCAAATACCCGCTGGTTCCAACATTTGTACAGTCTTTACTGCATTGGCCATCTCTTGGTCTTCTACTTGAATGCCTTGTTGGAAAGAGTAGTCGTCTACCATAGACTCGACCTCTCTGCGCAGATAACCGTCTTGGTCAACGTTTCCGATGACATATTCTGCTAACTCCTTCGTTTTTTTATCCAACTTTTTGAGGTATAATTGTTCGATGAGATATTCGTGTAATGAATAACCGGTAGCGTAACCTATCTCCTCTTTCTTATCGTCGTCGTTGTTGTTGACAAGGTGCAACTTGTAATCAGGTATGTCGTCTTCGTTTTTATAATCGCCTAGACTAATATCATCATAATCAATCATTTCGTCCTGACTATTGTTCTCATCTTGAAGATTCTCTTCTTGTGAATAGTCATCTTCCTCTCCTTCTTCCAAAGCTGGGTTCTCTTCTATTTCTTGTTTTACTCTTTCTTCCATTTCCAACGCAGGCACTTCAAGCAACCTTATCACCTGTATCTGTTGAGGTGATAACTTCTGTTGAAGTTTTTGTTGTAAACTTTGTTTTAGCATAAGCAACGTAAATTTAAGAGAAGACCCATGAGTCTTAAATGCAAATGTAGTATTTTTTTTAACTAAAAAGAGAAAAATAACGTATAAGCTTCGTTTTATGTTCTCTTTAAGAGATACTTTATGCCTTTTAAAAGGCCTATTTATGAATGCTATCTATTTGTATTTCAAAAAGAAACAATATTTTGAGATCTTTTTAATACAATTTTAGTGCCAAATTATTTTATAATCTCCGACTTGACTTTTTTTCGAAACGATATCTTTTGATATAAATTGTGCAAAACAAAAAGAAATTAACGTCATTAATCTGTATTTTTGTCCGTGTGTTAGTTGTTTTCAAAGTGATTTTATGAACGACAATGTCCTTGAAAAGCTGAAAACTTTGGCTGAATCGGCCAAGTATGACGTTTCGTGTGCTTCGAGCGGAACTACCCGCAAGCATACGCAGGGGAGTGTTGGCAGTGCCTCGGGGTGGGGTATCTGTCATAGCTTCACCGAGGACGGTCGTTGCGTCTCTTTGCTGAAAATCATGCTCACGAATTATTGCATGTACGATTGTGCTTACTGTATCAACCGAAGAACCAACGATATTAAACGTGCCACCTTTTCAGTTTCCGAGTTGGTGGATTTGACCATTGAGTTTTATCGGCGTAATTATATTGAGGGACTTTTCCTTAGTTCAGGTGTGGTGAGAAACCCGGATTATACGATGGAAAGGCTCGTTCGTGTGGTGAAAGACTTGCGTCTGATACATCGTTTCAATGGATACATCCATCTGAAAAGCATTCCCGGAGCAAGCCGCGAACTTGTAGATGAAGCGGGACTCTATGCCGATAGAATGAGTGTGAATATTGAGATTCCTAACGAAACTAGCCTTAAAACGTTGGCGCCCGATAAGGATTTTCAAAGTGTCTATCTTCCTATGCAGTATATTCAGCAAGGTGCCTTGCAGAGTATTGAGGAGAGAAAGCATTTCCGCTCAGCTCCACGCTTTGTTCCTGCCGGACAGAGTACGCAGATGATTGTGGGCGCTACGGCCGACACAGACAAGGATATTCTTAATCTTTCGTCGAATTTATATCAAAAACCGACGATGAAAAGGGTATATTATTCGGGTTTTGTACCCGTAAATGAGTACGACAAACGCTTGCCAGCTTTAAAGCAACCGCCTTTGGTACGCGAGAATCGACTCTATCAGGCCGATTGGCTACTGCGCTTTTATCAATTTTCTGTCGATGAAATCGTTGATAGTTCATTCCCGAACCTTGATTTGGAGATTGATCCAAAACTTTCGTGGGCATTGCGTCATCCATCATTATTTCCGGTAGATGTAAATTTGGCGGAATATGAGATGCTGCTTCGAGTGCCAGGAATCGGGGTGAAATCGGCAAAATTGATTGTTGTGTCGCGTCGTTTCGGCAGACTTTCCTCATGGCAACTGAAGAAGATGGGTGTGGTGATGAAGAAGGCTCAATATTTCATCACTTGTAACGAATTGCCGTTTCATCATACTGTGAACGAATTGACCCCCGAGCGTGTTCGGGGACTTCTCACCAAAGGAGCCAAGAAGATGAATGATTCGCAGTTGTTAATTCCGTTTCAAGATTAAAAGGTGGATATTTTATGCTAGTATTTCGTTACGATAAGAGTTTTGAAGGGCTGCTTACGGCTGTTTTTGATGGTTACACCCGTAGAGAGTTTCCTGACTTACTGTTGGGAGAAGCGGATATGCCACCTCTTTTTTTCGATGAAATCGCAGATATATATACGGATACCGAAAAATCAACTCGTGTTTGGAACGGACTTAAGAAACGAATGTCAGAAACGGCTTTGTATATGCTGCCAGAGGTTTGGCTCTCAGAATTGCCCGAGGTAGATATGCTGCTGTTCCGATACATTCGGAAGACTTTTGATTCAAAGCAGAGTATTGAACTCAATTTTGGAGATCCGGATGTCATGGAGCTCACAAAAATCTGGAAACATGTAAGCAAAGAGCGTTTGAGAGTAATCCAGTTTGTTCGTTTCCAGAAGACTTCTGACGATATCTTTTTCGCCTGTATAGAGCCTGAATACAATGTTATTCCGTTAGTTTTAAACCATTTTACTGATAGATTTCACGATCAACGTTGGCTTATTTATGATTCGAAACGTGATTTTGGTTTTTTTTATGATTTGAAGAAACCTGTCGAGGTTCATCTTGATGGCAAACAATGGGACGGAAATGGTTGTTTGAATGACCAGTCGGCCGCTGAAGATGAGAAACTTTATCAGAAGCTGTGGCAAGGCTATTACAGCTCTATGACCATTAAGGAGAGAATAAATCCACGATTACACCGGCAAAATTTACCCGTTAGGTTCTGGAAGTTTTTACCTGAAAAAAGGAAATGAGGGCTTACGTGAAGAAGTGCGTAGAAACCATTTAACCAAGAATCAATCAAAATAAATAATAAAAAACAGATTGCACAGATGGTGGACATTTGATCGGATAATCATAAAAAAAGCGTCCCCAAAACCTTTTTAGTCTTGGGGACGCCCACCACTATATTATCGTTCGTAATATGTACCTTAATTGCGTTTTAAGGAAACTATACATAGAAGGATTATCGCGCCTATAGTTGCTGAAATCAATTTTCACAACATACGCCTCCGTCAACATCTATCAACCTAAACACGAATCCACCGATGAATCCACCAACTATACCGATGTTAGGTTCCAAAGCAAACCGCTATTAGCGTCCTTGAAGATTTTGCTTCCTAAAAAACCTAAGGCACATCCGATAATAATTGATAATAAAACATCCATTTTTTAATAAATTAAATTAATAAAAATCTGAAGAAGTTCTGCGACAACCTCATATTAGACTACTAATGTAAAGGCTTTGCAAGAACCCCGATTTTTCAACACATCCCGACCTGAGGTCTATTACTAGCTCTGATTCCATTTTGTCTTAATAAATTATCCATGTGAACTGCTGATTGGTTTACTTCCTACCTCTCGTTCAATCTTTGGATTTATAGCAATGGAAAATCATAGACGGCGAACCGAACCTCACCGGACATAGCCTATCAGATGATGTCTCAAAATCAATACCAAACTAATTAAAGAACTCCTTCTCTCTCATCTATCACAAAACGGAGCTAAATCTTTTTTCATTATCTTCTGTCTTCAACTTCAGGAGCCTCTATTTACGAAGCCAACCTTCTGCGTTTTCTGACTATTTGATTTACCTCTAATCGCTTTGCAGTTATAAATATATGTTTATTTATCTTAAAAAGAAAATATATTCTACTTTTTTTCTCGATAAAAACGCTGTTATTGATATTAATCAATTTTGGAAATGTTTCATTTTTAATTAATGATTGAATATCAGTATTTTATTCAACTGTAGTTTTTTTCTTATAAATTCCCACAGGGAAGTGTTTCGTTGCATTTGTGTTGTCTGACTCATCGATTTTGTTACTTACCATACGTAAATCGAATGGATTTTCTGCAGCAACCAGTATCATACAATCGGTTCCTTTTGGCTCGGTAAACTCTGTGGGATAGTCGGTTAAGTCTATAGTGCAGTTGGCCGGAATCAAAAGGTGAGCCATTGTCTGAGCATCATCCATTGGCAAACAAACAACTCTTTTGCCTTGTGCGTCGATGTCTAAAATGTTGACATACATAGGCTTGTTGCTGTTGTTCTTGATTCTGAAGAAGCTTTGTTCTCCTATATTTGCATTGCTTTCAACCTTTTCTTTGGTGTTTCGCTTTATTACTTCGAAAGAGATGGAGTAATCCGTTTTCTCGTTGCTTATTTCATCCATCTTGGCTCCGTTCAGTTTCTGTTGAATTGAACGGGAAATGTCGAATTCTACCTCGTCTCCACGATAGGTACAACCTGCTGCGGAGTGGCTTATCTTGTCAGATCCGCCGTTGAACATCGAACGCATAGCGTGCTGAAAAAATTGAGAACTTACGTTCTGCTGTTTGTCTTTTAATGATTCGATGATTTTTGATACATCTCCGGTTGTTTCTGGAATAGAGTATATCTTCTCTGCGTCACGGTCGAGTAGAGAAAGAGCGGAGTTTTCACCAACACGTATATTGTCTTTGGAACTTAATTTAGCACGTTTCTCCAACTTAACCCAATCGTTGCCTTGTAAGACCTCTGCCTTTCCTATAATGGAGTAGACATATAAGCTTTGCGCACTTACCACGTAGCATAAAAGCGAAAGCATGAATGTGATTACAATTTTCTTCATCTCTTTATTTCTTTAATTTTTCAAAATTATAATAATCTTTTGTTCTGATAAGATTTAATTTAATCAATTATTATCAAAAAATGCGCCAATAATACCTATTCATTCTTGGTTTTAAATTCTAATATCATTTCAGAGGTATGTCTGTTCTCATAATTCATACTAAATCACTACCTTTGCAGCAGAGAATCTCAAAACATTATTACAATGAAAGCTTTAAAAGATTTGACAATCGGAATATGCAATGACCATGCAGGAGTAGAGTTGAAGAACTTCTTGATGGACCAGCTAAAAGGTGAGGTAAAGGTATTCAAGAACTTTGGAACTGATACTACTGACAGCTGTGATTATCCGGATTTTGCTCATCCTTTGGCATCAGCTGTTGAGAAAGGTGAGTGCGATTTAGGTATTGCAATCTGCGGAACAGGAAACGGTATCAGCATGACTTGCAACAAACATCAAGGTATTCGTGCAGCATTGTGCTGGGAGGTTGAAATTGCAAAGTTGGCTCGTCAACACAACGATGCTAACGTGATTGGTCTTCCTGCAAGATTTATCTCTAAAGAGAAGGCTCTTGAATTAGTTCGTGCTTTCTTGACTACTGACTTTGAAGGCGGCCGTCACGAGAGAAGAATTGCTAAGATTCCGGTAAAATAATCCATATAATCAGCATAAAATGAGGCAGGAGTGACCGAAAGGTTTCTCCTGTTTTTTTTCTAACTAATTAGATCCAATTGAACGAATTGGTCCAATTAGTTGCTTTGCAACTAAAATTTCAGAAAAAAATAAAGGGTAGTTGTGAAACTACCCTTTACCAATTAACCTAAACCTTAACTATGAAAAAATCTACCTGTTTTTGTTTGCATTACAAAAATATGTAATTCGTATGAGTTATGCAACAATGTAATCTAAAAACTTTTGATAATAATCAATTTCGTGTGTTTTTATTTTTGCCATTTATCTAAAGTTTCATTTGCTACCATTTGTTCGGTTCATGACTTCAATCATTGCGCGACTGTTGTGGTAAGGGCATTTCCAAAATCCAGCCTTTACTTCAGTTGCGTAAATTTCCCCATTCTTATCTACCCGCCAAAACCATTCACCGGTCTCTTTGTCGATGATATGATTCTGGATGAAATCCCACACCTTTTCTGTTTGATCCATATATTCATGGTTTCCTGAAATCTGCCATGCATTGGTGAAACCGATTAGGGCTTCGGCCTGTGGCCACCAGTGTTTATCTGAATCAAGATGGTCCACAAACTTTTCGTTGAAAATGGCTCCGTCTTTGTCTGAGCCTTCAGATAAGGTGACATCTGCTATTTTGATGGCAATCTTGTTGAAAGTATCAATCAGTTTTGGATCGCTTATTTCTTCAGCAGCTTCGCACATCAACCAAGCACCCTCAATGTCGTGCCCGTAAGAGTCTTCTTCTGATAAGGGGGTCCAGTCATTATCGAAGAACAAGCGGAAATGCATTCTGTCATTGTCCAAAATCTTATCTTTGAAGATAAAAAGAAGGTCAATGATTTTGTTTTTCAACTCCTCACTTTTCTTACAGCGATAGAGATTGGTGTATGGCTCGAGAATATGAAGATGAGTATTCATGGATTTTGGAGTATTTTTGTCCTTTTCGCTCAATCTCATGTCGGTCAAAGGTTGCCAATCCATGCTCAAAGCCTCTATATAGCCGCCATATTTAGAGTCGTAGAAGTGAGTCTCCATGATTTTGTAAATCTCTAAAGCTAAAGCTAAACTCTCAGCGTTCCCAGATGCTCTGTAATATTCAGAAAGACCATATATGGCAAATCCATGTGCGTATGCCTGTTTCCTCGTGTTGATTGGTTGACCGTTACAATCTATCTCCCAAAATACACCGCCGTTTTTTCGGTCAATGAAATATTTTGAAAAATAGTCGTACGCATGTTTGGCCATCTCCAACTCCTCCTTTTTATGGGTATAGTTGTAGGCAGCAGAAAAAGACCAAAGAATTCTACCGTTGAGAATAGCGCCACGGTTGGCATCCTTTTCAACGATATTTTCTGGACTCATCTCTCCGTAGAAGCCTCCGCGAGAATTGTCTGCCATTTTATCGGACCAGAAATTCAAGATGTGCGTCAGCTCCTCATTCAGTTCGTTATATAGTGATTTAACATCTCGTTTCATTCCATAAATTTTTTATTCTTGTCAATTAACTCGTTGATAGTTTCTACCGACCCGTAGGAGTAGAACTTGTCTTCAGGGGTGTTCTTGCAGTAGTCTATTAGTCTATTGACCGATGTTTTGGCTACATGAAGACGAGTATCACTAGATGCATAGTAGATGAAGATGGTTCCGTCATCATCTTTAATCCATCCGTTGGAGAATACTACGTTGGATACGTCTCCAACTCTTTCATTGTCCAAAGGTGCGATGAAATGGCCTGCCGGCTTGTGAATGATCTTAGATGGGTCGTTGATGTCAGACATGAATACATAGAGTGTGTATCTCAATCCGGCAGCCGTATTTCTGACTCCGTGAGCCAGATGCAACCAACCTTCCTCTGTCTTGATAGGGTGTGGACCTAATCCGTTTTTCACCTCGTAAATGGTGTGATAAGTCTTAGCGTCCATGATGGTTTCGTTCTCCACTTTGGGATGAAGAATGTCTTTGACAAGACCAAATCCAATACCTCCACCATTGCCTGTGTCGATGAAACCGTCTTGTGGACGGGTGAAAAATGCATATTTTCCGTCTATGAAATTTCCGAATAGAACAACGTTGCGTTGCTGTCCGGTAGTGGATATCAGATCAGGCAATCTGTCCCAATGGATGAGATCTTTTGTGCGGACAATGCCTGCTGCAGCAACTGCACTGGAGGTATCGCCTTTAGGCGCGTTAGGATCTTTTCGTTCGGTACAGAAAACTCCGTATATCCAGCCGTCTTCGTGTGCGGTGACGCGCATGTCATACACATTTGTGTCTATCTGTTCCAATTGTGGAATCGTGATGGGACGGTTCCAAAAACGGAAGTTGTCGATTCCGTTCGGACTCTCAGCGATTGCAAAAAACGACTTTCTGTCGTTTCCTTCTACACGAACGATCAAGAGATATTTCCCGTTCCATTTAATGGCACCTGAGTTGAACGTTGCGTTAAACCCTATTCTCTCCATAAAATATGGATTTGTTTCGGGATTGTAGTCGAAACGCCAATGTAAAGGCACGTGGTTGCGGGTCAATACAGGGTTTTTGAAGCGGCTGTATATCCCGTTTGTGCTAAATAGCTCCTCGTTCTTCTTGGAAAGCAGAGTTTCGTGCTCTTTCTCAATAATTGATTTTCTTTCTTCGAATATGTTGTTCATTATTTTCCTGCTTTAAATTGATTGAATTTGTCCAATAACATGATATGAGAATCGTTCGCAAATGTTACGAAGTCCTGTTCTTGAGTATGACCTTTGAATGGTACGTAGAAGTGCTCCATTCTGTGGTTACGCCAAACCTGTGCATAAGCAATCTGTCTTGTCTTCTCAGTAGCAGTGATTACTTTCAGAAGATTGGTTGTGTACCAGTTGTCGATTGCCAATCTTTCGCTACCGCACTCAGTCATAGCAGGAATCTTGTTGTGTTTTTTAGCGTATTCAACGACGATTTCCAACTTCTTAACGATATCGTCCAACTTATGCTCAGTAAAGTCAGAGTAGTTGTCCATACCTACTATGTCTACAATGTCGTCTCCTGGATACCACTGTAGATACTCCTCTTCTGTGAAGAAGTTTCTGTCTGGAGAGTAAGCAGTTACCATGTTGTCAACACCTTTGCTTCTCAAGTAGTTGATGGTGTGACGATACAGAGCTTTGTAATCATCGTGAGAGCAGTTGTCGTTTCCCCACCAAAACCAAGAACCGTCCATCTCGTGCCAAGGGCGGAAGATGACAGGAATCTTTTTCCCGTCGATCTGTAGAGAGTTGAGGAACGCAGCTACTTTATCCAATTTTTGGTTAAACAGCTCAACTTTAGAACCTCCAGGTATAAAGTTGTGGACATTTGTAGTGCTGTCTGGTTTGGACCAAGCATTTTCGTTGGTGATAGGGTTGCGCTCATGCCAACTGATGGTATTGATGCCTCCTATTTTATATGCGTGGATGATATATGCGCGGATGGAATCGAACGGTACAGAATCCAAGTTCATGGTATCGTCAATGTGTCCCAAGTCCCAACTGAATAGGGCAGGGTGGCTTCCTGTTACGGTCTTGATATCAGAACGGTCAAAAATACCGTCTCTGGCAGCGTTCCATCCGATGCCGTACGAAAGAGCATCGTGTTGACCAAAAAGTATACCTTTCCCTTGCACAGAGCGAAGCTGTGCTTTTAAAACCTCTGTTGGTGCAATTGTGTCTGAATTCATTTTATCAGTGCTTTTATTAGTTCCACCACCGCATCCTATTAGGAGAAATGATAGTCCTGTTGTAAAGAGTGATAGCGTTAATTTTTTCATTTTAATGTCTATTTAGTAAATAAATTAAGAATTGTCTATGATAACATTTGAATAACATCTCTTCTGCTATAGTTGATACTATGCAAATCTATCGAGAAATGAATCTAGATAGATGTACGAAAAAAGCAAATGGATATAAATTTGAGGCAAAAAATAGTTTTCTTCGATTAAAAGGCCTGTTTTTTTATAGTATTGTTTTTTTTATCCAACCTTTTCCCATATAGTTTCGTAAGATACTAATTCGTTTCCAAACATAGTGTGGGATTTTCTATAATTTATTTGTTGTTACAATAATCTTTTGTAAGTTTACAACCATTGTATAAAATCTAATTGACCTAATAATAGTAAATGTATAAAAGGTTTAATGGTCTTTGTGCTTGTTGATTTGTTTTGATATTAAAGTTTAACTGAAATAATAATTATATGAAAGATTTTAAAATTTTTTTGACTTATTCCTACATGTTGGGAACCTGTTTAACGCTTAGCTTGACAAGCTGTAGCGATGATGAAGATGATAATGATGAACCTAAAAATGAACAAAAAGAAAATCAACAAGATCAGAAAAAAGAGTTTAAAGTTTCAACTCTTACTGCAGAGCAGATACAAGAAATGACAGTTGGTTATAACCAATTTGCATGGAATTATTTGACTAAGGTTGCAGAAAGTTCAACCGAAAAGGATAAAAACTTTTTTGTTTCTCCATTGAGTATGGGTATTGATTGGGCTATGCTTGAAAATGGAGCAAACGACGCTACTTCATCTGAAATAAAGAAAGCCATAGGATTTGACGGTTACTCTAATGAAGATGTAAATGGTTATTTTTATGCTATGACAAAGAGTTTAGAGTCTGCAGATTCTGTTCAATTTAGTTTAGCTAATGCAGTATTTTCTGGTGAAAATTTAGATTCTACGTTCTCTTATTTCCTTACAAACAATTATTCTGCCTTTGTGGTAGGGTGCTCAAAACTTGGGTCTAAAAACATGCTTGGTTTGATAGAGTTTTTATTCGTTTTGACACAAGATTTTCAGGAAGATTTTTGCTTTTCCATATTTTGATATCTTTGACCCTTGTCTTTTCTATATGATTTTTAATCTGATACAATCTTGCTGATTCTCTGGTTGATAACTTTTCAAAAACAGGCATGCCCAGTATCAGAGTTGTTACAC
>Ga0208458_1001964_pt1 | contig 15919 bp, 10 predicted proteins | sample AD_UKC085_MetaG_FD_184432 | JGI IMG/M metagenome (GOLD analysis project Ga0208458, IMG submission 184432) | Active sludge microbial communities of municipal wastewater-treating anaerobic digesters from USA - AD_UKC085_MetaG (SPAdes) (version 2) | ecosystem: Engineered > Bioreactor > Anaerobic >... | reverse complement strand
GCCCAAAGTTTAGCTAACTATGCCGATGTTTATATTAACGATGCTTTCGGTTCCTGGCAGGCGCATAGCAGCACCTATAATATTGCTAAATTTCTTCCATCTTATGCGGGATTGCTAATGCAGAAAGAAATAGCGAATTTAAATAAGGTGTTTGAGCCCAGGCGTCCTTTTTTGGCTATCGTGGCGGGAGCCAAGTTTGATACTAAAATAGGACCTCTTTCCTCTCTGATAAAAATAGCCGATAAGTTGATTTTAGGAGGGGTAATTTATAATGCGTATCTTTGCAGTAAATATAAAATCCAAATTGAAGGTGTTACAAAAGAAGATATTGAATTTGCCAATAAGTTTATCATTGATAGCAAGGACTACCTTGATAAAATAGTGGAATTGCCTATAATTGTAGAAAATGAGGGAATAGAAAAAAGACAGGGGACAAAAGAACTGGAGGTTCAAACCCTCAAGCCGGGAACGAAACTAAATTATGTTCTGGATGCAAGCGCTGAAAATTTTACCCGGGAAGAAATTAAAAAGGTGTTTCAGGAAGCAGGAACTATCTTTGTGAATGCTGTGATGGGTTATACAGCTCTCTATCCTGAAGGTTCTATGGCTATGTATTCATTGATTGACCAATGCCCAAAAGCAATCAAACTCTTTGGTGGAGGTGATACAATTCAGGATTTTAAAGAATATCTTCCCGGTATATTTGCCAAGGCACAAAATGACCCGAGCTATTATTTCTTCACCGGAGGAGGAGCAATTCTGGATGCTATTCAGCAGGGTTCACCCTATGGGATGAAACCGGTGCAGATGCTGATACGAGAATGAAGAATGTAAAATGGTAGCACGCAGATTTCGCAGATTTTATTTTTACAAAGAGAATAAGAGGTTCAATGAAAAATGTATAATTAAGATAGGACTGGTATGGAATAATTAGAAGGTGCCTTGTTATTTTATCAAGACCCATTCTATATTATAAATCTCTTAAATCCCTTTAATCCTGTTCATTCCAGACCTATTATCTTTTTTTAATCTGCGTTATCGGCGAAATCTGCGTGCTTATATATTTTCGGTGGCTAAAGAATTAAGGAACGACAAGGATGTCGTTCATCTAATATAAAAAAGGAGAAAATAGTGGACAGTGAAATTAAGTTGAACCTGCTGCAGGAATTTCCTCCTCCCAGTTTTGAGGAATGGCTACAGGTAGTGCAAGCAGGACTGAAAGGTGCGGACTTTGATAAAGTTCTGAAAACCAAAACCACGGAAGGAATAACCCTGCAACCAATCTATCGTAAAGAAGACATAGAAGGTATTCCTTTTTTAGGAAGCCAACCGGGAAGCAGTCCTTTTGTGCGTGGCAATAATCCCCTCCGTTTTTTAACTGAGGGGTGGTTAATTGCTCAAAACCATACAGATACAGACCCGAAGATACTAAACCAAAAACTGCTGAAAGAATTGAATCAGGGCTTGACGGCTGTAAATATTACCTTGAGTAATAAAATCTCCACGGAAGGGGTAAAAATACAGAACTTGGCTGATTGGGAAACACTTTTGGAAGGAATCAATCTGCAAGCCGCTCCGCTTTTTATGCAATTGGGGATTGAGGATAGGGAAATTCTCATAACATTTGTACAATATGCGGTCAAACATAATATAGAGTTGAAATCCTTGGAATCAGCCATAGGACTGGATTATATCGGTGAATTGGCAGAAAAAGGTTATCTGCCTTGCACTTTGGCGGATGCGGAACAGAAATTGGCAGAAATAGTAAAATGGAATGTAGAAAAAATGCCCCGGAACAGGATTATCAGCATAGATACCTCTGTTTATGAAGAGGCAGGTGCTTCCAGTGTTCAGGAACTGGCTTTTGCTTTAGCTACTGCAATTTATTATTTAAGACAATTACTGAATTCCGGTTGGACGATAGAGCAGGTAGCACCTTTATTGCAAGTGAAATTAGCTCTTGGTTCCAATTTCTTTATGGAAATAGCCAAAGTGCGAGCTCTGCGTTTACTTTGGGCGGAAATGATTAAGTCCTTCGGTGGGGAAGAGGATAAACAGAAGGTTTGGATTCACGGGAAGACAGCTAAATTCAACAAGACAATTTACGACATCTATGTAAATGTGTTAAGAACAACGACCGAGAGCTTTGCCGGGGTTATTGGAGGTGTAGATAGCTTGGAAATTGGCTGTTTTAATGAACTAATTGCTCAGCCGGATGAATTTTCTACCCGTTTAGCAAGAAATCAGCAGATTATTTTAAAAGAAGAAGCGCATTTTGATAAAGTGATTGACCCAGCAGGGGGTTGTTACTATATAGAATGGCTAACCAATGAAATGGCAAAAAGTGCCTGGCAACTAATGCAGGAAATTGAAGGCAAAGGTGGAATGCTGGAATATGTAACTAAAGGAGAAATTCATCAGGAAGTTGAAACAATTGTTAGGGAAAGAATAGAGGCAGTGAATAAAAGGAAAAACATCTTTGTGGGCATCAATATGTATGCTAATCCTGAAGAGAAATTGCCTACCTTACAAAGGGATGATAAACCTGTTTCAAAAGAAGATAAAGCTTTTATTCTGAAAGATGGAGCATTACCGAAGCATAGAGCTGTAGAAGAAATAGAATGTTTAAGAAGGCAAATTGAAGCAAGCCAATCCAATAAAAAGATATTTTTGCTGAATCTGGGAACTTTGGCTGACTACAAAGCCAGAGCGGATTTTGCCCTCAATTTCTTTCCTGTAGGTGGTTTGGAAGTTATTTATCCCAATGGTTTTAATACAGTTGAGGAAGCAGTAACAGCAGCAGAAAAATCTGGTGCCAGTGCCTTTTGTATTTGTTCCACGGATGAGAATTATGTTAGCTTAGTTCCTGAAATATGTGCTAAAATGAAGGGTAAGATATTAATTTTAGCTGGTTATCCGGCAGATAAAATTGAGGAATATAAGCAGGTAGGAATAAATTGTTTTATTCACCTGAAAGCGGATGTGGTATCTACTTTAAGGGATTTGGCAAAACAGATGGAGGTGTTAAAATGAAAAACCCCGATTTTCTGCAAATAAATCCCGATTTTAGCGCTCCAGAAAAACCGAAACCTAAGCTCAATTTCAGCTGGAAAACCAATGAGCAGATAGAAGTGAAACCTCTATATACAAAAGACGATATTATTTCTACGGAACATTTGGATTATTTATCCGGTTTACCGCCTTTTTTAAGAGGTCCCTATCCTACAATGTATATTCAAAGACCTTGGACGATTCGTCAATATGCCGGTTTTTCCACAGCCGAAGAAAGCAATGCCTTTTACCGCAGAAATTTGGCTATGGGACAGAAAGGTCTTTCCATCGCCTTTGATTTACCGACACATAGGGGTTACGATTCAGACCATCCACGCGTGATTGGAGATGTAGGAAAAGCAGGAGTGGCAGTAGATTCCATTCTGGATATGAAAATCCTTTTTGACCAGATTCCGCTTGATCAGATGAGTGTTTCAATGACAATGAACGGAGCCGTAATTCCGATTATGGCTTTTTATATTGTTGCTGCAGAAGAACAGGGTGTGCCGCCCCAGGCATTGAATGGAACTATTCAGAATGATATTTTGAAAGAATATATGGTCCGAAACACTTATATTTATCCTCCTGAACCCTCAATGCGTATAATAGCAGATATTTTAAGCTACACAGCAAAAAATATGCCTAAGTTCAATAGTATCAGCATTTCCGGCTATCATATACATGAAGCGGGAGCAACTGCCGATTTGGAAATGGCTTATACTTTAGCAGACGGTTTAGAATATGTGCGCACAGCTTTGAAAGCCGGATTGGATATTGATGTTATAGCTCCGCGTCTTTCCTTCTTTTGGGCAGAGGGAATGAACTATTTTATGGAAGTGGCAAAATTGCGTGGTGCCAGAGTTCTTTGGGCAAAAATAATTAAGCAGTTTAACCCTAAAAATCCGAAATCAATGGCTTTAAGAACTCATAGCCAAACCTCCGGCTGGAGTTTAACAGAACAAGACCCCTATAATAATATTACCAGAACCTGCATTGAAGCATTAGCCGCTACAATGGGTCATACGCAATCCCTGCATACTAATTCTTTGGATGAAGCAATTGCTTTACCGACTGATTTTTCTGCCAGAATTGCCAGAAACACACAGCTCTATTTACAAAATGAAACCGGAATTTGCAGAGTAATAGACCCTTGGGCTGGTTCTTATTATGTGGAATTTTTAACCGATGCTTTAATGAAAAGTGCCTGGAAACATATTATAGAAGTGGAAAACCTGGGTGGAATGGCAAAAGCGATTGAAACAGGGCTTCCTAAAATGAGGATTGAAGAAGCAGCTGCCAGAAGGCAGGCAAAGATTGATTCCGGAGCCGATATTATTGTAGGCGTGAATAAATATCCTCCCGAAACGGAAATCCCTATTGAAATTTTGGAAGTGGATAACTCCGCAGTAAGGGATACACAAATTGCCCGTTTGGAAAAATTACGCCGAGAACGCAATAGTGAAGAAGTGGAAAAAGCACTGCAGGCAATTACCAAAAGTGCCGAAACAGGTGAAGGAAACCTTTTGGAACTGGCAATTGATGCAGCCAGAAAAAGAGCTACCTTAGGTGAAATATCCTACGCTATGGAAAAAGTTTGGGGTCGTCACCAGGAAGCCATTCGTTTAATTAATAATGTTTATAGCAGTGAGTACACAAAAATGGATGAAATTGAACAAGTTCGGGTTTTAACCGACAAATTCGCTCAACAGGAAGGCAGAAGACCTCGTATTTTAGTTGCCAAAATGGGTCAGGATGGTCATGATCGTGGTGCTAAAGTAGTAGCTACTGCTTTTGCCGATATGGGTTTTGATGTGGATGTAGGTCCTCTATTTCAGACCCCAGAAGAAACAGCGCGTCAGGCAGTGGAAAATGATGTGCATATAATTGGTATCAGTTCTCTGGCAGGAGGGCATAAAACACTTTTACCCAAGCTGATGGAAGAGCTGAAAAAATATGGCAGGGAAGATATAATGGTAACCGTTGGAGGGGTTATTCCTCCGCAGGATTATGAGTTTCTCTATCAAAATGGTGCCTCTTTTATTTTTGGACCGGGAACTAAACTGACTGAATCAGCCAAACAAATTATGGAAAAGCTTTTGGCACGCGGGAATGAGTAAAAAACGCAAACCGGAATGGACGCCTGTTAATAGCGGAAAAGAATTTGCCAGCGAAATAGTGACAGGAACAAAAAAACTGAAAACTAAAACCGCACCTCCGCTTAAAGAAAAGAATTATGACCTGAAAACGCTGGTGAAAGGAGTCCGGGAAGGGAATAGGACTTTACTTGCCAAAGCCATAACTTTAATAGAAAGCAATGCTGAAAAGCACTTTTTACCTGCACAGGAACTGATTAAAGAACTTCTGCCTTATTCCGGAAATTCCATTCGCATTGGTATAACGGGAGTTCCTGGAGCAGGAAAGAGCACTTTTATAGAAAATTTTGGCTTGTATTTAATTGAGCAGGGTCATAAAGTAGCTGTTTTAGCTATAGACCCCAGTTCCACTATCAGCAAAGGCAGCATTTTAGGCGATAAAACAAGGATGGAATTACTTTCCCGCAATCCCAAAAGTTTTATTCGTCCTTCTCCCAGTGCCGGAATTTTAGGTGGAGTAGCCAGAAAAACAAGAGAAACAATTATCCTTTGTGAATCCGCAGGTTATGATGTAATTTTAATTGAAACCGTAGGAGTTGGTCAATCGGAAACTACTGTCCGTTCAATGGTAGATTTCTTTTTGCTGATGCAGATTGCAGGTGCGGGAGATGAACTTCAAGGTATTAAAAGAGGGATTATTGAACTGGCGGATTTAATAGTAATCAATAAAGCAGATGGGGATAATATTGCCAGAACGGAACTTGCCAAAAGAGAACTGCAAAATGTTTTGCATTATATTAGAAATTCAACCGAGGGCTGGCAAACCAAAGTAGTTACCTCTTCTGCCTTAAATAAAATAGGTTTAAAGGAAATCTGGGAACTGATAACTGAATTTCAAAAAATTACAAAGCAAAGCAGTGTTTTTGCCAAACGCAGAGCACAGCAAAACACTCAGTGGTTTGAAAACCTGATTGCGGAGGCAGTTTTGCATCGCTTTTACCAACAGGAAAAAGTGAAGGAATTATTGCCCCGGTTGAAAGAAGAAGTAGCAAAAGGGAAAATGCCGGTAGCATTAGCAGTGGATACTCTTTTGAAAAATGAAAAAAGTGAAGAATGAAGGATAGAACACAGATAACAGGATTAACTGGATTAGTTAGCTTAATAATTATAATTAAATAATCAGTATCAATGCGCTAAAATCCGTATTCCTGATAAATCTGCGTTCTATCTCTCACAGATAACACAGATTTTACTTACCTAAAAATATAATCCTGCTGATCCATTTGTTCCAGTTATCTGCGTTCTATCCCTCATTCTCAATCTTCACTTTTTTTGTAGTCAATCACCAGAATAGTTATATCATCTTTCTGGGGTGTATTTTGTGCAAAACTATGCACATGCTGCAAAATTTGCCTAACGGTTTGTTCCGGATTGGTGGAGCTAAGGTTTTTAATGATATTTTCCAGACCTTTCAATCCCAGAAAATCCTCTGTGGCATTCATTGTTTCGGTTACACCATCGGTTACCAGAATTATTTCCTCTCCTTTTTCCAGTTTAATAGTCATAGAACCAATTTCCCTATTGGCAAAAATGCCTAAGGGATAGGAATGGGTTTCGGTAAATATTTTATACGACAAATCCGTTTTTCTGATTATCATTGGGGTGTGTCCTGCGTTGGAAAATTCCAGTTTTCCGGTTTTCAGATTTATTATTCCCAAAAGGGCAGTTACAAAATTGGAAGCGGAGGTTTGTTTACAGAGGAAATTATTCAGGTTTTGCATTATTTCACTTGCAGTGTAGTGATAGGTAGAAACGGTTCTCAAATAGGTGGAGACAATTGTCATAGTCATTGATGCAACAATTCCTTTTCCTGCCACATCGGCTATCACAAAAAGAAAATGGGATTTATCTATAGGAAAGAAATCGTATAAATCGCCACCGATATCTCCTGCCGGTTCCAGAATACCATAACAGCGAAGTTCTTTTATTTCGTATGGCTGAAGTGTATTTTCCGGAATCAGCTTGCGTTGAATTTCGGAAGCAATTTTTACTTCTGTTTCAATACGATTTTTTTCCGCATTGGTAATTTCCAGATTTTTAATATAGTCCTTCAGAGATTCCTGCATTTTCTCAAAAGCCAGAATAAGGCGGTCTATTTCATAGCTATTGCCTGTTTTGGGGAGTTTTGCATCAAAATCACCCTGACCAATTCTTTCAGCTACTTCCGTAAAAAGGCGGATGGGTCTGGAAACGCTTAAGGTTCTATAATAAACAATGAAGGATATAGTGAGAAAGATGATTATGGAGAAAAGAGTTTGGATAATCAGCAAAAGATTGAGGTAACCCACTACATCTTTGTGAGGTATAATGATTCCTAAAGACCAATTATTCGTTAGCAGGGGGCAATAATACAGCCAGGAATCGCCAAAAACGGCATTATCCTGTAAGCGCACAAAATCAATATTCCCGTTAATCATTTTTTTGCCGATTTGCCTTAAATTATTATCATTTGTTGCTTCCGCCAAACTGAAAATGCTTTCATTAAAAATGAGAGAATCGGCAGGGTGAGTAATAATTGTGCCAATGCTGGAAACCAGAAAAGCATAACCGCTATGTTTCAGCTTTAAGGGAGAAACAATTTTTTGCAAAGCGGAGAGCTTTGTATCTAATCGCATAATTCCTACGCACTTACCTTCGGCAAAAAGAGGTAGGCAATAGGAAATAACAGTTTCTTGGGTAGCAGTAGCATCATACCAGGGTTCTGTCCAATATTTACTTTTCAGTTCAAAAGGTATCTGAAACCAATCCAGATATTGATAATCGGCAGGATGCAATTCCTGGTAAACAGCCCGGTTGTGAGAGTGAAAAATAGTGCGGGAATAACCCTCTTGATGATAGGAAGGAGCATAAGCAATAGTTATTGCTTCCAGGTTTTCAAATTCATAAACCCAATCGTGCAGGATAGAATCCAATTTATTTCTTTCAAAATGGTCATAACGGTATAGTGTTAAAATTGTGCGCGAGATATTTACAACACTGGTTAAGCGGTTTTCAATTTGATAGGTTGTTTCATTTGCCAGGTGACTAACTGTTTCTTGGGCATTTTCCATCATTATATGAGAAAAAAGAATTCTGGTTATGGCAATAAACGCTGTAAAAATAAGAAATAGGGAGATAAAGATGAAAACAATTATCTGATATGCCAGTCCGCGTTTTTCTTGTCTTTGTTTCATCGGGGGAAAAAGCTCTCATAGGTCTGTTGGGTTGCGGGTATATTTTGGTCGGTAAGCATTTTTTTAGCTTTATTAAAATCGCTTTCCTGGAGAATTCCCTCCTGATTTTTATGCACCGTAAAATCCTGGCATATTTCATTCAGCATCCATTTTTGATGGGGTCTATTAGCTGGAAGATAGTATTGATGCATAATTTCCAAGACAGTGGAGACAGTTTCTTCCTGATTGTTCAGAGCATAAAACCAGCCCTGAATTGTGGCAGAGGCAAAATCACGACATTGTTTCGGATGTTTAGTATAAAATTCACGAGTGGTATAAAGTCCATTATCAGCTACATTTAATCCGATATCGGCAAAGGCAACGGAAAATAAATCCTCCGGATCAATTCCCGCTTGTATAATTTGATGGTATTCATTATAACGCATTACATTCATAACATCTATGCCGTCTTTCAGGAAGAGATTGATAGTGATATCCAAATCCACTATATCCATATTCAGTTTGTTCTGCTGTAAAAAAATCAAGGATAGCAGGCGGTCATCCGTTTTCCACAGTCCAATCCTTTTGCCTTCAAAATCGGGTATGGAATTTATGCCGCGGGATTTTTTCCCCACCAGCATTAAAGAAGTGCGCTGAGTAATTTGTGCCAGGTTTATTAAATTACCATTTTCGGCATCCCTTTTTACCGCTGTTATTAACGACATCTGCACAATATCACTATGTCCCAGCTGCAAATTTTCGTAGGGAGGATATTTTATTCCTCCAGGTTGGATAATTACATTTAAGCCCTTATTTTGATAAAAACCTTTCTTCTGTGCCATATAAACACCAGCAAATTCGGCTTGAGCTGTCCACACGGGACGGTAACGAATTGTAAACAGGGAGGAGTTTTGGGCTGTATTTGCAGCTTCAGCTTCGGGAATATCAGGTTGCACATTTGTTTCTTGCTTACAACTTGTGAAAAAGAAAATGGCTATCATCAAAGGTATTAACAGATAGATTATTTGCCTGTTATTCATAAACTTACCTTTCCTCCGATGATTAGCAGAAAGACAATAAATCTCATTTTATGTAACCTCTTACCGTTCAGCTTATGACCCGAACTTTAATCCATCTCATACCTGATTTACTTATATCGCTAATTACTATTTTTTGTCAATAAGAAACAAGCAGAAAAATTGATCTTATTTGTTGATTTATTTCCACTTCTCTGTTCCAACTTGATTTTTAGGTGTTCTTACTCCTTCAGTTAATAACCAAGTAACAACCAAGTAACAACTCCGTAACGGAACTACGGAAGTGTTACGGAAGTGTTACGGAGTCGTTACTTAATCAACTATGTACCAAGCAAATAACTATCAACATTCAACGGGCAAAAGAGAAAAGCAAAAATGAATGACAGAAGGTAGATAAATGAATGAATTGGATTCACCGGACTTTCAGCCACCGAAATTACCGAAAGAAGATAAAAACATGCAGATTATGCAGATAACGCAGATTTTTATTTTATAATTATCCTAATATTTTAATCCAGCTGATCCAGTAGCTCCAGTTATCTGCGTTCTATTTTATTTCTTTCCTTCTTCCTTCTTCATTTTTTTGCTGCGGCTTTAACGAATTCTCTAAATAGCGGATGCGGATTGATTGGTCTGCTTTTGAACTCCGGATGGAATTGAACTGCCACAAAGAAATCCAATTGAGGGTATTCTACAATTTCTACCAAAAGTCCATCCGGAGATAAACCACTTATTTTAAGTCCCGCTTTTTCTATTACTTCACGATAGTCATTATTGAATTCATAGCGATGTCTGTGCCTTTCGCTGATAGTTTCTGTTTGATAAATCTCAAATGCTTTACTGCCCTTTACCAAATTAAATTGAAAAGCACCTAAATGCATTGTCCCGCCAACTTTATCCCGATGTAATTGATCTTCCCTTAAATGGATCACAGGATTGGGTGTAAATTCATCAAATTCAATGCTACTAGCACCTGGTAATTTAGCTAAATTTCTGGCACATTCAATTACCGCTATATGCATTCCGAAACAGATACCCAAATAAGGAATATTATTTTCCCGGGCATATTTAGCAACAGCAATTTTGCCTTCAATGCCTCTTACGCCAAAACCACCTGGAACAAGAATTCCTTGAACTCCTTCCAGTTTCTTAGCGATATCTTCTTCCTTAAAATTGCGTTCGCTATCTATCCAGATAATTTCCACCTTTTTTAGTAAAGCGGAACCGGCGTGTAAAAGTGCTTCTCTAATGCTTTTATAGGCATCCTGATGTTGAATATATTTTCCGCAAACAGCAATTGTAACGGTTTCTTTGGCATTTTTGGTGTTTTCTAAAAACTGGAGCCAGTCCTGCATAATGATTGGTCGCTGTTCTAACTTAAAATGCTGACAGATAATTTCCGGTAAACCTGCTTTTTGAAAATTGAGTGGAATTTCATAAACACAATCCACATCAATGGCATTGATTACATTTTCTCTTGGCACATTGGTAAAAAGAGCTATCTTGTTATAAATATCTTCAGCAAAAGGTTTTTCACTTCGGCAAAGCAAAATATCCGGTTGAATTCCTATTTCCCGTAATTTATAAGCACTATGTTGTGAGGGCTTAGTTTTCAATTCTCCTGCCGATTTGATGTATGGAACATAAGTTAAAAGAATATACAGCGTGTTGTAATAGCCCAGGTCTAAACGCAATTGACGCACTGCTTCCAGAAAAGGTAAACTTTCAATATCACCAACCGTCCCTCCAATTTCCGTAATCACGATGTCATAATCATTTGCTAAACGCTGAATTCTACCCTTTATTTCGTTTGTGATATGCGGAATAACTTGCACTGTCTTGCCTAAATATACACCTTTGCGTTCATTTTCTATCACACTTTCATATATCTGACCTGCAGAATTGCTGGAATACTTAGTTAACGCTTCATCCACAAAACGCTCATAATGCCCCAAATCCAAATCAGTTTCTGCTCCATCATCCGTTACAAAAACCTCACCATGCTGAAAAGGACTCATTGTTCCCGGGTCAACATTTAAGTAAGGATCAAACTTTTGGAGCACAACTTTATAGCCCATTGATTTTAACAAAAAGCCAATAGAAGCGGTGGCAATGCCCTTCCCCAAAGAAGAAAGCACGCCACCCATTACAAATATATATTTTGCCATTTAGCTTATCTCTTATAACATCTTTTTCACTTCGGCAAGGGATTCTCTAATTGCTTCCACCGTGTATGCCAAATCTTCATCCGTATGCCGATAACAAATATAGCCATGATGATAGGGCTGCATAAAAACATTGCGCCTAATTAACTGGGTATAATATTCTGTCCGTAACTTTTTATAAAGTCCCGCCTCATCCTTTTTAAAGGTTATATAAGGCATCCAGGGAGCTCCGGTAAAATTAACAGGCACTCCTGATTCCTCCACTACTTTTTCTACTTCCGCTCCAAACTTTCTTCCTTTTGCGGCAACCACATCCAAAATACGGTCTCTTTCCAATATTTCTATGGTTTTTATAGCAGCTACGATGCCATCGCTATTGGGGAAAAAGGTTGAGGATAGAAATACCTTATCTGCCAAGACCTGCATATATTCCTCTTTTCCTACTAAAGCTGCAATAGCATAACCATTTGCCATTGCCTTACCGAAAGTAGATAAATCAGGTGTTACCCCAAATAATTTTTGCGCTCCTCCTAAACTGCATCTAAAACCACTGCGGATTTCATCAAAAATTAACAAACAGTGATATTGATTTGCCAATTCACGCACTGCTTCCAGATAACCCGGTTTTGGCATTTGGACTTCCGCTCCATTAGGATGACCAATAGGAGTAATAATTATTCCTGCCATATCATCTTTATTGGCTTCCAGAATTGCTTTTAAGGAATCCAAATCGTTGTAATGAAATTCATAAATATCTTCATATAACTTGGGAGGAATTCCACCTTTCACTTCAACACACCAATCGTGCCAGCCATGGTAACCGTAACGCGCTATTTTAGTTTTGCCTGTATAACCGCGAGCTACACGAATAGCAATAGTTGTAGCATCACTACCTGTTTTTACTAAAGCAGCCATTTCACAACAGGGTATCAGTTCTCTCATTTTTTTCACTAAAGTGTTTTGCATTTCCTGCGTTAGGGAAAAACAAAAACCTTTGTTCTTAATCTGATTGATAACGGCATCGTCAATTTCATCTTCACGGTAACCAATAATAATAGGTCCGTAGGCACAAAGAAAGTCAATGTATTCGTTACCGTCCACATCAACAACTCTGCCGCCCCTTCCGTGATCAAAGAAAATGGGATATTCACCCGGAACAAAATTGTAGGGCCTTCTTATCCCAGCAACGCCTCCGGGAACAAGTTTCTTTGCCTCTTCAAAAAGAGACATACTTCTGGCTAATTTCAATTTTTCTGCCATTTTATATACTCCTTAGTTAAGTTCAAGGTTCAAAGTTCAAAGTTCAAAGTTTGGCACGCATATTTCGCAGATTCCGCAGATTAAAAAAATAATAGGTCTGGGATAAACAGGATTAAAGGGATTTAAGAGATTTATAATATAGAATGGGTCTTGATAAAATAACAAGACACCTTCTACTTTTCCTTTTATTCCACACCAATTCTATCTTATTTATGCATTCTATATTAAATCACTAATTCTCTTATCTCTTTAAAAAATCTGCGTAATCTGCCTCTTATCATTCTACATTCTACATTTTACATTTTTCATTCTCAATTATTCTCTTTTCCTCTTTTCTCTTTGTAAAATATCTGCGTAATCTGCGTGCTATCATTCTACATTTCCCACAGGGTCGCTATTCCCATTCCTCCTCCAATACACAACGCTGCCAACCCTTTACTTACCCGTCTTCTTTTCATTTCGTGTAACAAAGTTACAATAATTCTTGTTCCACTTGCTCCAATGGGATGACCCAAAGCAATAGCTCCACCATTCACATTCACAATCTCCGGATTCAATTTTCCGATTCCTTCCAGTTCCAAACCTTTCAGCACAGCTAAGGACTGCGCTGCAAATGCCTCATTCAATTCTGCCAATTCAATATCCTGCAAAGTCCAGCCCGCTTTTTGTAACACTTTTTTAATTGCTGGCACAGGACCGTAACCCATTATAGAAGGGTCTACACCTGCCGAAGCGCTATTCACAAAAGTTGCCATTGGCTTCAAACCAAGCTCTTTCGCTTTTTCTGCACTCATTAAAAGCAAAAAAGCTGAGCTGTCATTTATGCCACTGGCATTAGCTGCAGTCACCGTTCCGTCATTTTTGAAGGCAGGACGCAACTTGGCAATGGATTCTACTGTTACTCCCGCTCGGGGCATTTCATCTTTATCTACAATTATCGGCTCTCCCTTTCTTTGGGGAATGCTGAAAGGGACAATTTCGTCCTTAAATCTACCCGCTTTTTGTGCTTCTTCAGTTCTATTCTGACTTTGGGCTGCAAAAGCATCCTGTTCTTCTCTGCTAATATGGTATTTTTCTGCCAAATTTTCTGCTGTAATACCCATATGATAGTTATTGAAAATATCGCTAAGCCCATCCCGAATCATTAAATCCACCATTTCCTTATTACCCATTCTGGCTCCCCAACGCGCATCTGTTAAGGCATAAGGTATCTGACTCATATTTTCTGTTCCACCGGCTACAATAATATCTGCCTCTCCGGAACCAATCATAAGGGAAGCTAAAGAAACCGCTTTCATTCCTGAACCGCAAACCTTATTTACAGTATAAGCAGGAACAGTTTCAGGAATGCCACTGTGAATGGCTATCTGCCTGGCTACATTCTGCCCTAAACCAGCTCCGCAAACATTGCCGATTATCACTTCATCAATTAGTTCCGGCTTTAATCCCGTCTCCTTCAACATTGACTGTAAAACGGTTACTCCTAAATTAATCGCGGAAATATCTTTGAAAACACATCCGAAATTACCGATAGGACTGCGTTTGGCACATACCACTACGACCTGTCTCATTTTGTTTCTCCTGTATTGTTAATTTTCTTATTACTACATTGCAAAAAAAGTGCCCCTTTTCGTCAACAAAAATGATGTAGCACGCAGATTACGCTGATAACGCAGATTTTATGATTTACTAATATATAACATCCTGCAGATCCAGTCGATCCAGTTATTTGCGTTCTAATAACCTTTATTCTTCCTTCTTCATTTTTTTCTCTTTCCTCTTTCTTTGTGAAAATAAAAAAATTTTAGGGGGGGTTGTGGAAAAATATCAACAGTAATATGAGGGTTAACATCTTTAGATTGAATATATTAGCAATTATACCTAATCTATATCTCATAAATTTAAAAAAAAATACCCCTGAGAGGGATTGACATAAATACGGGGATAAAGAATAAGGCAATGGCAAATCAATAAATATGTTTATTTGTTTCATAATTGTTTGATTTATTATTTTAAATCTTTATAAGCCGTTAAATGATCTAAAATCCTTTTTAAGGAGATGTTATGCTAATTAGGTATGAGTTAAAGATTGAAACCGGACATTATACCGCTAAAATAGATGATATAAACACCTATTCTTCACGCAAAGAATTAACTGGAAACGATTATTTACATTTTAAGTGCAAAGGAAATGTATGTAGAAATGAATGCTAAAGGACATAACTTAGACAATAAAAAAATATAAAATCAGGAGTAAACAAGGATGAAGAAAATATTACTTCCTTTAATGCTAATTCTTATTACATCTTTCATTTTTGCAAGCACTATGCAAATTGGAAGTGGAACAAATATTCAAAGATATCCACTTGGTTCCTATTATGGATATGAAAGAAGCGCAGCCATATATACGGATTCTGAGTTAGGTTCTCAGAAAATAAGAATAACCGCTCTTTCCTGGTATTCTACAACTGCAGTAACTGTTGATGTTCCAACCAAAATATATGTGAAGACAACAACAGCAACAACTTTAACTCAAACTAACTGGGCAAATATGATTAGTGGTGCAACCCTTGTTTATAATGCAACTCATAGTTCTACTTTAGAAGGTGGTTGGAACCAGTTTGACCTTAGCACTTCTTTTGATGTTCCTGATGGAAATGGTCTGATAGTTATGGTAGAACGCAATTATGGAGGCACTGGAAATGGAACTTCTGCGGGTGCAGGAATAAGGTATACAAATGTTAATAATACTCACGAATACTGGCAAGCAGATAATAATCCTCCTACTGGAGATGGAACTCGTAACAAACAAAGACCTAATATTTTAATTCATTATATATTACCGCCACCCAATCCGGCGACTATTGTTAGTCCTGCCAATGGAGCAATTAATGTGGAACTTACTCAAACTCTCAATTGGGCAAATGGGGGTGGAGCACCTTCAGGTTATAAACTCTCTTTGGGAACAGTAACTCCTTATACAACAATCTTAAATCAGGTAAATATGGGAACAGCTACAACTTATGACCCGGATTTGGTTTATAACACTCAATACTGGTGGCAAGTAATTCCCTATAATGAAGGTGGGGATGCAACTAATT
>Ga0208458_1001952_pt1 | contig 15972 bp, 12 predicted proteins | sample AD_UKC085_MetaG_FD_184432 | JGI IMG/M metagenome (GOLD analysis project Ga0208458, IMG submission 184432) | Active sludge microbial communities of municipal wastewater-treating anaerobic digesters from USA - AD_UKC085_MetaG (SPAdes) (version 2) | ecosystem: Engineered > Bioreactor > Anaerobic >... | reverse complement strand
AACAGAGTCGATAGCCATAAATTAGTTCAATTAGTTATTGCATTTGCTAAAAATAAATTAATGTTTAGAACACTTAAAAAGTAGTTCTAAACATATTATACGAGGAGAATTAAAATGAGAAAAAGTAGCAAATTGGCATTACTCTTAGTACTTTTATTAGCATTGGTTTTTCCAACTGTAGCATTTGGGGATGAAATTGTTGACGGATCAATAGTTGTAGAAAACGAAGCTGAAGAAGATGAAGAAGATGAAATCAATGAAGGTAAAGGAAATGGCAAAAATAAACCTTGGAAAGAAGCTAAAGCTGCTATTTTGTTGGAGAAGGATGGAATAGAAGCTCAAATTGATGAGAAGGAACTGCTCTTGGAAGCTGCAGAAACAGCAGGTGATGAAGCACAAGTGGCATTAATAAAGGAAGAATTAGCAGGCTTAAAATCACAATTTAAGGAAAAAATTTCAGCGATGCAGCAAATAATGAAAGAAAAATACACTCCAAAAGAATTAGCAGAATTGGAAGGAGTTGCAGAAGATTTGGAATCATCGGGCGATGTTGATGCTATTCCTGTTGAAAATGTGATTATAGTTAATGGAGATGCAAAATTTGATACACCTCCTGTAATTAAGGAAGGAAGAACTCTAATACCTGTTAGAGCAATCTCTGAAGGGATGGGTGCAGAAGTTGAATGGAATGAGGAAGAGAAAACAGTCACTATCACAAAAGATGACAAAGTTATAGTATTTAATCTTACAGAAGAAACGGTTTATGTTGGTGATGTTGAAACTACAATTGATGTTCCTGCGGAAATTATGAATAACAGGACAATGATTCCTCTTCGTTTTATTGCAGAACAACTGGGATTAAAGGTTGAATATAATGAAGAAATGCAAACAATTGAAGTAGAGTAGAAGCTTAAAGAATACTTGTAAATAAAGAAATATGAAATTTAAAAAGTAATCTAATTAAAGGAAAGGCTTAATAATAAGTTTTTCCTTTTTATATATGTTGAAGAATGACGAATTTTATTATATAATGTATATATAGCATAATACAAAATTACTGACCGTTTTATTGTACACCTCATGTGTTATACTAATAGCAGGAGGTGTAATATCTAGATAATGAGGGGGAAACTCATGTCTAAAAAGTCAAATCAAAAGCTAAAACTATTATATCTGTTGAAGATCCTAATGGAAAAAACAGATACTAACCACACACTGACAGTTCAAGAAATGATTCTAGAATTAAATACATACGGCATAAGTGCTGAAAGAAAAAGCATTTATGATGACATCGAGTCTCTAAAAACCTTTGGGATTGATATCCTGTGCAAAAAATCAAAGACCTATGACTACTATATTGCCGGCAGAACCTTTGAACTGGCAGAAGTAAAACTCCTCGCAGACGCTGTAGCCTCATCAAAATTCATTACTGAGAAGAAATCCAGACAATTAATTAAGAAAATCGGCAGCCTGACCAGCAGCCATGAAGCAAAACAGCTGGCAAGACAGATTATTGTAGCCGGCAGAGTAAAAACCATGAATGAAAAAATCTACTACAATGTTGACATAATTAATCAGGCAATAAACAGCAAAAAACAAATTTCATTCAAATACTTTGAATTCACAATAGATAAGAAAAAAAGATACAGAAATGAAGGGAACAATTACACAGCAAGTCCCTACGCCCTGACCTGGGACAATGAAAATTATTATATGATTTCCTACTACGAAAAATATAAGGGCATAACCCATTTCAGGGTGGACAAGATGGAAGACATTGAAATTATTGACTTTGACTGCCACAAGGAAGATATAGATATCGTTGAATATACAAAGAAAATATTCAGCATGTATTCAGGTGAAGAAGAAACAGTTAGAATTCAATTCGACAATTCGCTGTTAGGCGTGGTCATAGACAGGTTCGGGAAAGACACCGTAACTTATAAGGCTGATGAAAACTCTTTTATTGCAATATTGAAGGTTGAAGTAAGCCCTCCATTTTTGGGGTGGATTTTTCAGTTTGGAAACAAGGTTAAAATTGTTTCGCCGGAAAACGTTACAGAACTGTTTATTAAGCATTTAGATGAGGTTGTAAAGGGATATCAGAAGTTGACATAATACTGCCACAGGAAATGAAGGATTTAATTAATAAATTATATGTAAAATGATTATAATCATGAGGGCGGAAAATCTTATGGGAATAAAAAATGATATTCAATTAAAAGAATTCAATAACGTGGTTTCCGAGGTACTACAATTAGTTAGCAAAAATAATGAATGGGTTAGCCGTTATCATGAGTATGCAAAAATAATTATGCAAAATTTGGATGAAATCAAACAGGCACGAAGCTCATTTCGTGAATGGGCACCTTTAAAATTTTATTTAAATGTAAGCAATGCTAAAAAGGCATCAAATTATTTGTCTCTTGGTGTTCGTTATATTGGACAAGAGGTTGCTGAGTTGATTTTCGATAAATCAAAGAGTAATACGCCACTTTTAAATACAAAAAAATACAATGTAAAGAATGCAAAATATTTTGACTGGCATAAAAGTTTGAATATGGTTGATTGGCGTGGTAAGGAAGCGAAAGAATTTAGGGCTTATTTTAAAAAACATCCACAAAGAATTGAAATTACTTCCAAACGTAATGAGGAGCACAGAATTGAAAGTTTGTTGTTATCAGAGTTTTCAAAACAACAATCAACCGGAAAAGCCTTGAAATACATACAACCTGTTAAAATCGGAGGCATTAGATTCCCAATGCCAACACCTATAAGCGCAAGTTATCATAAATCAGTCAAATATTCCAAGGCATATGGCGGCGGAATTGATATTTTCGCAAGAGTCGGTAAATCAGGAAGCTCAGCAAAATTATGTGTCATAGAATTGAAAGATGAGAATAATCCTAAAGAACCGGCAATCGATGTGGTAAAACAGGCAGTAGCTTATGCTGCTTTTATTCGTGAGCTGCTTCGCAGTGAATCAGGAAACGATTGGTGGAAGCTTTTTGGCTTCAGCAAACAAATTCCAAAAAAAATAACCATATTGGCTGCTTGTGCAATGCCATCAGATAAAGGTAATGATTATTCTTTTGCAAACAAGGAAATTCAAGTCGGGGGTGATATTATCAGTCTCCACTATATATATTTCCAAGAGAAAGACAATCAAATTATTAGAATTGATTCATCATTAAATCAGTAGAGGAAACAAATGGATATCATAATTTATAGAGGTACTCATGAAATTGGCGGCACACTCATTGAGATTAAATCAAGAAATAGCAGAATACTCATTGATGCCGGTTATCCGCTGTTTTTAAATAATCAGCCTATTGATAATTCAGTATCAGCTTTAAGTCATGAAAAACTCCTGAAACTTGGTGTGCTTCCAAATGTTAAAGGACTATATGCCTGGGATTCGCCTGCTTTTGATGCAGTAATTATATCACATGCGCATATAGATCATTATGGGTTGTTGAAATTTGTTAATCCTGCTATACCTGTTTATTTATCAAAGGGTACTAAAATGTTAATAGATATATCAGTATTATTTAAACTTACTGAAGAAATTTCTGCAGCGTTTAATGAGTTTTCAATGTATGAGCCGTTTAAAATCGGCTGCTTTAGAATTATGCCTTTTCTGATGGATCATTCGGCCTTCGACGCTGCAGCTTTTGAGATATCCGATAATGAGAAAACTGTTATCTATACTGGAGATTTTCGCGGACACGGAAGAAAAATAGTCTGTCTTGATATGTTTATCAACAAATCAAAAAAAGGTACAGATGTACTTATTACTGAAGGAACTATGCTGGGGAGACAGGACGAAAAAGTTTTAACTGAGCAAGAACTTGAAAAACAGATTATTAATAAAATGGATAAATTCAATGGTCCGGTGCTGTTTCAATCATCGAGTCAGAATATTGACAGAATTGTGAGTTTTTACAAGGCTGCAACGAGACTTGGCAGAATCTTTGTCATTGATATCTACACAGCTAATGTACTATATGAGCTCAAACAACTTGGGAATAATCGGCTGCCTTATCCGTCTGAACAATATAAAAATATTAAAGTGTTTTATCCTCATAGGATTACACAGAAGATTTTTGACGAAATTGGGAAAGATTATGCTAAGCGGTTTTCACCATTTTATATATCTAAAGAAAAGCTGAAAGAGGAACAGAACAGCATTGTTATGACTGTACGCCCTTCAATGAAAAGGGATATTGAAATAGCAGGACTCCATAATGGTCTGTTTTTGTATTCAATGTGGAGTGGATACCGTTATAGCGATTACCAAAAAACTTTTGAGGATTATCTGAAAAATACAGGATTTGCGTTAGATGAACTCCATACAAGCGGACATGCATCAGTATCTGATATTCAAAGAGTCATATCAGAATTAAATCCAAAACAGATTGTACCGGTTCATACTATGAATCCGGATGCTTTTACTGGCATTTCAGATAAAGTTGTTCTTATAAAAGATGGAAATACTTTCAGTATATAAAAATATAATCTTTATCCTTTTATTAAGCATTTAGATGAGGTTGTAAAGGGATATCAAAATTGATTTAGCCGTAGATGCAAATGTCTTGATGGATGTAGTTGTCAAGCTTGCAGAGCTTTAACAGGACAGGGGGATAGAAAATGTCGCAATGTAAGCGACCTTGTCGAGGAATTTTAATCTATACTATTAATCATTATAAAGAAAGAAGGTGAATTGATTGATAGGAGCAATTACAGGAGATATTGTGGGTTCTGTTTTTGAATGGAACAATATCAAGCAAAAGGAATTTGAATTATTTACAAAAGAATCTGATTTTACAGATGATACGGTTATGACAATAGCAACAATTGACTCAATAATAAACGATATGCCATTTGCCGATAGCTATAAAAAATGGTTCAGAAAATATCCCGACAGGGGTTATGGCGGTAATTTTATGGGCTGGGGAATATCAAACAGCCTGGAACCATACAACAGCTGGGGGAACGGGTCTGCCATGAGAGTCAGTCCTGTAGGTTATTATTACGATAATTTAGATGAAGTTCTTTTGAAAGCTGAAGAAAGTTCAGCAGTAACACACAACCATCCAGAAGGCATAAAAGGAGCTCATGCAACAGCTGCAGCAATTTATTTAGCTAAAAATAACAAAGAAAAGCAGGAAATCAAAGAGTTTATTGAAAAAAGATTTGGCTATGATTTGAGTGAAAGCTTGGACAGCATCAGAAAATGGTATGATTTTGATGTTTCCCGCCATGGAACAGTCCCGCCCGCAATCATCGCATTTTTAGAATCTAATGATTTTGAAGATGCTATAAGAAATGCCATATCAATCGGTGGAGACAGCGATACTCTTGCCTGCATAACAGGAGGCATTGCCGAAGCTTATTACAAAGAAATCCCTGACAGCATTTTATCGGAAGTTGAAAGAATACTGCCACAGGAAATGATGGATTTAGTTAATAAATTATATGAAAAATGAGAAGGATTGAACTATTTTAAGCAACACACGAGGGGATAGAAAATGTCAAAGAGATACCTGACTAAATCAAGGTTCAAGCTTGCAATGGAATGCCCGACCAAGCTTTTCTATACAGGCAAGGACGAGTACATAAATCAAAATATAGATGATTCCTTTCTTCTTGCTTTGGCTGAGGGAGGGTTTCAGGTAGGGGAGCTTGCAAAGCATTACTTTGCGGGAGGATACGATATTGAAACCTTAGATTACGGTGAAGCTTTAAGACAGACAAATGAGCTTTTATTGAGAGATAAGGTAATAATATATGAAGCTGCTGTTACATACGGAAATTTCTTTATACGGACGGACATATTGATAAAAAACGGCAGAAACATTGAACTCATTGAAGTTAAAGCTAAATCTTCTGGTGACTTTTATAATAAGAGCGGCATCAAAGCTGAATGGAAACCCTATCTTTTGGATGTTGCCTTTCAGAAGCATGTAGTCTGCAAGGCATTCCCTGATTATAAGGTTACAGCTTATTTAATGCTGGCTGACAAGGATGCCAAATGCCCTACAGATGGATTGAACCAAAAATTCAGGATTATAGAAGAAAAGGGCAGGAAAAGGATAATGGTATCAGAAAGTTTGTCTGAAGAGGACCTGTCACAGCCCATATTGTGTAAAATAGACACAGACGATGCATGCAGGATGATTTACAGTTATGATTATGAATACCAAAATAATACTCTTAGTTTTTCTGAACTGATAAATATATTTGCCGAGAACTACCATAAGGACCTAAAAATAAAGTCCGGTATAAGCAAAAACTGCAAGGGCTGTGAATTTAAAGCAACTGATGATGATATGAAAGCAGGTTATAAAAGCGGCTTTCATGAATGCTGGAAAGAGATGCTTGGATGGACAGACAAGGATTTTGAAGAGGGAACCGTACTTGACATATGGAATTTTAGAGGCACAGACAAACTGATATCCCAAGGGCGTATCAAGCTGACGGAAATAACTGAAGATGATATAAATCTTAAACCTTCTGACAGACCGGGGATTTCAACTACGGAAAGGCAGCTACTGCAAATAAAAAAAGTACAGAATAAAGATACTACATATTGGATTGACAAGGATAATTTATCATTGGAAATAAATTCATGGACCTATCCTCTTCATTTTATTGATTTTGAAACATCCATGGCTGCCATTCCATTTAATAAGGGTAGAAGACCCTATGAGGGAATCGCTTTTCAATTTTCCCACCATATCGTCGGAGAAAATGGAGATATTGAGCATCGTGGACAATATTTAAATACTGAGCCCGGAGTATTTCCAAACTATGATTTTGTGAGAAAATTAAAGGCGGATTTAGACCATGATAATGGGACAATCTTTAGATATGCCGCCCATGAGAATTCATATTTGAATATGATTTACAGACAATTAAAGGAAGATAAAAACGATATTCCAGATAGGGAAGACATGTGCGAATTTATAAGAAGCATTACTAAATCAGTAGGTGGCAATAGTGAAAAATGGGAAGGTAATCGCAGCATGGTTGATATGTGCGAGCTTGTCAAGAAATACTATTATGACCCTGCAATGAAAGGCTCAAATTCAATCAAGGCAGTGCTTCCTGCCCTTTTAAACAGCTCCGGATTCCTTAAGGACAAGTATTCCAAACCCATTTACGGAACACAAAATATCCCAAGCTTAAACTACAAGGATTGGACATGGGTTAAATTTGAAAACAATATGGTTACAGACCCCTACAAGCTCCTGCCTAAAATGTTTGAGGATGTATCAGACAAGGATTTTATACTCCTTAGTAATGACCAATTAAGAGACGGCGGCGCAGCTATGACCGCCTATGCAATGCTTCAGTTTACCGAAATGTCAGACTATGAACGAAGCGAAGTACAAAAAGCCCTTCTTAAATACTGCGAGCTGGATACCTTGGCAATGGTAATGATTTATGAGGGGTGGAAGGATATGATTCATGATGCCTAACAAGAATGTCAAAAGAGAATTTGACCCGGATGACACGAAGATATTTTCAAAAGAAAGCATTGCAGGATTAAAAATTGAAGGGAGATTTTTGATATGGTGGAATGTTTGGACGCTGGGGCTTCAGTGATAATCCCAAGCTCTATAACAGCTTTGGGGAGACAGAAATACATTAGCAGCAATTACAGGGGCTATTGCAGAAGCGTATTATGGAGTTCCGGAGGATATAAAAGAAAAGGCACTTACTTATCTTGATAATGAATTACGTTCGATTTATTATGAGTGGGGTGAAAAAACATTATTAAAGGAAATGTATAAAAGAGTGTGAAGTTATGGGCTATATTAACATTAAAGAGTTTATTAGTAAAATATTATGTAGTGAGACTAAGAAAGATAATTAAGATTCTATGTGCAAGAAGATATTATATAGACGAAATTGATAGTAAATATTATTTAAGTGGTAATTCTACTAAAATTGACTTTAGCTCTTTACATGGATTTCTTACATTGATAGAGCAATGATTTATCCTTAAACATTAAATATAATAAAAAGGAATAGAGGTATATTATTATGAAAAGATTTTGGTTAGTGCTTGTTGTAATTTTTAACTTATTTTTTACTTCTGGGTGTACAACACAACCAGTAAATACTGAAATGCAGACTACTATAAATATTTTACAGGAAAAAGTATCTGAATTAGAACTAAAAATCATTATGTTGGAAGGTAATTTATCAAATGTAGCATATCTTGATCCGACTAGTGAGGGATATTCAAATTCTGGTGATTTTTTAGTTTTGATTTCTGAGGTTGAAGAATATCTTGATGGTGTTAAAGTTTATTTAACAATAGGTAATCCAAATTACGCAAAATATAGTGGGGTTACAATAAAGGCAAGATATGGTACAAAGTTTGATTTTAGTAGTACAGATTCTTCATATACCATATGGAAGGAATCACTAAAGGAGAAAGATACAAAATTAAGCTCTGAACTAAATGAAGGAGCTTGGAATAAGGTTGAGATAATACTACCTTCGATAAGTCCTGTAGATTTTTCATACTTGGAAATAGAATTGCTTACAGGTTCAGTAAGTCTAACAAAATAAATATAGACAGTTTATAAATAATAATTGGCAACCAAAAATCCAATTATGAAGCGTGATAATTACTTTAGTATGGTTTACATTCGTGTTTTTGAAAAAGTTATATTCAAAATAACTAAACTCAAGTGGTGCTTGTCACCACTGAAAGCAGGTAAAGATGTCTACAAAGAATGTCAAAAGAGGTTTTGACCCGGATGATTTAAAGATGTTTTCAAAAGAAAGCATTGCAGAATTAAAAATCGCCCAAGAAGAAATACAGTGGCTGCTTGACAGAGGATACAAACTAAAGCAAATAATAGAATTCACAGGCAACCATTATCTTCTATCAGCAAGGGCAAGAACAGCCCTTCAAAGAACAACATCTTCAACGGCTGATTATGAAAAAAGAAGGTCTACAATGCTTCCTTTTGAATACGCAAAGGCTGGATGTCTGAATATTGACGGATTCAATATAATCATTACTTTGGAAGTTGCAATGTCGGGAAGCCCCATACTGCTTGGTAAAGACGGGGTGTACAGGGACTTGGCTGGACTTCGCGGTACTTACAGAATTATTGATAAGACTGATAATGCTTTAAATCTCATAGGAAAGACACTGCAAGAATTATCTGTACCGATGGTTAAATTTTATCTGGATTCTCCCGTATCAAATTCAGGCAGACTGAAAACAAAGATACTTGAATGTTCAGAACAATGGGGGATGCCGGTTGATGTGGACCTGATTCCCAATGTGGATGCCGTATTAGCCGGCAAGGAAAGAATTGTAACCGGTGATTCGATTATTTTAGATGAGTGTAAAAGCTGGTTCAACCTATCAAGAAAGATTATTGAGGACCATATACAGGATGCATGGGTAATTGATTTAGAGTAGAGCGATTATGTTGAATATATAACAATGTCTACCAAATATTTCAAAAGAGGTATTTGACTCGGATAATGTAAATTTATTAATTTTTAACATTTGAAAAAATAATAATGAGTGGTGAGGAATATGAAAAATAATAATTTTGAAAATTTAAGAAATACTTATAAGCCTGATAATATTGAGGTTTTGTTTGTTGGAGAATCAAGACCGAAAGGAGGAACATTTTTTTATCAAGGGGATTCTGCACTATATAAAGAGACAAAAAAGGCTTTTGACAAATACTTTGATCAAGATATATTTAAATTAGACAAATTTAAACTATGGGGTTGTTGGCTATACGATATTTGTGAAAATCCAGTAAATTATTTAAGTAATGAAGAAAGGAGAAGTACTATTCAGGAAAATATTCCTGAATTAGAAAGTTTCATAAAACAAGAATCTCCTAAGATAATTATTGTTTGTAAAAAAACTTTAGTTGAGCCGAAAATTAGGGATTCTGACATTATGCATACCTACCAAGTTGGAAATAACATATTTTTTCTTCCGTTCCCTAGCAATGGAAATCAAAGAAAATATCGTGAAGAACTAATAATTGTGCTAACACTTTATGGTTTGAAAGAAAAGTATTTTCAATGAATAGGATGTTTTAACCTCATATCTTGTTACATAATTGTAGAATACAAGAACTCAATTTTAAAAATATTCCAAATTAGATACTCGTTAATAGTAACCATAGAAACACCGGAAATTGATGTAGATTTATATACTGCCATTAAAACTAAAATAGAAAGTAAAACATTGGTTAAGACAACTATTGAGGCATTGTAAAAACAGTTTTAGTTTGACCTCTGAATGTCGAACTTAAATATGAAGAATATAGGCATATGAGAACAGCTTATAAAAAGTAAAAGTAATAAATGAAAATTAGCATAATTTGAGGTAAATACTATGTATGAAAATTATACAAGGCAAGCATTGCCTTCAAAAAGATATCGAGAATTGTTGGGAAGTGCACTGTGCGTATTTAATTCGAATAATGCATTTATTATAGAAAACACATTGCGTTTGGATGACAATAGTCAATATAATTGGTATCACTTGATAGACTTAGAATCGGGAAAACTTACATTACCAATAAAAAATACAATTACTCAAAAAACTGATGAATCAATAGCAAATCTATTTGATGAACTTGTGATTATGAGAAATCGAATAGTTCATAGCTTTCAAATAACAAGTAACGGTGAACAAGTGTTAGCTACAAAAACTCGGATTAAAGATGGAAATCAACAGTTTATAGTCACAGAAACTTATCTGCAAAATTTTATAAAGAAAAATGAAGAATTAAGCACTTCATTACATAATTTAAGAGGATATTAATTAAAAAGGAACAGCGAATCCCAATTTATTAAAGTTTTAATACCAAGGGGTTTTGTGGCAAGTATTAGTTTTCAATATTTCATATTTCATCAGCTAGATGGATGTCTTTCTAAGAAGAAAAGCACTCCGGATTTCTCCAATTCTTTACAGAGATATCGGCAATATATAATTTAATCGTTATAATGAATCAACTATGAATTTGTATTATTTTGATATATTAAACGGTTTAGTTGAAGTTTATTAAGTAGCTTTATATATTATAATTATGTTACAATAATAATTGTAAAAAGATAAGATTCGTAAAGAGATGTTGCGATTAGCGTGAGTTTTTTATATTAATATAATCATGATGTTTTGGAGGAAAATCTATGGAGAAATATAGTTCGGGACTTGTATCAGAGTCTTTCTGGTTTATTGAATTTAAAAAGATTATAAAATTAAAATATGACGGTAAATCTTGGGATGATATCAGAGATTTATGTTTAAATGATAACTTACTTGGTATTTCAAAAGAGTATAGAGCAAAACGAATTTATGGATATTTAAAAAGTCGAGTCGATGTACTTGATGAAGGACTAATAAATATATTTATTAATGCAGATTTAACAACACAGAAAGTAATAAATATTATTGCAATAGCAAAGAAAAATAAATTGTTTTTTGAGTTTTTATATGAACTATATAGGGAAAAGGCACTGTTAGGCGATATAGAGCTTACAGATAGTGACATTAGCATATTTTTTAAAAATAAACAGGAGCAAGATGAAGATATCAGCAAATGGACGGATGCGACTTTAAAAAGACTTAGCAGTACATATATGAACTTTTTAAAAGATGCCGGACTTTTAACCGTAATAGACAACCAAAAAAGAATCACACCGCCGATATTAGATATTTCATTGGAAAATTATCTTAAAGAAAATGGCGAAAAACAGATGTTAAAAGCTATAGGGGGGACAGATTAAGTGCGTAATTTAGAGAGCAGGCTTAATGAGTTAGAAGAAAAGATAAAACAACCGAATTTCAGAAAAAACAAAGGTCTTGGCAATGAAGTAGGTTATTATGTATTTGATTATCCAGCAGAGCAAGAGCTCATTGTGAGAGAAAGAGTGCGATATCTTGAATCAAAGTATGAAAAAAATGTTCATGATTTCAAGATAGTTGTTTTTGATTTATATGATATTATTATAGATTTGTTGATACAAGAAGGCTTTTTAGAAATTTGTGAAGATTTTGAAAAGACTAAAGGTTTTCAAGAGGTAACAATATCAGTCAATGAGCTGCTTCGTATGGAAGAAGATAACCAAAGTAATGAAATATTAGCTCATATTAAGAATAATACACCAAAGGATTCAATTATATTTTTAACAGGTGTAGGGAAGTGTTTTCCTATTTTGCGTTCACATAAGGTTCTAAACAATTTACACCAATTTATAGATGAAGTTCCAGTGGTAATGTTTTTTCCCGGAAAGTATGATGGTCAATCATTGATGCTTTTTTCTGAAATTAAAGATGATAACTATTACAGAGCATTTAAGCTCGTAGATTGAGAGGTGGAGGATTATGTATATTAAGAATATGTTTGCTAAACCAATTGACAGAAATATAAAAGGTGTTATTAAAGTTGGACAAGGTGATGATGAAAATGTAAAGCAGGAGCTTGAAGAATATGTAGTAACAAGAGAGCTGCAAAAACACTTTGCTGATTTTTTCTCCAGTTATAAAAGGGGAATTATTGGAAATACAGATGCAATGGGAGTTTGGATTTCCGGCTTCTTTGGAAGTGGTAAATCACATTTCTTAAAAATACTATCCTACCTACTGGAAAATCGAGTTGTTGATGGAAAAACAGCAATTGATTATTTTATCGAGGATAAAAAGATAAAAAATGAAATGGTTCTTGCAGACATGAAACTCGCAGCTAATGTATCAAGTGATGTTATATTGTTTAATATTGATTCTAAAAGCGGAATGGGCGATTCTCAGAATAACAAAGAAGCTATTCTTTCTGTGTTTTTAAAAGTCTTTAATCAACACTTAGGGTTCTATGGAGCTAACCCCTTTTTGGCAGATTTAGAAAGACAACTTACAGAGGAAGGCAAGTATGAAGATTTCAAAAAAGCATTTGCTGAAATACGCGGTAAAGAATGGTTAGACTCGAGACATCAGTTTAGATTTATTCAAGACTATGTATGTAAAGCATTGGTTCAAATCAATTATATGAGTATGGATGCTGCAAAAAACTGGTGTGAAAGTTCAACAGGCACCTATAATATCGATATAATAACCTTTGCAAATATGGTTAAAAAATATATAAATAAAAAAAGTAAGAATCATCATATTGTTTTCTTAGTGGATGAAATGGGTCAATATATAGGTGATAATTCAAAATTGATGCTAAACCTACAGACAGTGGTAGAAGAATTGGGAGTTGCCTGTCACGGTAAAGCCTGGGTTGTGGTAACAAGTCAGCAGGATATTGATAGTATTACAAAAACAAAGGGAAATGATTTTTCTAAAATTCAAGGTAGATTTGATACAAGGCTTTCCTTGTCATCAGCAAACGTGGATGAAGTTATCAGAAAGAGAATACTTGAAAAAACAGAAACCGGAAGACAAACATTAGGACTTCTTTACGATGAAAAAGAAACAATAATCAAAAACCTTATTATTTTTAATGATGGCATAGAAAAGAAACTATATTCGGACAGAAATGATTTTTCTGCTGTATACCCTTTCGTTCCATATCAATTTAATCTGCTGGCAAGTGTTCTTACTTCAATAAGGACCCATGGAGCGAGTGGTAAGCATTTAGCTGAAGGTGAACGCTCTATGTTAGCATTATTTAAAGAGTCTGCTATGAAAATTATGGAGAATCCCGAAGGCACAATTGTTCCTTTCAATCTGTTCTATGATGCTCTTGAGCAATTTTTAGATCATAGTCACAAAGGTGTAATTATTCGTGCCTATGATAATGAATATTTAAATCCTGATAAATTGGAGGATTGTTTTGATGTCAATGTTTTGAAGACACTTTTTATGATTAAATATGTCAAAGAAATTGTAGCTAATTTAGAGAACATAACAAGCTTAATGGTCTCTAATATAGATGATGATAGAATTGCACTAAAAGATAAAGTTGAACAGTCTTTAAAACGTCTTGTACGTCAAACGCTTATACAAAAAACCAGTGACTTATATGTATTTTTAACGGATGAAGAACAGGAGATTAATAGAGAAATTGAAAGTCAACATGTTGAAATTTCTGAAGTTATCACAAAAGTATCAGAGTTAATTTTTGATGGCTTATATTCAGAGAAAAAATATAGATATCCTGCATTTAACGGCAGATATAATTTTGCATATAATCAGATTGTAGATGACAGACCTTATAAGGGAAATCAGAATTACGATATTTCACTTAAAGTATTAACACCAAATTATGAACTTGGTACAGATGAAACAACACTTCGTATGATGAGCGGACAGAGTAAATGCGTTATTGTGGCTCTACCGGATGATAAAGCATTTATAGATGAGATTCGTTCTGCATTAAAAATTGAAAAATATTTGAGATTAAATACATCTAGCGTTGTAACAAAGTATGAGCAAATCAAAGAAGCAAAACGTGTTGAAATGCGTGAAAGAAATTCAAATGCTCGAATCTTTTTAGAGGAGTCGTTAAAAGAGGCTAATATATATACAAATGGTGACAAAATACAGAATGCATCAAAAGACATAACTGTGCGTATCAATGATGCTCTTGGTAAACTTGTACATACGGTATACCATAAATTGTACTATATAGACACTGCTATGGGAGAATCTCATATAAGAGCGGTTTTGAAAGGAAATAATAATCAGATTTCTATTGGTGGAACTGAACAAACACCTAATAAATTAGCTTTAAATGATGCCTTAGATTTTATTGGCATGAACACCCAAAGACATGTGAAAACATCCATGAAGTCTATAATGGAACGATTTACAAAAGAACCATACGGATTTATAGAAGATGATGTTCAGTGGCTAATTACTAAACTATTTAAAGATGGAGATATAGCTTTCTTTGTTAACAATGAGGTGGTAACTTTACTAACCAAGACAGAGGATGAGGTATACCGCTATCTTAGTCGTAAAGAATATCTTGAAAAACTTCTTACAGAGAAAAGAGAAAAGGCCAATGACAAGCAGAAGAAAGCTGTAAGAGAAGTGATGAAAGAATTGTTTAATGTAACACCTATGAGTGATGAAGATGATTCAATATTAAAGAGTTTTCAGCAATACGCAGCTAACCTAAAAACTGATCTTGAAAAGTTAGAAATCCATTACAAAAACGAACCAAGCTATCCGGGTTTCAATGTTGTTAAAGATGGAAAATCTATGCTTATAAATCTATTAGGTATTAAATATTCAGTAGAATTTTTTAAGACTGTTGATAATAAATTAAATGAAATATTGCAATTTGCAGAAAAGTATGAACCTATAAAAGCTTTCTTTTCTGGTGAACAGCTTGGAATTTGGGACAGAAGTTTACGCTTGATAAAAATATATGACGATAGCAAGACATTTATAGTCAATAAAGAAATTGAAACAGTGGTTGCTGAAATAAAAGGGATTATGAAAAAGTCATCTCCATATAGTGAAATCAGAAAGATACCTGAATTGCTTGAGCGTTATACAGATCTTTATAATGCAATGCTTGACAAAATGGAGCAACCTGTACTTGCTGCTATTGAAGCAGCACATTCTCGTGTTGTAAAGGAACTTGAAGGAAAAGAATGTAAAGTTGTATTTTCCGAAAAGGTGTACGAGCGATTTAAAGAAATTAAGGATAAGGCAAAAAGCTGTAATAATGTAGCCACTCTACAAAACATCAAAATTGAAGCAGATGCATTAAAAGTTCGCTTGCTTAATGAGATAAGTGCAGAAGAAGCACGTATTATAGCAGCTAAACCACCGACAACGCCACCTGAACCAGGAGCAGGCAAAGTTGCTGAACCTAAGCCGAAATTAAAAGTACAAAAGACTATAAGTATCAAATCAATAAACTCAGAGGCTACCTGGAGAATTGAAACAGAAGCAGATGTAGACCGTTATGTTGAAGTCTTAAAGGCAAAATTAAAGCAAAATATTAAAGAGGA
>Ga0208458_1001939_pt1 | contig 16025 bp, 22 predicted proteins | sample AD_UKC085_MetaG_FD_184432 | JGI IMG/M metagenome (GOLD analysis project Ga0208458, IMG submission 184432) | Active sludge microbial communities of municipal wastewater-treating anaerobic digesters from USA - AD_UKC085_MetaG (SPAdes) (version 2) | ecosystem: Engineered > Bioreactor > Anaerobic >... | reverse complement strand
AGGAACGGATGCGTTATCTGGAACATGAAGGCACGGTCATCTATTCATCAAGAGATGGCCGGACAAGTAAGAACTTTCCCGCTTTGGAATGGCTGGCGGCCATGTGTTCGCATATCCCCAACCGGGGCGAGCAGATGGTCAGATACTACGGGTATTACAGTAATGTCTCACGGGGAAAACGAAAAGAAACTGGGAAAGACGATGCCATCCCCTGTATTCTCGAACCGGAGGGAAATGTGAAAGCCTTAAGAAAAAGCTGGGCGCGGCTGATTCAAAAAATATATCAGGTTGACCCTTTGGTTTGTCCGAAATGTCAAGGCGTCATGCAGATCATCAGCTTCATCGAAGACCAACAGGTCATCCGTGATATCCTCACGCATCTGGAACTCTGGCTTTTCCGATCAAGGCCGCCGCCGAAAATGCGCACGGCCGTCACATTATCCGAATCCAAAACCTCCGATTCCTTCGCACATACTCCACATCCACAAGCCGACTATTACGCCGATCCTGAATATTCATGCGACGATTACATTCAATCCTGACGTCATGACGCATTTGAAAACATGACGTGACGGCGAGGTCTGTTTGAATTCCGGGGGAAATGCCTGTTCGGCAGGTAACACGGCTAAAAGGTGAAAATTTTTCTTTAAAGGATGAATGCCGGAATGTGCCTTCAGCGCAGTCACTTGTGCCGCACCCCACATCTTGTGCTAAAATATTCTTGACACACAAGAGTGCGTTTCTTATACTGCCGTCAACTAAAAGCAAGTTCTTATCAATCCAATTTCCGGATGCCTGGAAAATATCTCCGTAATCATTTCCCGGGCTTTTCGGCAATGCGGACAGCTTTCGAGCATAAACATTTTGACTTCTTTCATGACTTCTCTTGCTCCTTTAAGGCCATCTTATATGAAATCTGGCCACCCGACCATCGATTTATTTGCGCATTAAATGATTTACGATGACTTGTATTTTCCGTTTTTAAACCGGCCGAAATCGGCATGTTCCCATTTCAGACCCGCCAAGGCCGGACAATCCAGCGTCACGGAAGGATCATTATCACGGGTATAACGGTACTCGCTTTTTAGAGAGTACGCGCAATAGGCGGACAGCCACATACGATAATTGCCCAGGGTTACCTGCACACAGTTGGTGGCCACCCAACCGGACGCTTTGCTGCCCGCTTTGCCCATGGCGGCAATGGTCATGACCAGCCCGACGCGATATCCCTTCTGTTTCCAGAAATTATTATTCAGCCATTCCCGATCATCCTCCGACATGAAATATTTCTTATCTTTACGGACTTCCTGGGTGGTTTTAAAAGGGTGAGAATGGAAATCTCCGAGATAAATAAGATGCGGCCAGAACGACGTAATCACATCGGCTTTCAGAGATATCGCCTCCTTGTTTTCATCCACGGAGCTTCTTCGCTGTTCGGCGGTCGTGTCGGTGTGCGCCATTTCCACCTGATAAAGGATTTCCCTGTTTTTCATCAGGATTTCATGGCCGAAAAGACTTCCGTAAACTTCAATCCGCGATTTAGGACGGCCTTTTTCCTTAATATCCTTTTTCTTCACCGAATAGGCTTCCAGGGAGCTCAAAACCAGTGATATCAATGCATTTTCGGAGATACGGACAACGTATCGGTTATATATTCTCGGCGTCATCTTTTCCTCCATTCACATTACAGACAGAACCGGTTTTGAAATTTCAGGTCGCTCTTGACAAAAAATTTTGCGCTATTAAATTAAAAATAACGAGGTACTGCTGTGTTCGAAACGAGTCATGTCACTGGAGCTGAATTTTGCATAAAACCGCAGGATCTTAGTGGTGATGATCACCCTGAAAAGATCAAGTTTTAAAAAGTCGTGACTCCAGCATGAAGACAAAACGGCACAAGCGGTTCTCGTCAGATTCGCCCTTCATCGGACCGGTAAGGTCTGTGAAGGGTTTTTTATGGAATCCTTGAACAGAATCTGCATCTGCAGGCAGCTTTCCCAGTCAATCATCGATATCCGATTATATTTTCTCTATTTTCGACATCAGATGATCGAATTTTTCCACGTCGACAACCGGCGATGTGGAAAAAGAGATTCCGGTCAGCATATTCAACGCCGCCGAAGCGGAAAGCGCCTTATCCAAGTCCGGAAAATCCAGAGTAAAAACAAGATCATGTTCGCCCATCACCGCGTACATGGCAATGACCTTTCCGCCATTTTTTTCAATGATTTTGACAGCTTTTTTTGTCCGCTGAGCAGAAACATTCTTCAGGGAATTCCCTGTATATTTACCGAACATCATAAATATCGGCATAAAATTTCCCTCCTTTGATCACCAGCAATGATTCCCGGCTTGGGTGAACAATGACCGCACGAAAGAAATAGCCCGGTTTTTATTTGAGTTTAATCTTTTTAAGAACGGCTTTGAGTCTGGCTTTTACCATTTTGCTTTTACGGCTAACGAATTGACTTCTGGGAATTTTAAGGATGATGTTTTTCTTTTCTCTCCTTGTTTCCATAAAGATACCTCCTTTATACAAAATCTGAAGAGATGCCCGATGCCGGAAACAGGTTATCCGGATATTACTGTGTTTGAAATTAATTTAACTACATTCGATTGATTGTCAAATACAAAAGATCGCCGGCGGCAGAAACTACAGGAAAGATGCGGAAAAATATTGTATCATCGGAGCAAGCCCTTTAAAATACGAACAAATTTCCCCGTGCTCGTTTTCTGATCTGTCAAAAAAGTCCTGCATTATTTGTTCTGACAGACAAAGGATGCCCCCGTTGCTGCCAGTGATTGAAGGTAAGTGATCAGATTGGTTTTCTGGTTCGTAATCCGTAACTTCCGGCGGATATGTTCCCGGTGTCTGTTGATCGTTGATTCGGAAACACCCCGTAGTTGAGCGATTTCTTTCGTCCGTAATCCATTTCGGATCATGTTACAGATATTCACCTCTGTGGGAGTCAACGAGCGCAACAGATTGACATTCCCGCTAACAAACGGCGATGTTATTTCTTCAAGGTTCGTGCTTAATATTTCGATATATTTCCGGTTGTTCTCTGATATCGCAGGCATGAGAGCGTGAATAATGGGCATAATGACCTTGTCAATATTTAAACGAATATTTTCATAAATGCGTTTTTTCTCATCTTCAATATTGGAAAGAACAACTCTCAGGGCTGCATTCGTTTCCTGCAGGGCTTTTCTTTCGAGAAGAAGTTGCCGATTATTTTCCTTCAATTCCTGTTGCGCATTGATTCGGACAAAAATCTCACCGATACGTTGCGCAATGGCTTGCAGTAATTTTCTTTCTTCCTTAAGGAACGGCCCTTCATCCGCCGAAGGTCTCTCCTCAAGGTAGACGATTGAAATGTTGCCCATCGGCATTTCGTTTATTTTGATCGGACACGATTGTGTCCATTGAGTCCATTGAAAATGATGACTTTTGAAAGTCTCATTCTGAAAATCAATACACGCGCAGGCAATTTCCGCATACCGCCAGGAAAGAGGTATAAAATCAGCCAGATTTTTCAAAAAGTTCCCCATGGAATCATGGTAACGTTCCGCCATGCGGGACATTTCGTACAGACAATTCAACTCTTTTATTCTTTCTTGTAAATCAATTTCAATACCGGATTTATCTTCCAGCATTTCTCATCCTCCGTATTTTATAATCAAATATGCCAATATTTTATAGGCAATTCTAGTGCATTCTATAAGCATTTACAAGATGAATCTTGTTCATTAAAATTCACACAGATGAAAATTATCAGACATTATTCCAGGTATTGAAAGTTTCCCTGTTTGTTTCATAATTTCATGAATCCGATCCCTGGAATATACGAGGAAGGAATTTAATTTTTCATGAAAATAAATTTAAAATTGAAAAAAGTTCATGCATTGGTTCCCACGGATATTCTATTTCAAACATCATACTGGGGTCGGGTAAAATCGAGTCTCGGCTGGCACCCCATGGCTTTTGATTTTCAATCTTCAAACGGCCAGTATGGCGACATCCTGATCCTTATCCGGCCTCTCGGGCACAACTACGCGGCGGCTTATGTCCCACAGGGGCCTGAAACAGAACCCGATCCAGAACAATATGGTCTCTTTTTAGAAACATTGTCGCAGGAATTGATCAAATACATGCCTTCATCGATTTTATTTATTCGTTACGACCTGCCCTGGCGGGCGCCGTATGCGTACGACATCACGGACGGGCAACAATGGTGCGGACATCCATTGCCGCAACTCAGAGAATTACGCATGAACATTGGCACAAGAAACTGGAATCTTCGAAAATCAACCATAGATCACACGGTGGCCGATACGCTGTTTATTGATCTCGTAAAAACAGAGGGGGAGCTTTTTGCCGATATGAAATCAAAGACACGTTACAATATCCGCCTTGCTCACAAAAAGGATGTCCATGTGTTGAATGCATCCGAAGAAAAACTGCCTGTATTTTATGATCTTTATTTACAAACTGCAAAACGTAACGGTTTTCATCCCTGTTCCTACAGACATTTCCACGCATTATTTTTAAAACCTTTCAATCTTACCGAGTCCCTCGACATTATTTTCTTTCTGGCAACAAAAGGGCAAGACGTTCTTGCCGGTGCAATAATCGCTGTTTCCAGACAACGTGCCTTATATCTATTCGGGGCATCAGCAGATGAACAGCGCAACCTGATGGGCTCTTACGCATTGCAATGGGAAATTATTAAAGCGTTAAAAAACAAGCGATGTCTTACCTACGATATGGGTGCAGTGTCTCCGACTGCCGATCGGAATCATCCTTTTTACGGCATGTACCGATTCAAAACCGGTTTCGGCGGCAAAGTCATTCACCGCAACGGCTCATGGGATTATCCTGTTCAGATCAAGGAATATAAAGCCTTTCGTCATTATGAATCTTTATCGGACGCAACCAATCCTTTTTTGACCAGACGAGAGGGATTATAAACGCTAAAAGAAGGTAATAAGGTGAGTCGATTATCTATTATTAAATTGGTTTATAACACAGGCCGACACAGGCGTTTGTTGGATGCCTCCTCTACACACGAAAGGAAACGGGCTTTTTCATCAGGCAAAGCGTCCACCAGAAAATCGGCGCCTCGATGTCACACTTTTTTAAAAACAGAAAAACCGGGATCAACGGATCGATAAAATTTTCTACAAGAGTGCCGATTGCCCTGTCGTCTTGTCAAAGAAAAAATGAATAAGGTCGGGATAGCATCGTTTTGTCTTTGTTGCGTACATTTTTACGGGAAAAACGCAATAAAAATTGTGAAAAATTCCCAACTTCAGAAAATCATATATGTATCCCGGAGTCTTCCAGAGTGACTTACGATTAATGAATTTCCCGTCAACACAGGATTTTATTTTTACGATCCGTTTGCAACTTTTGTATGTCTACAATTTATTTCCGGGAAGGCTGACCATTGATTAAAAATATTTTAGCCATATTGCTATTAGAAAAGGAGGATTCTAGAACATGGTTAAATCCCTGGAGGAAATTCCTGTCGGCATGTTCATCATGTCAAAAGGGATTAAAGAAAAAAAACAATTAGACGGATGGATAAAACATTTTAATGAAAAAGGCATAAGCACAAAAATCATAAAGGACTCGAACGGCATGTATTATTTATGCAGAGAAGGTTTAGAAAGCCGCGGTTGTCAGTGATGCATCAGTATTCCGCAGAAATATATTATTCTATAACGTTTTCGATAGTCATGCATCCATGATTATCAAACGGCATCGAAATTATTTTACACAAGGAGATGACAGCAATGACTCCCGAAGAATTCAAAAATAAAATGGAAACGATCAAGGAACACTGGGCAAATCACACAAGCGAGATACTGCACTGCAAAGCCGACAAAATGGTCGCCAATATGTTGACGGAACTGGGATACGGAGAAGGTGCGAAAATTTACAGCGACCTGCCAAAAAGGTACGGATGGAGAAGGAGCTTATGGGAAAAACCCGACTGTAATTCGGAATAGACCGGAATAATCAAGTGTCCAAGGACGGACTTGACTTGACAGTTAGATAGAAAAGGTGGTCAGTACCCTCCAGATTGTTTAGCCATAAACAAAAAAAGGAGGATAGCAAGATGACCACCCAAGAGAAGCTTATCAGAAACAAACTAAGTTTACTAGAGTTAGCGGAGTATTTGCAGAACGTATCAGAGGCCTGCAAGGTAAACGGCGTATCCCGTCAGCATTTTTACAACATCAAGAAAGCTTATGAGGAGAACGGCTTAGACGGACTTCGGGAAAAGAGCCGTAGGGAACCATGTATGAAGAATCGGGTAGCTCCGGAGATAGAAGAAGCAGTGGTCCGGATGGCTTACGAATATCCGGCCTATGGACAGGCCAGAGCGTCCAATGAGTTAAAGAAGCAAGGCACATTGGTTTCTTCCGGCGGCATTCGGAGTATTTGGCTTCGACATGGATTAGAGACTTTTAAGAAGCGTTTGGTTTGTTTGGAAGAGAAAGCAGCAAAAGAAGGCCTTGTTTATACAGAAGCGCAGATCGTTGCTTTGGAAAGCGCCAAGCGGGAAAGAGAGAGTTCTCCTGATGAAATCGAGACCGTGCATCCGGGATATTTGATCAGCCAGGACACTTTTTATGTTGGATATTTAAAAGGCGTAGGGAGAATATATCAGCAGACCGTTGTGGATACCTATTCAGCCGTTGCCTTTGCCAAAGTTTATACGGCAAAAATACCGGTTACCGCGGCTGACACATTAAACGATAGAGTTCTTCCGTTCTTTGAACAACAATCCATACCGGTGATGCGGGTCATAACCGACCGAGGCACAGAGTTTTGCGGAACACCGGATAAACATCCCTATGAGCTTTATTTACAGCTCAATGAGATTGAACACACCAAGACCAAGGCACGAAGTCCGCAGACCAACGGTATTTGCGAGAGGTTTCACCAGACGATTCTGAACGAATTTTACAGGGTTATTTTTAGAAAGAAGATATACAGCGATCTGGACGTCTTGCAAACGGATCTGGATGAGTATATAAACCGTTATAACAATGAGCGGACGCATCAGGGGAAACGCTGTCAAGGCAGGACGCCAATGCAGACTTTCATTGACGGGAAAAAGCTTTTTGCCCAGAAGAATTTGAATGATCTGGCAGCATAAAAACTAGCGGACAATCTCGGAGAGACTGACCACTGTCAACTCAAGTATCGTTCAGGACAAATCAGCCGACTATGAAAGGATATGTGACAACGCATCAAAAGTTGTCAATAAGACCAATCTGGTATTTCCAAATGAGAAAATGTCATTAAAAGATGGGCTAAAATCATCTGAAAATAAAAAGGATTTTTCCACGTCTCTATTTAATTTATTATATGGAGATTCAGAATTATCAGAAAGATTTAAGAATTTTGCCGATATTTTAAACAATATCAATGTGTCAAAATGGACTATTCAGACTTATTTTCTTTTTATTACCTATCCTCAAAAGTATATGTTTATGAAACCTTCAGTTACTCAGTATGCGGCAAATGTTTTTGCATTTGAACTTCATTATAAATCTGAAATCAACTGGAGAAGCTACGAAACTCTTATTCGTTTTTCACAATATGTATCAGATGAAATATCACGGATTGATGATAACCTAAAGCCTAGAGACATGATAGACGTACAAAGCTTTATATGGTCCTCTGTTCCCGGAAAATACATTCTATAAATACATAATTACAAAGATTATCACTTTAGGAGACAACTAAATCATGGCAAATAAAGAACGATATAAGGAAGTTCTTGTCCGAATATTAAATGACCATTACAATGATATAAAACTAAAGAATTCTGGGACAAAAGACCGTCAGCAATATATTGACGGTTACCTGATTGCCGCAAGGGCTCTTGACGTATTCAGTTATGATGAGCTAAAAGAGATTATAGACGATACTCACTTTAAGATTTTTGGGAAAACCATTCCGGAGAGAAAACAGTCTGAAATCAAAAAATCATTCCAGGATAATCATTCCCTTAGCATCCCAACGCATATAAGATGGGGAATATCTTTGGATGATAAATAGGGTAGATGAATGAAAAACAGAATTTTAATCCCCCAGAAAAGAATCATATTTGAAGAAAAAGATAGAGATCTTTGGTTTGGAGAGCTCCAGAAAGAAAGACCTTTCAATAATCAAAAGAAATTATTCCCTAAAATTGTTCCATTTTACAACAGACAAGAAATAATTAAAAAAGCCAAAGTAAGACCTGAGAGATATTTCCGTAAATGCTGTGTCCTAAATGATTATTCATCGACATATAATAAGGGATACAATACTCATTCAATCCATTTACTATATTCCGAAACATGGCAATACAAAAATTGCTCACCCAAAAGAGATTTTCAGATAGAAATGTTAAATGATTTTCATAATAAAAAGTATTTTCCTCGAGAAAAATTAAAAGAAGCTCAAGAAAGATTCATGAAATCAGAATATTTAAAAAATAAAAAAATTTCTCCCAAACTGCCTGACATTTGGTTAGTTAAAAATTATCCTCATTCTCTGTTTGTTGAAGTAAAAGGCTTCTCCGAACTGTTTCAAGATGGACAAAAAGAAGGACTCGCAATAATTAAAAAATATTTAAAATGCAATGTTTGTATTGCTAGAGTATTTTCAGAAAATGAAGGTAACAAAGAATATGAATTTGAAGATATTGATATTACTGAAATATATGACAGGATATAATTACGCATTATAAATAAAGGAATAGAACATGGCCGAAAAACTGGACACCAAAGAAATAGTCACCGCTGAAGAATTGCTGATGTCCGAAGTAATCCAGTCGGAGGCGCTGATCAACCTTCTGGATAGAAAAGGCATTATCAGTAAGCAGGAACTTCTGGAAGAAATCATCAAAGTGCAGGCGTCATTAAAGAAATCAAATGTATGAAATAGAGAAAATCATATCCGGAGGCCAGACTGGAGTAGATAGGGCAGCGCTTGATTTTGCCATTGATAATGACATTCCTCATGGCGGGTGGATACCTAAAGGCAGAAAAACGGAAGAAGGCCCATTATCAATAAAATATCATCTTCAGGAAATGACCACAGGCGACTATTCCAAACGGACGGAAAAGAATGTTCTTGAGGCTGAAGGCACTGTGATTGTTTCCCACGGTTTCCTCAACGGCGGTTCTGCCTTGACCAGGGAATTTGCCATAAAGCACAAGAAGCCTTGGATTCACGTTGACATGAAAGAAATGCCTCTCAAAGAAGCATCCGGCAAGTTTGTGTCGTGGCTGGAAGAAAATAAAATCAATGTCCTCAATGTGGCCGGCCCAAGAGCAAGCAAAGATCCGGCAATATACGATGCCACGTTACGTCTTTTGAAAGTGTCTCTGACTAAAAAGACCTGAGACAATGACACCCATAGAATCCATCTACGAAATCAAAGCTGCTGTCGTTCATCTTCAGCGGTACCTGAACAATAAGAGTCCTGTGGTTGTACATAGAGCGCGGGAAAGATACGAACAGTGGGTGGACAGGTTTTTCAGGGAGAATATTAACGTCGTTGAACCTGAAAAGCGCATTATGTGCTTGGACGATGTTGATTATTTTTTGAGTCTGCTGGAAGAAACTATAGAGTATTATCAGATGTACGATCAATGATAAATTGGTAGAATAAATTACAGGAGGCCTTATGTTAAACACTATATTTCGCTGGGTTATTAATGCGGGTTTATTAATGCTCATCCCTTATGTTGTTCCGGGAGTATCGGTTAAGAATTTTGGCACAGCTATGGTAGCGGCTTTGATACTGGCTTTTGTAAACGCTTTAATTAAACCAATATTGATACTGCTTACTTTGCCGATTAATATACTGACACTGGGATTATTTATTTTAGTAATTAACGGATTGATGTTTTGGCTTGTTTCCGCAGTCGTGAAAGGATTTTATATTTCTGGCTTCTGGCCGGCGTTTTTAGCTGCCCTAGTCTTTTCAATTTTCTCAATTGCATTAAATTATTTGCTTGATTAATGGTTGATGACGAGATCATTTTACTTCATCTGGTTTTCATATAATGTCAAAATAAATTCATATAAGAGGTACAGCCAATGAGTTACTATTTTATTAATACTGATGCTAAGTCAATAGGTCGAAGCCCTCATTCTGTTTGGTTAGAAAAGGGATATGCATATACAGGCGGCCCAATCAAGTATGGCAAACTTCTCAATAGACTAAAGCCTGGCGATTCGCTTTTTGTCTATGCGAGTAAAATAGGCATTGTTGCTATCGGAAAAGTCCTAGAGTTATGGGACGGACAAACGTATCATGGTGAGCCCGAAATATATCCCGACCTGCACGAAAATATTTATAAGATAAAAGTGAAATGGTTTTCTGAAATGGCTACTAATCCTATTTCAGCCGCTGAAATTCGGCATCTGGGTGGTCATATATCACCTCAAACACTCTCAAAAATCCCAGATGCAGTGGGAAAGAAACTATTAGATCTACGTAAGCCATTGCAAATCAGATCACTGCCAGAGGAGGTAAATGAAAACACAGTACTAACCGAAGGCGCAAAAATAAAAGTTGTCATTAATGCATACGAAAGAAACGTTGAGGCAAGAAGTATTTGCATAGTCCATTATGGGCCAAAGTGTCAGGTATGTGGTATGTCATTCAGAGAGGTATATGGTAAAGATTTTGATGGCATTATTCACGTACATCATCTAAATAAACTTTCTGAAATAGGCAAAAGTTATAAGGTTAATCCCATAAAAGATTTAATACCATTATGCCCTAACTGCCATGCGGCAATTCATAGCAGAGAGGATGCTTTTACCATTGAAGAAATGAGGAAAAGAGTTGGTAAGCTAAATAGAACCGAACAAGGGCAATCCAGCCGATCGCTGCGCTCCGGCCGATCTTGCCGTTAACACAGCAAGTAACAATACTTCATGTAGGTTAATCATGGAGTCACAAAAAAGTAGAAATATAACGAAAGAAGACGTCATAACTTGGGCGGTGATTGGGTGTGTCGTTTTTGTGCTGATTTGCTTAGATAGTTACGGTTTTGATGTTGGTCAGATAATATCTTCAGTCATCGGCATTATGTTTCTTTTGGGCTTTGTGTTTGTATTGTGCAACGATAAGCCAAAGAAAGTCGCGATTGAATATCCAGAGGACTGGGATGAAATAAGAAGGCGCATTTTAGAGAGAGATTCATACACTTGCTGTAATTGTTGGGCCACCAATACTACTCTGCACGTTCACCATATTGTCCCACTCTCCTGTGGTGGGTCTTCGCAAGATTCAAACCTTGTTGTGCTATGCGAAAACTGCCATAAATCTATTCATCCACATATGCGATGAAGAATAAATTGCAGTCGGGTTGTTTATTTTGCTTCACCTTTATGTGGTAATCCTCAATTCGGACGACTACCAAATATTGTCGATAGGTAGGTAACTTCCACAATCCAGACAATCTTCAAAAATGTGAAGTCGTGTGTAATACTCAACAAGCGATATATGCTTCATCTTCTATTTCACTGTCTTTCAAAATGGCATAAATCTGTTCTGCGTTATCCTGGATCATTTTAAAGTTTATAGTCTCTCGGACTTGTTCAATAGCTTCGTCCGTGGGCATAAGATGTTTTATCTCGAGTGGAAGAAACGTCTTTTCAAACTCTGACCTCAGTTCGTCTATTGAACGCTCATTGGGTAATGCTCCATAACGGCACTGAATGAAGTCAGGTGAACTTTCGATGATTTGATTGACAAACTCTCCTCGTTCAATCAGTCGATCTATGCCTCCATCGATCCCATCTATCAGGGTTGATATTTGGGGTACACCTATAAACTCTCCGATGAGCTGAAAAGCAGTTCTAATGACGAAACATTCTCTTAAATGCCCTCTATGTAAAGCTATCCATCTGGTAATTTTCTTTTTCCATGGATCTGCCAATATTGCCTCGGACATGAAGTGTTTCCTCCAATATGGCTCTGGTTCTCTATAGCAACCGTGTTCGTCTATATTTCTGCTTAGGCAAAAGCAATGGGGCTGCAAGACGGCTACACCATTACAACCGTCAGGATAGAAGGTGTCCAGGAAATCTCTAAAGTTGAGAATGTTATTTTTATAAAGTTCCTTCGCGCTTATAAGATTATCGTCAAAATATTTCTTCTTCGGAATGTCCTTTAAAAAAGAAAGACCTTTCATGGCAGTGAGCTTACCCCAGAGGTCTTTATAAAGGCGGGGAAAATCTTCCATAAACTCAAACAGGGTTTTCTGACTGTCTGTCTCTATGCTCGAATAAAAGCCTTTGGCGTATTCCAGAACATCAAACATTGTTGCAGCATCCGGTGCAGTTTTATCTTTTGATTCGCCTTCATAATAATCAGCCTTTATACGTGAATTACTGATGGGTTGTTTCTTGGCAGCGTTGAAATGGTTGTCAAAGGGTGTTTTTTCTCCTTTATTATGAAGGTTAATATAATATTCGACTGCATCAAATAAAAGCATCTCAGCACTGTATGTCCATGTCATCTTGTCTTCAAAATCTGTTTTTTTTAGATCGTCATATTGCTTTTGAGTCATAATACGCGGCTGCCATCTGGCATGGAGGTTCTCGATCTCGGCGTGTCTCATTTCGCTGAATATGAAATTGATTTTCCACAAGTGTTCTTCCACAATTCCTTCGTGAATAACAAAGGCTTTAGCTGCGTTCACGATGTATTCATGGATACCCCTAAATTCTCTATACCTCTTTATATCTTGGGTATTGGTAAGGCCGTTCACAAGAATATTGGCCTCTGTAGCCGTTAAAAAGCCAACATCACCTTTACCATCAAGATAGTTCTTATAATTTGCCACAAGGTCTTGAATCATTAATTGACCTACTTCATGCCCGGTGAGCTTTCCCTTCTTTAGTAAATTTTGTATATCCTTCGTCATTAGTTTCTCCCTCCTATAATTGCTTCCAATTCCTGGAGCTTGGTCTGTAGTGCCACTGTGTCATAAGATTTTAAAAGATTACTAATCACCAGGCTCTCCCGGGCCGCCTGTTCCATACTGACTTCTCCGGCTCGGATGCGATCTAACAGGTTGCCCAAGGCACTTAATATGTCATCTGCTTTAAAGTTCGTTCCCAGTCGCTGTGGTGGATTAGTGTCTATATATTCCGCTTTCAAAGCGTCCATATATTTCAGCTTGAAGTCGAGTAGCTTCTCCGGCGGCAAGGTCGACAAATCCATTTCATCTAGAGCTTTGTTAATAACAGCCAATGTATCTCCAAGTTTCTTGATTCTGGCTTCCCGCGTCATGTAGTACGAGTCGTAAAGTTCGCTAAGATATTCTCTTTTAAGCTGAACTATCTGATCTTTTAGTTCTCGTTCCCAGCTGGTGCAGGTGCTTTTACTGATGTGCAGGGCGTTGGCGATGAAGCTATAGCTTTTCCCTTCTGCTCTTAATTTTATAAACTCTGCTTTTTCTTCTTGTGGCTTCATATAGAGTCCTCAATGTTAGTATCGTTCACTTTCGATATGTTACTGGTACGTTGTCACCTGGAAGAGATCAAAATCGTTTATGTTCATAATACGACCGTTTAGTGAACATTCGATTCACTCAAGTGTTTATTATAATGAGCTTTAATCGTTCTAAGGTCTGTATTGATTGCCTTATGAACATACCCAAGAGAAAGCCCAGTGCTTCTTGAAATATCCCTGTAAGGCTTTCCTATTGAACGCAGTCTCTTTGCTTTCTTAATGGCCTTCATAGCTTCTTCATCTTCAACCAAACGATTGTCTTTGATCTTGTAACCGAAGGGTACACGTCCGCACCATTCACCAGTTCTCTTTTTATGGGCCAGTGCGTCAACTGTTCTTTCTGATATTAAATCTCTCTCCATTTGTGCGAGTGCTGAAAGGATTGTCAAAAGGAATTTGCCCGCTGCTGTCTTTGTATCGATCCTATCCGTGATGCTATGAAAGGCTATGTTTTTCTGTTCCCATGCGTCCAGGGTGTTTAATATGTCAATGGTCTTACGTGACAGCCTGTCTAGCTTATAGACAATGACAGCCTCAATCTCACCGGCCTCAATCATTGCATTAATCCGATTCATGCCCGGTCTATCCATTGTCTTGCCGGAAAGACCTTCATCCTTTATCACGTCCACAAGTTCAAAGCCGTTCAGGTCTGCATATGCCCTGATCTTGCTTTCCTGATTATCCAGAGAGATACCTTCACGTGCCTGATCCTCAGTGCTGACTCTTACGTATCCGATCGCCTTCATAGGTAATTCTCCTTGACAGGTTTTATTTATATATAGTATATCCCCTATATTAGGGATAGTCAATATATTTTTTATTGAAAATAGTTAAAAAGGACTGTATAAGTCAAATATGCCAACTGAAAAACCGAAGATATTAATAACGTTTGATCATGACCTGCTAAGGCGGATTGATGATTATCGTTTTGAGAATCGATGCAATTCCCGTTCCGAAGCTATTCGACGCTTGATTGAAGAAGCACTAAATAAATACGAAAAGAAAAGTAAAAAATAATACTCCATATTAAATTTCGCAGGGATAAAAAATTACACCTTTGTGGGTCTGTGTTTACAGTTTATGCGGATTGTATAAATATTCTTAGAATCTAGATCGTTGATTTCATGAAAACAGCAATATTTGATACAAACTTCTGGTCGTATCTTGCTTCCTCAGGAAGAGAAAAAGATTTCCGAGCGCTGGAAAAGAGGATCGATCTACAAGTTCTTTTACCACCTTCTATACTATTAGAGGCTTTTAAAACAGCCGATCCAGAATTGCGAGTCAACATTCTCCATGCAATGAAGTCCGTTAATAGAAAAAAAATGCGTACTGAGGCTGATCTTGAAACAGAGGAATTAATATTTGAAATACGTAGGCTCCGTCCTGAAATTAGACGAAGTTTCGGCAATACAAAAACTGTTGAAAAGTTGAGAAAATTTTGGACGTCCGAAATTTGGCATAAATGTATAGATAAGCATGAAGTGTTTCATAAAGAATCAATTATCCATAACCCCGAAGTTGCAAAGCAAATCGAAGCACAAAGATATAACAAGGCAAGGGGTAATGGATGGAATGAAAATAAAGTAAAATTATCAGAATTAACTGCAAGATTTGATAAAAATGCGACTGGAATTAATGATTTTATTGATCTTGAACAAGAATATGAACTTTGGAGAATGGGAAACAGTTTCTATTATCAAAAGGTTTTGTCTAGAGAAGATCTTCCCAGATATAGAAATGAAAGAACAATCGTAGATTGGTGTGAACCATTTATTAATATAAAAGCGTTTATAACCGATAAAAAGAGCTTTTTTTCATTTTGGCTTTATGAGTGTATGGCTAGTAAAATGCCCAGAAACTGGTTACGTTGGGCTATGGATTTTCTACAACCAATTAGAAAAATAGGACTAGGTAATGCTTATGATTGCGCACATTCATCATACCTAGTAGATGCAGACTTTTTTTTCACATCGGACAAAAGATACTATGATTGCCTTCAAATAATATACGATGAAGATTTTATTTCGATAGCAAAGCCCGTATTATTGAGCACTAATGCAGATCTATTCATTGATGAGATAACAAATAGTGTTTATCAAGGATTTTAACTAAAGTGTTCACACTACAGTCTATGTCCACTGTTGATGCATACAGGGCAACTTTCAACCTAAATATTCAAATATAACGATTTCACAAACCACGACTACTTAGGTAACTTCCACCTCCAGACAACATTCAAAAGCTGTGAAGTTGTAGGTTAAAGAAATAAAATATAAATACCGATTTGTATCTTTATCGGCACGCTATCGGCACGCTTTTGAAAAGGAAATGTGTTGATATTATTAAATAAATTGGCGGAAGTGCATGGGAATCGAACCCACCTGGGACGGTTCTAGCGCCCCACACCGGATTTGAAGTCCGGGAGGCCCACCAGTGACCTTGGCACTTCCTTCAGAATCCTGTGCTCCATTACCT
>Ga0208458_1001927_pt1 | contig 16094 bp, 19 predicted proteins | sample AD_UKC085_MetaG_FD_184432 | JGI IMG/M metagenome (GOLD analysis project Ga0208458, IMG submission 184432) | Active sludge microbial communities of municipal wastewater-treating anaerobic digesters from USA - AD_UKC085_MetaG (SPAdes) (version 2) | ecosystem: Engineered > Bioreactor > Anaerobic >... | reverse complement strand
TCTGGACAATGATGCAGTCAGTATCTTTTGTTCTGATAAAAAGCTCACCTTTTGAAGGATTAGGATAAACGTCGGCATACGAAATTTTCAACTTATTAATCCCGGCGCATACATCAACTGTCAGTATCTGTTCATCCGTTCCGGTGCATCCATTTTCATCTTCAAAGGTATAGGTTATTATATGTTCGCCAACACCGGCGGCCTGCGGATCAAATACTCCATGCTGCACGCCGTTTCCTGAATAACTACCTCCTAAAGGATATCCACCTATAAGCCGGAAAGGCGGATCATACTCACAAACAGTATCAATTGGTTGTAGTGTTACCACGGGATTAGCATAAATTTCCACAAAGTCTGTTTCGATAGTCGTATCTGTAAACAATGTATTGGATACTGTTAGCGTAACATCCCATAAGCCAGGCTCAGGGTAAAAAATCAAAGGATTCATTTCGTTTGATGTAGGCGGTACACCTCCTTCAAACTGCCAGTCCCAGTTTGTAATGTTTCCATAGGACTCATTATTAAACTGAATATAGCTACCCTGACAAACCTGATTCACTTCAGCGCTAAAATCGGCTATTAATCCCATATTACAAAACTGAATGTAACTGTCTATACATTCCATTTCTGGTGGGAAACAAATATCAAAATGCATTTTATAATCCGGACAAATGACCAAATAAGTAGGGGTTCCATAATAAATCTGTCCATCAATCAAAACGTCAATAGCCTCCCCGGCATTTCCTTCGCTGCCTGCACACGGGTGGCTAACTCCATATTGCGTTTTAAACTCCTCAATCACGAAATTACTGTCGTAACGCGAAAGACCCCAAACGTTCAAATTTCCCATTCCGGAGCCATACCTGATGTACACTTCTTCAATTAATGGAGCATACACCGTGCACGACATTCAGGTAGCCTGAAAAATATCAATAAAAATTGTGTTGCCCTTATCCAACTCATCGTAAAGCGTCCAATTGTAGCCATCCGAATCGGTTATTGTAAAGTTTCCAACAACTTTTAATTCCGTCAAACCATCAGTGGATGTAACCTCAAAAGTCCTGTCCTGAGCAGATACAGATAACATAAACATCAGAAGAGCAATAGCAAAAAATAGTTTTTTAACCATAGCTTGTAAATTGTCAATTAATTTAAAACTTAACAGATTATTAACCAGTACCCTAATTTTGATTTATTAATATTCATTTAGCCTATCTTTGACGTCTAAAATACTGATACTGTAACAGGTTTTAACATGAAAAATATTAATTTGTTCACACTCTTTTTATTATCCGTTATAATCTCTTGTACTTCATCGCACAACAATACAAAAATCAAATTTATAGGCGAAACTCAGGGTACTTACTATGCAATAACCTATTTTGCTTCGGATACTTTAATAGCTCAAGTTCAGGTTGACTCGCTTCTCGCTGATTTCGACATGATAGCCTCTATTTGGGAGCCTAATTCGCTTGTTTCCAAAATTAATAGAAATGAAACCGATGAAGCAAACAATCTCCATTTTGAAGAGATGTTTAATATTTCACAAAAGATCTCTGCCGAGACTGAAGGTTCCTTTGATATTACTGTTGGGCCATTGGTTAATGCATGGGGATTTGGATTTAAAAACAAACAAGATCTTACTAAAAAAATGGTTGATAGTATTATGCAGTTTGTTGGTTATCGAAATGTGAGGTTAGAAAATGGAAAAATCATAAAGGATCATCCAAATATTCAGATTGACCTAAACGCGATTGCTCCGGGATATGCAGTAGATATTTTAGGAAAATATTTTGAATCCAAAGGCATAAAAGTTTATCTGATTGACATAGGTGGAGAAATTATAACTAAAGGTTTAAAACCCAATGGTGAAAAATGGATTGTCGGCATCGAAAAGCCGAGCGAAGAGGCAACAAGCGGGAGAATATTGAAGGCGAAAGTTAAAGTAGCGGATATCGGACTGACAACGTCAGGAAACTATCGAAAATTTTATATTAAAGATGGCGTAAAGTACTCTCACACCATTAACCCTCATACAGGATACCCTGTAACTCATTCCTTGCTTTCGGCAACGGTTTTTGCTAGTAATGCTGCTTTTGCTGATGGGTATGCAACAGCTTTTATGGTCATGGGATTAGAAAAGACAAAACTCTTTTTAGAAAAAAATAAGAATCTCGGAGCTTATCTGATTTATACTGATGAAGCAGGGAACTTAAGAACTTTTACCACACCCGATGTGGAAAAGATGCTTAATGAGCTTTGATCTCCTCAAACTCAATATCTTCATACCGCTTTTTATTGTTACAGCGCTCGTCATCCATTTTGCCGCAAGTGCATGCAATCCGCTTTCCAGTGGTAGGATCAACGCTACCACAGGACTTTTGGAACTCGCCGCCTTTTTTAAGCAACATCTTAATAGCAATGCCAATGAAGGACAGCCCCACAAAGACAATTGAAATGAGGAATACTTTTAACATGACTTTTCTGTATTACGCAATTCTTTAACAAAAGAAAAAAGCTAAGTTTAATCGAATTTTTCAAATAAAACAGACGCTTTAAGCGCTTTGCGTCTAAACTCGGAACAAATCACTGCTGTAGCTACTGATGCATTTAACGACTCGGCAGCAGAGGAAAACGATGGGATAGTTATAAGAAAGTCAACCTTTTCTTTTACTTCAGCAGAGATTCCATGCGATTCGCTCCCTATCACAATTACAGCTTTTTCAGGCAGCTCCTTAGCATAAATGTTAACACCGTCAAGTGTGGCTCCATAAATGGGTATAACCGAACAGTATTTTTGAAAAATTTCCGGTAAAAACCCATAAAACACATTTACTCTAAACAATGAGCCCATTGTTGCTTGTACCACTTTCGGGTTAAAAAGTTCAACCGAATCCGATGAACATATTACGGTTTTAATACCATACCAATCAGCAATCCTTATTATAGTTCCAAGGTTTCCCGGATCAGCAATACCATCGAGCATAAGCACAAGATTGTTAAAGGCCTCCAGGTTTAACGAAGGTTCTGGGATCCTGACCAAAGCCAAAACATCATTTGGTGTTTTCAAAGCGCTAATGCGCTTTAGTTCGGCACTCGATATCTTTATTACTTCAAACTTATCTTTAAAAAATTCACCCCTGTTTTTAACAAACCATTTTTCAGTAGCATAAATAGCTTCAATCCCATAATCTGACCTCAAAAGTTCTGCAACCATTTTATTGCCCTCAACAAGAAAAAGATTGGCCGATTTTCGAAACTTTTGTAAATGTAGCGATCTGATTAATTTTATTTGTGCTGCCGATAACATCTTTTTTATTTGATAACAACAGCAAAAGTAATCTATCTAAAAGAAGTCTTTCAAAAATAAATTAATATTGGCTGAACACTAACGGAAAGAATATGTTTCTTAAATAAAATCAGTTTATAACTAAATACTTTAAACAATGGCAAAAATCACATTAAAAGGTAATCCTATTAATACTGTGGGTAATCTTCCGGTCGTCGGATCAATTGCGCCGGATTTTAAACTTGTTAAATCCGACTTAAGTATATTATCTCTTGAGGATTTAAAGGGTAAGCGTGTGGTATTAAATATTTTCCCCAGCTTAGATACCGATGTTTGCGCAACATCAGTACGTCGCTTTAACGCTGAGGCTTCAAAACTCGATAACACCGTTGTAGTGTGTATCTCCAAAGATCTTCCATTTGCTCATTCACGTTTTTGCGCCACCGAAGGACTAAACAATGTTGTTACAGCATCTGATTTTAGGGATGGAACGTTTGGCATTAGTTATGGTGTTACCATAGCTGATAGCCCGCTTGAAGGTTTGCATTCGCGCGCAGTGGTTGTGCTCGATATTAATGGTAAAGTGAAATATACTGAGCAGGTTCCAGAAATTGCTCAGGAGCCTGATTATCAAGCAGCGCTTGCAGCGCTATAAATTTTGAATATTACCATTTTCTAGTGCTGAATTATTAAGAAAATGGCCAAAGCAGAATAAAAAAATGCCGCTCGGATCGTTTCCAGCGGCGTTTTTTATAGTGATGGTTTAATATCTATTCAGCGTAAACTTCAAATTTAAGTTCGGCTTTTATATCACGATAAAGGTGAACCTTGGCAATGTAATTACCAAGTTCTTTGATATTTTCACCATCAACGTCCACTTTTTTCCGGTCAATATCAAATCCTTTTTCTTTGAGCGCCTCTGCAATTTGTATTGCATTTACCGAACCAAATATTTTGCCTGATGTACCAGCTTTTGCTCCAATCCTTAGTTCTATCTTTTCGATTAATTTTTGGGTTGTCTCAGCATCTTTACGCAGTTTTTGTTCTTTAAAATGTTTTTGTCTTTGTACTTCAGCTAAGATTTTCTTGTTTGTATCGGTAGCCAAAATGGCCATTCCCTTAGGGATAAGATAGTTTCTGGCATATCCATTTTTTACTTTCACAATCTCGTTTTCGTAACCGAGGTTTTCGATGTCTTGTTTTAAAATTACTTCCATGATTTCCTCCTCCTATTTTAGTAAGTCAGCAACGTAAGGTAACAAAGCGAGGTGCCTGGCACGTTTTATTGCTTGTGCAACCTTCTTCTGATATTTTGTAGATGTTCCTGTAATGCGGCGAGGTAAAATCTTACCCTGCTCATTTACAAACTTCAATAAGAAGTTTTCATCTTTATAATCAATGTATTTGATCCCTAATTTTTTAAAGCGGCAATATTTTTTCTTTTTTACATCAACCGCTATTGGGGTTAAAAATTTTATATCGGAATTTTGTTGAGCCATGATGTTAATGTTTAAGGATTAATTAATTTGTTCTTCTTTCACCGGGACTTCATCTTTTGCTTTAGCACGTTTTTTTTCGTTATAAGCAATTGCGTGTTTATCAAGTTTCACAGTAAGAAAACGCATTACACGTTCGTCTCTTTTAAAGGCCAGCTCAATTTCAAAAATCAACTCGCCTTCAGCCTTGTACTCGATTAGGTGATAAAATCCTGTGGATTTCTTTTGAATTGGGTATGCAAGCTTACGCATGCCCCAGTGTTCCTCGTGAACAATCTCAGCGCCCTTGGACTTCAAAAAGTCCTGGTACTTTCTTACCGTTTCCTTCATCTGTTCATCAGACAAAACGGGAGTTAAAATGAAAACGGTTTCATACTGATTTAACATCTTGTTTTTGTTTTAGTTAATAATAAAATTATGATTTTTAAAGTGGGCGCAAAAATAGTATTATTATTTGTATTTAGATATTCATTTTCATTTTTTTTACAAAATGAGGCCAATGCTTTTAAACAGCTAACGAATAAATCGTACCCAAACCAACGATAACTAACAGAAGATATGATTACTATTCCGGTTTACCGATGAAAAAATCGAATAAAAAGTACGAATAATCAAAAGAATCTAATTCGTTTAAAAGAAGAAAAAAACGTTTACAAATCATGTTTCTTTCCAAAAAATATAAACCTGTAAAAATTGACGAGTACTCTTTTACCTTTAATTTGCGAAAGCAATACTCCAGTTAAAACCAAAGCAATTCCAATAATCTTCTCGGTTTCAAAAACTTCCTTTAAAACAAAAAATGAAAAAAGAGCTGTAAAAACCGGAATCGTATTTGAAAAAAGGCTAGTTTTACTTATTCCAATCTCACGAGCTCCGATAGTGTAGAAGGCAAATGCGAGTGAGGAGGCAAAAAAGGCGAGAAGCAACAGTGAAACAAGCATCTCGGCATTAGGTCTGACAGTAATAAAATGGCGAAAATCGAGAATAAAAAATAGTGGAAGGAAGTAAAAAATGCCGATGAAATTTTGTACTGCAATAATATTAAACGCATCATATTTAAAAGCCAGCTTTTTTAAGAATACCGCATACAAAACAGCCGTTATTACAGCAAGAAAAAGCCATGCAACGCCCACTGGCGAAGCAGTTAATGAAAAGTCTTTGTCTATCAGCATTATAATCACTCCAAAAAAAGAGATCAATAAACCGACAATATTAAGCCAAGTAAGCCTCTCCCTAAAAATTATATATCCTACAATAGGTGTAAAAAGTGGAATAGTACCAATAATTACAGATGAAACCGTTGGTGATGAGTATTTTAACCCATAATTCTCGCTCAGAAAATATAAAAAAGGATTGAAAAATGCTGATAAAAGGAAGAGCTTATAATCTCCTTTTTTGATCTTTTGCAACCGATTAAACAACTTAAGCCCGCCAAACATTATAAGCGACGATAGGATCAATCGTAATAAGACGGTAGTTATCGGATCGTAATATTTCAATAGGATTTTTGATAACACAAAACTGCCACCCCAAAATATCATTGAAAGGGTGATGAGTATGTATGTATAAACCGGCTTGAGCTTCAAGAGAAAGACATTATTTTATTGAACCGAGCAAAAGTAGGCAGAAAAGCCCAATAACAACATTATATTATAAAGAGTACAAGTATAAATCCATTTTCATCTGATTATTTTTCGGAATTCTGTCCACCTCCTCCAAATCTTTCTACTAAACTAATTTCGATTATATTTGTCCTGAAAAATATTAGCATTATGCAAAATCTCAATAAAGAATTAGACAGTGCTGCGGAGGTCGTTTCCAGATCAAAGTATCTTGTTGCTTTTACCGGCGCCGGTATTTCAGTAGAGAGCGGTATCCCACCCTTTAGAGGCGCTGATGGACTTTGGAGTAAATACGATCCCATGGTTCTCGAATTAAGCTATTTTTATCATAATCCTCTTGAATCATGGAAGGTAATAAAGGAGATATTTTACGATTTTTTCGGGAAAGCAGCGCCCAACAAAGCTCATTTAGCACTTGCCAGATTAGAACAGCTTGGCATTCTTAAGTCGGTGATAACCCAAAATATTGATAACCTGCATCAGTTGGCCGGAAACACAAGAATATTTGAATTTCATGGAAACTCACAAAGGCTAATTTGTACAAATTGCAACGAAATTCATATTCCGGATAAGGTTCTATTGGAAAACCTTCCTCCTCTTTGTGCAAGTTGTAACAGCCTACTTAAACCGGATTTCATTTTTTTTGGAGAACAAATACCAATGGATGCCTATAAATACTCCATTGAAGCCGCTGAAAAATGCGATGTGTTTCTGATCATTGGCTCAACCGGTGAGGTGTCGCCGGCAAATCAAATCCCATCAATAGCCAAACGTAAAGATGCAACAATCATCGAAATAAACCCGGAAGAATCGCACTACACTTCAACGTTAACAGATATTTACCTCTGTGGTCGGGCAGTAGAGATAATGCAACTTTTAATGGCAAGGGTGGAAAAATTAATAGAAAGAAACTGATAGATTATTTTTCGTTATTTTTGCCACATTATATTTTTTGCGGTAGTAGCTCAGTCGGTAGAGCATCAGCTTCCCAAGCTGAGGGTCGTGGGTTCGAGCCCCATTTACCGCTCAACATCTGATCCTGCAAGCAAATGCGGATTTTTTCCAATTCAGGCAATACTGATTTCAGAAAAAAGCACTATCAAGGCTTATCATAATCAGCTTGACAATCACTTTGGTCGCCAGCAATCACTATTTCGTAGTTCCAAACTATCTTTCCGGCTGACTTAAGATAACCCGAACCTTTTACAGTCCAGTCATCACCAATTGTCTGGCTAGGGATCTCAACAACATTCCCCTTTACAAAACCATAGGCTGGCGAATATTCCAATCCGGCAAGTGCAAAGTTGTAAAGAAAAACCTTGGTGTCGCTATCAGTATCGGCTTTAATCTCAACTTCATAATTAAACCTTACACATGTTTCGCTTACTACCCAGGTTCCAAGAAAAGCAGCACGCTCATCTTCATCAGTAAAAACATCATCAACACAGGAGGTAACTCCTAAAAGCAGGAAAAACGATAAAATAAAAAACGATATCTTTTTCATAAGTTTTTTTTTAAGGAATCAAAACTATAAAAAATATGCCATTTTGATTTATTTTTAGAAAAAAAGTTGATAAAATCGAAATAAGTAAACTAATAATACTGACACTATTTATCATTTCTTAGCCAATTTATATCCTGTGTCGTTAAGATTCAATTGGTTAATTACCTCAGCAGTATCAGCAAGTTGAGGGATTGCTCTGAAAGAGACAAAACTCCCAAAATCAAGTATAACAAATCCAGTTTTAAGCAAAGAGTTGATCAGCTCCACTTTTTTCACAATCGGGATAACGCTTTTATTCCTTGAAAAACGTTACAATACAACTCAGTAATTTTTATCAGTAATGGATTATCTATATCTTTCTGATTCGTTCACTACATAAAATTAATCAATCAGGTTTGCCAAATGACTTAAATTTGCAAGGCTTTAACAAAATATTAATTTATCTAAATTACATGAGACATCAGCCTATTGACACCAAATTCACTCATGAAGAAGTAGAAAAAGAGATCCGATACTTACAACTTCTTTCCAAACAATTTCCTACTGTTCAAACTGCCAGCACTGAAATAATTAACCTTGAGGCTGTACTGCAGTTACCCAAAGGCACTGAGCATTTTCTTTCGGATATCCACGGCGAACACGAAATTTTCAGCCATGTACTACGTAATGGCTCCGGCGTTATCAGACAAAAGATTGAAGATGTTTTTAAAAATACCCTTCGAAAATTTATCAAGGACGAGCTTGCCACACTAATCTATTATCCAGAGGAGAAACTTGCTTTGATCGAAAAAAGTGAATCAGATATTGAAGAATGGTATTCAGTTACGCTTCAAAGATTAGTTGAAGTTACACGAGTTGCGGCATCCAAATATACCCGTTCAAAGGTCAGAAAATCGCTACCTACCGATTTTGCCTATATCATCGAAGAGTTATTACACGAAAAGCCAAGCTCGCCTAATAAAGCGAAGTATTTTGACGAGATAATCCAAACTATAATACGTATTGACAGAGCTAAGGAGTTTATCATTGCTATTTGCAAGCTGATTCAGCGTTTATCCATTGACAGACTGCATATTGTCGGCGACATATTTGATCGTGGCCCAGCAGCGGAAAAAGTAATGGAGATGCTGACAAACTATCATTCCGTTGATATTCAATGGGGCAATCACGATATCATCTGGATGGGAAGTGCAGCAGGAATAAGGGCAATGATTGCCAACCTGATCCGTATCTCTGCCCGATACATGACTTTAGATACCATTGAAAACGGATACGGGATAAGTCTCCTGCCATTGGCTACATTTGCTATGGAGAGATACAAAAATGATCCCTGTAACCTTTTTACGCCGAGAATCCCGGAAGGCGCAGAGGCAAGCACCAAAGAAATAGAAATGATCAAAAAGATGCATAAAGCTATTGCAATTATGCAGTTTAAGTATGAATGGGAAATCATAAAACGGAATCCGCAATTTGAAATGGATAATCGTAACCTACTTGACAAAATTGACTTCGTAAATGGCACTCTGGAAATAGACGGTAAGCATTATCCGATGCTTGACAACAACTTCCCTACGGTTGATCCTAAAAATCCCTTCAAGCTAACAGAAGAAGAGATTGAAGTGATGGAAAAATTGCGAATATCATTTATGCACAGTGAATTACTAAAGAAGCATGTAAAATTTCTATATTCCAAGGGTAGTATGTATCTGAAATATAACGACAACCTGTTGTTGCATGGTTGTGTACCAATGGATAATGATGGAAATTTCATTAAAATGATATTATGCGAAAAAGAATTGAGTGGAAAGGCTTTGTTAGACCAGTTTGATCTCTTTGCCCGCAAAGCATATTTTACTCGTAACGACAAGCAGATAGATACAATTGCCCATGATCACACATGGTATCTGTGGTGCGGCAAATATTCACCACTTTTTGGAAAGAAAAAGATGACAACTTTCGAAAGATATTTCATCGCAGAAAAAGGGACGCATATTGAAGAAAAAAATGCATTTTACAAACTTAATGATAATGAGGATGTTATAAAAAAGATTTTGGCTGAGTTTGAACTTAATCCCGAAATTGCCCACCTTATCAACGGACACGTCCCGGTAAAAGTAAAAGCAGGCGAAAGCCCTGTTAAGGCAAATGGTAAATTATTGGTAATTGATGGCGGCATGTCAAAAGCCTATCAAAAAGTAACGGGGATATCGGGTTATACGCTAATTTACAACTCATACGGGTTAGTATTAGTAGCTCACCAAGCTTTTGAAAACACAACCAAAGCAATCGAAGAAGAGTCTGATATTCTTTCGAACATCACATATTTAGCATCTAATCCAACACGAAAAACTGTTGCTGATACTGACAACGGCAAAATATTAAGACAACAAATTACCGATCTGGAAATGCTTCTTGCCGCCTATAGAAAAGGGTTAATAAAAGAGATAAGATAATGGTTTATATTTTTTTATCTGAAAAATCATTTTGTCAAATTAAAAAATTGATCTACTTTTGCAGCCCATTTGAAAAAAGTAAAATTTAAAAAGATATGTACTTAACCAAAGAACAAAAGGCGAGTTTCTTCGAAACATATGGAAAATCGAAACAAAACACCGGATCGGCCGAAGGCCAAATTGCTCTTTTTACCTATAGAATAAAGCATCTTACAGAGCATTTAAAAGAGCATAAAAAAGATTTAAATACACGGCGATCATTGGTACTTTTAGTAGGTAAAAGAAGAAGACTCCTCGACTATCTTATAAAAACCGATATTGAAAGATACAGGCACATCATTAAGGAGCTTGGTATCAGAAAATAAATCTCAAAAGGATTTATACAATTTAACGAAGTCGAAAGGCAATTCAAAGAAATTGCCTTTTTTTATCTTAAACGTTTAATGTTCAGTAAAATATAGTATGTCAAATAACGCAATTATAAAAAGCTTTTTAATGCCTGACGGCAGAGAGATCAGTATAGAAACTGGCCGGCTTGCCCGCCAGGCCGATGGCGCCGTTATCGTAAAACAGGGCAAAACTATGCTTCTGGCTACAGTAGTTTCAAGCAAAGAGGTAAATGAAGATGTTGATTTTCTTCCTTTAACAGTTGAATATCAGGAAAAATATGCAGCAACCGGGAGATTCCCTGGCGGCTTTTTTAAAAGAGAGGCAAGACCATCAGAATATGAAATTTTAATTTCAAGGCTCGTTGACCGCGCACTAAGGCCGCTTTTTCCTGACGACTACCATGCAGAAACACAAGTACTCATTACTTTGATTTCAGGCGATAAAAACGATGCCCCTGATGCACTTGCTGCTCTCGCTGCTTCAGCAGCTTTAATGGTTTCGGATATCCCTTTCAACGGGCCAATTTCAGAAGTACGAGTGGCACGTATTGAAGGACAGTTAATAATAAATCCTCCGATAGATAAAATGGAGGCTGCTGATCTCGACGTAATTGTAGCAGCTACAACCAAAGATATTATTATGGTTGAAGGTGAAATGAAAGAGATTTCGGAAGCCGAAATGTTGAAGGTACTTAAATTCGCTCACGACCATATCAAAATACAATGTCAAGCTCAGCATGAATTGGCCGGGATGATAGAAAAAGCCGCTAACAAACGTGAATACTCTCATGAAACAAATGACGAAGAGCTAAAGGAAAGGATGTACACAGAGTTGTATCCAAAATGTTATGAAGTGGCCGGTCTTGGAACAGCTAAACAACAGCGTTCGGAGTTGTTCAATAAGATTCTCGAAGATTTTGTTGACACATTTCAGGAAGAAGAAGCGGTTGAAAAAGCATCTATGATAAAACGTTATTATCATAATATTGAAAAAGAAGCAGTTAGAAATTTCGTGTTGGATGAACGTAAGCGTATTGATGGTCGGAAACTTGATGAAATCAGACCTATTTGGTCAGAGGTTGACTATCTTCCATCTGTCCATGGATCAGCAATATTTACCCGCGGCGAGACACAGGCACTTGTAACGGTTACCCTTGGCACCAAGCTTGACAGTCAGGTCATTGACGGCGCTGTATTTGAAGGCAAAAGCGATTTTATTTTACATTATAACTTCCCATCATTTTCTACTGGTGAAGTTAGATTTAGGGGTGGCACAAGCCGTAGAGAAATCGGGCATGGTAATCTCGCATTGCGTGCATTAAAACCAGTAATACCCGATTCGAGTATAAACCCTTACACTATACGCGTTGTGTCTGATATCCTCGAATCTAACGGATCATCCTCAATGGCCACAGTATGCGGCGGCACATTAGCGCTAATGGATGCTGGAGTGAAAATTGAAAAACCGGTTTCGGGGATAGCTATGGGACTGATCACCAACAAGGACGGAAGCAAATATGCCGTTTTATCCGATATACTTGGTGATGAAGACCATCTTGGTGACATGGACTTTAAAGTAACCGGTACAAGAGACGGAATAACCGCATGCCAGATGGACATCAAAGTTGACGGATTATCTTATGAAATTCTCGAAGAGGCGCTTGCCCAAGCACTGAAAGGCAGATTGCATATATTAAACGAAATAGAAAAAACAATCAGCACGCCCCGTGAAGATTACAAGCCACATGTTCCGAGAATTGAGCAAATGACAGTACCCAAAGAGTTTATTGGCGCAATAATAGGCCCCGGCGGAAAGATTATACAAGAGATTCAGGCAACAACCAATTCAACAATTGTTATCGAAGAGGTAGGAGAATATGGCATTGTGGATATTGTGTCGGTGGACAAAGAATCAATTGAAGCGGCAAAAGAAAAAATAAAAGCTATAATAGCAATTCCCGAGATAGGTAATACATATCGCGGCAAGGTAAAATCCATTATTACATTTGGTGCAATCGTCGAAATACTACCTGGCAAAGAGGGATTACTTCACATTTCAGAAATTGACTGGCGAAGGATTGCCAATGTTGAGGATGTATTAAAAGTAGGGGATGAAGTGGATGTAAAACTTCTTGAAATTGATAGTAAAAACGGGAAACTTAAACTCTCACGTAAACAACTTTTACCTAAGCCTGAAGGATACCAGGAAAGTAGAAGACGTGAAAAAGGCGATAAGCCACAAAGAGATTATCGCAACAATCGAGACCATCGCCCTAAAGGGGATTCTGATAACCGTAGTTTCCGACCGGATCGCCCGCCAAGAAGTTAATGTCTTTAATTAGACAAAAATTCTTTGTTTAAAAAACATTCTTTAGTTTGCTCTCATTTCTATAAATAACATCCTGATTTACAGGGTTTTATATCTACATTTCGAAACATAAGGCAACTTAAAATAGCAAAGCAACTTCCCTTATAGGGAAAGCCTTACCCTGAAAAAGTATTTTTATAAAATCCACAAAATAGAACTCTTATCCCAGGAGGATGAAGTTGCCATAGATACAAAAACAAAAAAATAGAGACGAGGAAGTTTTGAAGAAATTAATAAAGGTTGCACTTCAATTTGACTAAAAGCGCGGATTTAATTTATATCCTATGCGGTATAGTAGATTCGCCAATCTATAATACAAGAGCTTGCAAAAAACTCAAGACTGACACGCTTACCTCCTAACAAAAAAATAGCGATCAAAAAAAATCAAAAATCAGTTAAATGCCAATTTTTAAAAAGCTATTTTGTTGAGATTATTTAAATTAGCTCCACAACAAAAGCATAATTAGTGTGATTAGTGTTTTTAGTTAGAAGTGATTTTTTAACTTTGCCAAATAAAGATTAAAATATGGCACATCTTATAGCTCCCTCGCTGCTCTCGGCTGATTTTTCCAACCTTAAAGCCGAACTCGATATGTTGAATCAAAGCGATGCCGACTGGATTCATGTAGATGTCATGGACGGAAAATTTGTCCCCAACATATCTTTTGGCCAGCCTATCATCAGACAGATACGACAACTGACCACCAAACCCCTTGATGTTCATTTGATGATTGTAGAACCCGAACGTTACATTCAAGATTTTAAAAATTGTGGCGCCGACCTGCTCAGCATACATTATGAAGCCTCCATTCATCTGCATCGGAATATAAAGCATATAAAAACATTAGGAATGAAAGCCGGTGTCGTACTTAACCCGCATACAAACGTCATGTTGCTCGACGATATAATTGCCGAAGTGGATTTTGTACTTCTAATGAGTGTAAATCCCGGTTTTGGAGGACAAAAGTTTATCGAAAATACCTTTCAAAAAATTTCAAAGCTAAAAGAGTTGATTCTTAAGAAATCGGGCAAGGCGCTCATAGAAGTTGATGGCGGAGTAACTCTGCAAAATGCGCCGTCTCTAATAAAACATGGCGCAGATGTTCTTGTAGCCGGAAATACAATTTTCTCTTCTTCCAATCCGGCAAAAACGATCAGCGAATTAAAATCACTCATTATCTAAAAACTCATGGCAATCAGTACCGTTGTTTTTATTGGCGCCGGACGTGTAGCCACTCAGTTAGGCTTATCATTGATCAAAGAATCAATATCTGTTTTACAAGTTTATAGCCGAACTATAGAATCCGCTTCAGCGCTTGCCTCTCTTTTGAAGTGCAACTTTACTAATGATATTACATCACTAACAAAAAAAGCTGATCTGTATATCATTTCCATCAGCGATAATTTTATCGCAGAGATAGCCGGACAGTTACACTTGCAAAACAAAATCGTTGTACATACGTCAGGTTCGGTGCCAATTGAAATACTAAAAAACACCTCCAACCACTTTGGCGTTTTCTATCCGTTAAATACATTTATCAAAGAAAAAATCATTAATCTCTCCACAACCCCTTTTTGTATTGAAGCATCAGACGACCAGACTGAAGAAAAGCTGATTGGCTTGGCAAGCCGGATAACCTCGGATGTTAGACAGATCAACTCTAAGGAGAGGGCTGTAATTCATCTTGCGGCTGTTTTTGCTTGCAATTTCACAAATTTTATGATGGTCAGTGCGGATGAGATCCTGAAAGCTAATGGTATATCCTTCGATATTTTAATGCCACTTATTGGCGAAACCATTGAAAAACTTTACGATATTAGCCCAAAAATGGCGCAGACAGGCCCGGCTATTCGTAATGACACTAATGTTATGCAAAAGCATTTAGAAATGCTAAAAAACGACCCTAATAAAAGTATGATCTATCAACTACTAAATAGTCAGATTAGTAATTTTTTCGAAACAGATAAAAACAAAGCAGATGACAGTAAGGAATTATAAAGAATTATTAAAAAAAATAACAACGATGATTTTTGATTACGACGGAGTATTTACCGACGGCAAAATCATCCTTACCGAAGCAGGAGAACAATTGCGGACGGCTAATGTAAAGGATGGCTACGCACTTCAGCTTGCTGTAAAAAAAGGGTATCGCATTGCAGTTATTTCGGGCGGCACATCAGACGCAATTGTTACCCGATTGCATAATCTTAAAATTAACGATGTCTTTATCAAGGTGGATCATAAAATCAAGGTATATAAGGAATATCTAAAAAAGCACAACCTCATTCCAGAAGAGGTTCTATTTATGGGCGACGATATTCCTGATCTTCAAATCATGAAAGAGGCTGGCGTTGTGATATGTCCTGCCGATGCGGCAGAAGAGGTCAAAGCTTTATCGCATCACATTTCACATTTAAAAGGGGGTGAAGGATGTGTGCGGGATATTATCGAGCAAGTGCTTAAAGTGCAAGGTAACTGGCTTGATGACGATGCTTTTATTTGGTAAAATATCAAATTAGATGAAGGTAAACGGCAAAGAATACAGGACAATATGGATGGAAGGAGCTTCGGTAATGATGATTGATCAAAACCGACTTCCTTTCGATTTTTTTGTTTTTCGCTCCGAAAACTTTCTAACCACTTGCGATTCTATTAGAAACATGACCACCCGTGGCGCCGGCGCTATTGGCGCAGCAGCAGGTTTTGCTATGGCACAAGCCTTTTTGGCTGCGCCTGTAAAAAATCGGGATAAATTCCTATTACAAGCTAAAGAGACTATAATAAATACCCGTCCAACTGCTCGAAATCTATTCTATGCCATTGATTTAGTATATGAAGCAGGATTGATCTCGCCAAAAGCAGCTTATGAACAAGCACAACAAATTGCAGAAAAAGACATAGCTGATTCTCGTGCTATTGGCAAGTTCGGTAGTATGCTAATCAACAACGGAGATCACATTCTTACCCATTGT
>Ga0208458_1001912_pt1 | contig 16188 bp, 16 predicted proteins | sample AD_UKC085_MetaG_FD_184432 | JGI IMG/M metagenome (GOLD analysis project Ga0208458, IMG submission 184432) | Active sludge microbial communities of municipal wastewater-treating anaerobic digesters from USA - AD_UKC085_MetaG (SPAdes) (version 2) | ecosystem: Engineered > Bioreactor > Anaerobic >... | reverse complement strand
CAACTCCAAGAGTGGTCATCAGAAAAATCAGCTTGACACTAAAGCCCCGTTTATTTGCATGGCACTAACAGTGTGCATCTCTAGCTCAGTTGGTAGAGCAACTGACTCTTAATCAGTGGGTCCGGGGTTCGAATCCCCGGAGGTGTACCACTTCTTTTTTTATAGAAGTCAGCTACTGCCCCGGCGGATGGCTGATGTGTGAAAACCGCGGTAATTTGCTCTTTGCTCCGCGTAAAACATGTGCTAAAGTGCGGCTCCTATCATTTATGGCCGGCCTTTAGCGCCGGCTCTTTTTTTGATAAATAGGAGATATATATGACAGCATTACATGCCAAGGATACTACCTGTAATGGTGGATACCTTTTTACCTCGGAATCGGTGTCGGAGGGGCATCCCGACAAGGTTTGCGATCAGATTTCCGATGCTATCCTGGATGCCTTTCTGGAGCGCGAACCATTATCTCGCGTAGCCTGCGAGACAATGGCTACCGAAAACCGGGTAATCCTGTCTGGTGAAATTACTTCCAGCGTAAGGATCGACGTGGAGCCGATTGTTCGCGACGTGATCGAGAAAATCGGTTACATCCATCCCAACAAGGGTTTTGATCACAATTGCGTTATCGAGAATTACCTGCATGCGCAGGAAGGCGATCTGGCGCGAAATCAAGGTGCTGGAGACCAGGGCCTGATGTTCGGTTATGCCTGCAATCAAACCAAATCGCTGATGCCCATACCGATCGAATTGGCACATCATCTATTGATCAATCTGGCCAAAGCTCGCAAATCGGGAGATATTCCCTGCTTGTTACCGGATGCCAAGAGCCAGGTCAGCTTCCGATATGTGGGGCGTAAGCCCGTGGAACTCGATACTTTGGTGATCTCTACGCATCACATGGATATCTGCGAAGTGGATTTTGAAGATCTCAAACATGCCATCATCAAACAGGTGGTGCACCCAACCATTGGTGCGATGGAGGATCAGGTTCGTTTCGACGGGCGCAAGGCGAAGATCATGATCAATCCTTTGGGTAGATGGCACGATGGCGGTCCCGCCGCAGATACCGGACTTACCGGCCGCAAGATAATCGTGGATACCTATGGCGGATGGGCTCAACACGGTGGGGGAGCATTTAGCGGCAAGGATGCCACCAAGGTGGATCGCAGTGCAGCGTACATGGCCCGACACATTGCCAAGAGCATTGTAGGCAGCAAAATCGCCGATGAATGCCTGATCCAATTCAGCTTTGTGATTGGTGATTCGGAGCCCGTATCACTGATGGTGGATACTTTCGGTAGTGGGCAAATGCCGGATTCTGAGATTGAAAAGCTGATCAGAAGCAGATTTGACTTGACAGTAAAGGGAATCATCGAATACCTTGAACTTTCCCGAGCGATCTATCTTCCCACTGCCAGTTATGGTCATTTCGGGCTGAACGCTGAAAAACAAAGCTGGGAGCAGATCAAATACCTCGGATAGGAAGGTTTAGTGCCGCTCTATCAAACTTTATCCGGCAGCGACCCCTTCTTTCTGATTGCCGGTCCCTGCGTGATTGAAGAAGAAAGTGTCATGATGCCCACAGCGGAGTTTTTGAAAAAGTTGTGCGAGCGCTTGCAGTTGTCCTTTGTATTCAAATCGTCATTTACCAAGGCCAATCGCAGCAGTGTGGCATCTGCCACCGGTCCCGGCTTGGATGAAGGGCTGAGAATGCTAGAAAAGATCAAGCTTACTTTTGCTGTACCCATCCTGAGCGATGTGCATGAATGCGCGGATGTGGCGGCAGCTGCTGAAGTTTGTGATATCTTGCAGATACCTGCGTTTCTCAGCCGGCAAACCGCTTTGATCCAGAGTGCCGCTGCTACTGGGAAGATCTTGAACATCAAGAAAGGGCAATTCATGGCCCCTGAAGATATGTCCGCCGCTGCAGCCAAAGCTGCATCCACGGGGAATGCACAAATCCTGCTCACCGAGCGGGGCAGTTCATTTGGCTATCACAATCTGGTGGTGGATTTCCGCTCCTTTGCCATTATGGCTGAGACTGGCTACCCCGTGATCTATGATCTCACACATTCTTTGCAAACGCCATCCAGCGGCAGTAGTACTGGAGGGAATCCGGAATTTGCACCGATGATGGCGTATGCAGCCATGGCCACAGGGAAGGTGAGGGGACTCTTCATCGAATGCCATCCCCGGCCCAAAGAAGCGAAAAGTGACGCAGCCACAATGCTTTCACTGCAGGAAATGGAACCCATCCTGAGCCGTTGCATAGAGATTGTCCGGAGAAAATGAATATGGTAAATTGCTTTGTAAAACCCAATAAACGCCCAGTTGATTGGGCTCACATCAAGCTACTGGTATTGGATTGCGATGGAGTTCTGACCGATGGTCGCATCATTTATGGCGATAACGGACTGGATGTGAAACACTTTGACGCGCATGACGGACTTGCCCTCACCCTCCTGCAGCATACTGATTTGCAGGTGGCAGTGGTGACAGGGCGCACATCCGAAGCTCTGACCCGGCGTTGTGTCGATCTAAAGATTGAGCTGGTGTTCCAAGGAGTATCCAAGAAGCTTCTCTGTGTGGAAAAGTTGCTGGCCGATCAAGGTTTGGACTGGGATAATCTGGTCTATATGGGTGACGATTGGAACGATGTTCTTTGCATGCGCAGGGCTGCCCTATCCGCATGTCCCGCCAATGCTTTGCCAGAAATCCAGAAGATATCCGATCTGGTGATGGAAAAACCCGGCGGACATGGCGCAGTAAGGGAATTGGTGAATCTCCTCATGCAAAAGAAAGGCATCTTTGAACGGGCAGTGATGAGTTACCTGGATAGTAGCGCTTGCGAAGACCTTAAATGAAGCTAAGGTGCAAGATTCTGCTGCTGGTGTCTTTGCTCTTTGCACTTTCCTGTAAACAGGAAGAGCTGAGCAAACAGACTCCCACGATGGAGCGCGGACTACCGGATGAAACTTCGCTGAATGTGAAATTGAGCGAGTATAAGGACGAGCGCTTGATATACATCATTGAGGCGGCCAAGATGGAGCGCTACACTGATCGCAGAATGATGTATGCCTATCAGGTGACGTTAAGTTCCTACGATCCCGTGGGCAACCTAAGCTCGGTGATCAAAGCTGACACCACCATTGTGGATGATGCCCGGAATATGATTTTTGCCAGCGGTAAGGCCAGCTACAAGACCCCTGATGGCACGATCTCGACCTCCAAAATCGTCTGGGATCGCAATTTTGACGAGATAACTGCGCCTGCATTTGTGGAATTGCGGCGCTCTGGAGATGTACTGCGTGGGCGAAACTTGCGTACCAATTCCAAGCTGAGCTACGCGGAGATGGAAGCTGTGACAGCGGAAGGGACTTTTGATGAAGAAGATTATCGCTGGTAGCCTGCTGCTGTTTAGCTTGATTATGCTGTGGGCGAAGGACGATCCCCAGAAGTTTCGACTGGTGCATTCCGATAAACTCTACATGAGCAACCAGCCTACGGGCCAGATCCTGGAACTGTTTGGCAGGGTTCACTTTTTCTATGGCGATACCGAGTTTAAAAGTGATCGCGCGCTGATCCTGGATGGTCCCAAAATAGCGCGGCTCTCCGGCAATGTAAGCGTAGAGAACGATTCTCTGCATCTTGTGGCGGATTCTCTGGCTTATTACCGCATCCCCAGAGTGCTGAATATGGGGGGCAGAGTTCAGCTGACTCAGGATACCAAAGCGGGCAAGACCCGATGGATGCGGGGGGATTACGGTATCTACGATCAGGCCAAGGACACTTTTACTGCCTGGAGTAGGGTACGCGCCTACGATCAAGACGAAAATGGGTATGCCTCCTGCGGTTACGCCTTTTGGGATCGTGCGGCGGGTTATGCCTATCTGATCGAAAAACCCAGTATCACTGCCGGCACCACAGATACCTTGACCGTTTCTGCCGACAAAATGGAGTTCTTCGATAGTGAGCGCAAGTTGATTGCCACTTTCAACGTCGAGGTCTCCAGTGAAGAGTACAGCGCCAATAGCGATTTCCTGATCTACTTCGCAGAGGAAGAAAAGGCGGTATTCATCGGCGAACCGGAGTTTACGAACGACTTCGCCACGGCCAATGCCCAGGAGTTTCATCTCTGGTTCAAAGAGCGGGAATTGCAGAAGGCAGCGCTGATGGATTCCTGCCGTGTTTACTTCGCCCAGGAAGAGGGAAAAGCGAAGGATAACTGGGTGCAGGCCAAGGACATCGTGATCAATTTCGCCTCCGACCGGATAGAAGATTTTGAGGCTGCAGGCGAGGTCTCATACTACTTCCTACAGGAAGAAAAAGAAAAGCAGGACTTTTTTATCAACTCTGCCGTGGGACAGGTGTTAAAAGCTAAGTTTGATGCGGACAACAAGCTAAAGCTGATGGACATGAGCGGCAGAATTCATGGACGATATGTATTCAAGAATGACTCTTGACAGATAGCAGGACTTTTATTACTATATTTACTATGGAATTGCATAAAATTAGAGCGCAGAATCTCGTGAAGATATACGGAAAGCGGACCGTGGTGAACGATCTCAGCTTGGAAATCAATCAGGGAGAAGTAGTTGGTATCCTTGGCCCCAATGGTGCCGGCAAAACCACCACTTTTTACATGATCATCGGTCTGGCCAAGCCAAACAAAGGCAAGGTGTTTCTCGATGATCACGATATCACTCACAAGGCCATGTTCAAACGGGCTCGCATGGGCATGGGCTATCTGGCTCAAGCTCCCTCCATCTTTGCCAAGCTCAGTGTGGAAGATAATGTACTGGCCATTCTGGAGACCCTCAAGATTCCCCGTAAACAACGACCGCAGATCCTGGAAGAAGCACTTGGCGAGCTGAACCTGAGCAAATTGGCCAAACAAAAGGCATACACCCTATCCGGGGGTGAACGCAGAAAGCTTGAGATTACTCGGGCTCTGGTAACAAAGCCCACCTTCATCTTTATGGATGAACCATTTGCCGGCGTAGATCCCATCGCGGTGTCCGATATCCAGGACATCATCGACAAACTACGTGAGAAGCAAATCGGCGTGATGATCACTGATCACAACGTAATTGAGACTTTGAAAATCGTGAATAGGGCTTATATTATCTACGAAGGTAAGATCATCGTATCCGGAGTGGCGAACGATCTTATCCACGATGAGAAAGCCAGACAGCTATATTTAGGAGAAAGGTTCTCGATGAGCCCTTTTGAGCAAAGATTATGAGCGGAATGAATCAGCATATCGCCTTGAAGCAGAAACAGGAGCTTGCTCTCAAGCCCAAGATGCTACAATCCTTGAAAATGCTGGCTCTGCCCATTTTGGAGCTTGAAAGCTATATCAAACAAGAGTTGGAAACCAATCCTCTGCTGGAATTGCGTGATGAAAAAGACGAGGAGGATCTTGAGGATGCGCCCTACGAACAGAGCGCTCCCGAGAGCAATACCCCTCTGGAAGATGTAGATTCACCCGAAGCGCAAAACGAAACGGTGGCGGAAGCCCGTGAGCTGACCGAAATCCTGGATCAATGGAACGACTATCACTCTGGCTCCGGAGACTACAGCCGCTCGGAGGCAGAGGGAGATCATGGAGAATCGCTGATCCGCTACGAAGGCAACAGCAAAGAGACCTATCTGGAGCAGCTTTATCCGCTCAATCTACCGGAAAATGAAGTGGACTTCATTACCGAATTGGTCGATAGCTGCGATGTCTACGGTTTCCTGCCGGAAAAGTACAATATCGAAGCAATTGCCAGACGCTTTCAGATCAATTCTGTCCGAGCTGGTGAACTCCACCAGCTCGTGATGAATCTCTCACCCCAGGGCATCACCGCCCGCAATATCTCAGAATGCCTGATGGCTCAGCTTTCCGAGCAGCAAAAGGAAAATCGGATCATCTGCGGTATGGTCTGCGAACAATTTGAGAACCTCATCCATCGCCGCTATCAGAAGATCGCATCTTTCTTCAATGTATCCGAAGAGACGATCATGGCGGCCAGGGAGCAGATCTCCAAGCTCGATCCAAAGCCGGGATTGCGGATATTACAGAGTAATGCGGCATACGTGTATCCCGACGTTACACTCAAGATCATAGATGGGGAGTATGTGGTGATCATCAACGATCATATCACTCCCAATATCATCATCTCACCACGCTATCGCAAGATGATAAACCGAGGCTTTTTTGACAAGGAGACCACTTCTTTTGTGCGGGAACGCATCAATAGCGCGAAGTTTTTGATCAAGTCCATATATATGCGGATGCGTACTCTGGAGCAAGTTTCGCTTTCCATCGTGAAGCACCAATACGACTTTTTTTATAATGGCAGCGGCATCATGCAGCCCCTAACTTACAGCGTGATCGCGCAGGATCTGGGGAAGAGTGAATCCACAATCAGTCGCGTGGTGAAGCATAAGTACGCCGAAACGCCTTATGGCATCTTTGCCTTCAAGGATTTCTTTACCTCCACAGCCGGCCGGGATGACAACTACGAGAACATTTCCCGCCAAAAAGTGAAATCCTGCATCCTGCGCCTGGTGGAGAATGAGAACAAGCGTAAACCGCTGTCGGATCAGGATCTGGTGGAGCGCCTGAAAGCTGAGGGCTTGAATGTTTCGCGCCGGATCATCGCCAAATACCGCGATGAATTGGGCATCCTGAATAGCAGATTAAGAAGAAAATAGAGGTATATCTTGGAGAATTATCAAGTTGTCGTCATTGGCGGTGGACCCGGAGGCTATGAATCCGCCATCAGGCTCTCTCAGTATGGCATTGGTGTAGCCGTCGTGGAAAAAGAACGCCTGGGCGGTGTCTGTTTGAATTGGGGATGCATCCCCACCAAGACTTTGGTCAAATCGGCCGAGTTGGTTAGAGAGATCCAGGAAAGCGAGAGTTACGGATTGCCCGCTGTGGATTTCACTCCCGATTATAAAGCTATTTGGGAACGCAAGAATACTATCGTGGAATCTCTGGTTGGCGGCATTGAGTATCTTTATCGCAAGCGGAAAATCCCTGTGTACAATAGCGCCGTAACCCGCATCTGCAAGACATCTGGTGCTTATGAACTTCAGATGGCAGATGGTAATTCAGTTTCTGCCCAATACATTATCCTGGCTACCGGCAGCACCTCAAAGAGCCTGCCGGGCATCACGATCGATGAGGTAAACGTACTCAGTTCCACTGGCATCCTGAAGCTGGACACCTTGCCCAAAAGCCTTGCAGTAGTGGGCGGAGGAGTGATTGGCTGTGAATTTGCCTCTATCTACGCCACTCTCGGGGTTCAAGTGACTATTATCGAGTTCTTACCCCGCTTGATCGCGTTGGAAGATGAAGAGATTTCCAAGCGGCTGGCCATTGCCTTTAAGAAGAGCGGGATCAAAGTGATGTTGAATGTGGGGGTGAAAAGCATCCAAAGCACAGATGGCAAACAGATCTTGAAACTCAGCGACGACAACGAGCTTGAGGCCGAAAAAGTGCTGCTCTCTGTCGGCCGTGAACCAGTTTTCGATATTCAGACCGAAGGGTTTGAATTGATCCGTCAGCGGGGAGCGATGGTGATTGATAGCTATATGCGCACCAATGTTCCAGATATCTATGCCATAGGTGACCTCACCGCCAAGCTGCAATTGGCGCATACGGCCTCCAAGCAGGGTCTTCTGGCAGTGGAACATATCAAGATTCAGATCACGGGGGAAGCCAAACCCCTTCATCCCTTATCATATACAGATATTCCCCGTTGCACTTTTACCAATCCCGAAATTGCTTCTGTAGGCTATACAGAAGCACAAGCCAAAGAAGTTTTCGGCGAAATAACAGTTGGCAAGTTCCCCTTTTCAGCCAGCGGCAAAGCCATGGCCATGTCGTCAACCCAAGGTTTCGTAAAAACCATCGCCCGCAAAGACAAGGGTGAACTCGTGGGTATGCACATCATGGGACCGCAGGCAGCGGAGCTGATCGCTCAGGGCGCCATCATGATCGCCAAAAAAATGAAAGCAGAAGACATCCACGATATCGTGTTTGCTCACCCGACCCTATCTGAGGCAATCATGGAATCTGTGGAGGATCTGCTGGACCTCTCCATTCACAAAATCTAAACAGGAGGATCACATGCAAATTACCATTACTGCACGTCACTTTGAGCTGACCAAGGCTATCCGGGACTATGTGGAAAGCTCATGCCTCAAGCTGAAGAAGTACTTCGACCACATCATTACCATTCATGTAACGCTGGCGCTGGAAAACAGCCGCAACATCTGCGAGCTTTCTCTGCATGCTGGCAAGTTCGGATTGCAGGCAGAAGCGGAAGAAATGGATATGTATCTTACTATAGACAGCGCCATAGACAAGATGGAAGCGCAAATCAAGAAACTCAAAGACCGCGTTACCGACCACCAAAAGCGCGCTCTCAAGGATCATTTTGACGATTTCTCCCGTGCATCGGATATCACTGTAAACAAAACCGATCGCGTTCGCCGTACAGTGAAAACTAAACGGGTGGTAACCGAAGCGATGGACCCCCATGAAGCTATCGAAAAAATGGAGGAGATGAAGGAAGACTTCCTTATCTTCAGAAATATCGAAACTGACCGCATCAATGTGATGGTCAAGAAGGACAATGAAAACTTCAAACTCTTTGAGCCCTAAAGAGTAAAGAATATGCATATAACGGCCGGCTTGATCGCCATCAGGCCGGCCATTAATCCAAAGAAAGCCAGCATTTCGCAATTCCATGAATCCGGCGATTGCGGGAATAACTAGCGAAAGACAAGGGGAATATGAAAGAAATTACCGTCCGAGATTTCTTCGATGCCAAAAAGAAGGATCTTGCCTTGTCTCTGGTGAGTGAACCGGAGACCTTATCCAAAAAGATCAATTCGCCCCATGTAAACAGGCCGGGTCTGGCTCTGGCAGGGTACTTGGAAGTGTTTGCTGCGGAACGGATTCAGGTGATTGGAGAAACCGAGGTTCGCTACCTGCAGTCCATGCGGGAAGAGGAGCTTATCGCCAGGGTGAGGGATATGTTCAAGACCGATATCCCCTGTATCATCATCACCAAGGGGCTCACGCTACCACCGATGATCGAGTATCTGGCCAATGATCTCAATATCGCCCTGCTTTCCAGCCGTCTTTCCACCATAAATCTCATTCAGCATCTCAGCCGCTATCTCCAGGATATCTTTGCCCTGGAAAAGACGATTCACGCAACGTTGGTCGATGTCTTCGGCCTGGGCATCCTGCTCACTGGAAAAAGCGGCATAGGCAAAAGCGAATGTGCACTGGATCTGGTTCACCGTGGACATAGCCTGGTGGGCGATGATCTGATCACTCTGCGATATTTGGATGAGCAATTGATAGGCCGGCCGGGGCGTGAACTGGGCTATTTCATGGAGATCAGGGGGGTAGGATTTGTAAACGTGGAGCGCATGTTTGGCATCGAGCGTACCCGCCGCCAAAAAAACATCGATCTACAGATCGAGCTGATGCCCTGGCAGGAAAACATGGATTATGAGCGCATCGGACTATCCAATAGTTATGCCGAGCATCTGGGAGTAAAGATACCGATCATCTACTTGCCGGTATCACCTGGTAAAAACGTCTCGGTGATCGTGGAAGTAGCTGCCATGAATATGATCTTAAAGAGTGTTGGTTACGACGCTGCGGAAGATTTTAACCAAAAAGTACATGCCGAGATTCGCAAGAAAACCTTGCACAAGAAGATTGAAAATGACGCGCAAGATAGTGACGGTAAAGAATAAGCTGGGGTTACATGCCCGCCCCTCAGCCCTTCTGGTGAGGGCTGCCACGAAGTATCGTTCCGAGTTCTACATCGAGAAAGACGGTACCAAAGTGAATGGCAAGAGCATCATGGGTGTGATGATGTTGGCCGCGGAATGCGGCAGTACCCTGCATCTCATAGCTGATGGCGTGGATGAGGAATATCTTTTGGATGAAATATCCGTGATGATCACGGAAGGTTTTGGAGAATAGTAAATGCAAGAACTTCATGGACAACGAGTAGCCGATGGATTAGCCGTAGGAATGGCTGTTTTTATCGAGCCCAAGGCTCTGCATATTCCGGCAACTAAGATCAATTCTGAACAGGTGGAAGCAGAGCGGCAATCGCTGCTGCAAGCTTTGAGAGATTGCGAAGCTGAGCTAGGGGCAATGCTCACTCCCGGCATCACCAACGACGGTGAAAAAGAAATCCTGAATACCCATATCGAGATCCTCAGAGATCCGGAGTTGCACAAGAACCTGCTGGAAGCCATTGATCACGATCATTGGACTGCGGCCAAAGCGGTGGATGAGATCTTCACTGCCACAACCAGGTTTTTTGAGGGTTTGGATAACGAGATGTTTTCGCATCGTGCGGCAGATTACAATGATATCTCCACCCGTCTGTTGCGCAAGCTTCTCGGTCTGGAATCCGAGGACTTCAGTGCTTTGGGAGTAGAGTATATTCCCATTTTTACCAAGATCAGCCCCTCCCAGGTTTCCAAGCTTCACCGTCAGGGTGTACGTGCCTTCATCGCCGATACCTGCAGCAATACTTCGCATGCCGCCATCATTTCTCGTGCCTTGGGCATTGCTGTGGTAAACGGAGTCCATGAGATTCGCAGCTATGTGAAAGAGGGCGACATGCTGATCATCGACGCCGAAGCTGCGAAAGTGATCGTCGATCCAGATGATGAAATGCTGGAATACTACGCCCAAAAGCTGCAAGTGGAAGAACTGATCAAGCAAAAACAGGAAAAGCTGAAGGCTACCGACGCCGTCACTCTGGATGGTCAGCGTGTGAGCATCTATGTAAATATGGGACTGCCGGAGGAACTACCCGGGATCAAAGAACTTGGTTGCGATGGCATCGGCCTCTTCCGCACGGAGTTTATCTATCTTTCACGCAATTCCTTACCGAATGAGGACGAGCAGTTTGAGATCTACAGCAAGGTAGTATCCGAAATGGCTCCGCTTCCTGTTACCATCAGGACTTTTGACCTCGGGGGCGACAAGCTGCTGCATCTGATTCCTTCGCCACACGAGCAAAATCCATATCTGGGCAGTCGCGGCATCCGCTTTTCCCTGGCACATCCGGAGCTGTTTAAGACGCAGCTAAGAGCCATCATCCGGGCTTCCGCATTTGGCAAAGTGAAAGTGATGTTTCCCATGGTGATCGATGTGGATGATTTCAAAGAAGCGCGCTCCATTCTGGTATCCTGCATGAACGATCTCTACGCCGAGGGACACAAATATGATTCGGAGATTCCCATCGGCTGTATGATCGAAATCCCATCCGCCGCTCTCAGCTCCGATGCTCTGGCCAAGGAATGCGATTTCTTCTCGATCGGCACCAACGATCTGGCACAATACACGCTGGCCGTGGATCGTAATTGCGATAACGTATCTCGTTACTACATCACTCACCATCCTTCTGTGCTGAAGCTTATCCGTATTACGGTGGATAATGCTGCCAAGCATGGCGTTCCCGTCTCTCTTTGCGGCGAAATGGCCTCGCAGCCGGAGTATGTGCCTCTGCTCATCGGGATGGGGATCAAGGAACTATCGGTAAACAGCTCATCGCATTTTGGGGTAAAAAGTGTGGTGCAAAACTGTGACGCCAAGCTTTATGCCATTATGAAGAACTTCGATTTTTCCACCTCACTGGTACAGGTGGATGAATTGGTTTATCGTACCCTGAAACCCTATTACAGCTCTCAAGGGAGGTACTGATGCTGATCTATGAACACAGGAACCTGCTGGCAAACAGGTACATCCCCACCGCCGTTGATCCTCTAAGGATTCAAGACTTTAGCCAGAAATGTTACGAAGCAGATCAGGATATCAAGAGTGAACGGGCATCGGATATCCTGGGCTTTTACAGTTTACCCGAATATGACACTTCCCAGATCAAGAGCTTCGTTTCCTCCCTGGATCCCCGTTTCGACACTATGGTAGTTCTGGGTATTGGCGGTAGCGCGCTGGGCAACAAAGCCCTCTACAACGCACTCAAAACCGAAAGGAACCTACAGCGAAAGCTATTGGTCTTTGATAACGTGGATCCCGTCTATCTATACGAAATCCTATCCGGAATCGATCTGGATCGCACACTGTTCAACGTGATCACCAAGAGCGGTACCACCGCTGAGACCATGGCAGGATACATGATCCTGCTCGATCTGATCAAGACCAGGTTTCCTGAAGATTTTCGAAAGCGCGTGATCATCACCACGGACAAGGAAAAGGGCTTTCTGAGACAGATCATAAATCAGGAAGGCTACGCTTCCTTTGTGGTCCCGGACAATGTTGGCGGTCGCTTCTCCGTTCTTACAGATGTCGGTTTGCTATCCTCGGCCTTTGCCGGCATTGATATCGACATGCTGCTCCAGGGTGCAGCCACGATGCGAAATCGATGCGAAAATCCTGACATCATGGCAAACCCCGCCTATCTGAACGGCCTACTGCATTTCCTGTATATGCGTGAAGGAAAGAACATCAGCGTCATGATGCCGTACAGCAATTCTTTGTATGACTTTGCCGATTGGTATCGTCAACTTTGGGCGGAAAGCCTGGGTAAACGTTACGACCGCAAAGGCCGTGAAGTCTATGTGGGGCAAACTCCTGTGAAGGCTTTGGGCACCACCGATCAACATTCCCAGGTGCAGCTATACACCGAAGGTCCCTCCGATAAGGTGTTTACCTTCCTTTCGGTGGAGAGATTCCAGCATGACTATGTGATTCCCGATCTGCATCCTGACCGCCCAGAGGTAAGCTACCTGGGGGGTAAGAAACTCTCGGAACTGCTGAATGCGGAACGCTTTGCCACCGAAATAGCCCTTACCAAAGCGGAGCGCCCGAATTGTAACCTTATTTTTAGCGAGATTGACGAGCTTACTCTGGGTGAAGCCATCATGATGTACGAGATTCAGACAGTGTTTACTGGTAAATTGCTCAATATCAATCCCCTCGATCAACCTGGCGTGGAAGCCGGGAAAATCGCTACTTACGCTCTTATGGGTAAGGCCGGATTTGACAAAGAACGGGATGAGATCAAGGAGTACAAGGCCTGATAACTGTTTGAGACGGAGATGATATGAAACGCTGGTTGCTGCCCTTCCTGATATTGGGCTTTCTTGTGTCCGGAGCCGGGACCGCGCAACCAATGGATGGCCATCTCTGTATGCGGGATACTTCTCTGCGGCAAATAAAGGAAGCGGTTAAGGCATGTACCTCCCTGGACGAGCACCGTTATTGGCAGGCTCAATGGGAGGCTCTGGAACCCACTGCCATGCAGTGTTTTTACGATAGCCTTGCCGCGTCAGAGCCAGCAAATCCGGAGTATGAATATCTGCGCCTGCGTTATCAGTCAGTTGAATTGCAATTACCACAAACCGGCGCCCTGATCGCGGCTCATCCGGATTTCTACTGGGGTTTCAAGCTATTTGCTCTGGCTTTGTGCGAAACCATCCTCAGCTCACGTCCGCTTCCCATCACCCAGTCTGATGTCACCATCTTACACAGTGCCACCCAAAAGTTCCACGAGAAGCAGGAGTTTTATCTCGCTCTGATGCTGATCTATCAGAAACGGGGAGATCATGACACTGCTGCCACCTGGTTGAATCAGCTTTCCGATCCCACTCTGATAGCCGCGAATTGGCAGATCATTGATGCGCTGGCCCTGGAGCTTGGCGACCAGGCGTTATACAGCCAAAAGTTGCCTGCGTTAATCAGCGTATATATCCAGAGCGGAATCATCAATCAGGCAGATAGCCTCGCTGTATATGGCGATCAGGTTTCCGAGTTTGGCGATCGCCTGCATGGCAAGTCCGGAGCGCGATAATGAGTGAAAGATACGACAATTGCTTTGTCTGTGGTGCTGCCAATCCCATTGGCCTCCGACTGGAGTTCAGCTTTACCGGTGATGGGGCATCTCAGGCCGAATTGATTCTACCGGATCACTTTGAAGGTTACCCCAATGTGATTCATGGCGGCATCGTATCCACCTTGCTGGACGAAGTGATGGCCAAAGCCGTGCTCCATAGCGGCAAGGTCGCCTTTACTGCCAGATTGCAGGTGAGCTTTCGCCGTCCGGTTCCTGCCAATACCACGCTGCATTTGGAGGGCAGGATCGTAAGCAGCAAAACCCGCACCATCATCACCGCTGCCCGTCTCTACGACGCAAGTGGCGATTATGCTGAAGCGGAAGGCGTCTTCATCGTTCCCAAATCATGAAATCACCGCTGCACAACATCTTTAGCCCGGGAGAACAGCGCATATTGCTCTTCCTGATCTTTTTTCTGCTTACCGGTATTGGATTGCAGCTATCTGGTAAAGATCAACTCTCTCAGGCGAGCGCGGCCGATAGTCTCACGCTGGCTCTGGAGGTGGATTATCAGCTTAGGATCGACATCCGCACAGCATCAGAGGATGAATTGATGGCACTAAAGGGCATCGGTCCCAAACGTGCGAAGGATATTATTGCGTTTCGAGAAATGCACCCCTTTCAAAACGTAAGTGATCTGCTACAGGTATCCGGAATCGGTCCCAAAACTTATCAAAAGCTACTGCCCGATCTGCTGGTGTTTGGTGATTCTTTGGCCTTTGAAACCCAGCCCAGAAGTGCCTCCAACAGTACTAAACAAACCACTGGGACAGTAAATATAAACACAGCAAGTCTCGATGAACTCTGCACTTTAGATGGCATTGGCCCCAAGAAAGCCCGCGCGATCATTGATTATCGGGAAGCCAATGGCCACTTCGCCAGCCCGGATGATCTCTGCCAGGTAAAGGGAATCGGGAAGATCACTCTGGAAAAGAACCGCGCGAGGATTTCACTTTGAACAGCCGCATCAAGCGTCCCATCCTGCTGAGGCTCACTCTGAGCATTCTTCTGCCCCTGTGTTTTATCTACACACTGGTCTTGCTGGCAAATTACCGGCAAAATCGAGCCAGTGCCGAAGATGCAGCCAGCGCCTATTTACAGGAGCTTTGTGCTCATCACGCCTCCAATCTGGATGCCAATCTGCGGCAAGTGGAACAGCAATGCGCCACTCTGGCAACCACACTGGGGATCAATCCCGGCCTCAAGGATGCTGATCTGAACGTATTATTAAGGGCAGCCATCGCACAAAATCCTTTTCTAAGCGGCATCACCATTGCCTTCCAACCTTACGCTCACAACCGCGAGACCGAACTCTACGCTCCCTATCTGTACCGTGAAGATGGGAAAGTAGAAGCCAAAGAACTCAATCAGGACTATAACTATACCGTAAGTGACTGGTATCTGCCGCTGTTGAAGGATCCCCAGCCATATTGGACCGAACCATACCATGGTGAATCAAGCGGAGTACTGAATGCCTCATATCTGTATCCCATCAGCCCCGAGGGGCAGTTTATCGCCGTCGCGGGAGCTGATCTCAGCCTGCCTAAGCTTACCGGGGAATTGGCAAATCTGAGATTGGACGATGCCATTGTCCTTTTGCTCAGTAAAGAAGGCAACATTCTTTCTCATCCCAATCAGGATTGGATCATGCGCCAAAACCTGCAAAGCCTGGCATCTGGTTTGGCTCCGGAGTATCGCGCGCTGCAGGATGCCCTGCCAAATGCAGATCAGGGTCTGCTGCGCTCGAGCAAGGATAACAAGGGAAATGCCCACTGGATCGCTTTTCAGCGCGTGCCCGCCACGGCTTGGACCTTTGCCGTGGTAAAATCTGAAGCCTCGGTTACCAAGGAACTCAGGCGCAATCTGAAGTATCAGCTCTCCATCATGCTGATCGGCCTGATCCTGATCATCCTGCTGATCCTCAGTGTATCCATCTCGATCGTCAGACCCATCAAAGCCTTGCAGGTGCGCGCCCGGAAACTAGCAGAGGGTGATCTGGATAGTAGCATCATCGTGCCCAAAACCAGGGACGAAGTGCAGGAACTGGCGGAACTCTTCAATAGCATGACCACAGAGCTCAAGCTGCAGATAGCCCGGCAGGAAGAACTCAGCGCTGCCAAGGCCAGAGTGGAAAGCGAATTGTCCATCGCTCACGACATTCAGCAATCGCTTTTACCGCATGTGTTCCCGCCCTTCCCAAATCGCCCTGAATTTGCTCTGTATGCCCAGATGATCCCCGCACGTGACGTTGCTGGGGATTTCTTTGATTTCTTCTTTTGTAACCAGCAAGAATTGGTGC
>Ga0208458_1001900_pt1 | contig 16257 bp, 11 predicted proteins | sample AD_UKC085_MetaG_FD_184432 | JGI IMG/M metagenome (GOLD analysis project Ga0208458, IMG submission 184432) | Active sludge microbial communities of municipal wastewater-treating anaerobic digesters from USA - AD_UKC085_MetaG (SPAdes) (version 2) | ecosystem: Engineered > Bioreactor > Anaerobic >... | reverse complement strand
TTATCCAGTACGGCCACCAGCAGCGAAACGCGGTTATAATCCACCCCGATGGCCGTGCGACGCGGTGTTCCGAAGCTCGTGGAACTGACCAGCGCCTGAATTTCCACCAGAATAGGCCTGGTTCCTTCCAGAGACGGCACAACCACCGAACCGGCAACATTCTGAGGCCGCTCCGCCAGAAAGAATGTGGACGGATTAGGCACTTCCTTTAATCCCTTATCCCGCATTTCAAACACGCCGATTTCGTTCGTGGGGCCGAAACGATTCTTCATGCCCCGGACGATACGGTAAGAATGGGAAGAATCGCCCTCGAAATAAAGCACGGTGTCCACCATGTGTTCCAGCACTTTCGGGCCGGCGATGGAACCGTCTTTCGTCACATGACCGACCAGAAAAACGGGAATGCCGTGTTTCTTGGAAAAAAGAATCAATCGCGAGGATGTTTCCCGTACCTGCCCGACACTGCCCGGTGCAGACATCAGTTCCGACGCATAAACCGTCTGAATGGAATCAATGACGACAATCGCCGGCGCAACAATTTTAATCTGTTCCAGAATTTTTTCTAGGGATACCTCGACCAGAACAAATAAATCCTTGGCCGCAGCGCCAATCCGGTCACTGCGCAATTTAATCTGGCTGGGGGACTCTTCGCCGGACACGTATAAAACTTTCAAACCCTTTTGCGCCAGATTGTGCATCATCTGCAACATCAGCGTCGATTTACCGATGCCCGGTTCGCCGCCGATCAGAATCGCCGACCCTCCGACAATCCCGCCGCCCAGCACCCTGTCGACTTCCGCAATTCCTGTCATCGTACGATTGCCTTCAGTAATCGGAATATCCTCGATGGGCAGAGGCTTGCCGTCGAAACGCATTTCCGCGCGGCTGTCGGAGCCGACTTCAACGATCAGTTCTTCAGCAAAGCAGTTCCAGCCGTTGCAGGACGGACATTTCCCCAGCCACTTGGGTGACATATAACCGCAATGCTGACAAAAGAAGCCTGTCTTGCTTTTTTTCAAATCTTATTTCTCCCCGGGTAAGTGTAAGAAGAAAAGCATATTTCCTCGGACTGTGTCAATATGAATTAACATCATATCATCATACGAATCATCCGTTTCATCAGCGACGCGCGGATCATACATTGTATCACGCATCCGGAGCGTTGGTCTGTCCGGTCAAGACCATCACTAAAATCCATCTCGGCGTAACATTATTTGACCACGCTGCGTCTAATTCTCTCGCTCATGCCCCACATCAACGAACCGACGACTATACCGCAATCCAGAATGCTCCCGGAACGCTTACATCTACCCAGAACGGAACGTAACCGTGAGGTCTGTCTGAATTGCGGTGTAAACGACCGTCACGTTCTACTATGCTGGACGAAAGGTTTACCCGACAGGTGCCATTGACACGTCTGCGCACGGCTTCATTCGACGTGACCTACATCTCACAGCGATAATCTCCTTGACACACAAGAACGCGTTACTTATACTCCGCTCACAAAAAAATTTCTTATCAATCATTCAATGAAAAGATTTGCCATTCGGAGTCCACTGCTTCTGATAAAAGGTGTGCAACGACATCCTTACGAAAAAGAAATTCTTCCCGTAATGATTGGAATGACAACCATTCCAGAACGACTCGTGAAAGGAAAAACTCAACAAGCCATTCAGTCGATTTTAAACAATTACGTTTCTCCCCAAAAAATTATTTTAACCATTCCCGCCAAAACACTTCGCGGAGAAACTTATCCTCAAGAACTATTTGAGCAACCCCTGTTTCAGAATCCTCTTATCAAATTACACTTTGTCGATGAAGATGAAGGCCCCATTTTGAAATTAAACGGATTATTAGATTTTTTAAAAAAAGGAAAGATTCCTTTAAATAAATCTTTTGTGTTAATGGATGACGATATTATTTACCCTCCAGATATTTTACAAAACCTTTGGGACCATCATAAAAACATTCCCCATGCATCTATTGGTTATGCGGGAAGAATTTGGCTCAAGAAAAGAAATAGGCTCATATTTTTTAATTTAAATTGGCAACTGCAAAAACTTTTACGCGTTCATATCATTGAAACGTTTCATCTGGCCCTGCATCCTCTTGATGTCTTTTTTAATCGCCATCAAGAATGGCTTTCGTTTGTTAAAGAAGTTAAGGAGGAGTGTAAAGAAAGCGTGTTTACGGATGACATTGTTATTAGTCTTTGGTGTAAAATGAATAGAATACCGCGTTTTATCACGAAAGGACCGAAAGTAAAAAATATTGATCATGGTACGGCAAAGCTTTCAGATATGAATTTATGTGGCAGAAATGATTTCGTATTTGCCAGAATCTGGAAGAATCCATAATTTTTTACATTATCGTCATAGTCTTTAATCACCTATCGACTGCACCGCCGCATTCATCCATCACAGCCACCTGCTCGTCCTTTTTTTGCATTGCCACAAGCAGTGCGCAGACCTTTCGAGAACATGCTTGTGCTGGAAGATCATGTGCGATTGCGATTATTTCTTTTTTAAAAATGTTTAGACCTGAAAATTAATGTTTGAAAAATAATGGCTTTAGATTTCTGAAAAAATTGATGATTTCCCACCCTGCTTTTTTACAAAAATTAATCCGGACAACAGGCTTGTATACACTGGTATAATGAGACTTAAAAATATGATGATGAGACTTCTCTCCGTCCCTGCCATATATGCTATATTGAAATCCTCCTTCAGACATAATGTCGAGATATCGATGCGGATGCAGGCCGCGAATCGGAGCTATCGCCAGTGTGTATGCTATAGGACCCGTCGTCATCCAAAGCGCATGGTATCCTATGCCATGCAAAAAAGGATCATAGGTTTCGATATTGTTTAAAACTTTTTTAATAACTGCCTTAAGAAAGGGATGCCCCTGCACCGCAACGATGTGCCATTGCTGAAATTCGCCTCCATCGATTAGGGCAAGCGACGTATGCTTTCCCCAGCCTTCAAATGATTCTCCTGATCCGTTTTTCCATTGCGAGAGCAAAAATCGATCATCAGGTCTAATGACGCTATCCAGAGGTTTTTTTAAAGTGCTTTTGATGTCGATGTATACTCCACCGAACTTATAGATACACAAATATCTGAAAAAATCGGCTTTCCCTGCGCCATAAACAGGATTGATCCGCAAATAGTAATGCAAAATCCGGTCGCCATAGTTTTCCTTGATGAACCTGATAATGTCTTTATCATCATACAAACGGTGCTCCCACCCCGGATTTATAGCCTTAATATATTCGATGTTGTCCTCTAATTCTTTGGGGAGATTGTTACGATCGTAAAAAGTTTGATGTATCAATTTAGGAATTTGACTACCTTCTAAAATACGCGGGAGCATACGATCGGTTGCTTTATCGTTGAGATTGAGCGTTTCTTTTTGATTAATTTTAATGGCCATTATAAGTATGGGTTGAGTAAAAAAAAGATTCCGTATGCGTAATATCTTTGCATGTTTAACATCCTGTTCATCGAATGGCAAATAAAAATGTTTTCAGTAATTCAATGCGTTTTGAAGAATGATCCTGAACAAGGGAAAGATCTCGAAGGAGATGATTGTCATGCTCTCGTCATGGCGGCATTCCGGGTTCCATGTAGAATTGCGCCGAAAGGTGAAACCTCTATGGAAAACCTGGTGCGTTAAATCATCCAGACGTCGTTCTCACAGGAGCGCATGAGCTATCCGGAGTATGAAGGCACGGTGGTTTATAAAGCGAAGGTCTGCCTTGGACGCCGATCCGGGGATAGGAAGGATCAAAAAACATTCCCCGCATCCTCGAACCGGTGACAAACAATAAAGCCCTCAGAAAAAGCTGGGCGCGTTTAATCCAAAAGATTTATGAAGTTGATCCCCTGATTTGTCCGCATTGCAAGGGAACCATGCGGATTATCAGCTTCATCGAAGACGCTCAATTCATCCGGGAAATTCTCACACATTTGGGAATCTGGATTATTCGATCACGACCGCCGCCCAAAATCTGTGCCGCCATCACATTACTGGAATCCAAAACTTTTGATTCGAATGCGCACTCCCCGCACCTCAACGCTGACGCCTACGCCGATCCTGAATACGCCTGGGATGATTACATACAATCATATAACCTAAAGGTCACGTGACGCATTGTGATTTTTTTCAAGAATCATTTAAGACGTGCCAATGAGGTCTGTCCGGAAAAGCTAAAATATGCCTGTTGTGTCTCGGCAAATTACAAATGGACACATTGCAGGAGATAATTGATGGCGCTCTCGATAGCACATCTCTCTAACATCAAACACAGGCACAATATCTTGTGGCAACATTTTCTTGACATACAGACCGCGTTTCCTATACTTCCACACACAAAAAGCAAATTTTTATCAATCAATTCAATTCAATCAATATATGTAAACCATCGTGTAAGTCACTTATCGTAATTTTCAACACTTACTTATCACACCCCGGTAAAGTGGTAGAATGCTCTTGACACACAAGAATACGCTACTTATACTGTCGACAACCAGAAACAAGTTCTGATCAATATAATTATCTTATTCATTAACCTGTCTGCAAAAAAGGAGGCAAAATAATGGTTATCATCGGGATGATTTCTTTCCCCACGGAAAGTTCAAAAGAAATGGGCAGGTGTTTCATGGAAATACCTCCTTACATAAGCAAGAAAGGACCATATTTCAGCAGTGAATTAGGCGTGGGAATTAAGACAATCTCCATATTTGAATTTGATCCGGCAAAACTGGCTGAAGCAACTGAATTTATCAATGATTACTATGCGCGCTATATTGGCGTGCCCGGATATACATACACCGTTGGAACCTGGCTGGATGCATCGGAAGCACTTAAGCTGGTCGGATTGTGTTAGCCTGCCCATACCAATCATTCATTCTTGCGCATAACCAGGAACTTGGCTTACCGCAATTAAGCAGTGTCATTCATCAAAACGGATTAAAATTTTTACTGTGAATATTACACAAACATTCATCATGAGTAATGATTTAAACTATCGGCAATTTATGACGAAACAGTTGAACTGAAAGGGGATGTACCAATGAAGAATGATGCTATCCTGCATTTTAAAAACGGCCAGAAGGTTGAAGTCGATCTTGTCGGCCCTTTCCTTGGTAATGAGAACGAATTGAAGGTCATGACGGCTGAAGCGGAAGAACAATACATTTTTCTTGACGAACTAAGTGCTGTTTTTTTCCTGGAAGGTTCCTGCCCCGCCAATATGGAACGGATTGATCATAATCTGGAAGACGTCATAACGTTTGATAACTCAAGCTACCTCGTCTATGCCGAAACAGCAGGAAAGTCTTCCAAAGGATTTTATGCCGTTCCCGCCGCAGAAAATGCTTCATGGCGCTTCGCTTTCTTCATCTCCGGTGGCATTAAAATGCGTAATCACAAGAAACCGGTCGGCCGCATCCTTTCAGACGCAGGCATGGTCAGCAACGAAGATATCGGAGAAGCGCTGGACATCCAGCAAAGACTCCGAGAACGGAGGGTCGGAGAGATTATAGCGGAAACCGCTCATGTTAAGCGGGAAAGTATCGAAAAAACATTGGAAGATAATACCAGACAAGGTAAAACTTCCTCGCATGTCCGAATCGGAGATATTCTTGTTTCCGCCGGGCTCGTAACCCGAGAGCAGGTGGATCTTGCTCTCGCTATTCAAAAGAAGGATAAAAGCAAGAAGATCGGCGAGATTCTCATTGAAAAGGGTCTGATAACCGAAGAACAGCTCCTTCAAGCTCTCGCTGCAAAGTTCCGACTTCGTGTAGTTGATCTGGAACAGGAAACTCCCGGTCCCGAAACCATCAGAGTCCTTCCAAAAAAAATCATAAACAGATTTAAGGTATTTCCGATTAAATCAACGGACAGGCTTCTTGTTGTGGCCACATTTTCTCCCACCGATCAAAGCATTACGGACAGCCTCCGTTTCATTACAAACCGGAATGTTGAATTAGTCGTGGCCAGCAAAGCTCAAATTACAGAGGCCATTGATAAATTTTACAATATTAAGGATATTTCGATGGTCGATAAACTGACCATTAAAGATGATAATAAACAGGCTGTGGTTGCCGATGATGATCTGTCAGAGGAACTGGTAATTGTTGAGCCGGATTCCGAAGTGATTACCTTTATCAATCAGGTTCTCATAGACGCCTATGCAAAAGGAGCTTCCGATATTCACTTTGAACCGGGAATGGGCAAAGAACAGTTCACCATTCGTTACCGGGTGGACGGGGAATGTTATGTCGCCCATCGGATAGAGCCCGCATATAAAGCCGCCATTATTGCGAGATTGAAGATTCTATCCGAACTGGATATTGCGGAACGGCGCAGACCTCAGAGCGGGAAGATCATGCTCCGTTACGAAGGACGAAAAATTGAATACCGGCTGGAAGTTACCCCTACCATCGGCAATCAGGAGGACGCTGTACTCCGAATCCTTGCTGCTTCAAAACCCCTGACGCTGGATGAAATGGGTTTTTCAAATTCAAATCTGGTCAAATTCCGGGAAATCATTGCCAAGCCCTATGGCATCATCCTTTGCGTAGGCCCGACCGGCTCAGGCAAAACTACCAGCCTCCACTCCGCCCTCGGACACATCAATACACCCGGCCGCAAAATATGGACGGCTGAAGACCCGGTCGAGATCACGCAGACAGGATTGCGCCAGGTACAGGTCCACCCCAAGATAGGTTTTAATTTTGCTGAAGCACTCCGCTCTTTCCTCCGATCCGATCCCGACGTAATCATGATCGGTGAAATGCGGGATGCGGAAACCGCTAAAATTGCCATAGAAGCATCCCTGACCGGACATCTGGTTTTCAGCACACTTCATACCAACAGCGCTCCGGAAACAGCCGTACGCCTTATTGAAATGGGTATGGATCCTTACAACTTCTCCGATGCATTGCTCGGCATCCTCGCCCAGCGTCTAGCCCGCAAACTTTGTGAGAATTGTAAAAAACCATACCATCCGAGTCGTGAAGAATATGAGGAAGTGATTCATGGTTACGGTGAGGAATGGTTTGCGGATCACAAAATGCCAGACTACTCACCGGAATTGTCCTTTACAAAAAAAGAAGGTTGTGAAAAATGCGGCGGTACCGGGTACAAGGGAAGAATCGCATTTCACGAACTGCTTATCGGCACAAAGAAGATCAAAGAGGCTCTAAAAAAGAACACGGACGCAGAGCAATTGAAGGAATTGTCCATTGTGGAGGGAATGAGGACCCTGCGGATGGACGGCATCCTGAAGGTCTTTCAGGGGATTACGGATTACGAACAGGTTAATAAAGTCTGCCTATAGCACAAGCATCAAGGGCAATGCAGTTCACAGCAATTTAAAATATAAGAAACAGCGATAAACGGTGCAGGAGCGCCGGAAGACCTTTAGCGCAATGCATTACCTCTTTCGGTTGCAGAACAAGAGATGAGACAATATTCCTCAAAGAATGTGTGGCCGATTCAGTTCTGTATAGTGTTTTGACCGCACCACGCCATGAAGCCAATCAGCGACGCAATGGAAAGCGCTCCCCCCGTCATAAGAGCAACAAACAAAACCCCGGTATTGGAAAGAAACACAAATGACTCGACACAGCCCACTGCGACAATCGACGCATAAATCAGGCAGGGCAGGAAAAAATCGCGGTCCCGTTCGGCCAAGATGGATCTATTTCTGAAAAAGACAATCCGGTATGGAATGAATATCATCATGGTTGTAAGGAGCCAGCCAAAGTAGTTTTGTGTTGGAATTCCATAGAAGACGGAGCTGGCGGACAGCGTATGAACTGCTGTCCATACCCACGTGCCTCTCGTTACCCAAAGGGGATCAATGAGGATATCAAGCGCGGTCATAGCCATAGCATCAAGCACCGCAAACAGCGCCGGTGCCGCCCAGCCAATGTGACGCCTGCCAAATGCTGCATCAACCGTTATGGTTGAAACGTACATGAACATGAACCACGACAAAGGAATGAGCCAGGGAACCGTTTCGAGCGCTTTGGGTCCGAGAACATCTCCGTAATGGTATTCACCGAAAATCATCCCAGTTTTTACCCCTGCATATTCCATAATGAAGGATATGACAAACGTTAGCGTCGCGAGGGTGATCGTGCTCTTTCTGCCTACGTAACTATCACCATGGAGCAGCGCAAATAGTGTGAATAGCGCACCCATTATCATATTGTAATAGAATGGAGAGGTTAACCTGGCCGCATCCCACACGAGGTTCAGATATATAGAGAGAAGTACGATCGAGAAAAGCGCATAAAGCACCTTTTTATTCATGGCTTTGTTTCTCCCATCCTTCAGATATTTTTTAACAGCAGGCGATCACGTTTCCTATCATGATGGCGTGTCGGAAAGAAATATTTTATATCCCTTCTCCTGTACGCTTCCCATCAGGCATTGATGTGCATGCAACTCATAGTATGGTTAAAAAATATATGATAAAAAGAAATATGGCAAGACGTATAAAACATGAATGCCGGAGATACAATGGTTCTGACGTTTGTTCAATCTGGCCTGCTCATCCCGGCCATGTCAGCGTTCATGGCCGATGTCAAGAGATAATCATGAATGGATTTTTTATGAATCCCGATGGAAATCCAGTCAACTTTCCGCTTGATTATTCAATGATACTGAAATAAGTAACTTTAATAATTGGTTTATTTAAAAGGACAAATCCCATTCGTTTACGTTCAGGGATAATTCGCTCTGCGATTTTCACTACACTGCGTTTGTGACAATCTAGAATTCATTAGGACTCATTATGGACGACATGACAAAAACAGATCAAAAAACGATTGAACCGGATGATGTTCTGCCGGAAATTTCCATAGAAGAATTAACACCCGAGATGCGCGACGCATGCGTTCGCGCCGGATGGGAAACTTTGGTACCCGTGCAGGCAAAATCCATTCCTTATTTTTTAGCGGGCCGCGACATGATGGTGCAATCCCGCACCGGCAGCGGCAAAACCGGCGCCTACATCCTGCCCATTTTGCAAAAGATCAACGCCCAGCAAAATGCTGCCCAGGCTCTTGTGCTTGTTCCGACTCGCGAGCTGGCCCTTCAGGTATCCCGAGAAGCCCAGATGCTGACCCAGGGAACAAATGTAAGAATAGCCGTTGTGTATGGAGGCGTGGGCTATCATGCGCAACTGGAAGCTTTTCGCGGCGGTGCCCAACTCGTTATCGGCACGCCGGGACGCATTCTTGATCATCTTCTGAAAAACACTCTTTCTCTGGATCATTTAAAAATTTTAATTTTCGACGAAGCGGACAGAATGCTGTCCATGGGGTTTTATCCCGATATGGTAAAAATCCGTAAATATATTCCATCGAATAAAATTCTCAGCTCAATGTTTTCCGCAACGTTTCCGCCACAGGTGATTCGTCTGGCCGATCAATTTCTTCATCAGTCGAAATTACTGAGCCTGAGCGGCAATCAGGTGCATATTGCCGAGATAGAACACCTTTATTACGTTGTGCCCGGCATGCGCAAAGAAAGATCGCTGGTGCGCATCATTGAAATTGAAAACCCCTCTTCAGCCATCATTTTCTGTAATACAAAAGACACGGTGCATTATCTTTCGGTCGTGCTCAAGCGTTTCGGTTACGACGCCGACGAGCTCAGTTCCGATCTGTCTCAAACCCTGCGCGAAAAAGTCATGTCTCGCGTCCGGCGCGGCGCCTTGCGATTTCTGGTAGCCACCGACGTGGCCGCCCGCGGGATCGACATTCCCGAATTATCTCATGTCATTCAGTATGAACCTCCGGAAGATCCGGAAGCGTATATTCACCGGGCGGGCCGTACCGGGCGCATGGGTTCCAGCGGGGTAGCGATTTCCCTGGTCGCCGAAATGGAAAAATTCAAGCTGCAGAGCATTGCCCGCTATTACAACATCAACATGGAAGAACGTCCCCTGCCCTCGGAAGACGAGTTGGAAAGGGTTGTCGCTGAAAGGATAACGGCGCTTCTGGAAGCAAAACTGCGCGCCCGCGACAATCTGCAGATCGAAAGAATGCGGCGTTTTTTGCCGCTGGCGCGAACTCTGGCGCAGGCGGAGGACGAACTTTCATTAATTACCATGCTGCTGGATGATTATTACCAGCAATCTTTGCACGCCCCGCCGGCTCCGGCCGCCGATATTGATCAGGCCAAGGGCCAAATACAAACGGACAAAAGCAAAAAACCCCGTTCAAGAAATAAAAACAGAAAAAAAAGACAAGAAAGCCCTTCATAAAATCCAATCAATTTGGCTCATCACCCGAATTTCCGGCTTCATGATTTCCGGGGTTTTTTATTCCTAAATATACAGATAAATTAATATTTTCAGGAGGGGAAAACTTATCCGATTGGATTGCCTCTAATTTTTGCCCGTTGAGCTGTTCTAGAAATCCCCATCGGTGCAAAATGTTTTCCCCTGTAAAAATAAGCTAAAATTTCTTGAGTAAAGATTTCAATACTGATATGAATGGTAAGGTTTTAAAATTTATTTTAAGGATGTTTAATTATGCAAAACCCCAACTTTAGTTCCGGTCCCTGCAGTAAGAGGCCAGCGTGGAGTATCGACGCGCTGAAGAGCGCGCCGGTCGGCCGCTCACACCGTTCCGCACTGGGAAAAGAAAGAATCGTTAAAGCCATCAACGATACACGAAAAGTTCTCAACATTCCGGCAGATTATCTTGTGGGTATTCTCCCGGCTTCCGATACCGGCGCTTTCGAATGTGCCATGTGGTCACTTTTAGGCCCTAAACCGGTCACCGTGCTGGTCTGGGAAAGTTTTTCCAACGGATGGGCAACCGACATCAATAAGCAACTCAAGCTCAATGCAACCGTCATCAAGGCGGACTACGGCAAGATTCCCGATCTTTCCAAAGTGGACTGGAAAACCGACGTGGTCTTCGTAGCCAACGGCACGACCAGCGGCGTCAGGATTCCCGACTGGAACTGGATTCCGGCCGACCGCGAAGGTCTGTCGATTTGCGACGCAACCAGTTATACCTTTGCTAATGAGGTTGACTGGAGCAAAATTGACGTTCTGACCTTCTCCTGGCAGAAATGCCTGGGTGGCGAAGCGGCGCACGGCATGATGATTCTGAGCCCTAAAGCTGTCGCGCGTATTGAATCATACGATCCACCCTGGCCGATGCCCAAGATCTTCCGTCTGAAAAAAGGTGACAAAATCAGCAAGGCGATCTTTGACGGCGATGTCATCAACACGCCATCGATGCTTTGCGTGGAAGATTACCTGGACGCTCTTGATTGGGCGGGCAAAATCGGCATTGACGGTCTGATCAAGAAAAGCAAGGCCAATTTGAAAGTCGTCGAAGACTGGGTCGCCAAAACCGACTGGATTGAATTTCTGGCCAATGATCCCAAAGTACGCTCCAATACGTCTGTCTGCCTGAATGTTATCCATCCCAAGGTAGCGGCAATGGGTCCCGACGAAAAGAGCAAGTTCCTGAAAAGCATCACGTCCGATCTGAGCAAGAAAAACATCGCTCATGATATCAACTCATACAAGGAAGCGCCGGCGGGTTACCGTTTCTGGTGCGGCCCGACGATCGAAGAGGCTGATCTCAAAGCGGCGCTTGCCGAGTTGGAGAAAGTTTTTAACGAAAAAGTGAAAAGCCTTTAATGAATTTTTACGAGATGTAAATACGCATACGGCAGCGGAAAGCTATCTGATCAGGACACTGTCCAGGCTGCCGTATGTTATTTCTATCTAACCGATTAAGATGTAGGAAATAAATCATGGCCAATGTTGTTATCGTAGGCACTCAGTGGGGTGATGAGGGCAAGGGTAAGATTGTTGATCTTTACACTGAGAAAGCCGATATTATCGCCCGGTTTCAGGGCGGCAATAATGCAGGCCATACTCTGGTGGTCAAGGGTCAAAAAACCATTCTGCACCTGATTCCCTCGGGGATTCTGCATGATAATAAAATATGCGTCATCGGCAACGGCGTGGTATTTGATCCGGTAGTGTTTCTCGAAGAGCTGGAACAATTGCAGCAGGGGAATCTTTTGCCGACCAACACAAAACTGTTTATCAGTGAGAAAGCCCATCTCATCATGCCCTATCACCGCAGTATCGATCAGGCACGCGAAACCCATCATTCCGGTAAAAAAATAGGGACGACCGGCCGCGGCATCGGCCCTGCGTATGAGGACAAAGTTGCCCGCACGGGTATCCGCGTGGGCGATCTTTATGAAGAAGAGTTGTTCCGGGAAAAACTGCGCAACAGCCTGGAAGAGAAGAATTTTCTACTGACTCATTTTTTTCGGGACAAGCCGCTGGATGAAAAAGAAATCGCAGACCAGTATCTGGTCTATGCTCGAAAACTCAAGCCTTATGTCACGGATGCTTCTCTGATTCTTGACCGCGAAATAAAGAAAGGAAAGAAAGTTCTTTTTGAGGGAGCTCAGGGTTCTCATCTCGATATTGATCATGGAACGTATCCTTACGTAACATCGTCCAACACGGTTTCAGCCAATGCTTCGTGCGGTACGGGAATCGGTCCGAATGCCATCAACAAAGTGGTCGGCATCTGCAAAGCCTACACCACCCGGGTCGGCGAAGGCCCCTTCCCTACGGAGCTGAAAGATCAAATCGGCGAACACCTGCAACAGGTCGGACAGGAATTCGGAGCCACCACCGGTAGAAAACGGCGTTGCGGCTGGCTGGACATGGTATTGGTGCGGCAGGCGGTGCGTGTTTCCGGCATCAACGCTCTGGCCATCACCAAGCTGGATGTTTTAACCGGCCTGGATAATATAAAAATATGCGTCGGTTATAAATCCTCGTCCGGCGAATACACTCACGCTGCACCGGCCAGTTTAAAAGTGCTTTCCGAATGCCAGCCGGTTTATGAGGAATTCGAAGGCTGGAAGGAAGACATCCTTTATGCCAAGGAGATGACTGAATTACCTCCCAACGCCCGAAAATATTTAAAGAGGCTGGAAGAATTGGCGGAGGCTAAAATTATACTCGTATCCGTAGGACCGGGCAGAGAAGAAACCATCATTATGGAAGATCCTTTCATGAACAGGATTTAACAGTTTTTTCTTGACACAGTGCCAACTAGTTGCTAAGAGGGCACGCCTTCAAATTTGCAAACAGAGGGCTGTTAGCTCAGCGGTAGAGCAGTGGACTTTTAATCCATTGGCCGTGGGTTCAATCCCCACACAGCCCACCAACTTAAAAAGGGTTTCAGGCTAAAAGCCTGAAACCCTTTTTTTAACCGGAGCCAGTTGTAACCTGCCACTCGGCTCCGGTTCTGTTCTTTGCCACACTATTTCTTTCCGGATTGATCCTTCTTGAGACGCTCTGCAATTTTCTGCTGGCGCTCCGCCGCATACAGCATGACGGTCTCCACGGTTTTTTCCAGCGGAACCATTTTGCCGTCAAACTTCTTTTCCAGCGTAATCGCATCGAACTTGCACTTCGTGGTACAGACGCCGCAACCGAGGCAGACATTCTGATCCACAATACTTACACCACAGCCCAGACAGCGCTCCGTTTCCTTTTTCATCTGCTCTTCGGTGAATGTGCCTCTCTGGTCATGGAAACATGCTTTCGCGTCTCCGGGAGTGCGGTGCGGCTTCTGGCGCGGGGTATGATCGTAATCCTCCACGACAACATCGCCTTTGTCGAGCATCTTGTAGACGCGGCGGTCGCGTCCGATGGTCAGGCTCTGGCCCGGCCATACTTTGCGGTGCAGCGAGATCGCGGCCTGCTTGCCAGCGGCAATCGCGTCGATGGCATACTTCGGACCGGTGTAGACGTCGCCGCCCACAAAAACGTCCGTTTCGCGCGTCTGATAGGTCAGATCGTCAGCCTTGGCGGTGCCGTTGCCATTAATATCCACACTTAACCCAACCAGCAGATCGTCCCAGATGATGGACTGGCCGATGGAAACGAGAACACAATCGGCCTTAACGGTGATGGTTCTTTTCTCGTTATACCTCGGAGAAAACCGGCCGTTTGAGTCAAATACGGCCGTGCATTTCTTGAATTCCACTCCCTTGACCTTGCCGTTCTCTACAATGATGCGCTTCGGCCCCCAGCCGTTTTTCATCGTGATGCCTTCCTCGACCGCTTCTTCAATCTCGTCGGCGGATGCCGGCATTTTCTTCTTGGACTCGAGACAGTACATGGCCACGGAAGCGGCTTCCGTGCGAACAGCCGCTCTTGCCACGTCCACCGCGACGTTGCCGCCGCCGATGACTAAAACCCTGCCGCTGATTCCCGCGGGTTCACCCAGATTGATTCTCCTGAGGAAATCCACGCCGGAAATAACACCCTGCGCATCCTCGCCTTCAACGCCGAGTTTCCGGCCGCCCTGCGCGCCAATGGCAAGGTAGAAAGCTTCAAAGCCTTCCGTTCGCAATGCCGGAATCGTGACGTCCTTTCCGACATCGACGCCCGTTTTGAACTTCACGCCCATTTCTTTCAGGATGTCGATCTCCGCTTCGATGACATCTTTTTCCAGACGGAAGGAGGGAATGCCCAGCGTCAGCATGCCGCCCAGCTTGTTTTCTTTCTCAAATACCGTAACATCATAGCCGTCTATCGCCAGATAATAGGCGCAGGACAGACCCGCCGGACCGGAGCCGATGATGGCAATCTTTTTGCCGTAGTCGTGCATTTTCTGCGGAATGAAGCGCGTCGCGGGATTGAGTTCCTGGTCGGCAATGAACTTCTTGATTTCGTCGATGGCGATGGGTTGATCGACATCGCCCCGGGTACACTCGAACTCGCAGCGGCGGTTGCAGATGCGTCCGCAAACAGCCGGCAGCGGATTCTCCTTGCGGATGAGTTCCAGCGCCTCTTTGTACTTGCCGAGGGCGGCCAGCTTGATATAGCCCTGCACCGCAATGTGCGCGGGACAGTTGACCTTGCAGGGCGCGGTGCCGGTGGGAACCACGTTGACTTTGCTGTCGCGGTAATTAGGGTTCCACATTTTTTCAGTCCACTCATGGTCGTCGGGCAGGATGGTTTCCGGCTGCGCGATAAGCGTCTTGGAAGCGATCTTCTGACCCAGTTTGACCGCGTTGGCGGGGCAGTATTCCACGCACTGCCCGCAGGCAACGCATTTTTTGTCGTCAATCTTCGCCACGAAGTTGGAGCGGGACATATTCGGTGTGTTGAAGAACTGCGACGTGCGCAAGCCGAAGCAGGAGCAGCGGCAGCAGTTGCAGATGCCGAAAATCTTGTCCGGCCCGTCAACGTTGGTAATCTGATGCACCAGGCCGCTGTCCTCCGCCTTCTTGAGGATTTCAAGGCACTCATCATAGGTGATCCAGCGCGCCCGCCCGGTTTTCACGGCAAATTCGGCCACATCGCCCAGCGCGATGCACATGTCTTTTTCCAAATGACCGCAGCCCTCGCCCATCAGGCGTCGCGTGATGCGGCAGGAGCAGTCGCCGACAGCAATCTTGTCGTATTTCTTCAGCCAGTGTGAAAGCTGTTCGTAAGACGCTGTTTGGGTCTCAGCGGGAATGGCTTCTTCAACGGGAATGACGTGCATGCCCAGGCCGCCGCCGCCCACGGGAATCATCGGTGTCGCCCCCTTGAGAGGCTGTAAAGATAATTGTTCGAACGCGCGGGCGATCTGCGGAAATTTCTCAACCTGTGCAACATTCATCACCATGAATTCCATGACGCCCGGCACGAAAATGGGCAGGGTATATTCCAGTTCGCCATGTTCGCGGGTTGCTTCAACGACTCCGATTACAAGCAGTTCCTCTAAAATCCGTGTCGTTTCCTCAGGGGATTTCCCGCATTTTTGAGAAAGCTTCGCCGGCGAGATCGGGACGCGAACATCCATGTTCAGCGCCACATCCGCATGTTCATCTGTGACCACGCATTCCAACGCGTAGTATTCCGGATCCTGTTGAGTAAACTCTTTTTTAGAACTTGCGATTTTTTGCGCAAGCTTTACGATTTTTTGTCTTGTTGCCATTGTTTTTACCTCCTTGCTCCGCCGGGGCTTACCCCGGTCATTCAGCCATTGCATCCACTCCTCAATTTCCTCTCCGGTTTTATTCGGAATGGAATGATGGTTATATTGAAATTTTGTCTTTTCGGGTATAAGCATAGGTAAGGTGTTGGTATTTAGTGACCGTTTTTAAGGTTTATATACCAGGCAAAATAATTAACCCTATGCTTCTTCGACATCCCACGATGCTTTCTATAAGTTTCCT
>Ga0208458_1001886_pt1 | contig 16344 bp, 14 predicted proteins | sample AD_UKC085_MetaG_FD_184432 | JGI IMG/M metagenome (GOLD analysis project Ga0208458, IMG submission 184432) | Active sludge microbial communities of municipal wastewater-treating anaerobic digesters from USA - AD_UKC085_MetaG (SPAdes) (version 2) | ecosystem: Engineered > Bioreactor > Anaerobic >... | reverse complement strand
AGCCGCGTCTTCGCGCCTGTAAGCCATGCAATCACATTGTACTCGGGACGATTACTCGGATACGCCAGGATGCACACGTCAACGCGCCACTTTCGAAGCCCCAAAACAAAGCGAAGCGACTGCCAGGCATGTTTGCGCCAGAACTCAAAGTTGATGATCTCGTCAGCGTCTCCGGCAAGCTCGACAACGCTCCGCGAACCCTCGAACATGGTCACCACGGTGATATGTGCGTCAGGATTCGCCTTTCTCAGCGCGCGCAACGCAGGCAGAAAGAGCAGTGTGTCCCCGATGCCCGGAAGCGAAAAGATGAGTATCCGCATCATCTTTGAGCAGATTTCCCCGCTATGGGTCCGCGTGACCCCTGATTTACGCCTATGCGGTTGCCTAATATAATCGTCTTTTGACGAATGGGCAAGTCTTTTTTCATAATCCCTCTGCAACGCCTTCACGGTGGAACATTAGGGGCCGTCAATACGACATGTCCGACATTGTCGAAAGCACGCCTAACGCCAGTCAGCCGTGCCGTAGAACGACAAGTCTGCTCAAACACATCTTGGGCTTCGGGGTTAGCTTTTTGCTGCTCGCGTGGCTGCTCCGCAAGGCCGACCTGCGCGGCGTGTGGCATGCCATCGAGAAAATTTCGTTCTGGCCCGTTTTGCTCACCCTTTCGATCTCCTACCTCACCTTCCCCCTGCGCACATACCAATTGCAGTGGCTCCTGGGCAGCCGGGACGAGGCTCGCTTTCCAGCAGTGTTCCGTGCGCTTTCACTTGGCTATCTCGGCAACTTCCTTCTGCCCTTGCGAGGCGGCGAGTTTTTGAAGGCTTTCGTGCTCGCACGCAGCAGCGGCTTTGGCTTCACGCGTACGCTGTCCGCGGTCGTGCTTGCACGCTTTCAAGACCTTTTACCCATCCTCCTCCTGGCCGGGACCGTGTTCTGGGTGGCGCCGCTCGGCAAAGGCATCCAGATGGACCTCGGCGGCCTGCTGGAAAACGAAATCGCGATCCCCGCCAAAGCCCTCTATGCTGCCCTTGGCATTTTTGCCCTGGCCGTCGCCGCTGGTGCTGTGTTTCTCGCGGTCCTCTACCGCTGGCAGGACGCCACGCGCAAGGTGCTCGTAGGCTTCGCCGAAAGACTCATCCCACGCATAGCCCCCCGCCTTGAAGCGATTCTCGACCAGGTCGCGGCCGCGATCCGTGTGATGCGGGAGAGGCGCTTGCTCTGGGGCGGACAGGCCCTGGCGCTCCTCTGCTGGACCATCTTCGTTTTCGCACCGATCCCCCTTCTGTCCACCTTCGGTCTGAGCGTGCGACAGGCTCTCCTGACCGCAATCGCCATCAACGGACTCGCGACGTTCGCCCACCTGCTCCCTTCGGCGCCAGGAGCTCTAGGAACGTTTCACCTGCTTTGCCTCATCGCGCTCTATCTCGTGAATCCCAATATGGATCCCGACGATGCCGTCGCCTATTCACTCATCGCGCACCTGCTCTCGACACTGGGTCCCGCGTTGCCGGGCTTACTCTATCTTCCCTGTGCTTGGAGCGACCTCCGCATCGTCAAACATCGACCCCAACCCAAATCCCGGGAGACGGCCGCACATGAAACATGAGCTTTGCATTGCAGCCCTTCTCGCGCTCATTCCTCTCAACTGCGCCGTTGCCGAGAATGAGACCCCGGCTGGTCCAAAGGTCAAGCTGTCCACCTCAAGCGTCCAGTTCGGGGAAATCTCGCCCTGTAAGGCCCATGAAAGGACCCTCACTGTGACCAACACCGGAGATGCCGAACTCATCGTCAACGCCGTCAAATCCACCTGTCCTTGCACCAAGGTCGAGATAGACGAGGAACACGTCCCACCCGGCGAATCCGCTACCCTACGCATCTCGTTGCATCTCGCCGACTACCACAGCGACAAGGTACAGGGCCGCGTTTTCCTCTGTGCCAACACCCCCGACCCTTGTTGCACGCCGATTGAGGTGAAAGGCGACATCATCCCCGAATACGTTCTGGAACCGCCTCGGGTCGACTTCGGCCGCGTGAAGCGCGGGAAAATCGTCACGGCGACTTGCATTCTGCGTCGCAACGGCAGCCGCCCCGTCGAATTGAGGACCATTAAGGCCACCAACGACATCCAGGTCTCCTGGCGTTCCCTCATCCCGGAAGACACGCATACGGAGAACGCTGAAGCCCAAGAGACTCCCCCGGATGCCTATCGCGTCGACATTCAGTTCACAGCCCCCCTCGACGCCAACATCCTTAATGCCCAGTTCGAGGTAGAGACGAACATCAAGCGCCGGCCCAAGCAGGTCATACCAGTCAAGGCCCGTCTCGTTGGCGTCGAATGCACCATGACACCCAAGGTCATTGTGTTTGACGACGCAAAACCCGGTGACACTGTTAAAGGCATTGAGATTGCTGGCGAATACGATCTCGAGATCGTGAAGGCCGAGTGCACAATCGAGGGCGTCGAGCCCGCTCTCAGCGAGCTCGAAACACGCAAACGATACCGCATCGATCTGCGCCTTACAGACCGCGTCTCCTCAGGCGATGTAATCGGCAAGCTCCTGCTATCCGTAAAGGAAGGCCCCTTGGAAGAAAATCGGGAGGTCGGAATCTTCGGGAATATCGACTCGTGAACTCCAGTACTCACAATCACCTCATGGAGCCTGCACGTTATGGAGTTACCGCTACTTAAGCGCCTTTCTCTGTTCTCTGCGTGGAAATAACCGCAAGAAGGGATTGACACTGAACGCCTTGTATGGTAATTTGCATGCATGATGAGGGAGCTAATCCATAGCGGGAAACACATGGCAAGTGGCAGGGCTTTTCTTTCGATTCCCGCGGGGGCCCTCTCATCCTAAGCTGGGGCCTTGGCTCCGAAGAAGCATGCTACGGTGTTCCGACGCCGGAAGGCGTCTGTCCAATAAGGGTAGGGTAGCGACGCATAAGCTGCTGGGGTTATTGGGCCATGCTTCTCTTCGATACCTGCAAACCGTTCTTCAGACTCGTCGCCGTCATAACCATCCTCACCTTCTCTCCATCCGCCATCGGCGTATGGAACGCCCTGCCGCTGTCCGGAGAGGCCGAGTCCGAGGAAACAGGTCAGAAACATGAAGGCCAAGCTCATCTTCCTCCTGCGTCTGCCCCTTCGTACGGCGCCCATGCCCAGACTGCAGATATGCCGGGTGCCGTCAAGCTTCTTTCCGATGAGGAGATGGGAGACACAAAGGGTAGCCAGACCGATGCCGCCTCTCTCCTCTTCCAGGGAGACGCCTATCGAGACCAAGGCGATTATGTAAACGCGGCGCTGACCTACTTGAAGGCCGCAGACAGTCTTTCAAGTGGGAGCGGTGGATTGATAGCGAGTGACCGTCTTGGAGAACTTGCCCGTATCTTCAGGGAGGGCAAGATTTCCCAAGAAGCTGTTGCCGCATTTGAAGCATCGCTCCCGCCAATAGACAGGTTTGAGTCGCTTCGTGCGAAGTACCATGTCGTGGAATTTCGTCGGATGAAAGCAGACGCGCTTAATGCCGCCGGCGATTCCCAGGGCGCCGACTCCTTGTATGGCGCGTGCATGGAAGAAGCCCGTGCGCTGATGGACGTAGAACCGAATAATGGTCTCCAGATCGATATCGCTTGGTGGTACTACGAGGCTGCGCGGCGCCTTGGCGGAGACGCTTTGGCGAAGGCCGGCGCGGAGTTCCAGAGAATCGCTGGGCAATCTGAGAACTCATTGGTTAAATGGGTTGCTCGCTACACGCTATCCTCTTACTTCAGACGCCACAATCCTCCAAACCGCCTTTATTTGCTCCATGAGATGGACTCGGACATCATGGCCGCTGTCCTCACCGATAAGAACGTTGAAGACTGGGTAAAAGCGGAACTCGAAACCTTGTTTGGTAACGTATACCTGTCTGCTGGGCGATTTGATGATGCCATCACACAGTACGAGCGGGTGTTCACCATGTATCCAGCGTGTCACTCGGCGCTCGAAGAAGCCGGCTACATGAGGACCCTCGCGATCGAAAACATCTTCTACCAGGACGACCCCGACCTCTGCATTGATACATATCTGGACTATGCGGAGAAACACCCCAAATCCGATCTGGCACCACACGCGCTGTCAAGGGCGGCAGGCATCTACCTTGTCAACAAGAACTATGCGCCGGCATCGTCGCTCTACCGCGACATCATCAAACGCTTTCCCGGCACGTCCATGGCTGCTGTGGCGGAGAACGAGCTTGACTTTATGATGGCCTACCTTGTCGACACCTGGGAAATCGCGGGGACCGCCGAGTCGGGTAACGACCAGCAGACAAGCAACTTATGCGGCCCCATCGCCCTGCAAAAGCTTCTCAGCTTGCGCGGTATCGACAGCACCGTGCCGGAACTCGCAGAACTCGCCGAGGCGAATGATGACGGGACCACGATGCTGGGTCTTGCAAGAGCATCGGAAGAGAAGGGACTCGCGTTGACGGGGGTGCAAGCTGCGCATCCAACGGCCGTGAAGGTTCCTTTCATTGCTCACTTGGACGAAAACCATTTCGTCTTGGTCACCGGCATCGACGATCATAATGTAACTTTCTCGGATGTTCACGCACGCACCAAGAAAGTCTCGCTGGCAGATTTCGCTGACCGCTGGAACGGCAAAGCGTTGGTCCTCGAGAGGTCCACCACGGTTACGAAGCTTCTTGAAGAAGAGGCCATGAAGACAGCGGCAGGACGTTGGGATCTGCCTCCGGCAATTCCAGAGTCTGTCGAAAATCCTCCGGCAAACTATCCCGATTGTCCAGCCAGCATGTCAGGCCAATACAAGGACTGCAGCCTGTGCGGACAGGAGGAGGGTGACTTCTCCGACGCGCTTCACAGTCCGCCGCTGTATCCGTTCTACTCCGGCACCGGAGCTTCCGGGGCTTCGAATGTAGGGCTGCCCACGTACTTTGGGCGCACCGGACCAAGTTCAACGGTTGTGTTGCCCGGAACAAGCCCCGGGGCAAGCCCGAAAATCGACATGTTCAATACGTCCGTCCAGCTCACCGAGACGGATTTTTCCTGGAAGATCCCCGGCGCGATGACCCTCCGCTTCGAGCGTGAATACCACAATGAGCGTGGGTTTCCGCGGTCGGGTTACCTTGGGACCGACAATGTGATCGGTATGGGATGGACCCATAGCTTCAATCTGCGAGCCGCTCTCGATGACTGTCAATGCCCCTCCCCTTGTGAGGGGACGACGCTTAGTGCAAGCGCCAGCGTACTCTCGGGTGCGGGGGGCTATGCCCGGTTTGACGGTGATTCTGGCTTGGCTAAGAGCGTCGGGCAGGATTGCGGCGTAGAATTCGAAGACGTACCCGCGCATATTTCTTCTACCGGCCCTGCCGCAGGTGCCACACTGGATTTCGGCTACATATGCAGTAGTGGGGCTGCAAGTACAGGCTACGTTTTGGAGACCATAGACGGGTTGGAGCATGTGTTTAACGGTTTGGGACGACTCACCAAGATTAGATCTCGTAGCTCGTACACCACAACAAGTGTTGACCTTTACTATGATGCAGGCGACCGCCTTACAAAGGTGGCCTCGTCCTCTGGCGGGGTCTATTTGAAGCTCCACTACGATGGCGCCGGAACAGTGATTACCAAGGCTCAGTTATGGTCTTCGTCTCAGGTCCTTCAGGAAATCGAATACGAATACGCCGGGTATGCAGGCGACTCCGAGCTTACCAAAGTCAAGTATCCCGACAACACATCCGTGCAATATGCCTACGCTTCCGACGCCAGCGCACCAGCCTCGCGGTTCCTCACCAGAATCACGGACCGCCGCGGCAACGACACCGATTTCTCGTGGACTTTCGGCGATATCGGCAATGGGGATTACGAGGCCTACAAGATTGATGTCGACACACCCGACGGCCTCCGCACCACAATTGACCGCAGCATCTCGACATCGGTCACGGCCGTGACATGCACCAAGAACAGCACCCTGCTCCGCAAGATTGTCTACACCCCCGCTAATGTTCGAGGCAGTCGCATTACAGACATCGATTTCTACGATTCCGCGTCCACCTACCGTAATTGGAAATATACCTACGACGGTTCATACAACCTCGTGACCGTTGTGGGGCCTGGTGACACCGAGTATGCGCGCTTCACATACACGGGTATTGGACGCATTTCCACGGCGACCTACATGGGTTCGTCAGGACTGAATACCACATGGAGCTACGGCCTTGATACCGACCGCTTTCCTTTCATCAAGACCCATCCTGATGGGACCGTTACCCAATACGGCTATTCCGACGGCAAGCTTATGACCCTGATCCCGCCTTCCGCCTATGGCACGTCCGGTTACACCTATCAATACGACAACTATGCAAACCTGATAACCATGCGGACGCCCATGGGAGCAGTGACGGCGTATGCCTACGACAGCCAGGGACAGGTCACCTCTGTCACCGACCCCGAGGGGAACACGACGGCATGGGCCTATGACCTTCTAGGCCGAATGACCTTAATGACCAATCCCCTAAACAAAACCACCACATTCGAATACGCCGGCAGCGGGTGTGCGGGCTGCGGTGGCGCCGGGTGGCTCACGAAAGTCACCGACCCCGAGAACAACAGTACAAGCTACCGCTACGACGTCAACGGCAACCTTACGCTGGTTACCGACGCGGTGAATCGTTCTGTTGGCTATGCTTACGACGCGATGAACAGGTTGACCCAGGTTGCGTGGCCCAGCGGCAGCGGAAACACGGCAAGTTACGCCTACGATGGCTTGGGTGCATTGACAAGTGTCGCCGATTTTGAGGGGAGATCCACCACGCTCTACTATGACTTCTGCGGGCGAATGACCAAGACCTCTGATCCGGTGGGAAACGTGCAGTTCACGTACGACAGCCATGACAATCTCTCCACCTTGACCGATGGGGAAGGCAACACGACTACGTGGTATTACGGGACGTTGAACGAACTTCTGTGGGTCCGCGATGATCAAACGAATGTAGCCACGCACTATACCTACGAAACTAACGGGCGGCTCTCGCTCATCCAAGGTGGCGGCGGATTCGAGCCGCTCAAGTTTGTCTACCAGAGCCAGACGGGGCTCCTGCAGCACATGGAGTATGATGTTGGTGGGGGCAACTACAGTGCTTACTATTATTTTGATAACGACGCTCAACTGACCAGGATCGTCGATTGGCTCGGTGGCACCGGCATTCAGTATGCCTACAATTTGGCGGGCAGAATCACGCAAGTGAAGGACCACGACGGCAGTTCCCTCGACTACACATACGACGCCGGCGGCAATCTCCTGACCATGAACGACTACCATAGCAACAGCACATACTACACATACACAGACTCAGGAAGAGTGTCCACAGTCACTGCGCCCGGCAGCAAGACGTGGACCCTGCACTACAATGCCTTGGGGCAGGCCACCAGGGTGGATATCCCCAACGGGATGAACTCGCTGTATGCGTTTGATTCGCTGAACCGTTTGACCAGAATCGAGCATATGGACGGTTCATCCGTGCTTGACGGGTTCGCGTATGACTTGGACGATAACGGCAACATCCTGGGGATCGACCAGGCTGACGGGTCGGAATGGGACTACGAGTACGACGGGCGCTCTCGCCTCACCCAAGCCGAGCGCTTTGATACCGACGGATCAACCCTCCTGCATCGTTTCTCCTACACCTATGACGATGCGGATAACCTGCTGACCAAAGCCATTTACGATGCAGTGGCTGCCGTCACAACAAGTACCGCTTTCGAATACAACGGCACCATGCTCACCAAGTCTATCCAGGGCGCGACGCAAACCACGTTCGCGTACGATCCCAAGGGTCGCATGACGTCCAAGTCCGACGGGACGTATTCCGCGACGTATGCCTACCGCTATGACGATAAGCTCTGTTTTGTTACCTCAGACTTCCCCGACGAAGGCAACGTATCCTACACCTACGGCTCGGACGGCAAACGAAGATCGCGGACCGCGGGCGGGACGACCACAAGGTACCGGTGGGATGTGGGCTGGAATATGCTGAACGAGGAGGACAACCTCGGCAATCTCACGCGGACGCACGTGATGGATTCGCCGTTGGCCCAGGTGGCGAACGTGTTGGCGGATGTTGCTGGAACGAATCCGGCGACGGGGGCGTACCGGTACTACGGTTCAGACCATCTCGGGAGCACGCGGGGCTTGTACGATGGCGGCAAGTCGGCGCTTGGCGGTTACGAGTACACACCGTACGGCGAGGTGTATGCCAACAGCGGCAGCGTCGCGCTCGAGGGGCTCGCCGCCGCGTTCACCGGCAAACCGTGGGACGCCGCCGCGCAGATGTACTACTTTCCCTATAGGTGGTACAGTCCCTCCTCCGCCCGCTGGCTCACCCGCGACCCGCTTGGGATGGTCGATGGGCCGAATGTGTATGGGTATGTATCATGTGGTCCTGTCAGATCGTTCGATCCACTTGGATTGCTTCGGGATAGTGTCAGCAATTCTTTGTGGGTGAATCTTAAGGAAACTCTGTCTTTAATTAGTGGCACGTGGTGGATGACATGGAATCAGATACAGTCTATATGGATTAATAGACTTTTACCACAATTGCAGTTAGCAGTACAAAAGCTTAACTCTTTGACTACACACCTGGCAAATTTACAGAGACAGCTTAGACTAGAAAGGGCACAACAGTGTGTGAATTTAGAGACTATAAGAAAACTCGAGAGAGCAATCGCGGAGACTAAAGTAAGCATCAATGATTGGAATGCTTTTCTTGAGGAAGTGAAGCGAGCCCAGGACATGCTAATCAACATGAGGCTCAAGCTATAGCAGATCCATCGACTTTCCCTTGGCGATTCCCAGAAATAGTTGGTAATAATCTCTACAAGGACGAACGAGTACGAGAAGCAAATATCTCTTGGACTGGGACCGAAGGAGAACCGGAGAGTGTTGAACGACGGAGCAGCGTTATCATTAGCAAGGAATAACACGAAAGCTTTGGAGGATTTCGTTGAAAATGAACTCGGAAGCTCTGCATGGTCTTTGAGGGCAGCTTCCCTGAGTGGTTTGTACTTCGTTAGTCTAAGCGCTCTTCTTTCGATGATGAACTCAATATCTTCAAAATGCGTAGGATCAGGGTTATCATCTCCCGAAGCCAATGAAGACATGAGATGTCTCTGTGATGACGTTCTTCGTGCAGTTGTAGAGGCAAATGCGTGTCTCCCCTTCGCTCATGCCTTGACTGAGGAGATCTTCCGTATACGAATCTCTTCCGATTCTGCGCCCTTCGCGCCAGGCGATAGAGCATTCAGGAAAGACGGGGATTCTGTGCAACACATCGTCGATAGATGCTTAGATGAGATGCCTCCATACTACTTACTCCCCTCGCTTGCCGAAGAGCAACTTGCTGCTGTCTTCGAAGAAAAGCGCGTGTTGGAAGAGCAACCTGCTGCTGTCCTCAAAGAAGAGCGCGTGTTTAGAAGCACACAACAAATAGAGGAGTGCAGCAATACGGTTTGCAGAATATTCGAGAGTACTGGCAGGAGTCTTACCTTTCTCTCCGTTCTGCTGCCAAGTATCAAGCTGGAACCAAGCATTTCGCCTTGTGATGCATTAAATAGAAAGATAGCCGACCTCAAATCAAACGATCGTGTGCCATTTCTCTTTGGCAATCTGGCCGCAGGGCATATTTTGAGTCAAATGCTTGAAACCCGACTGGGGGTTTCTGTGGTTTCCTTATTGTCCTGCGTCAGCGGGTGAATAAGGGGAAATGACGCCGGAAATGAAGAAGGGGTTGAACAAATGGGGACATCCATGACAGGTAATTGTCAAGTGGTCGAGCGGGCGGTCGACCAGGTTGAGATGTTGGAGGAATGAGCCTGCCGAGTGCAACGTGTTGGTAAACAGGGTAAACAGGGACAGCCACCGTTTATATGGACATTTCCTATATTTGCGGATAGCGTGGGAATAAGGTATAAATGGTGACAGTCACCGTTTATATTCGGACGGGGCGTACAGCGCATCGTATGCCTATCGCTACGGCGACAAGCTCGCGTCGGTCATGTCGGATTTCCCATCCGAGGGCAACGCGACCTACCAGTACGACGGCGCGGGCAAACGGCGCCCGCGGACAGGAGGCGGGACGACCACAAGGTACCGGTGGGATGTGGGCTGGAATGTGCTGAACGAAGAGGACAACCTCGGCAATCTCACGCGTACCTATGTTGGACGCAGCACGGCCCATGTCGACGGCACAAATCCGGCCACGGGCACGTGGCGGTTTTATGTCCATGATCATCTCGGTTCTACGCGCGGAGTGTATAATGCCGACAAATCGCAGTACGCGGCACTGGAATACACCCCGTATGGCGAGGTGTACGCTTCGAGCGGCTCAATCGGCGACATCACCCGCCGCTACACCGGCCACGATTGGGATGCCGCCGCCGGACTCTATTATGCGCCGTACCGCTATTGTTCGCCGGGGCTGGCAAGGTGGATAAGCCGCGACCCCCTGGGGATGGTCGACGGGCCGAATGTGTATGGGTATGTGCGAAATATGCCTGTGCAGCTGATTGATCCGGAAGGGCTGCTTCCCATATGGGCTTTGGAGATTGTTCGAAATTGCGGAATGGGAGCCGCGATTGGCGTCGTGGAGGTGTTAGCTGAACTTGCGATGGGCAGCAAAAAGGACGCTTGCGACTTCATCTGTGGCGCCTTGGGAGGTTGCGCGGGTGGAGTGTTAGGCGGTGTCTTAGGAAAATTGCTTAAGCTTCTTCCAGTGCGCTTCCCGAAAAAGCCACCGAAGTACATCCCGAAGCCGGGTGAGACGCTGCCCCCTATGGGGATCCCTGAGGTGGGCGGAGGCGTGGGAGGCGGCGCTGCTGGTGGCGTGTCCTGCGGTCTCTGTGAAGTGACATGTCGGAATCTGAAGAAGAAGCTGGGTCTCTAGTCGGTAATGTCGACGTAGCAACAGCTTTCGGAGGGCCCTGTGGAGCATGCGAGACCACAAGTTAGATATTGATGGCCCGCCATTCGTGTTGAAAGACGAATGGCAGTCCGAGGACAAGGTTCTTGAATGCCTGTTATTTATACTCCTTAGCTGCCTAGGCATTTTGCTTGTTGTGTTGGGGTGGTCTTTTGGTTCAATACCGATTGCCGTTTTGGGGTTGCTGACATGGGTAACTCTGGTGCGGCGAGCATGGAGTTCACCGATTATTTGGCAAGAGGAAACGGTTGTGGACACAGATGGACTCTTAGAGCGTCGTTCTCTCTTTGGTCTGTCTTTGTGGACTCGGCGGTTTCCTTGGGAGGCAGTCACGCAATTAGAACTGACTCAGCGCGCATGGCTTGACTTCGCTCCTAAGCGCACGCTTAGATCGTGTTTGTGTCTGCAGCTGAACGCGCAAAAGAGAGACCCCTGTTTGATGTGTACGGTAAGGCCCGAACGTTTTTTGACAGTTGCTGAGTTTGTTCGAAGAATGAGTCCTCCAGAAGTCATGTGTGATTCGCGCTTGAATTCGTATTTGCGCGAGAAGGAGCTTACGCTTTCTGAGAGATATGTTGTGAGTCGGCCTCGTCCATGGGGCGACATACTAGTCCCGTTCCTTTTCTTTTGTATCGGCGAAGGAAGCATGATCTACGTGGTTCTCGTTGAAGCCATTTCTTGGCCCGGAGCGGTTCTTCCTATCCTTCTACTTTCCTTGATTTTGCCAAGCGTTATCGCAGCTTTCCGGACGGGGCGTGAGGAATTTGAGATTAGCGCCTCTGGAGTTGCGCGTACGGTTAATGGGGTATTTATGGAAAAAGTGTCGTGGGATCATATCCAGAAAGCTCATCTAGTGGGCGTGTCTCTGCTCTCGGATCTATCAGGATACGGAATCCGGGGTTTGCTCCTGCATTGTGAAGACCGGAAGATATATGTACGAACACAAGACCACGTACATGAAAGCGAGATTATCCAGTTTGTGAATGCTGTCTGTCCTGAGTATTGTGAGCGTAATAGGAGCTTTCTGGAGCACATTGAGCATTGTGAGCTCATGAGAAGTGGCATCAAATAGGCAGGGAGAAGCGCCGGGATAAGCCAGCAGGATGGTGAGAGTGAAAGTCTCTTGCAGTGAAGGCGTAGCGAACCACACTGGCCCCCGAGTCATGTCTGGGTCGCCGCAAGGGGACGTGGAAAGCGTTGTCAGGGGCAGGTGCGGGCAGGGATTGATGCTGGTTTCTGCCGTCCCTTGCGGGACTGATTTTTGTGGGAAATTCCTTTTCCCCGGGTTTCCGCCCGGGGCTACGTTCTATCGTGCCTTCGGCACTGTGCGGCACTTGCGGAGACGATCGCGGGCATGTCTTCTCTGCGAACCTCGGCGATCTCCGCGGCTCTGCGTTGAAATGATCTTGAGAATGCACCACGAAGGCTGGAAGCGGACGGGAGGGGCACCGTGATGGATTCGCCGTTGGCCGAGGTGGCGAACGTGTTGGCGGATGTTGCTGGAACGAATCCGGCCACTGGCACGTGGCGGTACTATTCGCACGACCATCTTGCCTCAACCCGCCGTATGCGGGCATCCGACGGGTTTTCACTCGCCACCTATGAGTACACACCGTATGGTGAGCAGTATGCTGTATCGGGGATGGCCTCTGCCTCGCACCAGTACGCGATGCTCACGTGGGATGAGACTGCGCAGCTACACTTCGCGCCGTTCAGATACTATTCGCCTCAAAGGAGTATGTGGATCTCTCCAGACCCGCTGGGTATGGTTGACGGCTCGAATACCTATATATACGTTCAAGCAGGACCAATAGCCACGGTTGATCCTTTAGGACTTCTGGCAGGGATCATAATTGCAGGGCTCTTCATCATAGGAGGCGCGGCCGCCGCCGCATTCACCGGCTCAATCGATGGGCCTCTGGAATCCGTGTACAAGATGCGAATGGATGCTGAGCACGGGAACAGAATACGGCGTTTCCAGGAAGGCTCGGGCCCTAGAGATGAACAAGAAGCATATAGATTGTCCGCCCAGCACTTCCAACATTCAGCGCCCAACCTGGTTCGTTCAGGTGCCTACGCAGGCACGTCGATTTATTTACAGGGTCCTATGGTGGGGTCGACTAAGGCGGGATTGGCGGCTGCAGAGGCAGCCCAGAATCTGGCGAACATGGCTAATCTGTCTAAGTGTGAATTGCGGGTTCCCTCTCCTCCTGTGCGCTGGACACCTCGATAGTCGAGATGGGGTTGGGGTATAACCTGGCCTTCTTTGTGAAACTTGGATCATCGGGAGAAAGGTCAACGCATGGCTCTTCGAGAGTACTTAGTCAGAGGTATCGGGAGCATCCTTGGCATTATATGCTTGGTAGCGTCCTTCCGAACCGCTCAGATTGCTTCAGTAGCTCCAATCATACACTTGGTTGTTTTTTCGTTCGCGATGGCTTGTTTCGTAGCGGGACTTACCGGGGACCGGGGCTCAGCACGAAGGGTGCGTGAGAATCAAAGCCTCTGGCGCAATTGCGTCCTGCCATTCTACGTAGGAATAGGGTGTATGGCGGCATTAGCTACATTCGTTTTCACGTCTAGTCAGATACCCTTGGCTGGTCGGACTGAACATGTCAACCCGATCCGGACCTTCGTTATGGAGAGTGTCTTAACAAATCCGATGAAGCCCCTTGATGCGCGGGAGTATCTTATGCAGGTCGACGTTAATGAGTAACGAAGCCCAATCTCGTCACAGCGGTGTGTACTCTAGCTTGTTGACGGCGCTCGTTGGTGAACTATTGCTATTTGCCCTCTGCTATATAGGCGTATTCTTAGTGTCGGGGTATCTTTTTCAAATCTGTGCTTTTGCTGTACTGATGGCTATCTCACTGCATTTTCCTTCAACATTGTTGGCTGGCATAAGGAAACACAACGGACCTCTGGTTCTCGTTTCTTTGCTGCCCGTCTCTCTGGGCATGTGGATAGCACTGGGACTTCTGAACCTGTCCAATGGGCTGCTCTTACGGATCCTATACTTACTCGAACCCTACTAGCTGACTCTGGAGAATTGGAATAGTGTAGCGGAGCGATCCTGGGCGTAACGGCAGGGTTAATGGTGGTCGTAGGGTAAACAGTAGGTAAACAGGGACAGCCACCGTTTATATGGACATTTCCTATATTTGCGGATAGCATGGGAATATGCCAAGAGTCGCGCGCATAGTCGTACCGGGGGCTGCGCATCACGTGGTGCAGCGGGGGAACAACAAGCAGGACGTCTTCTTCGTGGATGACGACCGGCGTGTGTACTTGGAGTTGCTCCGGGAGCAGGGGCGGCGGTTCGGGTTCCGGGTTGACGGATACTGTCTGATGACGAACCACGTGCACGTGGTGGGCGTGCCAGAGCAGGAAGAGTCGCTCGCCAAGGCCGTCGGCCGGACGCATTTCCTCTATTCCCAATACGTGAACCGGATGCACGGCCGGGGCGGGCATTTGTGGCAGAACCGGTTCTTCTCGTGCGCCATGGACGACGCCTACGCTCACAACGCGCTGTGCTACGCGGAACTGAACCCGGTACGCGCGGGCATGGTGAAGAAGGCGTGGGACTACCCCTGGTCGAGTGCGGCGGCGCACTGCGGGACGGAGACCGACTCCGCGTTCCTCGACTTGGCGGCGTGGTTCCGAGAGGTGAGCGCCAAGGACTGGAAGGCGACGCTGAAGGAAGTCGCGCGGGACAAGGCCGCGCTGGAGAGCATCCGCCGCAGCACGCACACCGGGCGTCCACTCGGGAGCGACAGTTTCCCCAGCAAGCTCGAACACGCACTCGGCCGCTGTGTCCGCGCGCTGCCCGTGGGCCGGCAGAAGGGCTGGCGGAAGAAGAAACCGCGGAAGCGGGCGCCGCGAACAGGTTGACGCCGGATGCACACCGTGCTATACAGATATATGCATACGCTAAGCCACAACCTGCACCGCGCTGTGGGGTGTCCAAAAGACGAAGCGCTTCAGACAGGGGGCATAGAACAAATAAACGGTGACTGTCCCTATTTATTATCCACGGGCACGTGGCGGTTTTATGCCCATGACCATCTCGGTTCTACGCGCGGGGTGTACAACAGCGACAAGACACCGTATGCGGGGCTGGAGCACACGCCTTACGGCGAACTGTACGCGTCCAGCGGTTCTATCAGCGACATCACCCGCCGCTACACCGGCCACGATTGGGATGCCGCCGCCGGACTCTATTATGCTCCGTACCGCTATTATTCCCCGGGGCTGGCGCGCTGGATAACACGCGACCCGCTGGGCATGGTCGATGGACCTAATGTGTATGGGTATGTGCGGGGGATGCCGATCAACCTTGTTGACGTGAGGGGGACTATTCCGGCAGTTGCTACGCTGGTATTGGCAGCAATAGCCGTGGTCCTTATCCTCTATTTTGGATACAGTTTTATAAAGAACGGGAAGGAGTGTTTCGATGCCTTAGAGCAGTTCCGATCGGAGGTTGCGGAACTAAAGGCTCAGGGGGAATTCGAAGTTTGCGAGGATATATATGACAGCGCAGAAAATGAGAAAAAAAGATACGAGGAGGCAGCTGCAATTGGAGCGCTTCCGGGTTATCAGAAGGTAATGGACGAGTGTCCCGATTTCATATCCGCTGCGATTGGCCCCTGATCCTGACTGAGGACTAGCACTATGAATAAGCCACCCAAGCTGGTATGGATCATACTTTCTCTTTCGGTGCTCACAACGTTCGTCGGCAATGCATGCTTTACTTTCTCGATGTCGGGCTTAGTCAGCCGTTTGAGCATAACGCTGTGGCTAGCGCTCTCCGCAGTTCTCTTTCTTATCAGCGTTTGCGGGGGGTGGTCTGTTCTGCCCAAAAAGGGGGCGGCGCAGACCAGACGGTGGGGAGAGCGGGTCCTCGTCGCCTTGATGGCTGTTCTTGGTCTACTCGTTGGTGGGGGTGGAATATGCCTTTTCTTAGCCATAATGCTCGATGTGCAGAAAATACGTGCGATGTTGTAGACAACGGGCTGTAAACCGGGTGAAAGAGCTAACTACCACCTTGTACGGGCGGGTCTCGGGTGGACCGTGCTCAATGAGGAAGACAGCGGCGCCAATCTCACGCGGACGTATGTTGGTCGTTGCGGCGCTAGAGATCATCGCTATCCTTCCAGAGTTCGAAGTTTCGACAGGTGCTGCTGCATGTGCCGCGGCGATTTGAGATTTCGGCACGTCTGCGCCACGAATAGCGAGGAGGTAAACGACGTTGGCCGAAGAGCACTGCAGCGGTGGCGGGCTATTCGCTCGGCTAATTAACCCGCACCACCTTTTCATCGGCGGGGGCCGGGAAGACTTGGCGACGCTGCATCACGCCATCCAGGAG
>Ga0208458_1001872_pt1 | contig 16414 bp, 14 predicted proteins | sample AD_UKC085_MetaG_FD_184432 | JGI IMG/M metagenome (GOLD analysis project Ga0208458, IMG submission 184432) | Active sludge microbial communities of municipal wastewater-treating anaerobic digesters from USA - AD_UKC085_MetaG (SPAdes) (version 2) | ecosystem: Engineered > Bioreactor > Anaerobic >... | reverse complement strand
TTTGCAGGCAAACTGATTATTTTAAGAACGCGCAAACCCGGAGCGGTTCCGCTATCAATAAACAAATAATCCTGATAGAATCCCAAAAAGAAATTTTCTGGAGAAAACGAAATGATTAAATCACTTTTTCTATATTTCGAATATTCAATAACATTTTTATTCAGATAAACTTCAACCATATTTTTGTCGCTTTTATAGAAGGAAAATACTATGTATTTCTCATAGACAATAATTTCCTGAAAATTTTCCAGATTCCTAAAATATGAAGTTAATTTATTAGATGGCGAATCTTTTAAATATTCATTTACTGCACTTTCTTGCATCGGCTGTGCGGCTGTACAGCAAAACAAAAAGCAAAGCAATAAGGTTGGAACATATTTCATTATCATCACCTTAATTATATTGAATGAAATACAACCAGTGATGGCAATATAAATTCTGGATTTATATTGCCATTTTAAAAAAAATGTGCCAGACAAATGTCAATGTTCAACAAGTAATTACACTTCTTCACTAATATGTCCATATAAGCCTGATATCCGACAAAACTGTTTATCGTTCTTTTTATTTATTCCAAAACCTGGACGTGAAGTTTTATTAACAACTAATGAATATATTGAACGTGATAACCATTTATTAGGAATAACTGAAGGTGATATTAGAAATTCATCAATAAAATCAAAGAAATTTTCTATGTCAAATTCCAAAGTATCATGATTTTGCTCAGAAGTATTTTCCAATAAAAATCTATATTCAGATTCATAAATAAATGGCATTCGTTTAATAAAAAATGCAGATATAGCCCCATATGTTTTTTGGGGATTTATTGAAATAGACGATGCAGCTTCATATTTAATTTTTCCTTTATAACATTTAAACTGATATTTTTCATTATTATCTATAACATCCAATAACTTTCTAATTGTTGTTTTAATTCTAATTCCACCATTTTTACAGTAACTTTCCCACATCGCAGCAGAACCTAATTTTTTCAATTCATTATTAGCTTTTTCAAATTCATGTGAATTATAAAATAATCGGCTATCTACTTCCTCAAATGTCCAACAACAACCAAATAAATTATCGATTTTAATATCCTGAATATTTATATCACCATAAATACGTTTATACAAATCGAATCTTCCACCTTCATATGCATCTGGCCAATTACTTATCTTATTAAAAACAATCTTATGACATTGAAACAAATAAAGAAACGATTGAAGGGACATGTATTTGTAAATCTCAGTATCAAGAGAAATCTCATTTGTCATGTCAATAAATGTATTTTTATTCATAATTTTATTCACCATGAAAATGTTCAATAATATCAATGTCACACTACAAAACTGTTATTGATGTCTCTGATATTCACAAACGCATTTAGAATAACGCCTATAGCTACACGAGGTTTACATAGAGCCAGCATAGCAAATTTGCATCAGCCCAAAACTCTGCCTTTAGTCGCTGCTATGTGCTGGTTTTGACATATTAGCATAATACTCATTAAATTTTCTATCGGTTATTCTCGCGTTTAACTTATTATTACACTTTTCAAATAGATTTGATAAATATTTCATATCATTAGAAACAAACCAAATATCCCCATGATGAGATATAACAATAACCAATGGATTATAGGGTGAAAATAGATATATATCCTGATATTCATATTTTAAAGGATAATCAAGAAATAAATCATAAAACTCTTCTAAATCTGCTGTTGTCAATAAAAATGAATTCTTTTTTGAAAACAAATTCGTTCTTTGTTCAACAAACTTTCTTAATACAATTATTTCAGGATACTTCTTTATAAGAAATTTTGGGACAATTTCCCAAAGTTGTTTAAACGTTTCTGCTATATAATATGGTTCTATATCTTCGTCAAACAAACTGGCTAATATTTTAGACGATTCTTTCTTGTTATTAATAATGTTATCCAATGAAAATATACCAAAACTCAAGTTCTCATCATCTTTAATATAATTGTAGAAATGTTTCTTATTTATCATAACACCTATTTTTCATAAAGAACATGGCAGCAGTGCTGCATTTACAGTCAGTTATGTAAAGTTATCTACATTTCTTATTCAACATATTTTTTTAACAAATACCCTTTTTGCCCAGACTCTGCTACAATTAAACACCACAAGTTTTCTTTGTTACTATATTCACCAGTCAAAGTCCCAATATATACGACTCGATCATTCTTGTTTAAAACACCCAATATCTTAGAAGTTGTATTGGGGTATTCTCTGATTCTCAAATTCATAACTTTACTTTTAATATATTTTGGAGTAATTTTATGAAATAATCTGTCTTTAGAATTACATCCAACTTGCGAAACACTTATCGTTTTCTTATCAATAAAATCTAATTTAAGTGATTGAATTTGATTATCTGGTTCTGGAAGAACTTTTGGTGTTATTAATTTATACTGTGTATCATTGATTTTATCAAATTCAGCAGGAATATAATAACTACATGCATTAATAAAATATAATAATTTGTTTTCTTTAATATAAATGATTTCATTATAATCAGGATTCCCTGCGTAATAATCATTACTAAATGTTAATTCAGAATAAACAATTAATGCAGATACTAAAAATATAAAATTCCTCATGTTTCCTCCATTATAATTGAACAATTTGTATAATTGCATCTAAGTACATATATACGAAACTTCCGTCTTATATCCCCAAATCTGAAATAGCTAATGACATTCAACAAATAGAAGTTTCCTTCCCGCTTCTTTTGTTTTCATCAAAAAGTTACAAAAGCTTCAATTTTACCAATGAACGTCCCAAATTTTGCAACTCACCGACCACTACAATTTAAAAATATATCATTTTAATATGTCAAATCCAAAATAAAACGCCTGCCTCAGCAGAAATTACGCGTATACTGAGCGCAGCGAATAAACGCGTAATGATATTTTAAGATGAATGATTTCTAAAATAACTAAAGTGAGCAAAACACTTCAAATAAAGATGAATGAGAGAAAAATCCCTAAACCATTCGGCGAAGCCGAATACATTATAAGCGGAGCTTTCGCAATCCGCTGAAAGCGGTGCGAAAATCGGAGCGTAAAAAAGCCGGGATGGGATTACAAAAGGGTAAGGGCTGGCGACTGAAGCCCTTACCCTTTTGATATTTTTGCATGATCCATGCGAAAATAGAATTCATAAGGCGAAGCCTTGTGATGTATTCCGACACTCGGAGATTAGCATCTTTTGCTTTTTGCATGAGACCATGCGATACCGGGTAAAGGGCGTGGAACGCCCTATGATATTCTTGCATGATCCATGCGAAACCGGATATCAAAGGCGCCAGCCTTTGATAACAAGTCCGGTGGCCGGACAAACTGGATTTAAAAGGTGTGAAACACCTTTTGTGTCTTGCATGACACCATGCGAAACCAGGTTAAGGGCGTGGAACGCCCTATGATATTCTTGCATGATCCATGCAAAAAAAAGAATCACAAAGGCGAAGCCTTTGGTTCCCCGATAATCGTTAAAAAATCGCTGCAGTTTACAATTTTAATTTTTCTAAAATCTTTTAAAGTCAACAAATCATCATCACCTGTTATAATGTATTCGCTTCTTGATTCGACAGCACATTCCAAAATGATGTGATCCTTTACATCCCGGCATATATCCCTTATAGATTCATTCGGCTCGCAAATATCACATAAGAATTCGATTTCATTCAAAAGAAATCCTGCTTGCCGTTCATTTAGGCCGAACTTCGGTCTTTTCAATACAGCTGCAATTTCAGATAGAATATCATTTGAAATATAAACCCTAAATTTACCTTCAATAGCATTTTCAATTATTTTTCTGGCATTTCCACCAAACAGAAAACCGAACAAATAAATATTTGTATCAAGAACTACATTAGTCATTATTTTCTTACTGATTTAATTTCATTCATTATATCCGATTCAGACAGGTTATTGATTTTCTGAATAGAATCACCGAATTCAAAGATTTCTTTCCATTTATTTTTCTTATCAATATACATTCTTGCAGCTTCACGAATCAGCTCAGATCTCGTTCTTGATTCATCTTTTGCTACTTTATCAATTTTTTTGAGCAAATCTTTCTGAAAAGATATATTTACAGTATTTGTATTCATAAAACACCCCGACATTATTAAATTTATACAATGTTTGTATATTGTCAAATCCAAAATAAAACGCCTGCCTCAGCAGAAAAGAGGCATTTACTGAGCAAGAATATATCGTTAATATCAATAGATAATTTCTTTATCTCAGCAGACATTGTGCCTGCTTCGGTAATAACTTAAATTCGGCTTCACACAACAAACTCCGAGATAACGCTTGCGTTGTCCCGCTAAGAGCTGAAGCTCTTCCCGCGGGCAGTCGGAACGATCCCGACATACGAGACGCTTCCCTCGCAAACAGGAGGTTTGCAAAAAGCGTCTCGTCAGTTTCCGCCTCTATGCGAATTTGCTATTGATAGCAGGAATTTATCGCTCTTTCTCCGCTGTCCTCCTGACAGCTCCTAATGCAACTTCAAACTAACTTCACGCCTCAAACTCCGAGATAACGCTTGCGTTGTCCCGCTAAGAGCTGAAGCTCTTCTCGCGGGCTGTGTTTCCGCCTCCGTGCGGAAACTCGCGTGCCCTCTCCCAGAATTAACGATAATATGGAATGCCAATGGAGAGAACAACACGGGAGAGGGCTTTCTATCATTATATTACTGCTTCAGCAAAGGATGAATGAGAGAAAAAAAGCCATTCAAACGTCCGACGAAGTCGGACACCGAATAAGCGCAGACTATCGCAGTCATTTCGAAGAAATGCGCGATAGTTCTGTCGCGACAAGCCCCGCGCAGCGGTGCCCTTTTCTTTCGTCCATTTCTTTTGGGCATAGCAAAAGAAATGGACAAACGGATTGAAAAGGTGCGGAGCACCTTTTGAGTATGCCCGGCTCCTGGGCATCCATTTGATATTCTTGCATGATCTATGCAATCAGTTTCCACATAAGGCGAAGCCTTATGCGTGAAATTGCTACTAATAGCAGGGATTTATTGCTTTATCTCAACGGACTTCCTTGTCCGTTTCGAAAGATTGCCATCAATAGATTGATCACACCCAACACCGAAGGCAAATGTTGCGGTCTCCCGCTAAGAGCTAAAGCTCTTCCCGCGGGTAATGTTTCCGCCTCCGTGCGGAAACTGATTGACAATATCCGCCTATAATTTGTCCTTATCCCAAATACTTCATAATTTCCGGAGGAACCATGCCTCAAATTGGAATAATTCTCGGCAGTGATTCAGATCTCCCTAAAATAAGACAGTGTCCCGAAATTCTCGACAAATTCGGCGTCAGCTTTGAGATTATATTTTCTTCAGCTCACCGCACGCCGGAACAGACCAAAGTATGGGTCGAAAGCGCGCGTTCACGCGGCATCAAAGTTATCATAGCCGCAGCAGGCGGTGCAGCTCATCTCCCGGGAGTTTGCGCGGCTCACACCACCCTTCCGATCGTCGGAATTCCGATTGAATCTCCTGTATCGGGCGGACTCGATTCCATACTTTCGATCATACAGATGCCGTCAGGTATTCCGGTAGCGGCGATGCCGGCAGGTAAAGCGGGCGGAGCAAATTCGGCTCTTTTCGCATTATCAATACTCTCGGTTTCCGACACAGCAATTGCTGATAAACTCGCTTCATACCGCGAAGACATGAAATCAGAAATACAAAAGAAAAATGACCTTTTAAAAGAAAAAGGTTATAAAGAATATATTGATTCACTCGGAGTTAAAAAATGAACCCTCATGATGAAAAAGTGCTGATACTGGATTTCGGCTCGCAGTACACTCAGCTTATTGCGCGCAAAGTGCGCGAACAGAAAGTCTATGCCGAAATCGTCCCGTTTAATTATCCGATTGAAAAAATCAAAAATGACAAACCAAGCGCAATCATTCTTTCAGGCGGCCCTTCATCAACCTATGACAAAGGCGCTCCTTTCGTTTCAAGTGAAATCTTCAATCTCAATGTTCCCGTGCTCGGCATCTGTTACGGCCTTTACATGATAGTAAACGGATTCGCCGGAAAAAGTTCTTCCTCAAACAAAAAAGAATACGGAAGAGCCGAAATCGTCATAAAAAAGGAATCTCCTCTTTTCAAGGGTCTTTCTGAACGTGAAACTGTCTGGATGAGCCACGGCGATAAAGTAACTGAAATTCCGTCGGGATTTGAAATAGTTGCAGAATCCGAAAATACTCCGGTAGCAGCAATTCAGAACACGGCAAAAAATATCTACGGCATTCAGTTCCATCCCGAAGTTTTTCACAGCGTTCACGGCAAAGAAGTCATTGCAAATTTCCTTTTCGAGATTTGTAAACTCAAAGGTCTGTGGACTATGAAATCTTTCGTCGACTCATCGGTTGAACAGATTAGAAAAGAAGTCGGAAACGGAACTGTTCTTCTCGGCCTTTCAGGCGGCGTTGACTCTACGGTTACGGCAGTACTTTTACAAAAAGCCATCGGAGAAAAGCTTTACTGCGTTTTCGTCGACAACGGAGTTCTAAGAAAGAACGAAGCCGAAAACGTAATCAAGAGATACAAAGAAGGACTTAATCTCAATCTAATAGCCGTTGACGCGGTTGACCTTTTCCTCAAAAAACTTAAGGGAGTTACTGATCCCGAAAAGAAAAGAAGAATTATAGGAAAAGAGTTTATAAAAGTTTTTATGAAAGAAGCGAAAAAAATCGGACGTTTCGATTTTCTCGCTCAGGGAACTCTTTATCCGGATGTAATTGAATCCGTATCGACAAAAGGACCTTCTGACACAATAAAGAGCCACCACAACCGCGTTCCCGAAGTCCTTAAGCTGATCGAATCGGGCAAGGTAGTCGAACCGCTCAAAGAACTTTTCAAAGATGAAGTACGCGCACTGGGTACCGAACTCGGCATTCCGCGCGAACTTATTGCACGCCACCCTTTTCCGGGTCCGGGTCTTGCTATACGCATCATCGGTGAAATTACAAAAGAACGCCTTGATATTCTCCGCGAAGCGGACGACATCATCGTCAGTGAAATAAAAAACGCCGGTTATTACGACAAACTATGGCAGGCATTCGGAATTTTTCTTCCGGTAAAATCTGTCGGAGTCATGGGCGATAACAGAACTTATGAAAACGTAATCGCAATCCGCGCTGTTGAATCAACTGATGCAATGACTGCAGACTGGGCTGATCTTCCGCACGATCTTGTTAAAAAAATATCTAGCCGTATAATCAACGAAGTACGCGGAATAAACCGAGTAGTTTATGACGTCTCTTCAAAACCGCCTTCAACAATCGAATGGGAATAAAATAAAAAGGGGGTCTAAAAACCCCCTTTTTATTTTATTTATTTTCAATATGCATTATCTCTTTCATCCGCTTTTTGATTTTCCGCTGAATCTTCTTCTGATCAATCTCGCATGAAGGGTCTATTTTACCAAACGTTTTTCCGGTTTCAACATCCACTGACTCGGACTTTCTTACGGAAAGTACCTGTGAAGGATAAATACTTCTATGACCAGTCATCAGAAAACTTACAAGACACGAAACACAGGCATAAGGAGCTATTTCCGGACCGAACAATTCAATAGCCATTACACTTGATGCTATAGGCGCATTTGTAATGCCGGCAAGCAAACTCACAAGTGCAATAGCCGAAAAAGTCTGCGGATTAATTCCGAATAACGAAGAAGCTGCCGAACCGAGAGTCGAGCCGACATACAAAATCGGTGTTATTATTCCGCCGACACCGCCGAACGCAAGTGTTACCGCAGTAGTTATAGTTTTTATGATTGGAGCGTAAAACGGCGCCTCGCATCCGCGAAGTGAATTTTCGACTGTGTTCATACCAAGGCTTAAATATTCCGGAGATATCAAAAAACCGATTAGACATAGTATTATTCCGCCGAAAAAAGCTCTGATGATGACGCTGCCGGAAAATTTGGAAGATAGATGCTTCACGAATCTGTTTATCTCAATGAAAGCAAAAGAACAAATTCCGAAAAATACTCCCGCTATAATAATTTTCAGAAAGAAAAGATTGGAAAAATGCGGAACAAAATTCAAAGGCTCAACAAAGTATTTGGCTCCGAGTGCAGATGAAACCTGATATGAGGTGACACCGGCAACAAGAGACGGAAGAAAAACATCATACAATATGCTTCCGACAAATAGAACTTCGACTCCGAAAATCGCGCCCGAAACAGGAACTCCGAACACTCCCGCGAATCCGGCGCTGACTCCGCATATCATGAGCTTTTTGCGGTCAACTGTATTGAACTTGAATATCGCGGAAAACAATGAACCGAAACCCGCACCGATATCCGCACAGGGAGCTTCTTTGCCCGCCGAACCGCCTGAAGCTATTGAAATTATGGATAGAAAAAACGCCTTGATTATCGAAACCAGTGAAATCTTTCTACCGCCGTGAATTACGCTTATTACTTTATCAGTAGTATAATCAAGTGAATAGGGAAAAACCTTGATAGAAAGATAAGCCACACATGGCAAAATTAAAGGAAGAAACATATAATAATATGGAAAACCCGCTTGAAATGATATTGAATAATCAAGAAGCCTGACAAAACCGGACGATGCTATTCCCGTAAATATTCCGACAACAGTAGCTAGCAAAACCCATTTGACAACACTGGCAAAAATAACTGTCTCTTCAGTAATTTTTTTCTTCATTTACATCTTCCCAAAAACAAATACGGTTTCAAAGAAGAACCGTTTTTATTTTTAAAATAATTGGAAAGAAATATGAGTCAATATGATTCTTTAAAAAACCGGTCTTTTTTTAAAAAGTAAGATCCTTTGAGAAAAAACGTATAGGTTATTATATTTATCGAATCATTCGGATGACTTCACCGTAATTTCGACCCGGCGGTTTTTCTGACGGTTTACTTCGCTGTCATTTGAAGCTGCCGAATTTGAATATCCATAACCTTCAGCAGAAATACGGTTCTTCTTCACTCCCCGCCCGAAAAGATATTCAGAGACTGCCTCAGCTCTTTTCTTCGAAAGCTTCATATTGTAATCCGGACCACCGACATTATCAGTATGACCGGATATTTCTATTTTGATTCCGGGGTTGTTTCGCATGAAATCATAAAGCCTTTCAAGCGCAGGCATTGATTCAGGCCGTATTGAGGCACTGCCTGAATCAAAATAAATATTATCAGCGGAGAAAGTATATCCCGTACGTACTTTTCCTTTATTCAGATATACCGTCTTTGTAACGATATCATCAGCCGAACCTGTTTCAAATGTTTCATTGTAGTACGCATAACCTTCTGCCGTAATTTCAGCCGAATATAATGTATTTTTTCTTACTGTAAACGGTGAACATCCGCGATGATCAGAAGCGCTTTTCAAAGCGATACCCGAAGTTCTATCGCCGATTCGAACGAGTTTTACAACAGCCTCTACCGGAGACTTTGTCGCGGAATCAAGCGTAATTATATCAAGAAACAATACATGATAACCTTGGCGAAAATCACCGGAAACATTGCAGATGACCGAGCTGTCATTTTTCCGGAATGAATGATATGCTTTTCCGGAAGTGCCATGCTCATACACAGGAAATAATTCATTCCTGAATGTGTTTAGGGTTTTCATGTTTTCTATATTATCAATTTTAAAGTTTCCTTTTAGTGATGAAAGTGTACCCGAATATACATCATATCCTCCGCTTCCGCTTCTTCCGTTAGATGAAAAATAAACGGTTTCGCCGTCAGGATGCAGATAGACAGAGCATTCGTCCATTGAAGTATTGACATTGCTCACAGGAAGCGGATTATCCCATATTCCCTTTTCATTTCGGCGTGAAACATAAATATCAAGACCGCTTGAAGTGTTTCTGTTTGACACAAAAAGGACATGCTCTCCATCACCAAGCATATTAGCGAATCCGTTGATTGAACCTTCACTTGCAAACTGCGGTGAAGACCAGTCAGTCCATTTTTCCGTTTCTATATCAAAACGCCTGTGAAAGACTGCAATAGATTTCTCTCTGGCGCATGTCGCAAATATTTCGCGTCCGTCAGGCGATACACTCACAGCAAGGAGCTTCATCCCGTCAGGAAACTCAAACTGGGCTTCTTTCATTGATTCAATTAATTCATCATTAGAGACTGAATAAAAAAAAGTTTTATCAGAGAATGTTCTGACTCCGACAAGAACTCCGCTTCTGCCGATAATTCCGGCAGCGTAGGAGTCATTCCCCCACTTGGTCATTTCAGCGCCGTAAGGAATTCCTTTGGTTGAAATCCCTTTTTCAAAAAGCTCTATCTTAGATTCTATTGATTTCCGCTCAGCCGGAGAAAGAGTTTTATCCAACAGAATTTTACGCGCGGAATCGCTTGCACCTCTGTAATTTCCATAGCTTGCAAGCGACAATGCTTTAAGATATTCAATATCGGGAGATGAATATAATTTCAGATACTCATCAGCATAGCGGGCGGACTCTTCAAACTTTTCACATACAAAAAGCATTTTGACAATTCTTTCGAGAGAAGTTTTATCTTTTGCATTAAGAGATAATTTCTTTTTTAGTATTGAAATATCTTTCTCATATAATTCTGATGTATGACCGTTAGTTTCATAAACAGCGGCATGATTCTGGCATACAGCAAATATAAACAGCAAATATATAAAGCAACGTTTCATAGCGGTCTCTCCAGCGAACACCAGATGAAAAACGGAGTATCAAATCTTTTTTCGGTACTCGAAGTGTTTTCTTTCTGTGCAAAGGCATTATTGCGGAAAAATAAAATATTCCAGCATTCCAATGAAATGCGTGTATCATTTTCCGTTCTGTACGTTCCCTTGATATCAAGTCTTTTGTTTAGCGCAAAATTCGCAGAATTACGTTTTCCATAGTCCGTCGTATAACTTGAACCGTCATAGAGGAATCTTGATACAGGCGTGTACGGAAGAGAACTTGTCATATGCCATATTGCCGAAGCGCTCCAGCGCTTCCATGTTCTGGAAATTACAAGTCTCAATAGATGAGCCTGTTCATAATCCGAACGGAATGAACTTTCATCCGCACTATTTCGGTTAGTCCGCGAGAAAGCATAACTCAACCAACCGTCAAACCCCTTAAACGAGCCCCTGCCCGAAAGCTCTATACCGAAATTACTTCCGTCTTCTTCTTTCGAATACGGATGAAGCTGCATCAGTTTTTTTGCCGAATCATCATCAACATCAAAAATAGTACCCGGATTTAAGTTTTTAAAACGGCTGTAATATATTTCTGCATTAACAAAAATATCCTGTTTAGGAATCAGATTCATCCCGACCGAAAAGTTTCTCGCTTCCGCAAGTTTAAAGTCGGGATCAATATTTCCGAGATAATAATAAACATCGGGATGAGCATAAGAAGTCCCATGTTTGAAATAGACACTGCTCTTTTCATTCATCTGATAAGCGGCATTTATACTGTATGAAATTGCCGCTTCATCAACAGGAGAATAATTCTCAAACCTGACACCGGCATCATAAACGAATCTGTTAAATTTTCCGTCGACACCGGCGAAACCTGCGATGGAATTTCCTTCAACCGGAAATGAAAGATTCAGATTACTGCTTAATCCTTTGTAGAAATCTGTTCCGGCTATATCAGCGAAGGAAGTATTACCCGAACATCCTCCTTTATATTTAACGGCTTCGTACCCTGCGCGGATGTTAAAGTCATTGAATGACAGAACTGCCATCTGCAATATCCGGTACTGATCGGGATTAAATTCTATCTCAGCACCTGACTCGGTATCATAATCCTTTTTATTTTTCAATGACTGAATCATATTCTGATTCGAAAGTACTGTTTTAAACATAAGATCATCGAGAGCACGGAACTCCCATGTAATGCCGTTTGCGTAATATCCGGAGCGTGTTGACAGATCGTTGAAAGAAACTTTATCCTGAGATCCCGTTATCAGCATAGTAATCCGGTGAGAATCATTCGGAACATATGAAGCTTTTAAAAAATAATCCGCCAGATAAAAATGAGCCTTATTCATATCGAAAAGAAGATCCGGTGTCGTTCTTCTGCCGACAGCAATCATGCTGAAGCGTTCGTTCGGCACAACAGTAACAGCAAATGCCGGAATAAACGGAAGGATGGGATCGAGTATCATTTTTCCGTGAATTCCCTCTTTCTGCGCGTCCGCGCTTTTTATCATTATAGTATTCCCGAGATTATCACTCGTCCAGAGCGGTGCATTTCCTTTTATTATCTGGACAGAATCTATCGCTTCTTCATTGATTGAAGAAAAAAGAGGAATAAATCCTGCCGCATAATGAAAAGGATAATCCACAGGTATATCATCGATGTAGTACTTATTAAAGAGAGGATTGGTTCCTCTGATTATAGGCACAGTCGCAAAAGAAAAACCTCCGCCGATACCCGGAAGCGACTGAAGAAGATGAAGCGAATCTCCGACGCCGCGCATAGGATATTTTTTAATATCTTCCTGCGTAATGCCGCGCTCACCCTTCGAATCCAGATATTCGCCGTAAACTTTGGTTCTGTTTCCCGCGTCGAAAGCTTTCGGAAGAAGATTTTTTACGATTCTGAAATTTCTTTTAACACGTATATCTATTGAGATGTTTCCGTAATCCTGATGAGAAAATGTCAGCTCATAATAACCTTTTTCGATTCCGGTAAAACTGAATTCCCCGCGTGCATCGGTCTCCGTCACCATATTGAGTTCATGCAAACCGACTGTAACGCCTGCAGCAGGTTTTCCGGTAACTGCATCATAAACAATACCCGACACCGTTTCCGCAGCATCAAGCGTACAGACAAAAACAAACAATAATACTGACAGAATTTTCTTCACGGTTTCTCTCTGAATATAAATCTTACATTAAAGACAGAACCACGTTTCTCGCCCTTATGAACAAGAGGTTCAATTTTTATGCCCTTCACCATTGTCTCAACATAATCATCAAGCCCGAGACCGGCGCGTTTCACAAAACGGTATTTGAGAACTTCTCCGCGTTCATTAGACGTAAACTGTACGATTGCCAGACCTTCGGCAGGCACAGCCGGATGTATTCCTTTTATATTTGGAAATGTTACTCTAACAACTAACGGATCGTCTATTTCCGTATTAACAAGATAATGTATCTGTTCCGCTTCAGATGAAAGACTGCGGTTTGTATATTCGTAGTTCAGAGTTTCCGTGTCTCCGAACCTTTCATCACTGATCTGATTTGTAATATTTTTACTCGATGCGCAAGAAAGAAGAAAAATTATCATTGGAGATATCAACATCAATCGTTTATTCAAGCCTTGTAAAAATTTCAGTCCATTTGCAAAGCGGATTAATAATAAAAAAGATTTAATTTCATTTAATCTTTTCATTATAACTCTCACCCGGAATTGTATACCGTACCTCAAATCCGATGCATCCTGACAATGATCCTGTTGAAAATTTACGAGATGATCCCAGATATTTTGCATCATAAGCAATTCGGTTTATATCAGCGGATAATTTCAGAAGCAGTGTGACATTATAAGGTTCATACTGGACGCCCGCGCCGATTCCAGCGCCTGAAGTTACCGAATATCTTTTTGATACTCCCGTGTAGCCGTTATCGGAAGAGAAATCGTCAAACCTGTATGTTCCCAGATATAAATCAAGTGCGAGAACAAATTCATAATTGGAAGAAAGACCGAAACTGTAAAACCCCGAATATCCGGCAAGCCAGCCGTACGCTGTCAGATCAGTTCCGCCGAACGACTCATAGCTGTAACGCTTCAATCCGGCGTAAAGCCAGGTGTAAGAGGTGTCGCCGGGATTACTGAAACGGTATCCGCACCGAAGCAATATAGATGAATCGACTGCGCTTTTCAATCCATCTTCAGAATTGAAATCAGATACCTGTTTGCTTATATTGGTTCTTGTATAGGAAAGATCAGCCTGAAGATAATCATAGTAATAGCCGCCAGACAAATAGAGTCTTGAAGCAGAGGTTAATCCTGAACCTGATTCCGGCTTTGTTGTGTCTCCGCCGTTTCCTTCAGGTCCCGGCGCGGAAAGGTAACCTATGCCGGACGGCGAATATGAAAAAGAAACAACCGGGCCGCGGTCAGTTGCAGAAAGGGGCACAGAGATAAGCATCAACACCGTCAGAAATATACGCAATGTATTCATCAAATCCATGATCAAACAAGCTCCCCGGGGAATATATAATCATATTCCTTATGCAACATCGGAATGGAAATTGTGATTCAATAAACATCATAGTTGATATATCAAATAGTGAAATAATCAATTCATTTTTTATAAATCATCAAAAAAGTCTCTCGAAAGGAATTCCTTATGAAATATAAATAATTAACATATGAAGCACTCAATTAAACCTGACGGTAATTGAGTTTTCTATTCCATATGAATCTTGAAGAAACTTATTCTTTTCTCAAGCTCTTCGGATATTGCGGTTATTTCCGATGCGTTTTCAGCCGCACTGCCCGCTTCTTTCTCAATCAGTTCAGAATGAGAACTGATTCTTGATATGGCATCCGCGGTGCTTTCAATTGTCTTTTTCTGAATATCAATTATTGAATTTATTTCGGAAGCTTTTTCCGTAACGCTTACTGCTGCAGAATTGACATCCGCGCTTACAGTAACCTGATTTAAAACAAAATCCGAAACAGCAACGATGAGCTCATTTGCCTCTTTGATATTTTTCGCGATGTCTCCGATTGCACTGAGAGCTTCAGCGGATTTAAGCTTGCCTGTTTTTGATTTTTCGGCATTGAGCTGGATTATACCGCTGATGAGATCAACGCTTTTATCCGTCTGATCCGCAAGAGCCGAAACTTCCTGAGCAACTACTGCAAATCCCTTTCCTGCATCTCCCGCACGGGCCGCTTCTATGGTCGCGTTAATCGACAGCATGTTTATCTGTTCGGAAATCGTGCTGATTATTGACAATATATTTATCATCTGAGCGGAAGACTGATCCATTTCATCCATAAAAAGATTCATCGAAGAGATATTGTCCCTGCATAGATCGGCTTCTTCAGAAATCATTCCGCTCTTTTTCAAAATATCTACGGTCATATCCTCAGTCTGACGTATTCCGGAATTCAGAGATTCCATCATCGAAAGAAGACTGCGCATGGACTCTTTCTGTTCAACAGCCTTAGCCGCAACAAGATTGATGCCTTCAGAAATTTTTGCCATTGATTCATTTGCGTTTACGCTTTCGCCGGCCTGTTCGAATGTGCTGTTTTTGAAAGACTCGGAAAGAACAGACAGATCATGAGAAACAGAATACAAACGGGCGAGCATCGTCTTTATTCCCTTTATAGTATCAAACATAACACCGCAGAATCCGTCTAGTGAAGAAAGAAGAATGCCCGCTTCGTCTTTTGAGCTGGAATGCTGAATGCTTTCTATGCTGCCTTCGGAAATATTTTTCGCAAGAGAAACCGCTATTTCCATTTTTGAAGTTATCGAATGAGCAAATTTGACGGCAATAATACTAAACAGAACTGAAAGAAATATTCCGCAAGATAAAACAGCGATTTTGATTTTAGCAAATGACATCAGGGATTCTTCTTTTTTAGAGCATGAAAAAAAAGCTCCCTTGAACAATCCGGCTGACATCAGAGGTAGATACGAAACATAGCATTCCTCTTTGTTCATAAACTGAATACCGAAATACGGTTCGCCGGTTGATATTTTTCTTTTTATTTCTTCAGGAATCTTTAGATTGTCCGGACGCGATCCGGGAAAATACGGAATATTGGAAACCAAAATTGAATCTTCAAGAAATATTCCGCTTCCGCCGCCGTACATTGCCTGAACCATGTCGACGATTTCGTGATTATTATTTAGCACATAACTTCCGCAGTAAAGAAAATCACCGTCGATGGTAATATCCTCTGAACCCGAAATTCTAAAAAGAGTCTTCTTGATTGTTTCTGTTCTATGAGAAAGATCCAGTTCTATTTTTCTTTCACTGTCTCTTTCAACGAGATAGAGTGTAAGAAAAAGAGCGATGATAAGCGAAACCGCGACGGAGATAATCGAAAAAAGCATAAATTTATATTTGATAGACATGGCAAACCCCTCGGGCAAGCTACATGCAAAACAAAATTTACGCTTAAATTTATTATAAATTTTTTATCAATAATCAGTTCAAGATCATATATTAACATTAAACACTGTTATCATACTCAAACATCTTCACAAATATTTCTTTCACGGAATTTTTGAGGATATCTGCGAAATTATCACACCGAATTACGTATATATAATTGACAAAGAAAATTATTGATAGTAGATTGAGGTGAATAATGAGTGTAGCGATGGAATTTACAAAAGAACAGCTTGAACAGATAGGTTCGTATAT
>Ga0208458_1001849_pt1 | contig 16562 bp, 11 predicted proteins | sample AD_UKC085_MetaG_FD_184432 | JGI IMG/M metagenome (GOLD analysis project Ga0208458, IMG submission 184432) | Active sludge microbial communities of municipal wastewater-treating anaerobic digesters from USA - AD_UKC085_MetaG (SPAdes) (version 2) | ecosystem: Engineered > Bioreactor > Anaerobic >... | reverse complement strand
GCTGCTTGGCTAAAGCATTGATTATCAGTTATGCCTTTTTGGATAAAATGCTCAATTTATAACATATTATTAATCATGCCATGTGTAACAGCATGCTCCGATTTTTCCAGTTACATTGCTCGATTTTGGCTCTGAATGTTTTGAATCTCTCAAACCACCAGCATTTATCCCAGATTAGAGCATGTTGCACCACGCAATTTGACCCATAGGTCACAATTTCAAACGCGCTTGCGCTTTGTTTGATCCGTAAATCACATATGGTTATGTGCCATTTGCTATTTGCGAATAACCACATAAAAAAGGTCGGAACATTGATTCCGACCTTTCTTTTTACAAATGTCAATCTTTATTATTTATTTATGTAATCGACTAACCACTTTCCTACTTCACTTGTTTTATAAGCCTTTGCACCATCAGTTGCAATATCTTCAGTACAAACACCCGCTGCCATAGATGCATTCACAGCTTCACGGATCAGAGTTCCCTCCTTCTGCTTACCCAAATGTTCAAACATCATCGCAGCAGATAGAACGGTTGCCAACGGATTGGCAATATCCTTGCCTGCAGCTTGAGGATATGAACCATGGATTGGTTCAAACAAAGATGTCTGCAAGCCTACTGAAGCAGAAGCCAACATTCCCATGGAACCTGTTATGACAGAAGCCTCATCTGTCAAGATATCTCCAAACATGTTCTCAGTAACTATCACATCGAAACGTTTTGGCCACTGTATCATCTGCATAGCCACATTATCCACAAACGTATATTCCGTTTCAACCTCTGGATAACGCTTTGCTATTTCTTGGGAAACCTCTCTCCAAAGACGAGATGTAGCGAGCACATTTGCCTTGTCGACAATAGTCACCTTCTTATGTCTCTTCATGGCATATTGGAATGCTAAATCAACAATACGCTCGATCTCTTCACGTGAGTATACACATGTATCGTAAGCCGTATTTCCATCCTCAGTTCTACCCTGCGGACGACCAAAATATAAACCTCCTGTCAGCTCCCGAATACAGATAAAATCTGCTCCATCAACGATCTCTGGTTTCAAAGGAGATTTGTGAACCAATGATTGGAAAGTTGTTATAGGACGAATGTTCGCAAATAAGCCCAACTTCTTACGCATAGCCAACAATCCTTGTTCTGGACGAACCTTTGCCGAAGGATTATTATCATACTTAGGATCTCCCACCGCACCAAAAAGCACAGCATCAGAATCCTTGCAAAGATTATAGGTCTCGTCAGGAAATGGATTTCCAACCTTATCTATCGCACAAGCACCAACCAAAGCATACTCATACGACAACTCATGTCCAAATTTAGAACAGATTGCTTTCGTAACATCTAAAGCGACATTCACAACCTCTGGACCTATTCCATCTCCAGGTAATACTGCCAATTTTATTTTCATTTTCTATTTTTTTTAAAACTTATAATTCTATTATTTTCTTTCAAAAGCCACATACTTAGGTTCTGTAGGCTCATAATCATCTTTATCCCAAAGTGTACTGGTAATCATCAGGTCAGCACTATATCGGTTACATGCAATAGGCACATTATGAATACGACATTGACGCAACAACATTTGAATATCAGCCTCATGAGGTTGAGCGTATAAATCGTCAATCAAGAAGATTGCCAAATCTATTTGCTTTCTTACTACCATGGCAGCGATCTCTGCATCACCGCCTAAAGGTCCCGAATTCATACATGTAATATCGGCAGCAACACCTCTTTTCTCAAAAGCATCACGAACAAGTCCTCCAGTAGTACCTGTACAGACTAACTTATGAACAGCCAAAGTATCTGCATTATGAACAGCCCACTCTACCATATCTGCTTTGCGCCTATCGTGCGCAACAAGAGCAATTGTCAACTTCTTTTTCATAATATTTCTATTATATAATGACCAAACACAAAGACACCTGCGATTAGATTCCCTATTTTAATTTATCAAGTTCAACATCTTGACAGTTGCTTTGATGGCCGCTTCCGTTTGGTCGGCATCCAAACCATGCGTTTTGAATACCTTCTTCTTGAACTTCCAAGTGATGGTTGTGTGAACCAACGCATCTGTCTGACCTCCTGGAGGAATGATAACCATATAGTCCAACAACTCAGGTATCGGCTTGTTCAATTGCATATAAATTTTCCACAAAGCCTTGGTGAACGCATTGTACTGACCATCTCCAGCAGCAGTCTGCTCGTAAACCTTACCGTCAATATCAATCTTCACCGTAGCCACAGGCCTCAAGCCATGAGTCAAAGACAACGAATAGTTCACGATCTTTATCGGTTGATCCTGAGCATCGTGTTTCAAAACATCTGACACGATATAAGGCAACTCCTCTTTTGAGACAAGTTGTTTTTTATCGCCCAACTCAATGATTCGCTGGGTCACCTTCTCCATGGATGCTTCATCTATGTTGATGCCCAACGACTCCAAATTCTTGCGGATATTTGCCTTACCAGACATCTTACCCAAAGCATATTCCCTGACACGACCAAAACGCTCAGGAAGCAAGTCGTTGTAATAAAGGTTATCCTTCGTATCGCCATCAGCATGAACTCCAGCACATTGTGTAAAGACATTATCACCAATGATTGGCTTGTTATTCGGAATTCTTACGCCCGAATAGGTCTCCACCAATTTGCTCACGTTGTACATTTTCTCCTCATGTATATGAGTCTGAACATGCAACAGATCGTGGGCAACAGCCAATACACTCGTCAACGGTGCATTTCCTGCCCTTTCGCCCAAACCATTCACAGTTGTATGGATACCATGAACTCCAGCCTGTACAGCACTGAATACATTGGCAACAGCCAAATCGTAATCATTATGAGCATGGAAATCGAAACGAACATCAGGATATTTCGTCACCATATCTTTGCAGAAATCATAAGTCTGCTTTGGATTAAGTATTCCCAGCGTATCTGGCAACATGATTCGTTCGATGCCTTTATCTTTCACCTCATCAATGAAATGATAGAGGTAATCACGAGAATGAATCATGCCATTACTCCAATCTTCAAGATAAAGATTGACCATCAAACCTCTCTTTTTAGCACTGGCAATCACAGCACAGACATCAGCGATATGCTCATCTGTTGTCTTTCTCAACTGCATCACAACATGTTTCTCTGAACCTTTAGCCAAGAGATTGACCACTTTACAACCAACTCCTGTAATCCAATTCAAAGAGACTTCACCATCAATGAAACCGAGAACCTCAATCTTGTCTATATATCCATGTTCTTTGGCCCAATCGGCAATCTGCTTCACGGAAGCATGTTCACCGTCAGACACACGGGCCGAAGCTATTTCTATACGGTCTACACCAAGTTCTTCCAACAAAATCCTGGCTATACCCAATTTTTCCTGCACTGCAAAAGAGACTCCAGAAGTCTGTTCTCCGTCACGCAGTGTTGTATCCATTATTTCTAACATGTTCTATATAGTTTGATGTTCTACAAAGAGAGAATCAAAATGCCACTCTTTTCTTCTCGTACTCTTCTATTTTATCTTTTTTAGAAAGAAGATAATCGATATCATCCAAACCTTCCAAAAAGCACTCTTTTTTATAACCGTTAATCAAAAAGCTGTGCGACTTGCCTGTACTATTGTTTTTTATAGTTTGATTTTCCAAATCGATTGTCAATGTCATTTTCGGGTCAGCCTTTACAGAAGAGAAAATCTCTGAAAGGAATGCGTCCGAAACAACTACTGGCAACACAAAGTTATTCATCGCATTATTTTTGAAAATATCAGCGAAAAAACTAGAAACGACCACTCTGAAACCATATCCAGCAACAGCCCAAGCTGCGTGCTCACGGCTCGAACCGCTACCAAAGTTCTTTCCTGCCACCAAGATTTCTCCTTTATAAGTAGGGTCATTCAAAACAAAATCCTTTATCGGATTTCCTTGTTTGTCGTATCTCCAATCTCTAAACAAATTATCACCAAAACCTTCTTTCGAAGTTGCCTTCAAGAATCTGGCAGGGATTATCTGGTCTGTGTCCACATTCTCTATTGGAAGCGGAACTATCGTGCTTGTCAAAGTTTTAAACTTATCCATATTTTTTCTTTTTATCGTAAAACAAATTACGCCATCCCTTTTTATAGCGTTCTTGGGTCTATTATCTTTCCTGTCAAAGCAGCTGCAGCAGCTACCAATGAACCTGCTAAAATTGTTCTGGCGCCCGGACCTTGTCTGCCTTCGAAGTTTCTGTTTGAAGTAGAAACAACATATTTGCCAGCAGGAACCTTATCCTCGTTCATCGCTAAACAAGCAGAGCAGCCTGGCTGACGAAGTTCGAATCCAGCTTCTGTTAAGATTTTATCCAAGCCTTCAGCCTTAATCTGTTTATCTACAGCCCAAGAACCAGGAACCAGCCAAACAATAACGCCATCAGCTTTCTTCTTTCCCTTAACGAAATGGGCAAAATCTCTGAAATCTTCGATTCTTCCGTTTGTACAGCTTCCAAGAAAAACATAATCAACAGGCTTTCCTGTCAGTTTCTCACCCGATTGGAAACCCATATAATTCAACGACTTAACAAATGAATCACGACTGGATTTCTCTATGCTGTTCAATGCAGGAATAGATGAATTAATACCCATTCCCATACCAGGATTTGTTCCGTATGTTACCATAGGTTCAATCTCAGAAGCATCAAAAAGAACCTCTTTATCAAATACGGCATCATCACCACTCTTTAATGTCTTCCAATATTCAATGGCTTTTTTCCAATCATCACCCTTCGGAGCATACTCACGATCCTTCACATACTCGAACGTTGTCTCGTCTGGAGCAATCATTCCACCTCTTGCGCCCATCTCGATAGAAAGATTGCAAAGCGTCATTCTTCCCTCCATAGATAGATTACGAACTGCCTCTCCTGCATACTCCACGAAATAGCCTGTAGCACCGCCAGTTGTGAGCTGACTGATCATATAAAGAGCCATATCCTTTGCGGAAACACCAGCCTTGAGTCGGCCTTCAAAACGAATTCTCATCGTCTTTGGCTTTGCCTGGAAAATGCATTGTGTGGCCAAAACCATCTCCACCTCACTAGTTCCGATACCAAATGCTACGGCACCCATCGCTCCGTGAGTTGAAGTATGCGAGTCACCGCAGACAATCGTCATACCTGGCAAAGAAAGTCCATTCTCAGGTCCAACGACGTGGATAATTCCATTTTTCTTATGACCCATAGGGAAATACTGAACGCCGAAGTCTTTTGCATTTTTATCCAACGTATCGACCTGATTCTTTGAAACGGGATCAACGATTGGCATCTCCTGGTTCATTGTCGGAATATTATGATCCGGCATACAGTAAACCTGATTTGGACGGAAAACCTGAAGACCTCTGTTTCTTAAGCCTTCAAAAGCTTGCGGACTTGTCACCTCGTGGCAAAAAAGTCTGTCTATGTATAATTGCGTAGGACCATCTTCTACCTTCGTCACTACGTGAGAATCCCATATTTTATCAAAAAGTGTATTCATATAATCACTATTTCTTTCTAAATTATTTAATTATGCTAAGAAATCACTAAAATCAATCTGGAAATTTATTCAACGCATCGATATAAGCAGATACAGAAGCAGCCACAATATCGGTATTAGCAGCAAAACCTGAGTATACATTTCCGTTATACTCTACCCTCATGTGAACTTTACCGACGTCATCACTTCCTTTCGTAATTGCCTGAATCAAAAACTCCTGTAAAACCATCTTTTTATTTACAATCTTCTTCAGAGCATTGATTGCGGCATCTACAGGACCATCACCCGAAGATTCAGCCTCAAACTTTTCACCGGCAATATCCAATCCGATAGTAGCCTTTGGATCAACCCCAACACCTGATGTAACATATAAATAATCAAGCTTAATGCGATGAGTATCCACTCTATCTTTACCTGCTAACATCAACAGATCATCATCTGTCACATACTTTTTGCTATCGGCAACCTTCAAGAAACCTTCGTAAACCTTATCCAATTTTTCTTGAGACAACTCAATGCCTAAAGACTGTAAATGATATTTCAATGCTGCACGTCCGCTTCTAGCAGTCAATTCAATAGAATTATCATCAATTCCAACATCCTTCGGATCAATGATTTCATACGTTTTTATATTCTTCAAAACACCATCCTGATGAATTCCGGATGAGTGTGCAAAAGCATTTCGTCCGACGATCGCCTTATTCGCTTGAATTGGCATATTCATCAAGTTGGAAACGATACGGCTTACGCTGCTGATATTCTTGGAATTAATATTGGTATCAACACCCAACTCCTTATGACTACGAAGAGTCATTACAATCTCTTCCAATGCAGTATTTCCAGCTCTCTCTCCGATTCCATTGATGGTCACTTCAACTTGTCTGGCTCCGCTCATGATTCCGGCCATCGTATTAGCAGTAGCCATACCCAAATCATTATGACAATGGGTTGAAATGATAGCGTTGTGTATACCATTCACGTTCTCCATCAAGAAGTTGATTTTCTCAGCATACTCCGTAGGAAGACAATATCCTGTTGTGTCAGGGATATTCACCACGGTAGCACCCGCCTTTATTACAGCTTCGACAATTCGAGCCAAGTAGACATTGTCAGTACGACCAGCATCCTCACAATAAAACTCGACATCCTCCACATATCTCTTTGCGTACTTCACAGCAGCTACAGCCCTCTGCATAATCTCTTCCTGATTAGAATTGAACTTGTACTGAATGTGATAATCAGAAGTTCCGATTCCCGTATGGATTCTCTTAAGCTTCGCATATTTCAATGCGTCGAACGCTACATCAATATCTTTCTGCACACTTCGAGTCAAAGCACAGATGACAGGCAATGACACCGCCTTTGAAATCTCTTCTACTGATTTGAAATCACCAGGACTGGAGATTGGGAAACCAGCCTCAATCACATCCACGCCAAGAGACTCAATCGCTTTCGCAACTTCTATTTTCTCTACCGTGTTTAACTGACATCCGGGAACCTGCTCGCCGTCCCGTAAAGTGGTATCAAAAATATACAATCTTTCTGCCATATATAATTTTTTTTAATAATACTATTTTCTTTTAACAAAAAAAGACCTTTCTCATACCAGTGAGAAAGGCCTTCGATATTTTGAGTATCACATACACACTTCCTCACTCTCGCACTCTGTGCAAGAGAATAATAATAATTGATAGTATAATATGTGAAAACTGTTTGTTCATATTTTCTTGTTTTTGATGTGCAAATATACACATAATCTAAATACCACAAAATTAATTATAAACTTTTTTATCAAAAAAATTACAAAACATCGTTTTTAGTGTTAAAAACACAACAAACTATAAGCAAATCACAAGATTGATAAAATAATGCACATTCTAAAATGCTAAAATTTAATATGGCAACGAAATCTAAGTCCGCTTCTATCAATGTTAGGATGATCTCGATATGTCAGACGCCATACATAATCGAATCTCAATATTTTCAAAACATTCTCGACTCCTACACCAGCTTCCATATAGGGTGTATTATCCATTTTATAACTTCCTTCCGGAAAAAGATATAAGTCATCAGAATCAACACTTGGATCATTCTTATCGCTTAAACTTCCATATAAACAACGGAAAGAAAGCACCTCCCTAAACTTCAACTTTTTTAATAATGGTATACGATTGAGCAACAAACCATTCAGATAATAAGTATAATCCAACGCAGCATATTGGTCATTCAAAAACTCCATGGCATTCATCAATGAATAGGATTCCATTTGAATGATATAAGACATGTTTGCATTAGGTATCATCAACAAAGGGAAAGGAACTTTATTCCACTGCTTTCCTGCCTTTAAAACAACATCGGCATATCCAAGAAAAGAGAACCAGATTCTCTTTCGGAAAGAGAACTCCGTTATGTTACTTGAATAATCAGAACCCAAAAGACCCTTCTCTCCAATTGAATGTGTCAATGTAAAAACAGGGCATTCATGATTGATTGGGAATCGATTATGACGCGTCTGATAGAACTTTTCGTTTGGTGCATATCTCAATCCAACCTCCAAATCACTCACAGAAAAATCATTTACTGGAAAAATACTACCATTCTTTTCTTGCCAAAATGGAACTAACACAGTTGCATATTCTGTCATGTAGCGAGTCTTAACATCATACGAAAAATGGTTATAAAACTCTTGTTTGTATGCCAACCCTGCACTTCTCTGATATGCTATTCGATTATCATCCAAACGTTTAAGAGGCATAAACATATTATCCTTGTTCGTATAGATATAATGTTGCCCCAACTCATCGGTATCATATTGATATGTTGCGGTTAACGAATGAACAGGAAATTCGGTGGGATATTCCTTCTTCGACAAGAAAGAATACTCCAATTGCCCTTTATATTTGAGTTTTTCATCCTTGCACCCGTATGCCACATAACCATTCGCAAACCAATGTCTATTCAAGTAAGCTGTTGTCATTCCTCCGACGCGAAAACGGAATCCCTCCAATTTGTTTTTACTGAACGTCGTGTTAAAAGGACCATATTCAAAACGGCTATGTTCTCCTTCTATCGGAATATAACCTGTAAACATGACCCTTAAAAAACACTCTGTATAATAGTATATAGGCTCTTTCCTTAATTCCGCCATCATCTCTTTTACATGATTTTCTTTCCCCTCTACCGTATCGTGTCTATTGTCTGCCCAATACTTTTCATCCTTAAACATAGCATCATCCATCTGTATAACAGTGGCCTTCTGTTCAAACACACTATCACCTGGATTTTCAAAAGAGTGGTTTTTATATGTATTCAATCTTCGGGCAAAAACACCTTGCAGATTTTCTGCAACATTTAACTCAACAGAGATGTCATCCTTCGTCAAAATCCGAGAACCATCTGGCATTTGAGAGAACTCTTGCGTAATAGACATTCCATGTACAAAGTTCAAATTGATATCTTTAGGAACATTCAACTTAGCCTGTCTAATAAATTTAGTAGAATCTAAAGCTACATTCAGCATTCCTGTAAAGCCAAAACTCTCAGAATTACGAGGAACAAAGCCTAAATTAACATACTTTTTACCGTCAACAAGAACCGTATCCAACATATAATACTTATAAAATGATGGTCCTAATGACGAAAGCGGACTGACAAACTTATTTGTCATCAGCATGATATGATTATCAAAAATATTGACTTCACTGAAAACTTCTTGCAACATCAGCTGTACACTCTCTTGAGGAAGCAATTCATCAATACCATCACTTTTAAAGGCTTTTACGATATGTTTTTCTTCCTTTGGTTCTTTCCTATAATGAACATCTTCTATCGACTCCTTAAAGGAGACAACCAGAATGGGTTTGCCTGAGATATTTGAAGTATCGACATAATTAAAAATGAATCCAAATCTCTTATTATCAAAAGATATGTTTTTCTCCTTTGTGAAATCATTCAGTGCATAAGCCATTTTCTCATAATGCTCATAACTATAATAATCATGATTTTTAGGATCGGACAACTGCTTCTTTGCTATCATATCCATCACAAAATCAACAGCAGGATTATTCTTGTTAGAATATTTCTCTTTTTTAGGTTTTACCACAACCTCTTTTAAGTCATAAGTAGTAGGAGCAAGTAGAATCTTTAGATTATGGTTTTTAAGATCCTTTTTAAGATGAACCACCTTGTCTTTATAGCCTACCATAGAAAAGACAACCGTTCTGCTTTTATTTCTAGACATAACGGAAAAAGTTCCATCATTAGCCGTCACATCACCATCTACAGTATTCTTGAAATATACCGAAACATAAGACAACGGTTCATTGCTAAGTGAATCTCTGACAATTCCTTTAACGACAACCTGAGAATAAATTGAACCCGAAAAGAGGAAAATAAAAATCAGTATAATAATTAAACGTATGGTCAACTTTTTTGGCATAATTTCCAATGACAAATTTTAAAATACAAATTACAATGTTTTTTATTAAACAAAAAAGACAACAAGGCATCATCAAGGACAAATCATACTAAATTCCTCATTTAACCCTTTTTTTTCAAAAATCAAACGACAATCCATCCATAGCCAACGACGTATTCGGAAATACAGACTGCGCTTCTGTTAAAAAAGGAGATAAATCCTCATATCTTGCAGAATAATGACCGAGAATCAGATGCTTTACCTTCGCCTTTTGAGCAATTGTAGCTGCCTGCAAAGCAGTTGAATGCATGGTTGCCTTTGCTTTAATTAAATCGGCATGCAAAAAAGTTGCCTCATGAAATAAGCAATCAACGCCTTCAATATAAGGAATAATGCTTTCTGTATAAATAGTATCAGAACAATAAGCATATTTCTTTGAAGGTGTTGGATCTGTAGTTAATCGAGAGTTGGAAATCATTTCACCTTCTTCTGTCACAAAATCAGCGCCCCTTTTAATATTCTGCATTTCACGAATTGGAACCTTGTAAAAATCTACCATCTCACGAACAATATGACGATCTTTCTCTTTTTCAGAGCATAAGAATCCACAAGTAGGCATCTTATGCTTTAATGGAATTGTATAAACAGAAAGAGAACGATCTTCATAAATCAACTCATGCTTAAATGGATTGATTGGTTCAAAAACAACCTTATAAGTCATGCCTTCGCAAAAACAGTCAATAAGAGGAGATAAAATCTTTTTAAGATCAGGATGTGCATGGATATATAAATCGGCAGTACGATTAAACATACCCAAAGATGAAATCAACGCAATGAGACCAAAACAATGATCACCGTGCAGATGAGATATGAATATATTATTCAAACGAGATATTCGTACATTATCACTACGCATCTGACGTTGCGTACCTTCACCACAATCAATCATGAAAGACTTTTCCCTCATTGAAAGAATCTGAGATGGCTGGTTGCATGACTTGGTTGGTAATGCCGATCCTGCACCTAATATATGTAAATGAAAACTATCCATATCTACGATTCAAAATTACAAAAAAAAGAGGCAAGTAAAAACTTGCCTCTCCTATTTTAAAATCTAATGTTTCAAATTACTTTGAGAACAATTCGATTTCTACACGTCTGTTCTGTGCTCTACCAGCTAAAGTAGCGTTAGAAGCGATAGGATCTGCACTTCCGTATCCAAATGTTTGGATGTGAGCAGCAGGAACACCCTTGTTAACCAAGTATGTCTTTACAGAAGCAGCTCTATCCTTAGACAATTGAAGGTTCTTAGCAGCCTTACCAGTGTTATCAGTGTAACCCTTCAAGATTACAGACCACTCGTTGTGTTGTTTTAACAACATAGCCAATCCATCCAAAGATGAATAAGAAGACTTCTTGATAATAGCTTTAGCTGACTCGAACTCTAGTTGAGAGAATGCAGTCTTGATGATCTCATCCTCCTCCTTAGTTGGAGTATACTTAACTGGCTCTTTTGTGTCTTGGATGTGCTTGTTCAAAGAATCTTGAGTGTTCTTCAATTGACCCTGAAGTTTCTTGATAGCTGCATTTTGGTTAGCGATTTGGTCTTCCAATCTAGAAGTTGTCTCTTCGCATTGTTTCTTAGCCTCATCCAACATTGGAGTTACATCAGGCATTTCTACCTTTGGCTCATAATCAACCAAAGCGATGTTTCTTACGTTGTTCTCAGCACCGAATTTGTATCTAACTAACAAATTAGCTCCACAATTGACACGTGAACCCTTAACAGGAACGAAATCAGTTCTGTTGTTCAATTTAGTACGACCTTCCAAACCGATAGCAAAGCTATTAGAGATGTTGTACTCAGCAACACCACCAAATACTGCCAAAGGATAAACGCCGCTATCATCAGAACCCTTATTAACTTTCCAAGAGTAGATAGAAACACCACCACCTGCATTAGCGTAGATGTTCAATTTCTGCCAACCAGAAGAACGATATTTAGCAAAAAGATTAGACAAGTTTACAGAAGCAAACAAATCTACATCATGAATAGTTGCGTCATACTCTGGATTTAACATCTCAGCATCTGCGTCAACATTCTTCATTTGCCACAAGTACTCTAAGCCAAGTCCCCACAATGGATTCAATGTGTACTCAACAACAGCACCTGCATCTGGTGTGAACTTTGTATCTGTGTATCTGAAATAAGACATACCACCTTTCAAAGCTACAGACCAACGGTTCAAACCTTCAGAACCAGTAGTTTCAGATGATTCTTCAACAGCTGCCTCAGCTGCTTGCTTCTCTTGAGCAAAGGCATTACCTACAAGAGTAGATGCCACGAAAAGGGCTAATAATTTTCTTTTCATATAAAAACAAATTAAATTAAATTTAAATTCTGCACAAATATTAAAAAATTCAGCAAATAAAACAAATTAAATAATCATTTATTTTGCATCTTTTGCATCCATTTGATCCTTCAAAGCAGCAAGCTCTTCGATATCTCCAAGAGTTGTTCTTTCCATACCTGAATTCATAGACTCAGCTTTCTTAGAAGGTTTCTTCTTTTTGAAGTCTTTCTTCTCTGAATCATCACCATCTGCTACCTTTTGAGCATCTTCGAATATGCGGCTGTGAGAAAGAATGATTCTCTTCGCGTCTTTATTGAATTCGATAACTTTGAAGTTCAACTTCTCATCAACCTTAGCTTGAGATCCGTCTTCCTTGATCAAATGTTTAGGAGTTGCAAATCCTTCAACGCCGTAAGGCAATGCAATAACAGCACCCTTATCTAACATCTCAACGATTGTACCCTCGTGAATTGAGCCTACTGTAAAGATTGTCTCAAATACATCCCAAGGATTCTCCTCTAGTTGTTTGTGTCCAAGGCTCAAACGACGATTTTCTTTGTCGATTTCCAATACCTGAACTTCGATATCTGCACCAATCTGAGTAAACTCTGATGGATGTTTGATCTTCTTTGTCCAAGAAAGGTCAGAGATGTGGATCAATCCATCAACTCCTTCTTCTATCTCAACGAATACGCCAAAGTTAGTGAAGTTACGTACCTTTGCAGTATGTTTGCTTCCTACAGCATATTTAGTATCGATGTTATCCCATGGATCTTGTTTTAGTTGCTTGATACCCAACGACATCTTTCTCTCTTCACGATCAAGAGTCAAGATAACAGCCTCTACTTCGTCACCAACTTTCATGAAATCTTGTGCACTACGTAAGTGTTGTGACCAAGACATTTCAGAAACGTGGATCAAACCTTCAACACCTTGTGCTATCTCTACGAATGCACCATAGTCTGCCATCACGACAACCTTACCCTTAACCTTATCACCAACTTTCAAGTTTGCATTAAGAGCATCCCATGGATGAGGAGTAAGTTGCTTCAATCCCAAAGCGATACGCTTCTTGTCATCGTCGAAGTCCAAAATAACAACATTCAACTTCTGATCCAAAGAAACAACCTCTTCTGGATGAGTTACACGACCCCAAGAAAGGTCAGTAATGTGGATCAAACCATCTACGCCACCAAGATCGATAAACACTCCGTATGAAGTGATATTTTTAACAGTTCCTTCAAGAACCTGACCTTTTTCAAGTTTAGAGATGATGTCTTTCTTCTGTTGTTCCAATTCAGCCTCAATAAGAGCCTTGTGAGATACAACAACATTTTTGAACTCGTGGTTGATCTTAACAACCTTGAATTCCATCGTCTTTCCTACGAATACATCGTAATCACGGATTGGCTTAACGTCAATCTGAGAACCTGGCAAGAATGCCTCGATTCCAAATACATCAACGATCATACCACCCTTAGTACGGCACTTGATATAACCCTTAATGATCTCATTGTTTTCAAGGGCAGAATTAACACGATCCCAAGAACGCGCTGCACGTGCCTTCTTGTGTGAAAGGATCAACTGTCCTTTTTTGTCTTCCTGGCTTTCAATGTAAACCTCAACTTCGTCACCCTTCTTCAATTCAGGATTGTAACGGAATTCGTTCATTGAAACGATACCATCAGATTTGTAGCCAATATTAACTACAACCTCTCTTTTGTTCATAGAGATAACTTTTCCGATAACAACATCTTTGTCTTTTACGACATTCAATGTTTGATCGTACTTGTTCTCTAATTCCTCTTTGCTAACGCTGCTAAGAACGTCACCATTCTCGTAAGCATCCCAGTCAAAATCACCAACGGGAGCTACTTTGTTAGTTAATTCACTCATTTAATTAGTTAATAATAGAAATAATTAGTCGTTTGACATTATATTGAAAAACACGACGCAAATTTACAGTTTTATTTTAATATTTAACCCATTTATATGAATTTATTTTTCTTATCATTTCTAATTGAAATACAACGTTTTAATCATCACCAAAACACATAATTGCATTCTTTAGTTCCTTTTCATGTTAAAATTTGTATATTATTCAACAAAAAAACATCAAAAACAAATTCCCATTTTACCTAAATAAATCATTTTTAGTTATTATAAATGGCTTTTATTTTCTAATTTTGCACGTCGTAAAAAATTATATAATATTATAAGGTATGGGAATTCGTAGAACTAGAATTGTTGACGTCATCAAAATGACCAACTTCGGCGAAACAATCAACATCAAAGGTTGGGTACGCACCAAACGAGGCAATAAGAATGTGAACTTTATCGCCATGAACGACGGCTCTACCATAAACAACCTTCAGATTGTAGCCGACTCGGATAAATTCAGCGAAGATACGTTAAAAGAGATAACTACCGGCGCTTGCATCAACGTTACAGGTAAACTGTTGCAATCACAAGGTAAAGGTCAATCGGTTGAGGTTCAAGCTGAAAGTATTGAAATATATGGTACAGCTGATCCTAACAGCTACCCTCTTCAGAAGAAAGGACACTCAATGGAGTTTCTTAGAGACATAGCTCACTTGAGACCAAGAACCAACACATTCGGTGCCGTTTTCCGCATCCGTCACAATATGGCCATTGCCATCCATAGATTCTTCCACGAGAAGGGATTCTTTTACTTCCACACTCCTATCATCACGGCTTCCGACTGTGAGGGTGCAGGACAAATGTTCCAAGTTACCACAATGAACTTGTACGACTTGAAGAAAGATGAGAACGGAAACATCAAATATGAAAACGACTTCTTCGGACGTCAGGCTAGTTTGACCGTTTCTGGTCAGCTGGAAGGCGAACTTGCTGCTACAGCGCTTGGAGCCATCTATACTTTCGGACCAACATTCCGTGCAGAGAACTCAAACACTCCAAGACATTTGGCTGAGTTCTGGATGATTGAGCCTGAGGTTGCCTTCAACGATATCAAAGACAATATGGACCTCGCAGAGGAGTTTATCAAATATTGCGTAAAGTGGGCTTTGGACAATTGCCACGATGACATCCAGTTCTTGAACGACATGTTCGACAAGGGACTTATCGAAAGATTGGAAGGTGTTTTGAAAGACGATTTCGTAAGATTGCCTTATACTGAAGGTATCAAGATTTTGGAAGATGCCGTTGCAAAGGGTCACAAATTCGAGTTCCCTATATTCTGGGGTTGCGATTTGGCTTCAGAGCACGAGAGATTCTTGGTTGAGAACCATTTCAAGAAACCAGTTATTTTGACAGACTATCCAAAAGAGATCAAGGCCTTCTACATGAAGCAGAACGAAGATGGCAAGACTGTCCGCGCAATGGATGTGCTCTTCCCTACTATCGGTGAAATCATCGGAGGTTCTGAGCGCGAAGAGAACTACGACAAGTTAATGGCACGTATCAAGGAGTCTAACATTCCTATGAAGGATATGTGGTGGTACCTTGACACAAGAAAATTCGGTACATGTCCTCACTCAGGATTCGGACTTGGATTTGAGCGTTTATTGTTATTCGTAACTGGTATGACAAACATCCGCGACGTGATTCCATTCCCACGTACACCAAAAACTGCAGAATTTTAATCACTCAGATATGCTACAAAATAAGGCGACAAAAAAATTGATTTGTCGCCTTATTTTTTTTTACATTTTCCTTTGCACATTCAAGTAAAGGCAGTACCTTTGCAATCGCAAAAGGGAAACAAACCCTAAGCAATTGTTCGAGGTGTAGCGCAGTCCGGTTAGCGCATCTGGTTTGGGACCAGAGGGTCGGGGGTTCGAATCCCTTCACCTCGACAAACGACGAAAGACAGACTTTTAAAGTTTGTCTTTCGTCGTTTTTGGTGGTAGCCAATGAAGGCTCTCCTATCCCAAATTTCGAATCGATCTAAGAAATCAGATAAACGTGATTTTAATGGATCAGCGGATAGGTGGGGTTGGTATAGCGACAAGAATATTCCCCAAAATTCATGAATAGCATTATCTTTGCGGAATGAAAACAGATCAACTATTAAGAGAGATATTGCCAAGCGTAATAGTAGACAACTTCGATGTCGAGAATTTTGAGAAAACCGAAGAACGCTTTGACATTTGGTTAAGCGAAAAGAAAGTGCAGGTGCGCGAAGACAAATGCAGGAAAAAAGTGATATCCTATGGATTCGGCCATTACCACAACATACAGGATTATCCGATAAGAGGGCGGGCCACGTGGCTTCATGTGAGAAAACGCA
>Ga0208458_1001846_pt1 | contig 16582 bp, 16 predicted proteins | sample AD_UKC085_MetaG_FD_184432 | JGI IMG/M metagenome (GOLD analysis project Ga0208458, IMG submission 184432) | Active sludge microbial communities of municipal wastewater-treating anaerobic digesters from USA - AD_UKC085_MetaG (SPAdes) (version 2) | ecosystem: Engineered > Bioreactor > Anaerobic >... | reverse complement strand
AGTTGCTACCAAGCAGTACATCAACTTCTATGAACGTGACGAATCAGGCAAGTTCTGCCAGATTATCCTTAACTTCCCTTCTCTGTAAGAAACAGTGGCAAGGTAATGCATCTCAATTTGATAAAAGTACAGGAGAATGAATAATGGCACCTATGAATACCAAAACTGCAGAGGTTTTAGAGACAATGAGTATCTTCAACGATGAACGCAACTACCGTCCCGATGAGATAGCCGATATCCTCCGGGTTGACCGTTCCAGCGTATATCGCTGGATCAGGGATATCCTCGATCCTCTGCCTGCCTTTAGAACCAAAGATAACGGACAGCTGCGCTGTGCCGGAAAAGACTTGAACGACTACCTGACAAAGCACAAGGTACGCCCTGAGTATGAGTAATAGCCGTGAGTTCCGCATCAAGCGGGACAACTGCAAAGAAGCCTATCTGAACGGTAAGACCGAACCCACTGAGCTGGCGGTGATCTTCGGAGTCTCCGATATCACCGTCCGCAAGTGGATCAAGAGCGGTAAGTGGGACGAGCTCTTTAAAGAAGAGAACCAACTCGACCACGAGATCGCCATCGCCCGCAAGAAGGCACTCATTCAAGCGCTCCGGGAGTATGCCAAGAATCCTGCCGACACAGCCATCCAAAGCCTGGTGAGCATGATGAAGCAGGATCAGAAGGATCGGCAGCCATCCAAGGAGTTGAACGACTATATCGTACGCTTCCTGGATCAGGTTACCGACTTCATGATTGAGAAAGGATACGAGACCCTGCTTAAGCAGTTCCAGGGCATAGTCCTTGATCTTGCAGAATACTTAAGAGTTAGAAATGGATAAATTTACAGCCACGGACATGGTTGCTTCCATACACAACCTACCTACCCTCCAAACCCTCCAAACAGCGGAGCCGTTGCCTCCGACTCCGCTGAACCTTCCTACCTACCTACATCCTCCAAGCCAACAGCCCGACAAGGTCGTTCCTCCGACCTCCGGGTCCCCGACGCCCGTCCCCCTGGGCTTCTGGGGGTTACCCGGTTATGCCTAAGAAGTTCATTCAGCGGCATAACAAAGCACTGGCGGAGATCGCATCCAAGACGATCTCCGTCTTGCCTTTTATAGACGATAATCCTGAAGCCAAGGCAGAGAGGATCAGGAAGACAACTGCTGAGGGTTGGGATGCTTTCTCGTTCTTCTGCCATACCTATTTCCCGCATATCTTCCCCCTACCTTTTTGCCCAGCGCACGAGACTATGTTCGATGAGACTGATAATGACTCAGGCATCATCGCTATCACCGGTTTTCGTGGGCTGGGCAAAACGGTTCTTATGGGAGTGGTCTATCCGATCTGGATGATCATCAAAGGTGAGCGCTATGTGATCCATACCGCCGCAGACATAGATCTGGCGCAGGAACGCACTGCGTTTACCCTTCATGAACTGCATAACAATAAGCGGCTCACAATGGACTATCCGGAGCTACAGCCAATGGATAGCTTTGATCTGGACTTCTATCTCAAGAACAAGGCAAGGATCAGAGCCAGAAGTATCAAGCAGAGCCATCGTGGAACCATCAATCCTAAGACTGCCAAACGTCCCGGACTGATCGTCTGTGATGATATCGATAAAGAAGAGAACATGGGTAACCAGTCCATCGGTAGGAGACGGATGGAGAAGATCACCCAGGAGCTTGCCGGAGCACTCTCACCTGAGGGAAACGGCAAGATAATCTGGCTCGGTAACCTGGTGCATCCCAACTATGCCATCTGCCAGTTTCAGGAACTCATATTAAGCGAAATGCGGGCTGATAATCCCGATTTGGACTTAGGATACCAGTCAGTCCTGAAAACGCATCAAAAAACGATTTTGCGCTTCTCTCTCGAAGATCAGCAGGGCAAGTCCACCTGGGAGGATCAATACCCTACTGCCACTTTGCCAAACTTACGAGCTAAGTTTGGGATGACTGGTTATCAAAGAGAAATGCTGGGACAGCCGGTAATCGAAGGTAACATCTTCAAGAACCACTGGTTTACCAAGTATAGATCTCTACCTGAGCCATCCCAGATGAAGCGGGTTTGGCTTTATGCCGATCCTGCCTGGGGAGAGAAGGGCTGTTACAAAGCCATCATTTCCATAGGCTACGATGGTAATCGCTTCTATGTGATCCACGTCTGGATACGTCAGACTGAGAATACCAAGTTCTTCAGATACTACTATGATGCCTATCAGGAGCTTGATCGCACTTACCGAGTGAAAGCCAGAGCAGCCTGTGAGACCACTTACGGACAGGCACGTATTCTCGCTGACTTCGACAGGTGGGCTACTGACAATCATCTGCCACCAATATCGCACAGAATAAAGCGGATCGATAATAAAGATAACAAGAACCTGCGTATAGAACGAACCGAGACCATCATCGAGACAGCCAAAGTGCTGTTTCCGGAGGGGCAGGATACTCCTACTCTCATCAGCCAATTCCTCACCTATCCTGATGGCTATATCGATGGCTGTGACGCTCTGGCTGGCTGTCTGGAACGCTTCTCTGAGTACGATATTGGAAGGAACAGAGTTAAGGTTCGGAGGTTCTCTTTCTGATGAATTACTATGATAAGCTCATGCTTGAGTACTACCGGGTCCTCAATAATGCCTGGAAGACCGAGATCAAGGATGCAGCCAGACTCGCCATTCAAATGCTGAGTGACATGCCCCGAGCTGAGAAACTCAACCAGAGCTCAATAGATAAGCTTATGGGCATCATCAATACCCAGTTGGGAGATGACTTCGCAGCCCTGGTCAATGAACCTACCAAAGCGATTATAGACCGCTGTGTGCGGCTCGGACTGAGAGACACCCAAGTGCAAGCCCCTACCAAGACCAGTATCGGGCTCTGGGGTATCGAAGATCAGCATCTCTCCTCTACTATCCAAAAGCAGCAGATGTTCTGGATCGGGAATCACTTTGAAGCTGATGTCCGGCAGAACTTTGCAGACACTCTCTCTAAAGCCATTGAACAGGGATACACCAAAGAGATGCTTGCAGATACCCTCAAAGACCAGTTCAATGACCTCGCCAACCGCTCATCCCACTACTGGCAGGGACTGGCCGAACATACCGCTCTCAGAATCAGAGAGTTTGGAAGGTTGCAGGGCTACAAGAAAGCCAAAGCCCGATACTACAAGCTCGTGGTGGTCCTGGATGATCGTACCAGTGACATCTGCCGGGCTCTGGCTACCCAAGATAAGGTCTATCCCTTAAACGATGCTCTGGAAGTGATGGATAACCTAATGGCTCTGGATACCAAGTCCAACAGCCTGGATGATGCCCGGGAATACATCAAAGCCCTCGCGCCTTGGATTAAGGACGATCAGATCGAATACGACTCAGATATGAACCCAGTTGGTGTCTCCGGTGCACATACGCCATTTCCGCCTTTTCATTGGAAGTGCAGGACAAGTACTAGTCTAATATAAAATTAACTGATTATAGTGAAGCTACGAAAGTAATTCCAAGCTCAGCTATAAACTGCCAATCGTCCATGCAACAGATGTTATAGAACTTACACACATCTGGTATTTTACAGTGTTTTTTCACATTATCGATTGGGTACTCTTTTGTAACTACAACAGCATTAAGTGACCAAGCATGAGCAATTACCCAAGGGTCTGCCATTGATCTTTGTTTCTTGCTATCAATTAGATTAGGAAACTGTGAAAGGATTATTCTTACCTTTTTCTGTACATCAGAATCGATGGTTTTGACGAAATTAGATTCATTCTTTTTCAACCACTTGTATAAAAGATCATCGCCTTTCTTTATTTCCAGTGCTACCTCTTCAGTGCAGAATATTCGGTTTTCTATAATGAGTCTTTCGAGAATATCGAAATAATTGGAAATTTTTGGTGAGTAATACTTGTTCCAAGGTTCGATTAATGCGTTCGAATCCAAGCAATATACTTTCGGTTTATTGCCGTGCATAATGACTCCTTAAGGGGATGTTATCCGACAGCTTACCGAAATTATTGACTTTGAAATTTAATAACGAGGAAGCATCTCTTCCAGATATCAATCCAGTTTGGTAGGCATTCAAGACAATCTGGGAGAACAAATAGCCATTCTTTAATACTGCCATTAAGGATGGGCTTACCATTCCATCACTTTCTCTTTGTTTCTCCTTATGCTTTTTCCATAAATCAATACCGGCTTCTCTGACTAATTGATAATCATTATGGGATATTCTTTTATTATCTAATAAGCATCTGGCAACCATCTCAGGGCTTATCACCATTGAGGAAGATATATCTTGGCATATTTTAATAATTGATGCGGTATCGTTTTCCGAATCCCACAGCTCAATCAACTCGGTTTCTTTTATAAGTATTGATTGCGCAATACGATTACAGAATGTTTCTATTGCATTTGCAGCAGAGGTTCCATTCCAAACAATTGGATCTATTATTCCTTGTTGGTTGATCCATACATGAACAAGTTCATGAACAAGAGTAAATACTCTACTTGAATAGCTGTCATTTGAATTGAGAAAAATGAACGGTGCATAATCATTGATAATAACAAACCCTCTAAATTCATCACTATTAATGGAGCTATCTCTAACAATGTTAATACCGCAGTTTTCAGATTTATTAATCCATAAAGAAAGTGCTTTCGAAGGACTTCTGGTGGCTCTATGGTCTGATAATGAGATATCTAATGTTTCAATGATATTGGATGCCACGTCTTCAATAGGTGAGTTTATATCGTATCTACCAACAAAATCTAATTTTTGTGATCCCTCTGATACTAAAAATTCAGCTAACCATTCTGCCTTCCATTGGATTTGACGTATGAACAATAAGCTTTTTGACGATATAATACTGTCTTGGTTCATACGGAAGTCCCTGAGGGGTTCAAAATCATCTGGTGGAGAGGGAAGATAAAAAACAGCAAAAGCCCGACCGTAGAGTTTCGCTGCTGACCTAGCTTGCGCTAATGTGGGTAGAGCTTCTCCGTTCTCCCATTTTTGAATATCAGTTGGAGTTCTACCTAGTTTTTCGGCAGCCTGATCGATGGTTAACTTTGCTTTCTCACGCGCCCATCTAATAACGGATGGAGTAATCTGAGCGTACTCTCGTGGCATTTCATTTCCTACTATTAACTAACTAAACTACTTATTTTTTACTATCTCATATAACAAAATATGCCTAGATATCTCATGCATGAGGTCAACTTTGTAGAAACCAATAACAACAATTCTATGCATCAGAACTTAATCTTTCTAAACAAGTAAAATGTCAATAAGATTATATGCTTGTTATCTTTTAGCATTATAATCCCCGTTAATATCATTAAAAAGTTCTTTTGATAACAGATTAAAAATCACCTTCTGAAACTTCTCATCATCCATATACCGGCTTACGATTTTATCGTTCTCCTTCAGCCGGTTCATCATCAGGTCTTTGATGATCTGCTCAATACCCAGTTCAAACTTATCCAGAGGATTGGCTGCTGCGGTCTTGAGCACGCTTTCATCCTGCAAGGCTGTCTCTTTGATTTGTTCAAAGAAAAGCCGGTCTGCTTCGCTAAAATCCGTGCCAAAGCGTTCGTTCAAGGTTTCGATTATCTCGGATAAGGGTTTATCCTCTTCCTTAGCTTTACGAGTGCCTGTATCAGTGGGGGATTTGACCTTGACTTCCTCGCCCTCGGAAAGGTCGATAGAGCCTTCCATCACCTTCTGCAAGCGATAATACTGTAGTTCCACATCTTTTTCCGGATAAGCATCCCGGCTGTCACTGGGGTGGATGTGCGGCAACAGAAACCTGCCAAAGCTATAGAGCATTTCCTGCTCTTGATCAGTGTAATTGATTAGTTGAGTAACAAAGGCATAAAGCCGCACATAAGCCTTAAGCTTGTCATGGAACTTATCCCTGTCCTCATCACTCTCAAGCTGTTTGTAGCGCTCCACGGCACTCTGGAGATGCTTCTGAAGAGCAGCGTGATCTCCTCGTTTTTGTTCGCCCAAAGGTTTGTAGAATATCTTTGCAAAGTCCTCCACTTCCTTCCAATCGTAAATCTGCATCTGGTTCAGCTCGTGCTTAATCTCTTCTAGATGCGTAGGATCGGATTCTGATTCCAGTTCTGTCACCGTATAATAGGGCTTAAAGGCTGCCAGGATATCCTCAGCTTTATTTACAAAATCCAGCACAAAGGGTGCTTCTTTGCCAGGATAGATCCTGTTTAAACGTGATAAGGTCTGCACTGCCTGCACTCCATCCAAACGCTTATCCACATACATGGCACAGAGTTGGGGTTGATCGTACCCAGTCTGGTATTTATTCGCCACCAATAGGATCTGATAGTCCTCACTGCCAAAGCGGTCTTTTAGCTGCGTTTCAGAAATATGTCTGCCATTCTTATAGTCGATATTCATCCCTGGCTCAGTGTATTCCAACTCAGTTTCAGGATCGATCACAGTTCCGCTAAATGCCACCAAAGGATGCACATCGGTATAATGATTTTCCCCTATGTATTTCTGAAAAGCCAGCATATAACGCACGGCTTGTAAACGGCTGTCCGTAACAACCATTGCCTTGGCTTTTCTTCCGATCAGGGGCATTATACAACTGCGGAAATGCTCAATGATGATCTCTGTCTTCTGGCTCACATTGCGGGGATGCAAGCGCATGAACTTGCATAGTTTTTTGGCTGCCTTTTTGGCCGGCATACTGGGATCATCCGCAGTCTTTTTGATCATTTTGAAATAGGTGCTGTAGGTGGTGTAACGCTGCAGCACGTCAAGAATAAATCCCTCTTCAATAGCTTGGCGCATGCTGTAATTGTGGAAGGCCTTGCCGTGGGTGCCAAAGAGTTCCAGTGTCTTGCCCTTGGGCGTGGCTGTGAAGGCAAAGAAGCTGAGATTGGGTTGTTGTCCTCTGGACTCCATCACCAGGTTCAGTTCATCCTGCCAATCCTCAACATCTTCAGTTCTTACTGCTTTATCACCTAATATCTGTTTCATGTCCCGTGCTGCCTCCCCGGTTTGGCTGCTGTGCGCCTCATCCACTATGATGGCATACTTCCTGCCCGCTATCTTCTTTTGCCATGCTTTGGATTTAAGTAGAGCCGCTTCATCCGGCATGTCAGTGTCCTTGGCTCCAGCTATCCGCAAAAGTCCTCTCAAGATAAAGGGAAACTTTTGCAGGGTAGTGATCACGATCTTGGTACCGTCCACCAAGGCATTGGCAAGCTGTTGGCTACCTTCTTTAATGGGGGCAACCACGCCCATGGCATGCTCTATCTGGTAAATGGCATCCTGTAATTGCCTATCCAGCACTACCCTATCCGTGATCACGATCACACAGTCAAAAATCAATTTGTCTTGATCAGTGTGCAGGTTTGCTAGGCGGTGCGCCAGCCAAGATATGCTATTGGTCTTACCACTTCCAGCGCTGTGCTGGATCAGGTAGTTCTTGCCCGTCTGATCGCTTTTAACCTGCGCCAAGAGCCGGCGTACGGAGTCTAACTGATGGTAGCGAGGAAAGATGATATGTTCGTCCTTCTTGCCCGCATTCTCGATAAAGATAAAGCTGCCCACAATCTCCAGCAAGCTGTCCGGCTGAAGCACATCTTCCCAGAGATAAGCGGTTCTGTGCCCAGAAGGATGGATTGGATTCCCTTTACCGCAATCCACACTTTGAGGGTTACTGCCCCGGTTGAAGGGCAAAAAGGATGTCTTCTGCTTCATCAAGTGAGTAGTCATATATACTTCATCGGTATCCACAGCAAAGTGTACCAGTGCCCCCGTTTTGAAGCTCAAAAGGGGTGCAGAAGGGTCTCTGTCATTCTGGTATTGCTTTATGGCATGCTTTACATTCTGCCCGGTGCCGGGATTTTTGAGCTCGAGGGTAGCAACCGGGATGCCATTGATTGCTAGCACCATATCGATGGACTGCTGCTTGTCGGGATGGTAAAAGACCTGACGGCATACTTGAAAAGTGTTGCATTGGTAAAGAGCTTCGGCTTCCTTGCTGAGGCTGTGCGCCGGACGGTAGTAAGCCAGCTTGAGAGTATTACCCTGAAACTTGAAGCCGTGCCGCAGGATGTGCAGGGTGCCCTTGAGATTACGCTCTTTGACCAGAGCTTTAATAATCTGCCCGGGCAAGAGATCGCCGTTCAGCTTGGCCAGTTCTGCCCAGAGGGTGGGCTGACTCTGCTTAATAAAGTCTATAGTTTGCTCCGCAAAGAGGGCATTGCCTACGTCAAAGGCTGTATTGGCTACGCTTGTCCATCCATCTTGCATGACGGACTCAATATAGGATTCGAAGGATTGTTCATTGTGCGTGTGCATCATGTCCTCGCAAATCTATTTTACCGGTGACAGCGTGGTGGATGAGGGATGCGCGGTATTCTGACAATTGGATTATTGATGCGTTTACCTTGTCTATCATCTTATTTATCTTTGTAGTTTCAGTAACCAGATAATCTCCTATCTGCTTCTGCTCTTGAGTCGGTGGAACACAAACGGGGATGTTACTCATTTGCGATTCGTTGACAGATGGAACAGCTCCAGGATTTACCAATTTACCAAGATCTAGTTGGAAAAGAAAGAAATAGCACCACATTACATCGCAATGAGTTGTGGAGAAGCCCATCATGTTGTTATCAATACAAGAGTCTTTAGTTATAATTCTTCGTCTGTTTAATAATAATGCAGCTCCAACTTTTGCAAACACAATAGTATTCTTTCTAAGTATAGAAGCCCTCAGCTTCAGCGCTGTTTCTCTGCTAACTGAGTTGTTATGTTGGCACATATAGGTTTCGTTACCTGGCAGGTTCATGTCAGATACTTTATAAAATGGAATTTCTTCATCCTCTAAACCCTGCTCATCATCAGGGAAGCCTGCACCACCCTGAAAACTACCGATATTTTTGAACTTTAACACAGTCCAATGTTCCGGCACTTCACCTAACCACTCTATCCCGGAGTCCTTCATGGGTACATTAGGGTCAAGTCCTTTGGTTACGGCTTGGGTGATGAGGGCGATGCGTTTTTCTTTCAGCAGTTCTATCATCCGCTCTTTCTTCTGGATCAAAGCATCTATCCGAGCCGTCTCCCTGTCGAGAAAGGAAGCGATTGCTTGTTGTTCCGTGGTCGATGGAAGAGCTGTCCAGAATCTGTAGATATCTGATGGATAAACTCTCTGATGGCTTCGTGTAACTGACTGCACCTTGGCATCAAGCCGTTGTCTGTTCATCTCGCTGTTCATGAGATAAAACAGATATTTAAGATCACATTTTTTTGCTTCCATTGCAATGAATTCGGATGAACAGATGGTGATCTCATCCTTCGGCTCTGCAATACAGATTGTAGCCTTACGAGGGTTCAGTTTTGAGATTAGTACTGACTTTTTAGTGATAAGCTGCTTTGCACTTCCGACCTCTTCAGTAAGATCATATTGTCCAGTTCCAGTTTCTTGAACAGCGGGGATAGAATAATGAAAAACAAACTCTGATTTGATTTCATCAGGATTTATCTGGTTTCTGATATAGACTGTCACAGAATCTGTTCTTAAAATCTCCCAATGTTTTGGCACCATTGTCAACCAAGTGATTCCAGTTTCCTTATAATCTTCGTAGCTCTTATATTTAATCACTAGTGCCTCTATGAGATAATTGATTTTTCGGTTTCCTTAGAAGTTTTTGATTTATATCTACCCTGGATTTCAACTGTCTTTCTGATAGCACTCTTTTCTTCATTGTGTTTATGCAAAACCCATACTCCCATTCCGTAAGCCATCCACGTTCATTCATATATTCTATAGCTTCTATATTCCAGGATTTGGCATTATCTTTTGATATTCGTTTAATTGCTGCAAATATCCTATCTGAATATACTTCACTCAACACCCATTCTTTCATAGCTGATTCCCAAGTAGTTGAATTGCTTAAGGCTATTATCTCCTTGGATAGCTTAATTGAACTATGCTCAATCATACATTTGAATCCAGTAGTAAAGCTTCAATCTCTTTCTCTATGTTGAAAAGTTCTGCTTCTATAACTTCCAATCCCCTTGGCGGCTGATACACATAAAAATGGCGGTTAAACGGGATTTCATAGCCGATCTTAGTCTTGGAGTAGTCAATCCAGGCGTCGGGAACATGGGGCAACACTTCCCTTGTGAAGTAGGTCTCGATGTCTTCCTTGAGGGGTACGTTCTCAGTATCCCTTAAGTCGGTATCAGCCTCCGGCCTACCTTTGGAGTCGGTGCAGATATCCGCGTTTTCATCGCGTTCGGAGAGTGCTTCCAGGATAGCTTTGAGTTCCGAAGCGCCCAGGCTGAGCTTAGCTTGAGATAGTGCCTGCTTAAGCGCTTTCTGGAACTGCTCCCGGTTCTTATAGATAACACTGGGATCCATGCTATCCAGGGCGTTTTTTATCCTTTGTTGCAGAGCTTTACCAGCCTCTATTTCCCTTTTTTTTTCGATGAAGTCCTTCTTCTTGCTTTCTGCCAGCTTGGCAAAGGCTGTGATGCCATCCAGCCGGGCAATGCGCTCCGCTGAGGCTTGGAAGTTCAGGCGCAGGGGACGCTCCACGGTGATCTTCCGGTAGCCGAAGTCCGTATTATCAAAGATCTTGCTGACGATGGCTGTTTTTAGCTCACCATTACTCTCGAATTCCAGCTCTTGGTTTTGAACAAAATCGCTGTGAATCCGGGTGATCAGGCTGATGTGGTCAAAGCGGTTATCGTCCCCATCGCCGATGACATTGCGTTTATTGCCCAGGCTCTTGCGCATTTTATGATAGAACTTGCGAGCGTCGATAAGCTGGATTTTGCCTTTGCGGTGCTGTTCTTTTTTATTAGTGATGATCCAGATATAGGTGCTGATCCCGGTATTGTAAAATAGCTGATCCGGCATGGCTATGATGGCTTCCAGCCAGTCATTTTCGATGATCCACTTGCGGATATTGGATTCCCCGCTTCCTGCATCTCCGGTAAAGAGGGGCGAACCATTGAAGACAATGCCAATCCTGCTACCGCCTTCCTCCACTGACCTCATTTTGGAGATCATGTGTTGCAGGAAGAGCAGTGAGCCATCGTTAATGCGAGGCAAGCCTGCTCCGAAGCGGCCATTGAAGCCAAGCTTTTCATGCTCATCGGTGATTGTTTTTTGCTGCTTTTTCCATTCCACCCCAAAAGGAGGATTGGCAAGCATATAGTCGAATTTGTTTGAAGCGAAGCCGTCCTGCTCGAAAGAGCAGCCATAATGGACAATCGCATTTTCACCTTTGATCAGCATATCGGAACAGCAGACGGCGTAGGATTCTTTGTTCCAGTCCTGTCCAAAAATGTGAGGTTTGGCATCACGGTTCAGCTCTTTGATATAGGTCTCAGCAGCGGTGAGCATGCCCCCGGTTCCGCAAGCGGGATCGAAGATGGTCTTCACCACATGGCTTTTGGCAAGGTCGGCTTCCGGACTGAGGAGGAGGTTCACCATCAGCTTGATAACTTCGCGGGGTGTGAAATGCTCTCCGGCTTCCTCATTGGATTGTTCTGCCCCGATGCGGATCAGTTCCTCAAAAACAAGGCCCATCTGCATATTGTCCACTGCTTGAGGGCTGAGATCGAGTTCATCAGTTACGAAGCGTTGCAGCACCAGATAAAGCAAGTTGGCATCTTGCAGCCGGGCGATTTGCTCCGAGAATGCAAAGTACTCGATGATCTTCTGCACATTGGGAGAGAAGTCGTTGATATAGGATTGAAGGTTGATGGCGATATTGTCTGTGTCATCCAGCAGCTTCTTCATATCCATCTGAGACTTGTTGTAAAAAGGAACACCTGTAATCCTGATCAGGCTCTCTGTAACTATGTTATCCGACTTGCTGTAGAGAAGCGGAAGCTCTGCCAGTACCTTGTCTTTCGTTGGTGCCAGGATGCAGTCAAAGCGCCTGAGCACAGTGAAGGGCAGAATCACTTTTCGGTATTCGTTGCGTTTGTAAGGTCCGCGCAGGAGGTTGCAGATGCTCCAAATGAAAGCCGCAATTTGTGAATGAGATTGGCTCAAGACTCCTCCGTTTGAGTTTGAATTTCAATTCTTATTGAAGACTTATAATCCATATTCAAGGCTTTTAGAACGGTTCTGCAATGACCCAGAATTGAAGATGAGCTTCCGTGTCCCTCGCAGTAGTAACCATCTGCCAATGTAATCGGGTTCGCATAGATTGTCTTATCTTGGGATATGCCTGCGCCTTTGCCTATGGTTAACCCAATTAGCTTACTTTGGAGGTTCAAGTATAGCGTTTTCTTTAGCTGCCACCAAGCGGTAACTGGATACCATTGATCAATTACATAAGCTCTTTTAAGTTTTTTGAACCTATAATCATGATCAAGGTCATAATTATCGTGTGTGATAGCAGAACCGCTATCCCCGTTTTCTTCTGCTCCGGGAACTGATTTATGCCAAAGAGTTTCGATTTCTGTTATCTCAAAATCCTCTTTATGCTTGGTTAACAAGAGCTGTTTAGCGATTAAATAAGCGGACATCCCTGTTTTGGTTGCGATTTGCTCAGCTTCAGTTTTAACATTATCTAGGAGATTGATCTTGCGCAGTTCTTCATGCATATCTTCTGCCGTTTGCAGTGCTTTTTTTCGGAAATTCTCTCTTTTCAGGATGCGTTCAAATACCGTCGCTATTGCTGTGGGATCGTCTTTTAGCATATTGATTTCATTGAATAAAGTCCCATCAAAAGACCCACCAATGGAAGGAAGGTAGAATCGCCACACTATCCCATCAGTCAAGACACTGATCGCAGATTTATCCCAAAAGTTGTATTTTTGCAGTTGAGTTTCTCCTGCAGCAAGTTCGGATTGTAGTTTGCCTGGTGTTTTAACTTCTATAAATACTTCAGCAAGATCATTACGTTTTTCACTCAGAATCAAAGCCACATCCACTCGGCCCCGAAGGTCGGAGTTTATCTCCTGGGGCGGGTACTTCTTTACATTGTACTCTGTATAGAATTCTGCTGGATTCCAGATGTTCCATCCCAGAGCCTGACATATCCTACCCACAAGGGAAAAGCGAACATGCTGTTCGTCTTTAAATGTACCGTCTTTCAGTAATCTACGGATATCTTCAATAATCTGTTTCATTAATGCCTCACAGCCAGATTTGTATTTTCACACTCAGATGCACAGTGTATTTTTGTCAACCCTAAAATCTGTCGCATCCTTATACTTCCTTATTTGTGATAATACAGGGAAGAGCTTTTCTTGCTCCGGATCGATGATCCAGTACAACCAAGGAACATAAATGGAAGCGAAACTGATGGATAGAATCAAAGCACAGCTTGTCAGACATGAAGGTCTGCGGCTGAAACCTTACCGCTGTACGGCAGGTAAGCTGACGATTGGGATTGGCCGCAATCTCGATGATTGTGGGATAACCGAGTCAGAAGCCTACATCATGCTGATCAATGACATCATGATCTGCGAGAAGCAGCTTCAGGCAAGGATTCCCGATATCTACAATGGTCTTGATGAAGTGCGGAAGTCGGTGCTGCTGAACATGTGCTTCAACCTCGGTATCAATGGACTGCTTGGTTTCAAGAACACTCTGGCTTTTGTGAAGGCTGGAGATTGGGAACGGGCTGCCAATGGGATGCTTGCCTCCAAGTGGGCAAAGCAGGTCGGTCGCCGAGCGATTGAGCTATCTGAGCTGATGAGGAAAGGTAAGTGATACCGATCCCAGTAGAGACGGACGCCATGCTCGCAATTCTTAACCTGCCGAAGGAGATGTCCAACAATGGCATCTTCAAGGAGCATCAGGGCCTGGTTCTTGAGATGATCCACTCACTGGTTCTGCAGGAACACTATGATCATGCAACTCACGATGACCTGCCGGAAGAGGAGCCGTTCCTGATTTCTTTTCGTTTTGGGTTCTGTTTTCTGATGCTGCACTCCACTGCCGAGTTTCTCAATTTGAAGACCCTGGGCGAGGGAATAGTCAAGACCGTAGGATTAGACCAATCTGCCACCGAACTGCTCACAGGGAGCGAAATAGACGCCTTCAAAGCTAACCTTGAGCTAAGAGCACTGACCGGGCTTCGTGACTATCTGAATCCTACTGGGATGCAGAGATTGGATGAGCTGAAGCCCAGGCCCCCAAGAGTGATCCGGGTGGGAGTGATCTGAAATGAATAGAACGCAGATGACGCAGATCGAATGGATTTACGCAGATTTTCTTGTTTTTGCGATAAACTGCTGGAGTGCAAATGCCAGAGCAGAACTCCTCACTCGATGAGATCATGATAGAAGTTTACCGGGCTATCTATGCTGCCTTGGAGAGCCGACTGCATTTGATTGGCTCTGTGATCGATGCCGAGTCCCGTAAAGAGATACTGGCACAACAGATTTACGATAAAGGCGACTTCTATGGCAATACAGGCTACTTACTTGAGACAAGTCCTGATGCCATGATCCTGAGAGTAGGCTCCAATGTCAAACACGAGCTTTTCGTTTTGGGTGGCAAAGTGCCTTCCTGGACTCCGATCGCTCCCCTCATCGCCTGGGTCGAACGCAAGCACCTGTCTTGGACAGATAAAGAGACAGGTAAAGCTCTGACCGTAGCCGAGATCGCCTATCTCATCCGGGGCAAGATCAAGCGGGAAGGTATCGCCGCTCGTAATGTGTTTGCTTCAGTCATAGCTAACAGAGAGCAGTGGATCTATCAGCAGTTGAACGATATCAAGGTGAGCCTATGACCGCACTTGAGAAATACCAAGCCGAACGCAGCCGCATCTCAGAAGCTTTGAAGCTGGCAGGAGTGGCCGAGACCCTCTACAACAAGGACAACATCCCTAAGAACCTGCCTTGCGCCATCCTGATCCTCGATTCCGAGATAGGCAAGCATGGCACCTCCCGGCAGTATGTGGATACGGATATCGCCTGGACGGTTTTCCTGATCGTCAATGCTCAGAACTTATCTGACCCGGATTCCGACTTGTACCAACTCAAAGAGAAGTTCCGCTCTTTCTACCTGAAACTGATGAACCGGGATTTGCCCAGTGTTGAATACTATACCAGCCGCATCGATGGCACCAGACTGGTCAGGATAGCCAAGATCGATCTGCTGAAAAGCGGCACTGGAGCGGGCTCATGAGAGTGATGCGAATAGGTGCGCATAACCTGGCGATCAGTTCTGCAAGTGATCTCTTGGAAACCAAGTACAAACCTGAGCCTGTTGATCTATCCAAGCCGAGCAGAATTGGCAAGCAGTTGATATCCAAAGCTGCCGAGACCAAGAAAGTGGTCTCACAACCCTACTCGATGAGCAATCTGCTTAATCTCCTGGATACCGATGAGTACCATTCCGGCTGCATCGATGCCCTGACGATGGCAACCATCATGCAGTTCGACTGCAAGAACAGCCAGGTCAAAGCCTGGATGGTTGATGCCGAGTTCCCTGCCTGTGAAGATCAGACAACCATCCTGGCAGAGCTGATGAAGTTCTATCTGGCCTGTGGAAACGGCTTCCTGATCAAGATGCGGAATGCCCAAGGCCAGTGGATGGGACTGGAGCGCATGCTGCCCAGTGAAGTTCAGATCGTAGAGAACTATGACGAGTTCGGCTTCTTCAAGCCCAACTACATCCAAGTGAAGAACAACCAGAAGAAGGACTTCGCTTACGAGGACATCATCCACGTGAAGAAGTCTACCCACAGGTCAAACGCCTGGGGCTTAGCCTGCCTGCCCATAGCTATCAATGTCGAGATACTCTCTGAGATCAAGACCTTTGACTACAACAACTTCAAGAACGGTCTCATGATAGACTATTTCGTGATCGTAGAAGGCGGTACTCTACGTGATGGCACAGTCACCGATGAGCAGGGCAATGAAGTGCTGACCGATGCCTATACCGAGATAGAGAAAGCCTTAACCGAGGTAAAAGGCAATGGTAAGAGCCACTCTACTGTCTTGATCGAGAGTGAGAGCCGGGACGTGAAGATACGCCTTGAACCACTCAGACAGCAAGACCGGGAAGGCGGCTTCCTTGGGCTCAAGAAAGACCTCAGAGAAGGGATTCTTGCCTATCACAGAGTACCTGCCAGAATCGTCTCACAGCTTATCCCAGGGCAGCTTGGTGGCGATAACAGCAGCGATATGCGGATGTTCTACCAGTTCGTGGTCAGACCGCTACAGAATCGCCTGGCTTTGGCTCTGGCTAACGAGTTCAACTTCGACTTCGGCTGGAAGGTAAAGCCGGAAGACTTCAACTTTGGTAACCTTACAGAAGTTCTGCAGACCGCTGATGAGCAGCTCTTCATGCAGAATCGCAACTTTGGAGCATAGAATTGTATCTTACCCACATTAACAATCAACCACTTAACAATACCAAAGGAGGTAGCGTGAATCGTAAACGCACCATTCTCAAGGGAGAACTCCGCAATGTGGAGGTCGAGCTGGTCTCGCTTCTGTTCGATGAGATGACTCCAGCCAATCAGAAGGGCTTTGTGGTCAAGAATACTGTAGGCTCTTCTGGCAGAAGCTATGAACACAAGATCAGCTCCACCAAGTTCAAGAGTGAAACCAGCGGGCA
>Ga0208458_1001840_pt1 | contig 16653 bp, 23 predicted proteins | sample AD_UKC085_MetaG_FD_184432 | JGI IMG/M metagenome (GOLD analysis project Ga0208458, IMG submission 184432) | Active sludge microbial communities of municipal wastewater-treating anaerobic digesters from USA - AD_UKC085_MetaG (SPAdes) (version 2) | ecosystem: Engineered > Bioreactor > Anaerobic >... | reverse complement strand
CGACATGATGCGAATTAGTGCAATCACCTCAGGTCTTTAATCATAATGAAATCTTCGTTCCCCACATGGTCAAGTTTTTCATTTATTATATTACATATACAAAAATAATTCTATATAATTTAAACATCTATTTAGGATGCAATAGATAATTCGAAAAATTATTTAAGTTCCAGTTATTACGTCACTGATCAAATATTTGCAGTTAAACAACGGTTGATTTAAATGAATAAGGTTTAAAACGAGCAAGGCACTCTACGAAATTATTACCTCGTAGGGTGCCTTGCTTTTTTGCATTTGAGGATTAACTGGAATTTGGTGAGCAGGGATTATGCCATATTCTTCACTATTCCCACCTGAAAAATCTAACTGCTACAAATGAACAAATTGCTGCAATTGCAACCATTGCAATGATAGGCAAAAGGACATTATCCATGGGCAAACCCAATGTAGCGAATTTTAGTATTTTGATTCCTTGTGTCAGCGGTAAGATATCTACGACCTTCTGCATTGTTGTAGGCATTACTTCATATGGAAGTGTTGCTCCAGAAAAAATAAGCATCGGAAAATACAATACGCTTGCGATAATACCAGCGGATTTAGAATTCTTGGCTATACCGCCTACCATCATGCCAATGCTGAACATTGAAATCATTACCAATATCCAACCAAGAATGAATTGCAGTATATTGCCTTGCATTTTGAACCCGAAGAATATTATTGCCACAGTAAAAAGTGTAAGTAAAGAAATTAATGCGTATAAAAAATATATGGTTACTTCTACAAGCAAAATTGTAACAGGGCTAATAGGGGTAACCTTAAATCTTTTAAGAATTTTCTTACTTCTATAGTCGGACACGACTAAGGGCAATCCCATTACCCCGCCAGCGCAAATCGCTATGCTTGTCAATGCACCAAAGGATTGCTGAATAAATGTATAGTCTGCTCCCTCGAATGCCGGTTTGCTTCCATAGATAATGCCGAGCACGACTAGTACAATAACAGGCATAATTATTGCAAAAATCAACATATCCATGCCACGCAGAGACAGCTTCAACTCCGTTTTCAATAATGTTCTAAAGGCTTTCATTGTCTATTCCCTCCTCATCCGTAAACCAAAGGTAAGCGTCCTCAAATTTATCACAAGAACTTTGACTAATCGCTTCAGATACCGTTCCACAAAAGACAGCTTTTCCTTTTTCTAATATGCAAATTTCATCGCACAAGGCCTCCACCTCGTCCATAAAATGTGAAGTCAGCAGAATGGTAAGGCCATCAGCCTTGAGCTTTGAGAGTATCTGCCAGACATCCCGCCTGGCTCTTGCATCGAGGCCTGTGGTAAGTTCATCTAAAAAAACAACTTGCGGACTTGGTATTAAGGCAAGAACAATAAACAAACGCTGTTTTTCCCCGCCGGAAAGTTCCTGTACAAGGGTATTTGTCTTATCTGCAACACCTAATTTTCCTAAAAGACTTTTGTAATCCGCCGGTTTCTTATAAAGAGAAGCTGTTACCTCACACAATTCACCAACTTTAATGTTTTCCTGATAATGTGACTCTTGGAACTGTACACCCACTTGCTCAAAAAGTTCCTTACGATTGGTAGTAGGATTCATTCCCAATACAGACACAACGCCGCTATCTGCCTTTTTTGTGCCTAAAACACAGTCAATGGTTGTGCTCTTGCCTGCACCATTTGCGCCGAGTAATCCAAATACCGTGCCACGCTTTACTAAAAAAGTAAAATCATCGACAGCTTTCAGGTTGCCATAGGATTTTGACAGATTTTTTACCTTGATTACATCCTCCATCATCTGTTCCTCCTCTTGTTTGATATTAAAAGAATAACACCAAACAAAAGTCTGGTGTTATAATGGAGGGTTTGAATATTTGCTTTTCATTTCAGTAAGCATGTTTATGATTTCTTCAGCATTTTTCTTGGCGTTATTAAGGGAAATAATCAGTTTATCGCAAACAGAAACAATATCCTCATGTTCATTCGGTGTGTTTAGCACTTGTTTTGCGTCCGCACTCTCATTCCGGAAAATGACATTCATCATTCGCAGAATAGAAGAAAGGGAATAATTTGCGCACCTAAGCGAGCGTATAATTTTTATTTTTTTAATATCCTCATAATTGTAAACCCGATAGCCGTTTTCTTTGCGTCTTATTCTCAGCAGTCCGTTCATTTCCCAATTTCGGAGAGTGTCCATTGTTATTCCGAGAAGATCCGACACCTCTTTTCGCTTCAAAATCATTCTTTCTTCTTGAAAAGTGGTTTTAAACAATGTGTTCGTGATTTCAGCAGCTTCATTTGCATTTTCTATTTCAGAATCTACAATATCAATATACTCAGTTGTCAAAAAAATTGCATTTTCATACTGTCCCTTGGCAGAAAGCTTTACAACTTCAATAATTCTCTTTCTTAATCCGCTTTGAAGCACCTCAATTTGAAAAGCGGTACGAGCAAGTCTGAATTGGTCTATATGAACATCGCTGAAAATTCTATATCCATTTGATTTTCGCAAAGGCTTTGGTATAAGTTCCAAATCCTCATACATTCGCACCGTGTTTGGATGAATGCCGATCGTTTTTGCAATTTGACTTGTTGAATATGTGTTTTCTATGGTCTCACCTTCTTTCACAAACTCTTTGTTTAATAAAAAACCCGTGAAATCTAGCCTGACCTATTTTGTTTGCTCATCTACCCTAAACCTGACAATTTCGCGAATCATATCTATTGGAAGAGGTTTATTCAGCGGGAATTGCACCGCTCCTTTCGAGGTTTTATAGCCGGATAGTTTTTCTTCGAATGCTGCAATACCCTCAGGTTGTGGATAAAAGCCAATGTGCTTCTTATATCCGGCAAAATGAACCAGCCATTTTCCATTTAGATCATATGTGGGCATTCTCATACAAATTCGTTCTGTTGCCTGTGGAGCTAATTCATGAATAATATTTCTGATTGCGGTTAATCTTTCTTGTACTTCCGCAGGAAAGCTTTTTATATATTCATCTACTTCATTCATTTGCAATACCTCAATCTTCATTATTTTTGCATCAACCAAATATTTTCTCACCGCATTTTTGACATTCTGTTCTGTGAACAGAAACTATATTCCCGCATTTAGGACATGCCCATCTGGATTCTTCATTGTCAATGAATTTTTCAATGCCGTTTTCCTTAATATAGTTAAGGTTTTCAAGCATGCTTGTGTGATATTTTGTTTTGTATCTTTTATCAAGCTGTTTCAGCCTCCTGCAAGGCATCTTATCACATTCAAAACAAAATCCCGACTTGTTTTTCTTTATTATTGTTATTTTCTTTTTCCTGTTATAGAGATAAGATTCAGATACTTGCCATTATCGGCTTTCATCATTTCTATATCCAGCTTTGCAATTGGATTATCGGCAGCAAGCCAATCACTCCACGCTGTGTCGGTGCAGTCCATTTCTTTAATCGAAAAGTCGTCTATATGCTTTTCAAGAATTTGCGTCCACCATGAAATGCAATGCAATGTGGCAAAACCTTCATCGTCTAAAAACGGCTTTAACTCATCAGGTATGATGCCGTTCATTTCCTGCTTTGTGCCGGGTATAGCTATAGCAATCGGTGCACCCTTCTTAATCAGCGATTTTAAATGCTTCTCAAAATAGCCATCTTTGTTTCCGTAATAGTGGTAAGAATCAACGCTTATTAATGCATCGAAGTACTCGTCTGCAAAAGGCAATTCCACCGCTGCATCGGCATGGATGGGTATAACCAAGTCATCAAAACCCATTTGCAGAAAACGCTTATAGTTATCGGTAGCTGAAATCCATAAATCAACTGCAAATGTTTGTACACCGTATTCTTTAGCCAGAAACACCGATGTTAACCCTGTGCCGCAGCCCAGATCTAAAACACGCATTCCCTTCTTGAGTTCAATACTTTGGGTTATCTCGTCAAGCATCAGAATTGCATTTGGACCCATAAAATTTTGTGATAGAAAGTGCTTATCATACTTTTCTGTATGATGATAGTTATACATAATTTCGCCTCCCGTTGTTTAATTAGCTAGATTCCCAATAAAAACTTTACGTTTGTTTTCACCATCCCCAAGAATGCATTGGAATCCGACACGCTATGAATTAATACAATCACTTCAAGTCTTTAATCATAATGAAATCTTCGTTCCCCGCATGGTCAAGTTTTTCTTCAGTTATTCTATATCCCAGCCGCTTATAAAACCCTACTGCCGGATTATCCTTTTGAACGGAAAGCGAAGTTCGTGCATATCCGTCGGCCCGTAATACTACAAACAGTTTTTTCATAAGCTTGGTTCCTATCCCATACCCTCGAAATTCCGGTAATATCGAAATAGCAAGTTCGGGAGTTTCATCATTTATGTGACCATAAGACGGAATAATTCTTGTCCACGCACCCCCAATTACCTGGCCGTTCTGTTCAGCGACTACCCCCAAGTCACCAGGCTGGGTACCGAAATCCTTGATGTAGGCAAATATCTGCGGGTCGTTAATAATATTTCTTGGCGGCGGTTCTACCCCTTCAGGGATGAAAATTGCCTGATACAAGAATTCAGGAAGGCATACATAATCCGACGTTTCCATAATACGAACCTTCGCATTAATAGGGTGAGCCGTTATGATCGTATTACTTTGAGCGTTTATGGTTATAACCACGCCATTTTTATAGACGTACACGTTCTTTCCCTGCCCAATGATAATATCTGCCTGTTTCACGGATTCTTTGCACCACAAAACAACATCATCTGTTTGAAGATTAAGGTTGCGCTTGATTCGCGCTGCTCCTGAATCTGATGTATGCAGTTTGTCCAGGTTAACTATAAAGTATGGCACTGGTATAGATTCCTCCATTTCGGTTTAATCAGATTGTATTGTAGACTTTTTCATTTATTATATTACATATACAAAAATAATTCTAGGAAAATTATGCACCTCCCCTGCATCCTCACGGAGTAATTCAAAAAACCAAAGAAGAAGCCCATACCGCTAAATAAAATATGAAAGATTATCTAATGAAAGCATCCAACGACTACTCCAGCCAGCACTTTGCTGAGCTTTATTAATAATATATCGAGGTGAAGATTTCACTAACTTCTAAATGTACAAGATTTATAAATTATAAAAGCCCGATTATCATGAAATGTTAACTAATATCTCAGCATTTTAGTAACATGGCATCTTTTTTATCATATATTGTAGTAAATTAAATTTTATAAAAGTAGGTACTAAAATATTTACCATGAGTATTTTTTGTCATTTACTTTTACAATTCGAAAGGAGTTTGTATATGATTGATAGAAGATATGAAACTGATATGAGAAATAATTATAGAAGAATGGAACCTGAAATGAGAAATGAATTCAATAGAAGAATGGAATTTGACAGAAGACATGAAATGGATAGGAGGGAAGAGTTTAGCAGAAGGCATGATTTTGATTTGAGATTTCCTTTTTGGTGGTTATTTTTCTTCTTATAAAATCCTTATAATAACACCCCTAAAAAAAGGGTGTTATTTCTATAATCATCAAATGATTTTTCTTACCACGGTTTCAAGCTTCTATAACCTCCTGTTTTTTCAGATAATTCATTATTCTGACCCAAAAAGCGTTCATCATAAAACTAAAAGTCATACTGCATATCGACCATTGATAATTTTTGCGTTTAAGCTATAAGATAAATTGGAATTTTTTATCGAGTCATAATCCATCTTGAGCCATCTGGCATAGTTACCATATAACCTGGTTTTCTCTCAATAACCTCTCCTGTGCTCTTTTCACGAATAATCACTTCTTCACGATAATCAGGATCTTCAATCCATTTTGATGTAAATAGCTTATCTTCATACATAAAATCTAAAGATTCATTTTCTTCGAATTGATATCTTCGCTCAATTGGCCACAAAAAATCAATTGCATCATTATGAATGTCATGTTTAACAAGCATATATGGATCAGTAATAATCCTTACATTAATCATATCACCAGCTTTTGACATTAGAAGTTCTGTCAGAACAATAGTCTCTTGCGATCTAATTCGGTATTCTATTACCTGTATAATTGCCTTATTGAAGTCATTGCGAACTATACCAAAAGATTCCCTATCGATATTATAAGCAGGCTTCTCTAAAAACACATTCTTTTCTTGTTTAACAGGTTCAAAAATATTGCCATTTATATTAAATAAGTATAGACGTGTTCCTGGATAATTTCCGTTAAACCCTGAAACCTCGTATGCTTCAGAACAAGGTGTACATTGCCCATAAAACCACTGATCTGTACCGACTATTTTTTCAGGATATACATCTTCATACCCTCTAAATTCTTTTATTTTCATAAAAACTCCTTAAAAATTCAAATTCCTATTTATTGAAATACTTGATCTATATTAATTTGGATTTATCTTGGCAAATTCTATCACTGCTCTATCCAACAAGCTAAATATCAACACTCCTTATCAAAAACTTTTATCTTTTCCACAAGTTCTAAAAACAAATCCACATCAGAACATCAGCATTTTTTAGTGTTATATTTGGACCTGGTCAGTCCCGGAAACTTCACCTCCAACAATGATTATCATAATCCATCTTTTAATACATCCTCATTATAATCCGGTGCTTTTGCAGTTGCTTTTTCTATACTATTACGAATACGTATTTCGCATCGTTGTTCATATTATACCACATACACCAAATCATATAAACATACGTTTATGCATTTTTGCTATCAAAGTTTTAAGTTTGATCACAGAAGAAAACTATCTCTTTGGCTATAATATAAATTGAATCGTTTAGTTTTATGTAGTAAAATATATTTATTTAAAAGTTAGTGGGGATAGTTTTAAAAATGAAACGATTTATTTCTGGAGTAAAAACAGGATTACCCATATGCATGGGGGTCATACCGGTTGGAATTTCTTTTGGCATTATAGCAAGACAAGGAGGTTTAGAATCGTGGCAGGCAATACTGATGTCAATTATAGTAATTGCAGGTGCAAGTCAGATTATGGCTGTTGGTATGCTTGTTCAGGGTGCATCGATTCCGGCAATTATATTTGCTACTTTTTTGATTAACCTCAGGCACTTGATAATGAGTACATATGTGATGAACAGATTAAAAGAAAAAGGACTGTTAAAAAAAATGGCTTTAGCCTATGTGCTGGTTGATGAAACTTTTGCCTTGTTTTCAATGAGTGAGGAAAGTGAAGATGATGATAAATTCATGTTTGGAATCAATGTAGTTCTTGGTGTTTCATGGATAGTTTCAACAATGATTGGCTGCATCGCACTGAGTGTCTTACCTGAAACTATATCTAAAAGTCTTGGAATAGCTTTTTATGCTTCATTTATAGCAATATTGATGCCTAATATTCGAAAAAATATGCAGTTATTTTTGGTGGTGCTTATTACAGGAATTATAAACAGTATTTTTGGAATGTTTTTTTCATCCAGCACAGCACTCATCCTCTCTATATTAACAGGAGCAGGCATAGGTATGTTTATCATAAAAGACCAGGAAAGAGGTGTATAGGGAATGAGGATACTGATTTTAATCATTGGAATGGGAATTGTAACATATATACCTCGAATGCTGCCCGCAGTGCTGATTGGAAAGATAAAATTCAATAAAAACATGGAAAAGTTCTTGAGCTTAATTCCTTATGCGGCAATGGCAGCATTGATTTTTCCCGGAGTTTTATCAGTAGATGAAGGAAATATGGCAATTGGACTGATTGGTATTTTTGCGGCAATTATATTAAGTTGGTTTAAAATGCCGATTATTATAGTTGTAATAGGCGCAATAGCAACTGATATGGCTCTTTATATGATTATGTAGTAAGTAAGGACTGGAAAATAGGATCGACAGCAAACATTTTATCATCTTATGGACTCCCATAATAATATAAAAAAGACTGCCGAAAAAATCGGCAGTATTATATCACAGAAAATAGGATATGAACTTGAACAACCGGATAAAATATACTCATTGAAGCTGTTTTAAGAATCAAAATTAGTTGCCTGCGCTTATTGTACGCAGGAATTATATTATTTCATAACTTGTTTCGACGGTCACGTTATTTTTTACGGCAAGCCATACCGGAGATATCGCTTCCGCTATTTTGATAGATTCCTCGATCTCCTCTCCCGTGAGATCTTCGGATTCGACGCAGATATGGAATTTAATCATGCTAAGCGAGAGGGGATGCTCTCTGCGGATCCCTTCGGCTTTTGCTGAATAGGATAAAATATGTTTGCCGGTCCTGCCAAGCAGAATAACGACCGCGGTACTGACACATCCGGCGAAACTCATAAGCAGCAGCTCAAGACCCGCGAAACCATTGCCGTCTCCGATCGGCGGTGTAAAATCGAAAGGTATTGTGATATCCTGGTTGTCAGCGGAGACTCCTTCAAAATGAACTTTCTGGTTTGTTCTTTTGATTTCAACAAGCAAGTTTGACATGATAATTTCTCCTTTATAAAATAATAAAATAGTTAAATTTACAATACGCAGAAAGTAACGGCTGCGCTAAAATACGGAATTATTTAAATTCTTTTCGTCGCCATACGTGAATCCGTCCGGCAGCCGGTCATAAAATTGCTCCTTTTCATCCTCTTTTGTCATTTGCCAGCTGCTGCAGTAGCATCCACCCCACGGAGGATTGTCAGTAAACGCGCGGTTGTCTAGAAAGTCGAAGTAATCAGATGTTAATTCCGGCGTCAGTGGTTTTATAATAATATCCATATGCTGCCTCCGTAATTTATTTTTGGATTCATTTGATTTAATGTATCACAAAAAAGCAAAGGATACAAGGATTTAAATCCTTTTTATAAAGCAGGAGCGAGCTAAGACATCTGTGTTTGCATACCTAAATCATGCGGAAACGTCGTTTTCTCTTTTGGATTTGCTAATGATGTATTATTGTATCAGCTTCTTCTATATCAATAATTATATCTAATCATTATCATAAGCAGCAAAACTTTCAGCAGCCATAGGTAAGCTGCTCTTTGTGTCAAAATCATAAACTGCAGTTTCTTGCTCTTGCTCTGCAAATGATGTAGAACCACCGATGCCGAAGTACTTCTCAAAAAATACCTTCAGCTTATCAATAACACCCTGCTTTTTCTTGGCTCTGCCGCCGCCGCCAAATCGGGATACAGGAGGCATAAGCTTATCAATATCCGTCCCTAAAGTCTTTATTTCACCATCACGGAATGCATTCTCAAGAAATTTACGAGTATCTTCCGGCTTCAGTTTTTCTTCTGCGATGATAATTGTTTGAAGTTCTTCCCGCTGGTTTACAACGTAATCGTGCCACTCGCTCATTACATCATCCGCATCATTGATACCTGAAATAAATGTTTCAATTAACTGTTTCTTGCTGCGGAGTTCAGGGCTGGCATCAATTGCCTTTTTGATAGTAATCAAAACTTCCTTGTCCTCGCAGTGGGTGTCATGGTACTTCTTAACAAGCATCAAGATATAGTCAATATTAATTTCTATCTGCTTGATTAGTTCTATTTCAAACACAATATCATCAATAATATCCGTGCTTCCTCCTCTATTATTTATGCGTTTCCACTAGTCACGCAAATCCTGGTACCTGCAGAGATAATCCTGCAAGTCACGTTCGCTAATCAACTCCTTGCCTTGGAATTCGTCAAAGGATACAAGCAGATTTCGCATGCGAAGGATTGCACCAAACAGAGCAATAAAATCCTTCTGGTTTTGCTCGCCTATAATCTGTGGATCTGTCAGTGGGAACTTCTCGCTTAGCTCCTCCATCATATCCGCATATCCAGGAATTGCTTTATCATCCGCAGATATATATCCATAATAATAATCCTTAAAACTTTGGAGAAGTACAATTCCTCCGGCATTCTTATCGCCAAAAAGAGAAAGGGCACTATCCACACGCTTTTGCAGATTTCTGAAACATACTCAACGTCTGTATGCTTTGATGCATTTTCTTTTGTAATCTGAAAATGTCCTTTCTATTAAATATAGCTTCATAAAAAACCTTGCCCACTGCCCTAATTATTTAAACAAGATTAAACTAAATATTATTGGGTATAAGCTATAATGCAAAGCATAAAAGCATATTGATTAGAAGGGTGGCTGAAATGTTAATATTAAAAATACTGTTTATTATTTTTGTGATTATAACAATAATATTAGCTGTAATTTTATTACCCCCTTATACTTATCTAATCAAAGGTGATAATATCGCAGGGTCTAAAGTTGATATATCAGTCATATGGTTGTTTGGAAGAATGAAAATAAATTTTGTGAAATATTTCAAAGGAAAAAGTCAATTGACCTTTACTATTTTTGGATTTTCCAAAGAAAATACTATTAAAAAAAATGCTAGAGCAAAACATAAAGAAGAGAAGTATTCAAAAGAAAAAATAAAGGATAAAAATGCATTAAATTTGTTTAATAGTATTAATAGGGAAGTTATTCAAAATTTAATAACCTTAATAAATAATATATGGAAAGAAATCAAACCTGATGATGTTTATATAAATGCTAAAATTGGTTTTAATGATCCTATGTGCACTGGTCTTTTATATGCTATTAGCAGTCAATTTTCTAATTCGCTCAATAGTGAAAAAATTCAGATTCATCCGACATTTGAAGAAGAAACAATAAAAGGCAAGATTCTATTAAGTGGAAGAGTATGGCTTTTATATTTGCTGATTGTGATAGTTAAATTTTTACTGTCACCTGCAGTAAGAAAAGAGCTAATAAAAATAATAAAAAAAAGGAGGAAATCAAAATGTCAGAAAATTTCAGCATTAACGACAACATAAATAATATTTTTGCTAGGTTAGAAGAATTTATCAAAACTAAAACGGTTGTAGGTGAACAAATACAAATTGGCGAAATAACTATAATTCCATTTATCGATGTAACTTTTGGTGCAGGTACTGGAGGCGGAAGCGGAACAGAAAAACAAGGCAGCAATGGTACAGGCGGAGGAAGCGGAAGCGCAGGAAAAATTTCTCCAACAGCTATATTAGTAATAAAGGGAGATAAAGTAGAACTTTTACCAATTAAAAAATCAGCTAATTTAGAAAAGCTCATAGATTTAGTTCCTGAATTAGTTGATAAAATCAAAGTTGATAATAACAACGAAAGTGTAAAAGAATGAGAATTATCATTATGAAATCTTGATAATTCAAGTTACAGCGGAAATATAATGTAAAACAGAAAAAATTAGGTGCCTATTAAATAGTAACCTGATTTTTTGTTTAACAGGATTTGAAACAAAAGCTCGCCGATCTAATATTAAAGAGCCTATAAAATGTACATTAGCACAATCTAATTCTTCTTCAATGATATTTCTACAAGCATTTTGTATGTGGCTTGTCCTGTTCTCTCGATCATTTTCTTTATTAATATTATTTCTGTTATTTAAAATTATTATTAAAGCTCTGAACATTAATCTTGCAGAAAGTGACAAAAAAGTGGATGAAGCAGCGGCAAATATGAATATATAATTATAGACTGTTAAGTTAAATGCTTTTATCGTGAAATAAAATACTAGATTTGCAAGAAGCTAGGTGTGTCAAAAGTTCGGATACATCAGCAGGCGTGTAAACAAGAAGCTTCACTTATAATATGATGATTTTAAATCGAGTAAGAGGAGCGACTCCCACCCCTCTTAAATTTTAATGGGACCAGCCATATTTGCCTTTTAGCTCCACAAATCTAACATCCTCAATTTTCGTGATACTTATTTTCCTTTTCTTGTCCTTTGTTACGAGAAGCAGCTCCTGAACATATTGCGACCCTACTGGTATGACCATTATACCATCCGTATCAAGCTGTTCTTTCAATTCATCAGGCACCTTTTCGGCTGCAGCGGTAACAATAATTCTGTCATATGGAGCGTGTTCAGCCCAACCTTCACTTCCATCTCCGATTTTATAATCTATGTTATCATAGCCAAGCTTTTTAAGCCTTTCTATACTTTTTGCCAATAACTCGCATAAAAGTTCTACTGTGTAAACATGCTTTGAAAAATGCGCCAAAAGCGCTGTCTGAAATCCAGAGCCTGTACCTATTTCCAAAACCTTGCTATCCTTTTCCAATGATAACAGATATGTCATCTGCAATACAAGGCTCGGCTGTGAAATTGTTTGGCCGAATCCGATGGGCAGAGGTTTGTCAAAATCGGCATAAATTTTATATTCATCCGGTACAAACATTGAACGGTCAAGGCTGTACATGTATTCTCTCAGTTTTTCATAATCCATGCTATTCCTCCTATACGTTGCCTATGTGTATGTACTTTAATCCTTCTTCTTCTCCTATTTTTCGAGCAGTCTCTAAAGTTTCTAAAGGAGTTAAAATTGTATCGTTCATTTTCCATACAGGAAATAATCTGCTTATGTGCCACGGAACTTCACTGCAGGGTTCCTCTTGAATCAGCAATATTTTCAGGAGCTAATGTATTGGAAATGTTTAAAAGTTTATCGTACGCCCATTTGCAATTACACAATATGAATTATACACGAACTTATTTCAGATTGCTTTTCCAATTCCACTACTTGCGCCTGTTACAACAACTAATTTTTTATCCGCTTTTTTCTTCTCTCAGATAATGCTCATTATTTATTTTTTAACTCAATCCAAAACTGGGATTAGTTAAAGAGCAAATATTGCTTTTTCATAATCCTTAACATCTGGATTTCAATCATATTAATTATTGTTTATTTGATAAGGCATTTTCTACAGCCTTGAGGAAACAATTACTACTGGCTGTCGCACCTGATACGGCATCTACATTAGTTGACTGCTTGGCAATAATTTCATCAATCAGATTATTCACCAGGCTATCCCTACCCTGTTGTATTTTTATCTTCTTGATTTCTGTTATCTTATGATTACTTATAGTAACTTCTACTGTGGTGCTCCATCGATAACTATTATAACTACCATTATAAGTTCCATCGGAAATCTGAGAAAGGTCGACAGGATGTGTAGTTAGATTCAGCGCCTGCTTAAGCCCAAATGTACCGTATATGACCATGACACCTGTTAATACAATTAGTACAAGAAAAAAAATACCTACTCTCTTAAGAAATTTTTTCATCTAAACACCCCTTCTAATATATTGTGATAACACGGATTATTTTATTTTTTCTAAACTATCCTTGCTGCGAGGATACTATAGAATGGAAAAGCTAGAAATGCACTTGTCAAATCAAATGATCAATATTTCCCATATGCATTTGTCCACATGTCAGCAATTTTTAGGAAAGCATCATATCCATTTTCCTTGATAAGCGCTGTTGCTTGCCTATACTTTCGATACTTATGCCCCTTCTTGACTAACCTTTGCATGATAGAAATAATCTAAAACCCTCACACAGCTTGGTCATGGGTTCCAATAATAGGATGATGACATTGAACAGTCATTGATGCCACAATGTTTATACTACAATATATACCACAAAAATTTATAATTAATCAATATTAACAATAATTAAAACGCTGCACTCTCCATGCTCTTATAGGCAGTTAATTTGTGTTATAAATATATGTTATGCAAAATTCCAAAAAATAAAAAATGATAACCAGCTTATAAAAAAAGAGTCTGACATACCTTTACGCAAGCACTTCAGGATGGATATCACTGCTGTTCTTTTAACATTATCAAGTACATTCCTACAAAAACATTCAGTTAGATTCCCTGAATGTTTTTGTTTTAATCGATATTTTTAATTTTTAATGCAAGAAATTTTGTTCAACAGGTTATAGGTTGTTTTTTTCCCATTCTTCAATAAATTTATCTAAATCATCTAAAAGTAACGGTACATAGCTGTCTAATGCACTGCAATTTAGGCATTTGTCTTCTTTGAAGCCTTGTTTGGTACATTTATCTGCTACTTCTTGTGTGCATCCGTAATTACCGCACTCTTCACATCTAAACATGGGATTTTTGCAAAGATGACCTGCTTTTATACCATCGCACTTTGCAATATGTTCCCTTTCTTCATCTGTTAATTCAAAGTGGTGCTTTTCGTTTAATTTGCCGCCCCTGTGCCATAATTTGTTCATAGGATTAACTTCTGGCATATGCTTCACCCCTCATATAAAATTTATCTAATACTGGTTTTTAACATATACCCAGGAATAATATAATTAATCATAATAATCAACATCATTTAAACTTTTATAATTATACTTTACCTATCACCATATTTTACACCTTTGGATACAAAGCTGAACTCCGCAGTATGCTTATTAGCCGAAGAAAAACACAGCTATTCGTCCTGTTCTTTTTCGTCTAACTGTTTTTGAATTTTTGCCTGTTTCTTCTTGTTCAGGTAACTAAGGGAATACATTACAACAAAAGACGAAAGAGTTGCGCTGATAAAAGTTACCGCCAACACGGCGATAAAATAACCTATACCATCTTCCTTATATTGTCCAGCGTACTGCGTATAGTTCGAAACACCGTTAATCGCTGTTACTACAATTCCGACTACTATACTGTTCACAAAGGGGAGGGCTTCAGCTCGTTTTCCTTCGCCGTATAAGTTAAGTCCCAAGGTCATGTACCGTATTATCATGTAAAGGGACATTCCGAAGAAGCATATAAACTCAACGGCATACTGCTTAAACGGGGCATTCATAAGAAGCTGCTGTACAAGCATTGAACATAGAAGCGCAATCATTAAAATGCCGTATGCTTCACTATTTATTTTACGGCGTTGCGCTACAACTCTTTCGTCTTGTAAATTTTGTTTTTTCATTTCGATTCCTCCCAAAATAAATCGTTTAATGTTTTGCCAAGGGCCTTACAAATCCCTATACAAAGGTTTAGCGTAGGGTTATATTCCCCTGATTCTATCAGCCCGATAGTTTGTCGGGTAACGCCTACGGCTTTTGCCAAGTCCTCCTGTTTCATATCAGCTTCCATTCGGGCGATTTTCATTCTCTTGTTTTTCACGGAATGCCCCCTTTCATAGTCTCAGAATACATCATATATTGCATTATGTCAAGTATATTTTGCATTATGTCTGTTAAATTTTTATGACAACCACTTTCTATGTCAAAAGAAAAAAACCACAGGAGCAATTCTAAAGACTCTTGTGGGGTTTATGTCACTTTAAGAAAATAAAAATACAATATTACGCTGAAATATCTCAACCTTGCTATAACCATGGATTTGTTACTACCCATTATATAAATAACCCGAAGATCAAATCTTCTCAACAAATTCCTATTTGTCACTGCAAAGGAAGTCTGGAACCTCGAAATTCCTTAGCTTTTTTTATATGTTCATCTTCTCTAACAAACTCAAAGCAAATTCCTCAGCATGCTTGAAATCAAAATTATCCGGTTTGCCCTTATTCATTCCGCCGAAATACTTGAGAAAACTGTTTGTATTAAACCCTTTGCAACTGAATTCGTCTACTATAGTATAACCCTTTGACTGTAGTTTCTGTCTAAGCAATGAGTGATCCTTTTCAACCTTGGATTTTTCTTGTACTGCACTCGTAGAGAAAATGAAGCCTGGTTTTTTATTAACTTCAAGTAACCTGTCGGCAAGGTCAAGCAGAGGTTTATAGTGCTTTCCGCTGTCTATACCTGATCCAAAACCTATAAGCTCATAATCTTGAAGATTCTCGATAATTACCTTCTCTGGTGTCAATACCTGTGCATTCAATACCTCTGAGAATTTACCGGCAATTTTAGCAGTATTGTTGTGATGATATGAGCAGACAATTATAAGACATTTACTTACTTTGTTCACTTTTTCGCTGTTTGTTTTCTGCATAATTTACCCCTCATTCGTTAGATTGTATAATTGAAGTTTTTAAAAACAGCATAATATTTGAATGGAACAAATTCATTTTTTTCAATGCTATCCTTTAACCTCAAATATTGATCCCTCTCTACGGTATCCAAGTTTTTCGTAATACGTATCGACATCGCTCATCACATAAACCGGTTGATCTGGAAAGTCCTTGAACACACGTTCCATAAGGGTTTTACCGATTTGCTTCCCTCGATGTGTTTTCCACCGCCTATTTTATACTTTTCCTGAAATCAGCAAGTAAGAAAACTGACTCAAACATTTCATCCGAACTCAAATCGAAAACAATAGGAAAGTATTTCAGCTTTCCCATTTGTTGTGAAGCCGATATCATTAGTTTAACCTCATTGTCAAGCGGAAGACTCAATGCATCTGTACGGGCTTTTTCGGGAACAAAGATGGACACCTTGAAAAAACCATCCCAGATCGATAGCCAAAAAACAGTTGTTTCATTTTGACCGCCTCGAACGCCTGTCCACTTGAAAAGACCCTTTGCCAGCCACGCCTTGCCATCGTTGTAGTAACGCCATTCTAAATGTATATCGTGGCTTGCAAGTTCGTTGATAAATTTAATATAGGCGCTGTTCGATTCACCAAGCGCCTTTGCAATAACATCACCTGACGGCTGAATATCAGGGTTTCTTAGCAATTGTTTCTTATTTGTTTTCATACAACAATAACCTCCATGATTAGGATTCGTGCCATTTTGCAATCTCCTTATCAAAATTGATATTTAAATTTATGGGAATTAAAATATATAAAAGTTATGCGCCTGGGCTATCAGCCAGATTGAAAGCGGGT
>Ga0208458_1001817_pt1 | contig 16772 bp, 27 predicted proteins | sample AD_UKC085_MetaG_FD_184432 | JGI IMG/M metagenome (GOLD analysis project Ga0208458, IMG submission 184432) | Active sludge microbial communities of municipal wastewater-treating anaerobic digesters from USA - AD_UKC085_MetaG (SPAdes) (version 2) | ecosystem: Engineered > Bioreactor > Anaerobic >... | reverse complement strand
ACACCTCCTGCAACACATTATACAGGAGCAGGGAAAAAAGCAAAAGTTAAGTTATGTGGTACGCCCTGATCAGGGCGTTGATGGTGCGTTTAATTTGCATGAATTGTCTTTTGAAATTGTCAAAACATGGCTGAAGAATATCGTCAGACACTTTTATTAGAAGTGAAGAAAGCTTCTTTTTCCAAATACCGCGATATTTTTTGAGAACATATGCAATATTATTTTCATCAATGCAAGGGTTTTCAGACATAATCTCATCATATCCTGAATGCGCTTCAAAATGCTCACATATCTCTTTCTGATCCTCATATCTAATCTGCGAGTATGGAACAATGGTAGACGGAAGAATTGCGTGGGTGTGTCCACAATCAGAACAAACAACCCGCATTATGCGGAGTGTGACGAGATTGCCGTATACCTTAAGACGACGGCAGTAATAGCCATGAACAGAAAAACATCCTGAATGTTCGCAATGAGGACAACTGAGAGTGTTTATGGCTATGTTATCAATTAAAAAATCATAATTTTCTTGGGAAAAGGTATTGCATTGTTCGACAAATACTGTTATCATATATATATCCTCTCCTTATCTGGGGAAGGTTTTGGAAGATAACAGGAACGCTCTTAGTCGGGATGGATCCTGTTATCTTTTTTTATTATCATAGCAATGATAACAGAAAAAAGGACCAGATGCAAATAATTTGCTCAAGGCAGTCGAATTATTTGCATCTGGTCCTTTATTTAATTTGAATGAAAATTTGAAAAAATGGAGCACTCAAAGTGCTTGGTAACAGCATATTCAGCTCGATTATTCTGTTTATTTGTTATCCTTCTGTCTTATTTCAACGCGTCTTATTTTACCGCTGATTGTCTTTGGAAGATCGCTTACAAATTCGACAATTCTCGGGTACTTATAAGGTGCTGTATGGGTTTTTACGTAGTTCTGAATTTCCTTTTTGAGTTCCTCGCTGCCCTCAACGTCCTTTGTGAGAACAATAGTAGCTTTAACAACCTGCCCTCTTACCGGGTCAGGAGTACCGGTGATTGCACATTCAAGGACGTAAGGAAGCTCCATGATAACACTTTCGATTTCAAAAGGTCCGATGCGGTAGCCTGATGATTTTATAACATCATCGATTCTGCCTACAAACCAGAGATAACCTTCCTCGTCACGGGTTGCCTGATCACCCGTATGATAATAGCCGTCGTACCATGCTTCCTTTGTCTTTTCTTCATTAAGGTAGTATCCGAGAAAAAGTCCGCATGGAACTTTTTTACCTGTTCTGATGCAGATTTCACCTGTTTCACCGTTTTTGCATTCCTTGCCTTCGCTGTTGATAAGAACAACGTCGTAAAGCGGAGTAGGCTTGCCCATAGAGCCGATTTTCGGGGTTGTTCCTACAAGGTTTGCAATGGAAAGTGTAGTTTCAGTCTGGCCGAAGCCCTCCATAATTTTCAGACCTGTAGCCTTGTGGAACTGATTATAAACCTCAGGGTTCAGAGCCTCACCGGCTGTTGTTGCGTACTCAATAGAGGAGAGATCGTATTTGCTTAAATCCTCCTTGATAAAGAAACGGTACATTGTAGGAGGTGCGCAGAATGTCGTGATATTGTATTTTTTGAACATCGGGAGAATATCATCTGAAACGAAGCGGTCAAAATCATAGGTGAATACAGCCGCCTCACAGAGCCACTGACCATAAAGCTTGCCCCACAGAGCCTTTCCCCAGCCTGTATCTGAAATAGTGAAGTGAAGTCCGTCAGGGTTTACATTATGCCAGTACTTTGCTGTAATATAATGTCCCAAAGCATATTTGTAGGAATGTGTCGCGATTTTAGGATAACCCGTTGTACCTGAAGTAAAGAACATAAGCATAGGGTCATCACCGCAGGCAGTATGCTCATTACGATTATAAATGTCGCTGCAAAGTGCCATTTCACTGTTGAAGTCTGACCAGCCTGCTTTCTTTTCACCTACAGAGATTTTTTTAAGTTCAGGGAATTCCTTCGAAGCAAGATCAACCTGTTGGGAAACGTCACCGTCTGAGGTGCAGACGATTGCCGAAACGCCGGCTGCCTTGAATCGATATGAAAGGTCATGTTCAACAAGCTGATTTGTTGAAGGGATAGCAATAGCACCGATTTTGTGAAGGGCTAAAATACTGAACCAGAACTGATAGTGACGCTTGAGAATAAGCATAACTCTGTCGCCCTTTTTTATTCCAAGAGATTCGAAATAATTTGCTGTCATATTGCTGTATTTTCTCATATCGCCGAATGTAAAACGGTGTTCGCTCTTATCGTTTCCTACCCACATCATAGCAAGCTTATCAGGGGTTTTTGATGCAATTTTATCAACACAGTCAAATGCAAAATTGAAGTGGTTTTCGTTTTTGAACTTGATTTCCTCAAGTACACCGTTCTCGTCAGTTTTTGTCTTTATAAATTTGTGTGCAACCGTAGCTTCATCAGGTCGGATAATGGTCGGCTCAAATTCTACTTCGCCGGCTTTTGTTGACTCAGGTGTTGTTTTTACAACAAAGGCATAAATTTTACAGTCATTTCCGCCAAGTGCAGTCAATGCATGAGGATAGGAGCTGTTATAGTAAATGGTATCGCCTTCATTGAGGATTTCTTTTTTGCCGTTTATTTCGATAGCAAGCTTACCTTTGATTACAACGTCAATTTCCTGTCCGTCATGGGAACTGTAGGCCGGTTTGTTATCAGGGTCATATGGAATAGTAACATAAAAAGGCTCAACAATTTTGCCTTTGAAGCGCGGTGCAAGGTTGTCATAAACAAAGCCTGTGTTCTTGTGGATTCACATACCTTCACCTTTTTTTGTAACAGTATAAAGGGACAGGTTAGGGCTGCTTCCTTCAAGTAGGTCCTTCATTTCAACGCCGAATATATCAGCACACTTGTAGATGAAAGTAAAGCCGAAATCAGTTTCACCTTCCTCTAGCCTTACATACTCCTCAAGAGTAAGCTCTGTTTTCTTTGCCATTTCCTCCTGCGAATATGATGCAATTTCGCGGAGAGTTCTGATTCTGTCTGCAATTTCTTTTAACTGATAGCCCATGATGATTAATTCCTTTCGTATTTATTTTTATAGATATAATAGATAGAAATTTGTCAGGGCAATAAAAAATCGCCCCAAACAATAAATTTGTTTGAGACGAATAAATATTTTTTATCCGCGGTACCACTCAAATTGCGTTTTCACGCCACTCATAGGATTCTATCAAATCCCTTATCTTAACGCGACATCACGGGAAGCGCCTACACATATGTTTCGGACTTCCAGCTCAGAAGTGATGGGCAAATAATAACTTAAAAGTGCCGCCTTTCAGCATACAGCGGCTCTCTGTGACCTTTAACGTTAACTGCCGTCTTCGTCATTGCCTTTATAGTTGATATGATATCATCTTTGTTTTAGTTTGTCAAGAGGTTTTTGAAATTTTCTTCGAAAATTTACGGAGGCCGGCACTTAATAAAATATACCTGTGGTTTACTTGATTTCCCTGAAATCATATGCTATAACCCGGGTTTGTCACTTAAATAACCGCAAAAATAAAAAAAAGACCTGTTATAAAAAAGCTGCCGACAACAGTCGACAGCTTTTATGGTCAGATTCTTTCAATTAACTCTGATGGTTTCAGGGCAGGAACTTTACTGTCCTTAAAATCACGGATATTTCTTGTTACGATATAGTCCGCATGGATTCTGTTTGCCTGACACATCTGTAAAGCGTCTCCATAATCTGAAGCAAATATTTCAGCAGCCCAACTCAGATCCGAAGCTTTAAGTTCAACAACTTTAAATATCATAGTGATCTGTTGAATGAGTTGTGCTGTTTTCTGAGGATTAAGCTCTTTGCGGAGAATGTACAGGATATTTGGAACAGAAGGTGCGGATATATACCCTTCGATTTGATTTACTTCGCAGTATTTCCAGACTTTTGACGAGGCTTCGACAAATTCGGGACGGTTGCAAAGCACATCAAGAATGACGTTGGTATCAACAAGGCTTTTCATGTGCTTTTATCCTTTTTGCACCAATTGCTTTATCATCATAATCGTTTTTAAGAACCCTTGTAAGCGAATCAGTAAGGAAATAAACGCTTGATTCACGGGAAACAAGTCTTGCAACTTCTTTTCCATTCTTAAGAATGATAATCTCGTCACCCTGCGCAGCGGCAATTCCCGCATTTCTCACCTTTGCTATACATCTGTCGTTGTTTGTTACAATGCGTGCTCCGTTTTCGATAGCTATCTTTTGCGTATTATCCGTACATCTGTTGCACACAACGATAATTTCAACCGCTCCGTCAATTTGCTCTGCTGATTTTTTTATTGAGCATATACACCTTTTTACATATTTCTCTTCGTTATGCGCAGGAATAATAACTGATACCTTAGTCGTATTTTTCATATTCAATCGCCTCTGGATGGTAATTTATCATATTGATAATGCTTATAATTTACATATCATTATATATTCTTCTTCATTTTCACCGACAATTTCAAAGCCTGCGTTTTTATACATTTTAACTGCAAAGTTTATTTTCTGAACTGCAAGAGAGGACTGTTCATATCCGTTTTCCTTCAATAACAGGAGCATTTTTTTCATCATTTCAGTACCTATTCCAAGGCCGCGGAATTCCTTATACAGAGAAATGGCAAACGACGGAGTATTTTCATCAACATGACCGTAATCGTTCATTATCCTCACCCATACAGCGCCTATCACTTTTCCTTCTGTTTCTGCAACCAGGCATCTGTCATCAATACTGTTTCCGAAATCAGAAATATATACCTGCAGATCCGGTGAATCAATTATGCTTTTCGGAGGAGCTTCTGTTCCTTCAGGCAAAAAAATTGCCTCATATAAAAAGTCATTAAGGAGATGGGTTTCATCTTTTTTTAATTCTCTTATAATGTAATTCATATTTACCTCAGATTTATAATTCACTGTATGAACTTTGCCCCTTTATTTATCAGAATACGCTTATATTTTTCTGATTTTTTAGGAAGCATTGTCTGAACAGCAGATTCATTAATGATAACTTTAAAGCCGTTTTTCAATCCACCAAGTGCAGTAAGAGCGACGCATCCTCCGCCGTCCAGACCGGTCAGTTCAATTTCATCTATTTTAATTTCATTAAGAATTTTTATTAAGTCAGGGTTTGAAAAAGCATCACCCTCATATTTTATGATAATGTTGTCAGATACAACATTAACCTCTTCGGCTATCTCAGCTTCAACAGATCCATAAAATGCTTTTACCGGTGCAAGCCTGTTTAAAAAGTTATTTTTCATAACATTGCAGACATAAAAGACATTTTCACTTTCATACTCAGCTATTCTTTCATTTACTGCCTTAATAAGCGCGTCTTTTTCATACTTAAAGAATGAGGAATGATTTTTTCCTACACAAATATTCTGCATATCAACTACAAACAATGCTCTTTTCATAATTACAAATCCTTTCTGCGAATTCCGGATATTTTGATACCAGGTAAATGCATTTATTATATATCATAGTGTAGCATAAGTTTATTATATTATACACGTCTCGAGGTTGCTTGTCAATACATTTGAAAAAATTTTTTGATTTAACAATATTCTTTTTAATAGCCGCTACTTGACCTGCAAAATAAGGCTTGTAACCCATTAAAAGCGGTGATATATCATGATTTCGCCAATAACAAAGAACCCGAAAATGTCAGGAGATATAACTTCAAATAAAGCTTTTTATATAAACGCTACCTATTGAACTTGCTATAATTATAAATAATAAATATATCGATTTCTTCTAAGATATTGGTACAAGCTGCATATTATGAATAATTACAGGAATACATATGAAATAGCCAAAATCTAAAATGAACACGGGTTCAATGCTGCATAACAAAAGCGACAAAGACATCTCTTAGTCGCTTTGCATTAGTTTTCTTTTGAAATTATCAAATTAGCATGAAACAAGATTCATGGCGGCAGTAAGACGTATGAAACAGGCTTTCAATCTTTGCAGCTCAAGCGATAAATTCTCTGATAAAGATAAGGACTATATTCGTTTCTACTGTGCAGTACGATCTATTCTTTTCAAGCTGACAAAGGGCGATGCTCCTGATATATCTCAGATGAATGCCCGTGTCCGTGAACTGTTGGAGGGTGCGATTCAGTCTGACGGTATTGAGGAACTGTTTGAATCTGGCAAACACATTGAAGTCGATCTTTTCAGCAATGAGTATATAAACAGAATCAATGCTATTCAGCTTCCGAACACCAAAATAAAAATATTGTAACGACTATTATCTCAGGCAATAGAGGAATACAAGAAGGTCAATAAAATCAAAGGTATAGAATTTTCAGAACGCCTTAAACACGTTGTTGATGAACATAATAACCGCAGGCGTGATGAGGCTTATGCTAATGAAGTGCTTGATGATGTTGCCGAGTAGCTTGCCAAAATCCTTGCAAAGTTGAAGACCGAAAAGAATTCATTTATGGATATGGGAATTGACTTTGAAGGGAAAGCGTTCTATGATATTCTAAACTCTGTAGCCAAAAAGTATGAGTTTGAATATCCCGAAGATAAAATGATAGAACTTTCAAAGAGTATAAAAATCGTTGTAGATGATAAAGCAAGATATACTGATTAGGCAACCCATGAGGATAGCAAAGCAAATTTGCAAGTTGACCTGATTCTTCTGCTTGATGAGTTTGATTATCCCCCTGTTACATACAACGAATAGACATCTGAAAAGAAAAAATAGGGCTATGCCTTCCGTACACGGTCATGGAGGACATAGCTCTTTCCTTATGCTATGATTATATTAGTCCTGAATCTCCTGCATCATAGTTGCACCGTCCTTGAAGCCGACCTTGTAGGCAGCTCTCATCTCAGCGGCGGCTGTCTCGCTCACGCAGTCCAGTATCTTGTGAAACACATCAATCTGCTCCTCGCTCAGCGAGTCTTCAAACGGTATGCAGAGCTTGTTGAACTCGTCAGAGAACTCGGCGGAGTGGATTTCGCCCTGTCGGTAGTTGTAAAGTGCATCAATCATTTGTATATGTCCTTTCGGTTTTATTACTGTAAAACCAACCGTCCAAACTTTACCAAATAACTGTTGCTAAGGTGTTGCCTACGGCACACCTGTCAGCAATAGTATTTCTGAGATATATTCCATGATGAAGTATCTCCAGAACGATCTCCTTGAGGAAACAGGCTTAAAGCACTTTGATATGTGGGCTGCTAACTTTGCGGAAACTGTAACTGAAAGTCAGCTGTCACCAGAGGGCAACAGTTATCAGATGAAAACAAGGTTTGCAAGGTTCAATAATATGCCTGAGCTTATGGCGTTATTCAAGGAGTGCGCTGATATTAAGACAACCGATCAGCTCGGACTTAAAATACCTGAGTGCGAAATGCATACCGTTGTTGCACAGCCGTCCGAAATACAGAAAAAGCTCATAGAAAACCTCAGTGAAAGAGCAAAGCGTATCAGATTAAGGCAGGTAAAGCCAACAGAGGATAATATGCCGATGATAACCAATGACGGCAGAAAGATAGGTCTTGATGTAAGGCTTATGAATCCTGACTTACCCGATGACGAGAATTCAAAGCTCAATGTCTGCATTAATAACGTCTATAACATCTGGGAAAGAACAGCAGAGCAGAAGTCAACACAGGTAATATTCTGTGATCTCGGTGTACCTCAGAGCAGCACCGATGAAAAGAAAAACGGCAAGAAATTCAGCGTTTACGATGATATTAAGGAAAAGCTCATACAAAAGGGCGTTCCTGCCGAAGAAATAGCATTTATCCATAGTGCTAAGACCGAGGAAGCAAAGGATAAGCTCTTTGCAAAGGTCCGCAAAGGCGAGATAAGAGTGCTTATAGGCTCAACGCAGAAAATGGGCGCAGGAACAAACATACAGGATAAGCTCATAGCTTCACATGACTTGGACGCACCGTGGAAGCCCTCTGATATGGAGCAGCGCCGTGGACGTATGGTAAGACAGGGCAACGAAAATGAAAAGGTTGACCTGTACAGATATGTTACTGAAGGTACATTTGACGCATATCTCTATCAAATGCTTGAAAATAAGCAGAAGTTCATCAGTCAGATAATGACAAGCAAATCTCCTGTGCGTTCGTGTCAGGATTTAGATGAAGTATCTTTGTCGTATGCAGAAATAAAGGCATTATCCGCAGGGAATCCGCTTATAAAGGAAAAAATGGACTTGGATATAGAAGTAAGCAAGCTGAAAATGCTGAAAGCAAGTCACATGAACGCTTTATATGATTTGCAAGACAAGGTAATGACAGACCTTCCTGCAAAAATTAAATTCAGCGAACTTCTCATATCCAACATCGAAAAGGATATAAAGGCTTATAATGAACGCCCGATAGTCCTTGACGATAAGGGAAAGCCTGTATTTCCGTCTATTGAGCTTTTCGGCAAGGTATATACAGATAAGGACGAGGCAGGAAAAGCTCTCATAGAAGCTTGTAAACAGGCTGCAAGGGCTGATATTACAAGAAATGTAGAGGTCGGCAGCTATCAGGGCTTTAAGTTGAACATAGGCTATGAGCCTATGAACAGAGTGTATGTTGCAACTCTGTCTGGATCAGCAACATATAAGACTGAGCTCGGCGGCAGCGAAAGCGGTAACTTTACAAGGCTCGATAATGCTCTAAATGGCATGGAGGATAAGCTGACAGCTGCAAAGCAGCAGCTTGAAAGGCTGCAAAATCAACTTGAAGAAGCAATGGCGCAGCTTGATACTCCGTTCCCACATGAGCAAGAGCTGCAAGAGAAGTCGCAGCGGCTCGATGAGCTGACAAAACAGCTTGAAAGTGCTGCTGACGATAAGCCAACATCAGAGCTTGCCGAGATCGTTGATCCTTATTTTATCGAAGTAAGCTCCGAGGAAGCTGCGGAAAAGCTGAAAAGCAGCGGTATTACCTTTGAAATGAAAGAAAGCGAAGGTCACTATATCGTAAAGATTAACCGCAGCGACAAAGACAAGGTACATGATCTTCTTGAGCAGCAGAAAAAAATTGTGCTATAATAGCACAAAATCTCTCCCCAGTGACAACCGGGGAGAGATTTTTATTTATCCGCTATTGACAAATTATAACTTGCGAGTTATAATATTATAATAGGAGGATATAAAAATGGAATTTGATGAAAAAGAGCAGTTTATAAAATCATTCGTACAGCTCAGAAAGAGCCGACACATTACACAGCCGCAGCTCAGCGCAAGGAGTGGTGTTCCGCAGCCTGTAATAGCTCGACTTGAAAAAGGCAAGACGGATCCTAAGCTCTCGACAATATTAAAGCTTCTGGATAGTATGGAAGCAAAGCTGACTATAAAGGAGGATCAGAAAATGGATTACTTTATTACACTTGAAAAGGAAGTAATGTCTGAGGTCGCAGCAGAAATATATGCAACCATAACACGTTATATGATCGCAAAGAATATTCAAGATGATGAGAAACACCCTTTGAATATTCTTGGACACATGATATTCAAAATCAAAGAAAACCTTATAGGCAAAGAATACACAATGGAAGAATTGAAACTTATACAGGCAAAATTTGAATTTGCCCGTGATTATGCTAATGAGGTGATAAAGAACAATGAATGACGGTGATTTCACGATAGAAGTTCTGGACAGAGTTGTAAACAAGCAATACAATGAGCTTATATCTGATAAAAAGCGTGATGATATTCCGCAAGCTTTCATTTTGGGAGGGCAGTCTGGCGCAGGAAAGACAGGACTTCAAGATATTATGAAAGCTCAGTGCGAGTATAATCTTATCGTTATAAACGGTGATGAATTCCGTCCGCTGCACCCTGATTATGCAGAATTGCAGAGAAAATACGGCAAGGACAGTGTTGACTTCACAAATGAATTTTCTGGAAAGGTCACAGAAGCTCTTGTGTCAAGGCTCAGAGCTGAGAAATATAATGTATTGGTAGAAGGGACTCTCCGAACAGCGGAAGTACCTTTAGCAACTTGTAAGGGTTTCAAAGAAAACGGATATAACGTCACACTTGCTTTAGTTGCCGTAAAACCTCAAATTTCATATCTGAGTACGATCCTCAGATATGAAAAGCAGCTTGCCGCAGGAAAGTTGCCCAGGGCAACAGCAAAGGACAAGCATGATTATATTGTAGATCAGATACCGAGTAATCTGAGGGAGATATACGGCAGCAAGCAGTTTGATAATATCGTTATATACAGCCGTGAGGGCGTTTGCCTTTATGATATGTCCAAAAATCCTGCGACTACTCCAGACAAAATAATGGAGGAAGTATTCACAGGTAAATGGTCGCAGAAAGAGCTTGAACAGTTCATTGCTATCGGCAATGTAACACAGCAGCTCATGGAGCAGCGGAACGCTGCGGAGCTGCCAGACTTCAAAGAGAACGTATTCAACAAGGATATTATTTCTGCGATTGCCCGAAAGAACGGTCTGAGCTATGGAGCTGATTATATAAGGATAGTCAGTGAAGATGAGCTGATAAAGCTCCAAAAGGCGGCAGCAGACAAGAATTCAGGCTTGAAGTTCAGCGTAAGCCGCAAAGACGGTAAAATTGCCGTCAAGTATCAGGCAGAGCTGAAAGAAACGGTAAATCAGATACTAAGCAGCAAACCAAAGTCACTGAAAATATAAATTGTGCTATTATAGCACAATTTAAGCAAGGTAATTAAAGGAGGGTAAATATGACATTTATCAAAAGAACTATTAAACCTGTTATTTTTTGTTTGTTATCGGTGGCACTCTCAGCCTTTTGTATTTATGAAATCATAATGACTATTATTCATGAAACACCGTCACATCTGAATTATACCTCAAACACGTTCCTTAATGTCATTATTGACACAGTCAGTGCCTTTAATGAGCGTATACACATAGGCTATCTTATTGGTATCGGTCTGTTGGCACTTCTATTTGAACTTGCTTTTTCTGATTCAATGCATCAGTTTTTTAGCCGACTTCCGCTCGGGAGTATAAAAAAATACGACTATTTCGATAATTCAAGGCATGGTTTCAAGTATTTATTCAAGCATTCTGTTGCAGTTATCTCTCCTGCCTTGATAATTGGATTTTATATAGTGATTTATATAGCTTTTTCTGATTGGTACCCCGATAATCTTGCCGATTTTGTTCATTGGGTGCTTCCGATTACTATTATATTAACTCTGATAGCAAGCGTAGTTCTTATTACTTCGGTTATCAAGTATGGAGGACTATGGGGAGCATTAATAAGAGTGCCATTGCTTTTCACGTCTAACATATGCTTATGCACTTTGATAGGAGCTTTAATCGTTTCTTTAGGCTTTGCTATTGTCATGCTCCTGTCGTTTTTAATTGGAATTATTGGAATGATCGTTTTTTTACCGCTTGTTTTAAGCCGTAGGCGTTAAATTCAAAAAGGGATTCCATTCCTAACAAAAATTGTGCTATAATAGCACAGTTTTATTTAAATCCTATTGACATAATTGGATTTATCCAGTATAATAATAGTAGAGATAAGCTTTGCTTATCCTAAAAGCGGAGTGTCCTGCCGTTAAGTGGAACTTTTATAAAGAGGTATGTCCTACCGTATAAGTGGAACTTTTAAAAGAGGTGTGCCCTACCGTACAAGTGGGAACTCTAAATGCAAAGGGCTGTGTTTATCACAGCCCTTTTTCATAATCTATGAGGTAATTATCATGAAAAGATTAGGCTTATATACACTTGATGTAAATTATGTCGCAGCTTTGGAAAAGGCAGACAGCAAGGTAATGTCCGTATCTCCTCAGCAGAATAAAGCTAACCGTCCATTTGTAGGAGTTGTAATTGTATGTCAGGATAAGAAGTATTGTATTCCCCTGACATCACCAAAGCCCAAACATCAGAAAATGAATAATCAGCGTGACTTTTTAAAGATCATTGACAAAAAAGGCAAGCTGATAGGAGCATTGAACTTCAATGATATGATACCTGTCGATGATAGGCTGATAAAAATGGTAAATATCAATCCCTCTGCAAGTGATAGTAAGGCTGAAAGTGATTATAAGAGCCTTATGAGAACGCAGCTTTACTGGTGTAATTCAAACAGGGAAAGTATTGCCAAACAAGCAAGTGTCTTATATCATTTGGTCACAAATTATCCCGATGATAATTCTAAGCTTGTCAGCCGCTGCTGCGATTTTAAGAAGCTTGAAGCAGCTCTGGAACAGTATCTTATAGATCAGGGCTTAGAGCAGCCTAAGCAGCAACAACAGGAGTACATAATAAAGAAAGTATCCGAGGACGAGTTCAATGCGCTGAAAAGCAGCGGCATGAACTTCCAGACGGCTGTAAAAGATAATCAGCGTGTAGTAAGGTTCAAGGTTGAATATAAGGAAAAAGTCAATAATATCCTACAAGGCTTAAAAAATAAAAATGTGCTATAATAGCACAAAAAGCCCTCTCCGTCAGGAGAGGGCTTTTTTTCGTTAATACCAAGCTATTGTTCCGCTTTCTGTACTTAAATCTATATGCAAAGCATGAGAGGAATAGAAACCGTCAAAATCATCATCTGATTCTTGTATAATGTGTCCTTCACTGTCAATATATTCAACAATGCCTGCGGTTCCTGTGCCTTCAGGATAATATTCGTATCTAATTACATTGTTTTCTTTATATATCAACTTATAAGTCAGCATTTTCTTCCCTCTCTGGCTCAAAGCCTATGCCGTTGTTGCATTCTTTACGATTTTTGAGGTCGGTATAATCAAAATCTACTGGCTGCCCTTCTGGGAAGGCTTTACAACAAGCAAGCCAGCCGTTTATTTTAGGCAACCTGTTTTTGCATTCGCTACAATCTGTTACGCAAATCATTACTATTCTCCATTGTTCCAATCAGGATTATACTCATAATAGTTACATTTTACAGTCTCTTTATCAATATCCAATTGATAATAATAATCAGGTATTTCCTTGGGATATATGTCACATACAGCCCAAGGTGATTGATCTATAAGTTTGTACTTCTTGCACGTTGCACATTTACTTAGAGTAAACGACATATTATCCCTCCTTAAAGTTCCTTACATTTTGAAAGTGAAAATGTTTATTCAGCCTGTTCCTCTGTGGTAAAGAGTTCTTCGATAGTACAACCGAGAGCATTGGAAATTTTTAATGCAACACCAAGGGTAATATTTTCAATGGTACATCTGCCGCTTTCGTAGTCGCCTATTCTGCCTTGAGAACAGCCAACCATTGCTGCGAGCTGACCTTGTGTGAGCTTTTTTTCTTTTCTGATTTCTCTAAGATTGTTGCATAATATTCTCATGATTATATCCTTTCTGCACTCAGCTTGAAGTGTGTTATAATTATAACTCAATATACCGATAATGTCAAGATTTCCCCGTCTTGCCGATAGGACAGCTGCATTATCATACTCCTAAGATGTTATCGATATATATACCCTCAGACTGCCGCATAGTTTCAAGGAATGCTTCAATAATATCTTTGAACTGTTCGTCCTCGGTATAATATTCAAGTTCCTCATCGCTGTCCTCGTCACCGTCAGCAATGCCGTATGTAAGCCAGTAGTCTATGGCGGTTTCATCGTTTGCAGCTCTTGCAAGCAATGCCATAGCTTTAAGAGCTGCTATTCTTTCGGTTCTGTTCATGTTGATCTCTCCTTTGGATTTAATATGTTTGTTTCAGATATTCGCACATATTCTTGACTTCTGATACAATGTTGTTTCTGGAAAGGGCTTCACATAGGTATTTCTTAGCTGTTTTACGATCTACATTATATTCGTTCATGATCTCATTCAAGTAAAACTCGATTGTATCATTGATTTCGGCAGTTGTGCCTTTCCATTCGTCATGCCATTTCATAAGTAACTCTCCTTTCAAGTAAGCAAGTAGCCGTTTTTAAGCCTTATCCTGCCATAGTAGTATTCAGCAGCTCCCTTGTCAACAAGGAGCTTTGCGTATGAATGTATCTGTTCAAATGTCATTTGTAGTGATAGCTCCTGCAATGTAGCTGCGGAAGGAATGTCACACTTCGGCAAGCTCTGGAGCTTCCTGATCAGGCTGTCAAACAAACGCTTCTTCATGTTGTATTCCTTTCTCCCCGTAGCCTGTTAGGTCAGCTTTAGTGATTTTTATTTTACTTCTTCTCTGATTAATATCTGCATATCTAATATTCCGACACTTCTTAGGTATTCTCTTGAAGTTTTAAGACCTCTGCCAAACTGCTTACCACAAATGAACTGTTTGAGGTAAAAGCCGTGTGATATTGATGTTACTTCCCATGTTTTCTTCGGATTGTATTTATCCTGATATAGCGTTCTTATCATTGCTGCTCTCCTTTATTTCTTGATTGCTGCGAATTCCATGTGGTACATATCAATTGATTTGCCCTTAATGTCCCAATCAGGCATATTAGTGTGTGTCGGTTCAACGTATCCACATTTTGCTGCGTCCTCTGGATTTTCAAAGATTGCACTGATTGTTACAGTACAGAAGCGAGGAGTGCTTACTCTTGTTCCAAGTTCCATTTTATCCATGATGTACCTCTTTCTCTCCGTATAGCCGATAAGACAGCTGCTATTGATTAGTTGAGTTCATTCACAAGTGTGTTATAGATTTCTTTGTAGCTCTGCTCTGAGCATATCCAGAGGATAGTTACGATCTTCGGGAGATCTTCACTATCTTCTCTGACTACATCAAAGAGCTTGTCATACTGGTAATTCGAGCCGTGTGTGAAGAATTGATATTTATTGCAAATCCTGTACATTTCTTCTACTGTAAGTTTTTTCATTATTCATCTTCCTCCTGTAATTCCTTGATTGTGAGTTCGTATGAGTTGCTGAGTATCTCTGCCATGTCAGAGCCGAGAACCTCTCCTGCAAGTTCGATGATCTGATCTTTCAGTTCTAAGCAAGTGCTGCATATAAAGTCGTAGTTGTTATGAGCGATTGTGTTAAGCATATCCGTCAGTCTTTCCTGTATGGTGTCTTTGATGATTTCGGTTCTATCCATGATCTTTTCCTTTCTGCCTTTCGGCTCTGTGTTTTCCTTACAATTATATTATAACTCAATATTGAGTTAATTGCAAGAGCTTTTTGAAAAAATATCTCAAAATCGAGTTATTTTGTATGCTTGCACAAATTTAAGCTTGCTTTTTGTGCATATATACAGTTTGTGCTATAATAGCACATTTTTCTTTTCCAGTTGAACCTGTGATATTTGTGCTATAATAGCACAAATTTATTATTCTGATAAAAATTCACGCTTTATCAATTGACTAATTGTGCATTGTGTGCTAATATTATAGGTGATTTATGGTACTGGAGGGATAACCGTGACCGATAAGGAGCAGAAAAAAGCAGCAAAGGACTTTGCCGCACGTTGGGAGGGCAAAGGCTACGAAAAAGGACAATCGCAGCAGTTTTGGTTGGACTTGCTTGTGAATGTATACGGAGTAAAGGATATAGCAGGATTTATAAGCTTTGAAGATCAGGTCATGCTTGACCATACAAGCTTCATAGACGGTTATATAAACTCAACTCATGTAATGATAGAGCAAAAGAGCTTGGACAAGGACCTGCGCAAAGGAATAAAGCAGTCGGACGGCTCTGTGCTATCTCCGTTCCAACAGGCAAAGCGTTACGCTGCGGAGCTGCCGTATTCAAAGCGTCCTCGTTGGATAATAACTTGTAACTTTGCAGAGTTCCTTGTATATGATATGGAGAAGCCAAACGGTGAACCTGAGCAGATATTCCTCAAGGACTTGGCGAAGGAGTATGCCGTATCCTAATGATTCAAAATGGTATGCTTTTAGTAAGGGAGAAGAATATACAGAATATGATAAAACGTATAAACCTTTATCTACAGGGCATTCAGATCCACATGAATATACAAAACCATATACTGCGGATTATACTTATTTTGAAACTCATGATCTTAGCTTTTATCCTAAAGAGTATAATTATTCACACAATCAATGGGTTTGGGGAGAAATGTGGTGCAATAGTAATAAGAATACTTCGATATATATGTTTGATACTTATCCTACCTATGCTGGTTCGGTAGAGTATTTCACATGGCATGATGCATTGCCTAAAGTGAATGATAATAAAACCGAGTTAATATTTACTCCTTTAATAGATCCTACTGATACATACCAGTTCCATATTTTAGGTCATGATATAACTGTATCACCAGATATTCTTTCAAGTCATATTGTAGCGACTCCACAGATTTCTGAACAGGAAAAGTATATTGCAGAACTTGAAAAGAAAAACGCGGAACTTACAGCCGAGATAGAACGATTAAAACAGGATCCAAGCTCTATACAAGATGATATTATGCGACTTGATGCTAATGGAGATGGATTCGTAAATGCTGTTGATGCTTCAATAGTATTAAGTATTTATGCTTATAACAGTACAAATAAAACGCCATTAACAAAATTGAGTGATTATTTTAAGATAGTTAATAACAAGTGAGGTACAAAAAACAAATCTCCCCATTATTTGTATGGGGAGATTTTTATGCTATAATAGCACGTTTTCTGTACCAAAACTAAGGTGATGTGAAAATGTATCAAAAGATATTGACTTTTACTGTGCTTTGGACTATAATATTAAGTATAAAAAGAAACGTTCGTTAGATTTGGTATGAATGGAGGTGATAATATTGGTATTCGGATACTGCCGTATATCAAAGCCGACACAGAACATAGAACGGCAAGAAAGAA
>Ga0208458_1001813_pt1 | contig 16807 bp, 22 predicted proteins | sample AD_UKC085_MetaG_FD_184432 | JGI IMG/M metagenome (GOLD analysis project Ga0208458, IMG submission 184432) | Active sludge microbial communities of municipal wastewater-treating anaerobic digesters from USA - AD_UKC085_MetaG (SPAdes) (version 2) | ecosystem: Engineered > Bioreactor > Anaerobic >... | reverse complement strand
ACAATAACAGGTTTTACAAATCATGGTGAATTCAAAGAATTAAAATTAAGAATAGATGATAAATTAGATGATCTTGATTTAAATAAAATTTCTAAAGAAGATAAAGAAATAAAAATAATCAAATCATTAAAAGAAGTTATTAATAAAACTATTTATAAGATTGTTGTTAGTCAATACGGTATGAAATTAATAATCTGTTTTACAGACAACACTGTAATATGTTTTTCTTCTTCTAATAATTTAAAAGAATCTAGGATATTACAAGATACTGGACCTATTAATTATAATGAATTATATGAATTAGGTATATTAACAAAAGAAGAAATTGAAAAAGAAGTAGAAAAAATAAAAGAAAAAGAAAGAATAGAACGAGAAAAAAGAGAAAGAAGAAAAATTGAAATATTGTCTAAAAAATAAAAAGAAACCAAAAACAAACTAGTTTATTATTGTCAAATTAAAAATCATGAACGTGATAAAAACGGAAATCCATTAATCATTTATAATAATATAGAATGTTGTATAGATGAATTTGAAGGTATTAATTGTGTTCTACTAAAAAAATCTGGAGAAAATTTTAAATTATCTGAAATTAAAAAAGATGATTTAGATTTACAATTACTATTAAATGACAAGTGTATGGAATATGAATATATAATTGTACGTTCAACTAACATTGACAGTATACCAAGAAAATGACATGATTGTATTCTATATGGTACTTTCAAAACTAAATGTAAAAATTATATGAAGAAGAGAGAAAATAAAAATAAATTTCTTTATAATTTTCTAATTCAAGTTATGCCAAAAAACGACATTGGATATCCAATGTGTATATACAATAGAATTAAACGTTATATGGTTAATCCTAGAGAATCAGATGATGAAAATATGGCTGTAATATTAAAAGAATCCGGAAAGAATTTTAAACTATCTGAAATTAAAAGAAAAGATAGAAAGTTACAACCAAAATTATGTAAAGAATTTGAATATATTACGATATATTTGTCAAGCTTTGACAATGTAAAAATTATAGATCTTTAATGACCCTGTCTTTAAGTCGAATTATATTTTAATATTATATTAAATTATAATTTAATTAAGGAGATTAAACATGAGAATTAAAGAAAGAAAAGATAGGGGATTAAATTTAATGAAATCTACAAGTGAAAAATATCAAAAATCAATTAAATATCATCAACATGATAAATCAATTCCAGATATAAAAGATGATCCGCTTGGACATAAAAATTCTTTGATCATTACAATATTAAATTCTAGATAAAATAATAATGATCCAGTCTTTAAGTCGAATTATATTTTAATATTATATTAAAATATAATTTAAAAACAAAATGAGAAATTATTATGAATTTCAAAAAATTAACAGAAAAAGAAATCGAAAAAATTAATAAATTCGCGTTTGAAACTTTAGGTTTTAATGAAAATGACATTGGAACGTTTCAAGATAAAAACGAAAATAAATTTAATTTCATTAATTTTTATTAGAAGTAAAGAGGTGTTATTATGGATTTTAAAAAATTAACAAATAATGATATTAAAAAGATTAAACGATTTGCATTTGAAACATTAGGTTTTAATAAAAATGATATTATAACATTTTTCGAAAATGATTATAATAAATTTAATTTTATTAATATTAATTTGATTAAAGATATATATGGTATTAATATTAATAAGTATAGTTATGATGATTTGTTTGGATTTTATTTTGGAAAAAATACAAATTATTTTATTGTAAAATTTATGAATTATTATCAACTTAGATATAATAATTGTTTAATTATGGATTTTGAATCTATAGATGATTTATTTAACGAATTATATTCCAATATTAACGAAATAAAACATAACCTATAACGAGGAATAAAATGTCAAAATATTTATTTTTTCAATGAATTACAGATTAAATTAATAATCAGCGGATATTACAAGTTCATCTGTTTTTCTAACAGTGCAATTACTACGCTTATCTCTAACTTCGTTTCTTTCGTTAAATGTAAATAACATTTTATGAGATACTCTGATTTTTACATTTGTCAATAAATTAGTTACACTGCAGGGTATTTCGTCTTCGTCTAAATCTTGAATGAGTTCTTCTAATGTTTTTGCACCGTGTTCAAAACAATACTTTTTGTTTTTAACTAGAAATGACATTAGACATTCTCCTTTTTAAATTTAAAATCGTCTAAATATCGTGTTATATAACAAAATTTTGTATATTTCTATATTTTATAATTTTGATATTTGGTTCGGTTGAATCTTGGTCCGGATTATGACACAAGGTTCGGAAGTATATCTTAAAAAGTATATTATAATAATAATGAATTAATATGAAATTAATAACATATACAAATAATTAAATAAAAAAAACGGTTTATTTAAATTATTAAAAGGTAAGGATATTATAAAAAACAAAATAATATAGATATGGTTAATAAACCAAAATAAAAGATATAAGTATTAGAAATATAAAACCAATTTTAAACTGATAAATGATATTAATATAACCTTACTATATATTATGATATTATTATAATTATTATATTTTAGACGTCATACCTTGATATATTATATGTTTTATATCTTATTATATAATTATATTTTATTGTTTTTTGTTATATTTTACTTGTAATAAAGATCTATTACCTATTAATGTTTTATCTTTTATACTTTTGTTATATTTTATAATAAATTGTCGTGTTTTATTTTTCTTATTTTATCTTATTCTATTCTTTATTTTATTATATTTTATCCCTTATATTTTATCATATTTTCTTATATTTTAATATAACCTTAATAACCATATTTCATTATATTTTATACCTTATACCTTATCTAATAATAATTTTATTATATTCTATATTTTAATTATTTATACCTCTATATCTTCTATACTTTAATATAATATAACAATTTCATTACATTTCTTACTCTTTAATCCTTAAAAACAATATTTTATTATATTTTTTTTATGATTTAACGTAAACATAATTTGATAATCATATTATATTATATTTTACACTTTAATCCTTTATATCTTAACCATATATCTTACCATATCTTTTATATCTCTTAATATAACTTAATATTAATATTGTATTCTATTATTTAATTCTTTATATCTTATTATATATCTTATTATATACTTTATCGTATCTTTTATGATTAATAACTATATTTTATCCTTATACCTTATACACTTCCTTACATATTAATCATATTTTATTATATCCTATATTTCAATTCTTTATATCTTATTATATATATTTATATCTTTTAATATAACTTAATAACCATATTTCAATTTTAATTCTTTATATCCTTACTATAACAATTGTGTTTTATTATATTTTATATCTTACCTAATATACCTTATTATATCTTTTATACTTTGTTATATTTTTTACATATTAACTTCCTATAAAACTTTTAAAATTTTATTAAAATCTAAAATAAAATCTATTTTTATTTATTTTATTAAAGATCAGATCAATACAAATTTCCTTTCATTCCCAGTCTATTTCTTTAATTGACCTCTACATAGAAATCTATTTATAATCTGTATTTTTATTTTATACACTTATATTCAATTTATTATAAAATTTAAAATCGTCTAATTTTCATTATAATTATTATTAACCAGAATAATATATCACAACCCTGCGTAATTATAATATATTATAAAATTTAAAATCGTCTAAATTGCTATCTCTGGAAATATCTAATGATCCTGTCTTTTAGACACATAAAAAATCAATAATATATTAAAATATAAATTAAAAACAAAAGGAGAAACACTATGAGAAAATTAATCGGTTATTGTGGCGTTGACTCAGGAATGCTTATGATTATTGATCCCTGCTATGTTGTCGGTAAAGATTCAACCATGAATGAATATTGTGATTCATGGAAAAAAGCTTGTGAAGAGATTTTTTGTGTTGAAGGTCACAAAAAAGATGATCCTTACGATGTTTACAAGCTCGGGATTGCTGTTGACACAACTTACGGTGACGGAACGTATCCTGTATATTTAGAAACTACTAAAAACGGAAAACGTCGTGTTATTGTCGAATTAGATTATTAGATTAAATGAATCTTGAAAATTAGACGAATATTAAAATTATATTTTAATATAATTAAGATTTTAAAAAAACCTTAAACATTTAAAAAAAAGGAGAAACAGTCATGAGAAAAAATGCACTAACTGGCGTAAGTAAAGAAAAAATCGAAGAAGTCATGGCGAAAAGACCAAAAGAAATGAATGCGGAAGAATTTAAAATCTATAAGAGAGTCTTGTTTGAAGAGTGGAACGGAAGAGGTAGAGTTCATGCAAGACAATCTTACAATGATTTTAAGAAATGGTCAAATGATTTCTCAAAACGCGGTGACCCGTCAACATATTTAATTCCAATAACATCAACAACACAAGACCAAGAAATTAAAGTTTCAACCGAGGAAAACAATGAAAATATAACAGAAATTACAGTCAAACCTGAATATTATTGGAGATCAAATAATCCAAAAAAAGTCGCTAAACAGGTTGAATCTGTGATTGAAGGCAATTACGATGAAAACATTGTAAATGAGTTCAATGAAAAAATTAAAAACATTGAATCTCTTGATGAAATTATTGAAATTGCAAGTCATTATGTTGATGTCAAAGATCTTCGAATCAAAAAGGATATTGAAGAATCAGTGATTTCAACAACCGAACAAACAGAAACCGAGTCTATTGAAATTGATTCTCTATCAGGAGAAACAAATATTGAATCTGTTTCTCTGTAAATTATATTAATCTCTGGTATATTTAAATTTAAATACCAGAGATTTTTTTTATTATTTATCTAACGAACCAGTCTTTTAGACAAATAATATTTTAATATTATATTATTTTTAATTAATTATTTTTAATTAATTAAAAATTTTAAACCAGAAGGAGTAATATTATGAAAACTAAAAAGTATTACAGATGCTTAGACCAATGTGATGGTCAAACAGAAGTTATTTACAACAATGAAAAATATGTTACAGATGATACTGTTATGCAAACAGTAGATGATCTTGTTGATGTTGTAACAATAATTAAACATGATGAAAACACTATATCTTATAAAGAAATTAAAGATATAGACAAAGAATTAAATTACAAAGAAAATATTTATGGTGAACCCAGAGAATTCATCTCAGTATACACAACTAGTCTTGAAAATATTAGTAAAAGATGTTTGAAATGTATTAACAACATGAAATCCAATGATGTCAAACCATCTAATAAAAAATGTAAATATTATTCAAATAGGTTTTTTGACTGTGACGGCAACGGATTGAATGATATGGACTAGTTAATAATCTCTGGTATATTATATTAATAATATACCAGAGATTTTTTTTATTATTTATCTAACGAACCGGACAGTTAGGCAAATATATTTTTAATATTATATTATTATTAATTAATTAATTTTAATTAATTAATAATTTTAAATCAGAAAGGGAAGTACTATGAAAATCAAAATGTTTAACCCAGAGCAAATTAAAAAAATCAAAATGTTTGTGTCAAAAAAATTAAAAATTAAAAAGAAAGACATTGGATTACAACTTGACTGGGGCGACCCAGCTAAATTCCGTTGGCATGACACCGAGTCAGCAATAGAAAATTGTGATATTCCTGAAAACGAAATTGAAGAAATCACAAAGAACATTCCGAAAGAAGATTATTACGGTTTTGCAGTTAACGAAAATTATATTACAAACTATGAAGATCATCTTGAATTAATTAACTATGAAACAAACAAAACTGTAACTTTTTATTCTCTTGAAGATGTTCTCAGTTACTTGACTATCTAACTGAATTAAAAATCTCTGATGTATTAATTTTATACATCAGAGATTTTTTTATTTATCTAGTGAACCGGTCTTTTAGGCAACATAATATTTTAGTGTTATATTATTTTTAATTAAACAATTATAATTATTTGAACCTTAGTTCGTTTGAACCTTGGTCCGGATAACTATTGATTTATTGAACTTTGGTTCATTTGAACCTTGGTCCGGATAACTATTGATTTAAATACAATAAAACATATCAAATTATTCATATTAAAATTTAATAAACCTTTATTAAATATTAGTAATATATAAATATCAATGTTTTATAATTAACCAAATTAATTGAAAAATAATAAAACAAATCAAACGATTTTATAGATAAAACAAAGATCAAATTAAAATATCATATTAAATACCATAAGGTTATATTTAATAAATAAGAATAATATTATAACCATAAAATCATTTTAATATTATAATATTATGATTGGTAAATAAAAGGTTATATTATTACCAATTAAAACAATATTTAAACCACAATGATTTCCAATAATACCAAATATTGTAATCTTATAATTAGTTAACAAAAATAATAATTAAACCACAATAATATTTAATAACACATTTAGTGTTATAAACCTTATATTTAATGAGCAAGATGATATTATAACTATAATAACATTTTAATATTATAAAGTTGTATTTAATAAAAGAAACAACTTTCAACAAACAATAAGGTATTACCAATATAATTAAACAACAATAATATTATATATTTATTAACTTAAAACATAATGTAAAATATATTTATGATTAATATCTTTCTATATCCCTAACATATGGTAGTAAAAACAATTATAAACAATTAACAACTAAAATAAATTTAAATGACCTAATATCATTTATTATATAAACTCTTATAAATAAATTAAATCTTATATTTATTAAACACTTATAAACATTAACCAAACATTAATAAACATTAATATCATATAAAACATATGGTAATTATAACTAATAATTATTATAATTCAAACTATTACCAAATATATAATCTAACATAAATTATAAATAAATTTAAATGTTCTTAATATAATATTTATTTAATAACATAATATATTCAAATGTATTTAGTGTTAGTTATATTTAACATATAATGTTATGTTATTATGGTTTATATATTCAAACCATATATTGTATATATAAACCATAAAACTTGTATACAACTTTTATATTCTTATTTATATAATATTTATAATTTATATATATAACCTGTATAGTTCGTTAATATGATATATACAATTCGCGTATAAAACCTGTATAGTTCGTTAATATAATATATACAGCCCGTGTATAAAACCTGTATAGTTCATATTACACAACATGTATAATTCATGTATGTAAATATGACCTGTACGGTATGTAATTAAATATATTAACAGTACAGGTTATAATTAATATATAACCGACCTGATCATTTCATACTATTATATCCTGCATGAAATAATCAATTTTAATTAACTATAATATATTATAATATTCAGGTTATTGGGCGCTTTATTGTCTTAGTCTATATATTGTATTATTCGTGATCAGAAAAAGTTAATTCGAAATATACACGAAGCCAGATTCGTGCTTACCTGACAATACTGGCCGGCCATTTTTTTTTGGACTAATAGCAATTTTGCGCAATGTTAAAAAAAAATACGAGGAAAAATTTTTATTACATATAATGGCAATTTTACACAAAGTTTATAAAAGTTGTCATTATTATAAAATATAGTTAATATAATTTTTGTATTGTGTTATTTTAGTTAGAAAATAATATATATTATGATGTGATTAGTGGATTAAAAAAATATGGTTATTATATTTTTAATTATTTTGAAAAGTTATAATTAACCAGAGTGGAGGTAAAATATATTTAAAAAAGATAGATTAGAATTAGTTAAAGAAAAAAAATTTTTATGAACAAGTGGAGTTAGATTCTAACATTTAAGAAAATGAAAACGTTTATTAATCATATAAATGAGTCAAAGAAATTTGATGATTTATCAGAGGAAAGGAAACTACAATTAATTTATATGGATTCATATAATATAAGACATATAACTAATCCTTCTGAAAAATTACAATTAATCGCTGTTGGAATGTGTGGTTCTTCAATATATTTTATTGAAAATCCTTCTGAGAAAGTGCAATTAGAGGCGGTTAGAGAAAATGCTTTTTCAATAAAATATATAGATGATCCTTCTTTACAGGTTTAATTAGAGGCTGTTATGAAAAACAGTTATATAATTAATCTTTTCGAAGAAGTTCAATTAAAAGTGATTCGTGAAAATGTGCTTTTAATTAAACATATAAATGATCCTTTTTTACAGGTTCAGTTAGAGGTTGTCAAGCAAAATGTAAATTTTATATTTTATATAGAAGATCCGGATCCAGAAGTTGCATGTAGTTAATAATTTAGAATTATTAAAAGTAAAAGAAGTTGATTTTCAGAAACTTCCAGAAAATTATTTTCAAGATTTACCACTAGAAGTTCAGGAAATGTTAGTGGAATATGATTCATTATTTGTGTTATTAATACCTAATTTACATTCTAGTATAAAGAACAATTTATCAAATCTTAAAAATACAGGAATGTTTTAATTATTATAATATTTCAATTAAAAATATGGTGATTATATGATATATATTAAAATATGGTTAGATTTAAATATATAAACGAATCAAAGAAACTTGATAATTTATCAGAAGAAGAACAATTAGAGTTGATAGAAATAGATCCTTATAATATAAGGCATATTTCTAATCCTTCTGAGATTATTCAATTAAATGCTGTTAGGGGATATGGTTTAGTATTAGAATATATTAAGAATCCTTCGGAGAAGGTGAAATTAGAGGCTATTAGGAAACATGGTTTAGCAATAATACATATTAAAAATCCTACAGAGGAAATGAAATTAGAGGCTGTTAGGGGATATGGTTTGTCTATAGAATTTATCAAGAATCCTTCAGAGGAAGTGAAATTAGCGGCTGTTAGGCAAGATGGTTATGCAATACAATATATCAAGAATCCTACAGAGGAAATGAAATTAGAGGCTGTTAGGCAAAATGGTTTAGTTATAAGACTTATTGAGGATTCGTCGGAAAAAGTCAAATTAGAGGCTGTTAGGCAAAATGGTTTAGTTATAAGACTTATTGAGGATTCGTCGGAAAAAGTCAAATTAGAGGCTGTTAAGAAAGATGGTTGGGCAATACAATATATAGATGATCCTTCTTTACGGGTTCAATTAGAAGCTGTTAGAAAATGTAGTAGTTCGATTCAATATATTAAAGATCCTTACGAACAGACACAGTTAGAGGCTGTTAAAAAAAATGGTAATTCGATAAGACATATTTATAATAACGGAATAGAGCCTTCAGATGATGTTAAATTAGAAGCCATTAAGCAAAATGACGAGTCGGCTTTGTATATTAGGAGATTTTCTGAATCTCTTCAATTAAATATTATAAATGTTGATATTTTATTGTTAAGGCGTATTAGAAAACCTACCAAGTTAGTTCAATTAGAGTCAGTTAAGAGAGATATAAAGGCTATATTTTATATAAAAGATCCAGATCCGGAGGTTGTATTTTATTGTATAGTTTCTGATCCAGAATTATTAAAAATAAAAGAGTCTCTTGGGGATTATCGTCACAAGCTTCTGGGTGATTATTTTCAAAATTTGGCATTAGAGGTTCAGAAAATGTTAGTAGAATATGATGTGTCATTTGCATTAATAATACCAAATTTACATCCTAGTTTAAAAACTAAATTAACTAATGTTAGAAATGTAGGTTTATTTTAATTATGAAAAGTTATATAAATGAATTGAAAAAGTATGACCATTTTTCAGAGGAAGAACAGTTAGAATTAATAAGAAAACATCCTTCTAATGTTCGTCATATTTTTAATCCTTCTGAAAAAATACAGTTAGAGGTTATTAAAAAAGATGCTTTTTCTATAAAATATATAGAAGATCCTTGTGAAAAAGTAAAAATGGAAGCAATTAGAAAAGATCCTCGTTCAATATGTTTTATTAAAAAACCTACGGAGAAAGATAAAATATATGCTGTTAGAAATCGTGGAGATTTATTAAGTGTTATCGAAAATCCATCAGAAAACGTTCAAATAGAGGCTATTAGAGAATATCCTTTAGCAATATATTATATTGAAGATCCTTCTGAGAAGGTTCAGTTAGAAGCGGTAAGGTCGGAAAAGTCAAATCAAGAACCTGTAATTAAACATATCGAAAATCCTTTTTTATCGGTTCAATTAGAAGCTGTTAAAAAAAATATAAAATCTATATTTTATATAAAAGATCCAGATCCAGAAGTTGCATTTTATTGTGTAGCTAATGATCCAGAATTATTAAAAATAAAAGAAGAACTAGATCCTATTTATCAAAGACTTCCAGAAAATTATTTTCAACATTTATCGTTAGAGGTTCAGAAAATGTTAGTAGAATATGATGTGTCGTTTACATTAATAATACCAAATTTACATCCTAGCTTAAAGACTAGATTAAGTAATACTAGAAATATGGGAGTATTTTAATGAATAGATTTAGTAATTATATAAACGAAGCAAGAAGATATGATCATCTTTCAGAAGAAGAACAATTAAAATTAATAAATCAAAATTATAGTAATATAATATATATAACTAATCCTTCTGAAAAGGTTCAATTAAGAGCTATTGAAGAGTTTTATTTATCAATAGAATATATTAGAAATCCTTCTTTAAAAGTTCAATTAAAAGCTATTAATATGAATTGTTTTTTGATAAAATATATTAAAAAACCTTATTTTCAAGTTCAATTAGAGGCTGTTAAGAAAAATGGTTTAACAATAAAATTTATTAAAAATCCATCTAATAAAATTAAGTTAGCGGCTGTTATGCAAAACGGTTTAGCAATACAATATATAGACTATCCCTCAGAACAAATTCAATTAGAAGCAGTTAAACAAGATCCTCTTTCAATACAATATATTGACGATCCTTGTGAACAAGCTCAATTAGAGGCTGTAAGGAAAAATGGTAATGTTATACAATTTATTCATAGTAGATTTTATGAAATAGAACCTTCAGATGATGTTAAATTAGAGGCCATTAAACAAAACAAAAATTCAATATTATATATTGGAGAACTTTCTGAATCTCTTCAGTTAAATATTATAAAAATTGATATTTCATTATTAGGTCGTATTAAAAAGCCTTTTGTATCTGTTCAATCTAATGCTGTAAAACAAGATATAAACGCTATATTTTATATAGAAGATCCAGATCCAGAAGTTGCATTTTATTGTATAGCTAGTAATCCAGATTTATTAAAAATAAAAGAATTATCAAGAAATTATTTGTATAAACTTCCAAGAAATTATTTTCAAGATTTACCATTAGAGGTTCAGAAAATGTTAGTAGAATATGATGAGTCATTTACATTAATAATACCTAATTTACATACTAGTTTAAAAACCAGATTAAGTAATACTAGAAATATGGGAGTATTTTAATGAATAGATTTAGTAGTTATATAAATGAAGTGAGAAGATATGACCATTTGTCAGAAGAAGAACAGTTAAAGGCAATAGAACAAGATCCTAGTAATGTACGATATATAACTAATCCTTCTGAAGAAGTTCAATTAGCTGTTGTTTCATTTATTTAATCCTTCTGAAGAAGTGAAATTAGAAGCCGTTAGACAAAACGGCCATGCAATAAAATATATGACTAATCCATCTGAGAAATTAAAGTTAGAGGCTGTTAAAAGTAGAGGTCTTTCAATACAACATATAACTAATCCATCTGAAAGAATACAGTTAGCTGCTGTTAGAAACTTAGGTTATGCAATGAATCATATTAAAAATCCTTCTTATAAAGTAAAATTAGAAGCTGTTAAACAGAATGGTTTTGTGATACGGTTTATCGAAGATCCTTCTGAAGAAATGAAAATGATTGCTGTTAGATATAGTGGTTATACAATACAATATATTAAAAACCCTTCTTTACAAGTTCAATTAACTGCTGTTAAAGAAAATGGATTGTCGATACAATTTATTGACAATCCTACGAAATTAGTTCAATTAGAGGCTATTAAACAAGACGGTATAGCAATAGATTATTTTTATAGAAAAGGAATAATTCTTTCGGATAATCTTAAAATATTAGCTATTAAACAAAATTTTGAGGCAATTAGGTGTATTAGAAGGCCGACAAAGGAGATTCAACTTTATGCTGTTAAAGAAAATATAAACTCTATATTTTATATAAAAGATCCAGATCCTGAAGTTGCATTTTATTGTATAATTTCAAATCCAGAATTATTAAAAATAACAAAATCAACAAGAAAATATGATCCTTGTTGCCAAAAACTTCCAGTGGATTATTTTCAAAATTTACCATTAAAAGTACAAAAAATGTTAGTAGAATATGATGTGTATTTTACATTGGCAATACCAAATTTGCATCCAGATTTAAAAACTGAATTAACTAATGTTAGAAATATGGGGTTATTTTAACTAATAGATTTATTTAATAGAAAATGTTTAAAAAAAATTATAAATATTTAAAAATAAAGGTAGTTTTATGAAAAGATTTTTATCATTAGATAAAAAATTTTATGTTGAAAACAAAAATCATTATTCAGATGATGAGCTTATGGATTTGATTAAATCAAAACCTTATACATATTTAAGTATTGGATTTATTGATACAATAAAAAATCCATCAAAAAATTTTATTTTAAAATTTTTTAATGAATTTTATAAGATTAACGATTCAAGGTTATTTATATTACTTTTTTCAAGATTGATTTCGTATTATGATATAGACAATATTAAAAATTTTATGTTTATTTTTAATTTAATAAAAAAATTTTTATATGATGATGTTCGGATTAATCCAAGATATTTTTGTTCATCTACTATACCACATAAAATTGTAAATAGCAAACCATTTAAAGATTCAAAAATAGTAAAAAAAATTGATGATTTGTTTCGAGATGTTTTAGTTAACAACGATGGTTTTGAGAATCCTCAAAGTTATTCTTGGCTTCCTGATGATATGAAAACTGAAAAGACATGGGCGGCTTTTATTAAAAAGAATATTAGGTCAATAACTTATAATGAATATCCTTCTATAGATCTTCAACTTTATGCTGTTAAACAAAATATAAATGCTATATTTTATATAGGAAATCCAGATCCTGAAGTTGCATTTTATTGTATAATTTCAAATCCAGAATTATTAAAAATAAAAGATGTAATAGATGAATATTTTCAAAGACTTCCATGAAATTATTTTCGAGATTTACCATTAGAAGTTCAGAAAATGTTAGTAGAATATGATATAAGATTTAAGTTATTAATATACAATTTACATCCTGATTTGAAAGATGAATTAGATAATATTAAAAAAGTGGGATTATTTTAATGTATAGATTTAGTAATTATATAAATGAAGTAAGAAGATATGACCACTTGTCAGAAGAAGAACAGTTAAAGGTAATAGAACAAGATCCTAGTAATGTACGATATATAACTAATCCTTCTGAAGAAGTTCAATTAGCTGTTGTTTCATTAAAAAGTAATTTGATACGTCTTATTAAAAATCTTACTGAAAAAGTAAAATCATTAGCAATTAGTAAGGATGGTTTAGTAATATGATATATAGTTAATCCTTCTGAAGAGATGAAATTACAGGTAGTTAGACAGAATGGACATTCAATAAAATATATAATTGATCCTTCAGAACAAATTCAATTAGAATCAATTAATAATAGATTTGATTCAATAAAGTATATAATTAATCCATCAGAAAAAGCTCAAATAGCTGCAATTAAAATATATTGTGGTTCATTAGAATATATTAAAAATCCTTCTGATAAAATGAAATTAGAAGCTCTTAAACTTAATGGTTTTGCAATAGGATATATTAAAAACCCTTCTGAAGAAATGCAAATGATTGCTATTAAATATAATAGTAGTGCGATAGCTTATATTGAAAATCCAACAGAGAGAGTACAATTAAAAGCTATTGAATATGATTGTACGACAATACAATACATAAAAAATCCAACAGAAAAAGTAAAATTAACTGCTGTTAGAAAAGATGGTAGTTTGATAAAATATATTAAAAATCCTGAATTATCAGTTCAATTAGAGTCGATTAAACAAGATGTGATTAATGTATTTTATATAAGAAGACCATATACTGAAGTTGCATTTTTATGTATAAAAAACGATCCAGAGTTATTTAAAAACGAAGAAAAAATAAGAGAAGAAATTTTTTATTTTAAAAAACTTCCTAAAAATTATTTTCAACATTTACCATTTAAAGTTCAGAAAATGTTAGTAGAATATGATGTGGCATTTACATTAATAATACCTAATCTTCATCCTAATTTAAAAACTGATTTAACTAATATTAGAAATATGGGAGTATTTTAATGAATAAATTTAATGGTTATATAAATAGTCATAATCACTTATCAGAAAAAGAACAATTAGAATTGATAAAACAAGATCCTAGTAATATAAGATATATAACTAATCCTTCTGAACGGGTTCAATTAAAAGCGGTTAAACAATTTGGTTATTTAATACAATATATTAAAGATCCTTCTGAAAAAATAAAATTAGAGGCAGTTAAACAATTTGGTTATTCAATACAATATATAGAAAATCCTTCTGAGAGAATAAAATTAGAAGCTGTTAGGCAAGATGGTTGGTCTATACAATATATAACTAATCCTTCTGAAAAATTAAAATTAGAGGCGGTTAAGCAAGATGGTTTTTCAATAAAATATATTAAAAATCCATCGGAACAAGTTAAATTAGAGGCTATTAAATAAGATTGTTTTTCAATACGTCATATAATTGATCCTTCTGAAGAAATGAAATTAGATGCTATTAAACAAGATGATTTGTCAATAGAATATATAATTGATTCTACTGAACAAATGAAAATAGAGGCTGTTAGAAAAAACGGTAGGTCATTAAAATATATTAAAGAACCATCTGAAAAAATAATACTAGAAGCTATTAATCAGAATTGTTTTGTGATAGAGTATATTAAAGATCCTTCTGAAAAAATTAAATTAGAATCTGTTAGACAAAATGGATTTTCGATAAAGTTTATTGAAAAACCTTGTTTACAAGTTCAATTAGAGGATGTTAAACAAAATATAAACTCTATATTTTATATAGAAAAACCAAAAAAAGAAGTTGTATTTTATTGTATAACAGTTGATCCAGAATTATTAAAAGTAAAAAAAACACAAGTTGATTATCAAAAACTTCCTGAAAATTATTTTCAAAATTTATCATTAAAAATTCAAAAAATGTTAGTAGAATATAATGTAATATTTACAATGTTGATAAACAATTTACATCAAAGTTTAAAAAACAAATTAACTAATATTAGAAAAGTGGGATTATTTTAATATTATCTATTAAATTAGTTTATTAAAGTATAAATAAAATAGGTTTATAAAAAACCAATTTGATATTATATATATATTAAATATAATTTTATTAAAAACTAAGGAGTTTATTTTGTGATTGTATTTAATAATTATATAAAAAAATCAGATAAATATGATAATTTATCAGGTAAATATGATAATTTATCAGAAAAAAAACAATTAGAATTGGTTCATAAAGATCCATTAAATATAAAACATATTTCTAATCCTTCTGAGAAAGTACAATTAAAAGCGGTTAGTCGAGATGGAGATTCAATACTTTTTATTTATGAAAAAAACATAGAACCATCAGAGCAGGTTAAATTAACCGCAGTTAAACAAAATGGAGTTTCAATACGTCATATTAAAAAACCATCAAGAATGTTGAAAATGTATGCAGTTATACGAAGCTGTAATGCAATAAAATATATTGAAGGTTCGTCTGATGACGAGGAATTACAAATGACTTCTATTCGAGCAAATAGTAAATCAATACGACATATTGATAATCCTAGTGTGGATATTCAATTAGGAGCTGTAAGGCAAAATATAGATGCTATATTTTATATAAAAAATCCAAATAAAAGAACGGCGTATCATTGTATAATTAGTGATCCAGATTTATTAAAAATAAATGACATAATAGACGAAAAACATCAGAAACTACCAGGAAATTATTTTCAAGATTTACCATTAGATGTACAGGAAATGTTGCTAGAAACCAGTCCATGTTATAAGATATTAATACGAAACTTGCATCCTAGTTTGAAGAATTCAATATATAATTTAAAAAAAGTGGGGTTATTTTAATGAAAAAGTTTTTTAATTATATAAATGAAACAAAGAAAAATATATCTTTTGATAATTTATCAGAACAAGAACAAATACGTAAAGTAAAAGAAAATAAATATAATATGAGATATATTACTAATCCTTCTGAAAAAGTGCAATTAGAATTTATCAAATATCATCCATGGGCGTTTAAACTTATTACTGAAAAAGGAATAATACCATCTGAACAGGTTCAATTAGAAGCGGTTAGGCAAAATGGAAATTCAATACAATATATATCTAATCCCACTGAACAAATGAAATTAGAAGCGGTTAGGCAAAATGGATTTTCAATACAATTTATTAAAAATCCATCAGATCAATTAGAACTAGAATCTATTAAAAAACACGCTTATTCAATACAATTTATTGAAAATCCTACTGAACAAATGAAATTAGAAGCTCTTAAACTTAATGGTTTTACAATAGGATATATTAAAAACCCTTCTGAAGAAATGCAAATGATTGCTATTAAATATAATAGTAATGCGATAGCTTATATTGAAAATCCAACAGAGAGAGTACAATTAAAAGCTATTGAATATGATTGTACGACAATACAATACATAAAAAATCCAACAGAAAAAGTAAAATTAACTGCTGTTAGAAAAGAT
>Ga0208458_1001812_pt1 | contig 16811 bp, 10 predicted proteins | sample AD_UKC085_MetaG_FD_184432 | JGI IMG/M metagenome (GOLD analysis project Ga0208458, IMG submission 184432) | Active sludge microbial communities of municipal wastewater-treating anaerobic digesters from USA - AD_UKC085_MetaG (SPAdes) (version 2) | ecosystem: Engineered > Bioreactor > Anaerobic >... | reverse complement strand
CGGCGAGCTGCTCGGGCGTTCGGCGGGTCTGCTGCCGAAGGCCGTGACGCAGCATCCGGAACGTGAGTTTGACGTTCTTGACCCAAGGCCATAGCGTGCGCGCCGCCACTTCGTACAGGCTCATCTGGAGGCTCGAGTCGACCTCGTCGCGCGCGAAGATCTGGCGGTTGGTCTTGTAGTCAATGACCTCGACCGTCTCGTCGTCGACCCAGTTCACCCGATCGATGAAGCCCAGCACGGTGAACGGCCCGACCGACAGGTGGAACTCCTTCTCGACGGCGAGCACGTCGCGGTGGTCCACCACACCCTCCTCGCGGACCAAGTCGCGCAGGATGTGCAGGCCTTCCTCAAACACGTTGATGCCGGACAGGCCGTCGGCGGCCCACGCGTCGCGGTAGAGGGCAATCGCGCGTTCTTCGGACAGCGGGCCGGTGAGCTCGTCGAGGACGTGCTCGCTCACCAGCTGCTCGAGCACGGCGTGGATCACCTTGCCGAAGCGGAGCGCGACGCCCGGTTCGGCCTGTTGCTTGTCGAGGTAGTGAAGCTTGTACGACAGCGGGCATTGCTCGAAGCGGGTCAATCGCGAGTAGCTGAGATGGGCATTGCGAGGCGTTGTCATGGATTCTCCTGCTGGGCTGCGCCGGGCTTGACGGGCGGGTGGAACGCGACGACACGCGAGCCGGGGAACACGCTCAGGGCGTGCAGCACGGTCGCGAGGTGTTCGGGGGTGAGCTCTCGACGGGGCTGGCCGGTGTAGGCGGGCACGAGCCACAACTCGCCAAAGCTGTCGGACTGGAGGCACACCTCGACGCCGAGGGCCTTGAACGAATCGATGTCCTCGGTGGTGAAGCCGCGGAGGCGGCTGAGGTCGATGCCAGAGGATGGCTCGGTGCCTGCGGGGACAGATGTCGGGCTCGGACGCGGCGACGGTGCCGCGACGACCGGCTTGGGTGCGGGAGCGGGAACGCCGGGAAGGCTCTTCTGCGTGGGCTGGCGTGAGCTCACCCACTCGACGCAGGTCAGCTCATCGGGCAGGGCGCAGCAGCCGGTGGGGAGCTGGTGCTTACAGTGTCCGTCGGCGAGCGGTTCGCGCTTCGGGCAGACGGGTGTCGAGGGTGGCTGGGGCATCGGCGTCTCGTCGAGACCGCGGATTGCGGCCTACGAAGACGAAACGCGGATTCGGAGCCCGAAATGGGACAGGCGATCGTGAGAAATCTTCGCGAACGGGTTCAGAGACGGTCGGATTGGAGGGAACGCGGGATTTGCTTGTGCTGCAGTCGCTTGCGGGATGGTGGCAAACCGAGGTCAACGCGCGAGCTATTAAGAGATCTATTTATAGCTCTGGTGTTGACCTCAGATTGCCACCTTCAGGATTGAAGCAGCTACGAAGGGCTCCACCAGGAGGTCAGTTCTCGAAGCACCTCGGCCGGAACAGGCCTGCTGCCCGTGACGTACTTCGCCATGCTTTGGCGGGTCACCCCTACCAAGGAGGCAGCAGCCACGACTCCGCCGAGATCAGCTACTACCTGCCAGAGCTCGGGTCGTGCACGATCGCTGTGCGCACGGTGCGCAATTGGCTCACGGACGTCGACCCGATCCAGCCGCCACCCCGATCCCGATGGCATGACGTTGCCGATGTGCAGGGCCCGACCTGGCTTCGTGCGATGGACCGCTCTGATACGGCCGTGCGCCTGCTCGAGCTCGGCCTTGCACATCGCGTCGACGCGCTGCTCCCAAGCCTGCGTGAGGCCGAGGAAGGCAACGTCGCTCTTCACGAGCCCGAGGTTGGGCCACGGATCCCCCAGCGTCGCGAGGCAGTCGACGTCGGCCATCGAGTTCATGCCGCGCACCCCACCGAAGTGCCCCCACACGAGCTCGCCCGGCCAGCCCTGCAGGATGGGGCCGAGCCGCACGCGCGCATCGTCCAGGGGTTCCCAGACCCGATCGACTTGCTCGCCGCGGGCGGCGCGAAGGGCCATCTCGATCGGAAGGAGCGTGATGATGCCAAGCTTCCGAGCCGTGGGCTCTTCCCTGGCCCATGCGAACAATGCTTCGAGCGCGGAGACGAAGCCGTCCGAGACCTCGAGCGATCCGGCGCGGAGCCAGCTCGTGCGGGTCGCCGAGGCGCAACGGATCATGCTCCGGCGGATCGGAGCGCCGTCGACCGCTGCGAACCGGTGCAGCGGTGGGTCGTAGCCCGCGACCTTGCGGAGGATGGGAGCGTGCAGGTCGGCGTTGGCGTCGGTGACAACGACCGCGCCCTGTCGTTTGACCGCCTTGGCGAGCTGCTCGTTGCACCTCGTCACCACGAGCACCCGCTCGCCAGAACGCTCCTCCACGCGGGCTGCAACGGGAGTCTCGGAGGTGAGCCCGTGGTGCAGCGTACGAAGCACACGGGATGCCGCACCGAGGGACTCCGCGCGGGAGGCGGAATCCCGGGCCAGCCGCATGTGGACGAACGAGATGGGCGGCGCCTTGCCCCTCCGTTCGTCGAGCGGGGCCGCGATCGCGCAGGCGACTGCGTCGGCGTCATCGTCGAGCTCGGCGGAACGGCGCGCTTGCGCCAGATCCTCGGGTAGGACGACGCGATCGCAGCTTCGGACGGCGTCCGTGAGCGTGGCCGACGCATCCAGCTCCGCGAAGCGGGCGACCCAAGCACGAGTTGCCTGCAGCGCCGGGAGCATCGCGCCTGCGTAGGTGCCTTCGAACCAGCCCAGGCACCGCTCCGCCGTATCGAGGTCCTCCCCGGTCAGGACGAGCGATTCCAGCAGGGGAGGAGGCTCGTCGATGACCAGCAACCCGGTCGAACCAGCCTCACCGTCGAGGGCACTGAGCAGGGAATGGCTGCCCACAATGACCCGCGCGTCCGAGTCGCCTTCCGCGCCGTCGCGTGCCTCGCAGTCGTCGTAGTGCGGGCAGCGTTCGATGTCGCGCCCCCGGCACAGCTCCCATTGCATGGGCTGGCCGCCATCGACCAGTGGACGCGCGACGTCCGCGAGCTTGCATACCGGCTCCCCCGACGCGTCCTTGCAGGAGAGCGGCCCGAAGATGCGTCGGGTGGGAATCCCCTGGCTCCGCAATTCGGCGACGACCTGAATGGCGAGTGCGTTCTTGTCGACCGAGATCGCGGTCTTCGACTGCGCCGGGGCCCGGAGTCCCTTGGCCTTCGGCGACGCATGCTGCTTGCTGGCGCGCTCCGATGCGACCTCGATCGCTGCGGCCGTCTTGCCAATGCCGCACTCGGCAGCGATCACGGTGAGGCCGTCGGGGGCCCTGCGGATTGCGTCGACGAGGGCGGTGCGCACTTCCCCGAGGGAGAACACGGGTGGCGCAGCGGCGGGAACGTCTCGCGCGGGCACGTCAAAGGCTGCCGCGACGTCCGGCCACCTCCGGAGGAGCTCGCCGAAGCCCGTGATTGGCCCGCCGGCGGCCCACCGCGCGATCGTGGACCGGGCGCCCGCTTCCCGATCGCCCGTCCGCGAGTCGGCCCGGGTTGCGATGGAGACGGCGCGCACGATAGCGGGCACGAGCTCTGGGGCAACGCCGCGGCTGAGCAACGCGCCTGCGATCGCCAGGAAGAGCGCGTGCCACTCGGTTGGAACGGTCAATGCGGCATCGGCCAGCCGTTGCACGATGGGCTTCCATTCCTCGGGCACATCCGCCGCCCAGGTCTCAGGCATAGGTGAAACAGGCCGCGCGGTCCGTGTGCGGGTCGCAGCGGGAGCTGGCTGCTCCGGCTCCGGAGCAGCGATCGGTCGCATCCGATCGAGCAGCACGAACGGCGATCGCGTGGCGATTCCCGCACGCCGCACATGAGGAAGACGGAAGTGCCGGGTCCAGTCGCGGCACGCCCAGTCGACGGGGAGCCCGGCATCGGAGAGGCTTCGAAGCCAGCTCTTCAAGAACGGCTCGACCTCGCCCGCGTCGATCGGCTCGAGGATGGGCTGGACGATTCGGCGCCCATGCTGCGTGTGATAGATGCCCGTCGACTGCAGCGCAGGGATTGCGTCGTAGTCGCGCTGCGCCGCCTCGATGAGCTCCGCGTTCCAGGGAGCATGGCCCGGGTTGTCGATGTCGCAGAAGAACACGCTCACCGAGACACGGGACTGGAACTTCGGCAAGCCGAGCTTGTTGACGCGGGGCTGGCGCGTCGCTCCCTCGACCACGTAGGTGACCAGGTGCGCGTCTGTCGAATACACGCGTCCCAGGGCCTCGCGCAGCTCGAGGACCTCGTACGCTTCAGGGACAACGCGGCCGCTACCGTCGAAGCCCCTGGCGTACTTGTCCGGGGCGACGGCGACGAGCGTCACGGCGCGCGCCACCCCCGAGGATCGGGCACCGGCTCAGCCATCGGCGATGCACCCGGCGCGAACCGCGGTGTCGAACCCGGCCTTGCTGAGCGTCGCGCCGAGGGCTCGCCTTCCGAGCCGTGATGCAGCGAGCAGAATCTCGCCGCTCTCGGCCGAAGGGTCGATGACCAGGTCGCCGGGCTTCGTGGAGTGGCGAATCAGCCGCTCTGCGAGGGTGTCGATCGTGGCGCAGTCCCGGTGGACGGTCGTGGCTTCCTTGCTCCCCTTCGCTTCGAGCACGGGCGCGTCGAGGCCGCGCAGGTGCAAGATGACCTTGTGCTGCGGACGATAGTCGTATCCCGGCGTGCCGCGCGCCGGGCCCGATCGGCTCCAGGTCATCACGTGGCAGCACTCGAACTGTGCTTGGCGCCGGCAGGCCGCAGCGAGCGCGTGCACCATGTCGATGTCGGGCTCGCAGATGAGGAAGATCCGGCTTGTGTACTTCATCGGAGCCACGGCCTCGCCGAGCCAGTACCGGGCGTGAGCCTCGTAGTGGTCGGGGGTTGTGTCGAAGGTGGGGCGCGAGATGAGAAGGTCCGCGGTCTCGATGCGCACGGTGTCGAGGAAGGTCTTCGGATCGCAGCAGCGAATGCGGGCCTCCGTCGGCGGAACAGGCGCGGAGGCGGGTGGTTCGTGCGTCGGTTGCTCCGTCGCAAGCTTCGCTGCGCGACTGACGCTCATCTTGCCCGCGCGGACTGTCTCCACGACCTCGGGAGTCGCAGCCCGCAGAAGTTGAAGTGCGGACTCGACGGTCCTGCCAGAGACTCCTACGGCTCTGGCGGCAATGTCACGGGACGGACCACAACCGTCGCCAGATGGCAATTTTGCCATCTGCTCGCTGGTCTTCTGGACGCGGGCTGCTTCCCGGTGCTTCCGGGCCTCCTCCTGGAGGTGCTTCTTGATGAGCGCACCGATCATCGCTCGCTGGGACACCGACATATGGCGCCGATGGATGTTGGCGGAGACAACGTAGATGAGCGGCGACACACACTCGGTCAGCTCCCGAAACTGCGGCTCGACGCCGGCCCGCTCGCAGGCCTTCAGCCGATTCCGACCGTCGAGGATTTTGCCCTCCCACAGCACGATGGGCTCTTGAAGCCCGTTCGCCTTGATGTCTCGGATCAACCCAGCAAGCGCCACGTTGTCCATCATCGGAAAAAGCTCAGACACTGGATGCGGCTCGTACATGGTCACGACCTTCCTCGCCCCGCAGGGCGCACGTCTCCCAGAGCCCGCCATCACCTCGATGGGGGCGGCTCGCCGAACTCGACCCTGAAACGGAGCGCCGCCCATGCCGGGCTGCTCTCCTGTGCCCGGATCCGCGCGAACGCCGCCGAGCGGGCCTCAACCGGCGGAGCGATCGCCACGCTTCGCTGCGGTGGGGCCCGACCGAACTTCTCCTTGAACCGGTAGTAGACCCAGCCCGGCTTGTACCCGCGCTCGATCGCCTTGCGATTCAGCTTCTCCCATTCATCGAGCAGGTATTCCTCGCGGGCCTGCTCCGCGGATACCAGCACGCCCTTGCGCTCTTCGGGCACCCGCTCGGACGCGGGGAACTCACTCCCGCACTCGGGACAAGTGCGGCACGCGACGGCCACTACGGCGCAGCACGACGCGCACACCTTGGTCGGAGCCTCGACGGGACCGCGTCGGCCCGTCTTCTTCCTGCCCTCGAGAGAGAACTCGCGGTCGTCCTGCGGGAGCCCGTGTTCGACCGCGCAGCCGGCATGGTCGAGGATGATCGCTCGCTCGTCGTTCCAAGGCCGCAGGATGCGGCCGGCCTGCTGAAGGTACAGTCCCGTGGACTTCGTCGGTCTGGCGAGGATGGCGCACTTGACCGAGGGTTGATCCCAGCCTTCGCAGAGCACGTTGCAGTTGGCGACGACCTGGGTCTCGCCGCGTTCAAGCCGGGCGAGAATCGCGTCGCGCTCGGCCGCCGGAGTGGTCCCGTCGAGGTGCTCGGCTGGGATGCCCGCTTCGACGAACCGCGCAGCGATGTTCTTCGAGTGCTCGACCGAGACGGCGAAGGCGACGGTGCGCTTGCCCCGCGCGAGCTCCAGCCAGTGCTCGACGATGTTGCCCACGAGGGACTTGCGGTTGACCGCGTCCTCGAGCTCGCGCCCCTCGTAGTCGCCCGCACGCGTATGCACCGACGACAGGTCGGGGAGGTGCTCTCGCGGCACGGTGAACACGCTCGGCTCGACCAGGTAGCCCTCGGCGATGAGCTGGCTCGGCGAGGCGACCACGACGAGCTCCTGGTAGGCGTCGCCCAGGCCGCGCCCGTCGGCGCGATAAGGCGTGGCCGTGAGCCCCAGGTGGACGGCGTCTGGGTAGCACGCGGCGATCTCCTGGTACGAACGGGCAAGTGCGCGATGGCACTCGTCGATGAACACGATGTCCGCCTTGGGCTTCGCCCGGTTGCGGAGCGTGTCCACGCTCGCGACCTGGACCTTCGCACCAGGGCGGCGCCGTGGGTCGTTGCCCATCAGCACGCCGACGTCATGCTCGGGCACGCCCATCTGTACGAGGCGCCGGTACGTCTGCGAGATCAGCTCCCGGCGGTGCGCGAGGAACAGCACGGACTGCCCTTGCGCGATGGCGTCGAGGATGATCTCGACGGCGATCGTCGTCTTCCCGCCTCCGGTCGCGAGCACGACGACCAGTCGCCGGGCGCCTGCGGCAACGTGCTCGTGCACGCGCTCGATCGCTTGGATCTGGTATGGGCGAAGGCGCACGACTCCCGTGCGAGCCTTCGCCGGACAGCTCAGCGACATCCCACACTCCGTGCCTCGCTCGGAGGCAGAGGGCGCGGCCCGGCCAAGGGCGCCGAGCCGCGCGCATCACCGTTGATCGGCTCCGATCAGGCGAACGGGTCGACGTTCGCGTCCGGGGAGAACTCGGTCACCAGCGCTTCGACGAACACCTTGGCCTTGGCTGCCTGCGACGCTCGCAGGTCCTTGATGCGCTGCACCTCGAACTTCTGGCAGAAGCGGTCCACGGCCTCGCGGGGCAGGGCCTTGAGCGCGGCGCCGATAGCCTGCGCGACGTGGGGATCGATCGGGCCGTCTGCGGCAGGCGCGGGCTCGTCGGCTGGAACGCTCTCGTAGAGCTTCGTCAGGTCGTGCTGCTGCAACGCATTGAACGCTCGGAGTTGCTCGGGCGAGAGCTGCTGCTCGGGCAGGATCGAGTAGGTCGTCTTCGGGTCCTTGGCCGCGCCGTGGCGCTGCACCTCGAACGCCCACTTCTCGAGCGTGTACTTGTCGCGCACGCGCACCAGGTCCTTGAAGAACGTCACGCCCTGCTCGAGCACCTTCACCTCCTTGGTGTCGAACAGCGCCACGTTCAGGGCGATGCGCAGCGTGGGCTTGAGGCCTTGCGCCTTGAGAGCGTCGTCGTAGGGCACGTACTTTCCCTCTACGAAGCACACCTCGCGCGGGTACGGCTCGCCCAGGAAGACCACGACCGCGCGGTCGCCGTCGTTCTGGAGCTTGAGCCATGAGCTCGCGCCCGCCTCGTGCTGCTTCGCCATGTCCTCGGTCTGCTTCCACATGTCCTGTCCCATTGGGTCTCTCCGTCGGTCGGGGTTGCGTTCCGGGAGGCGATCGAGCGCGTCGGCGAGATCGCCCCATCTGTCTGAGGAAACGCGGTTTCGGATGCCGAAATGGGACAGGGCCGATGTCGATTCTTGCTCGCCGTCGTCCCGCGTCTCGAGGAAGGCGCGAATTCGAGCGCAGGACCGCTGGATGCGCTTGCGCGCGGAGTCCGGCTGAAGCCCGAGCGCGATCGCCGCTTCGAGCTGCGTGAAGCCCACAACCGATACCGACAGCACGAGATCGACGTCGCAGCCATCGATGCCCCGGAGCCGGTCGCGCAGCATTCGGACCTGGTCCTCGGGGTCCGCGCTCGACGGCAGCGCGAACACGCTGTCGTCGTTGGAGCACCCTGGCTCCGGCGGCTCCTCGTCGTCCCGAGCTTGGATGCGCTGGTCGAGGAGGTCGGCGGTGACTTCGCGCTCCGTGTTCCGTACCAGGGTGGCCGCCACGCGGCCGACTCGCGCGAGGTCGAGCTCCTGGGCCTGGCAAGCGAAGTGGTCGAACATCGCCGCCGCGAGGTCCGCCTGCTCTCGCCCCATGCGGCGGGAGCGCCGACGAAACGCGGCATCGAGCCCCGGCCACAGCCCGAGCAGGGCCAGGTGCAGGCCCAGGTCTCTGTTTGCCTCGGTCTGTGCGAGGGCTACGAGCGCGGCGACGACGGCGTCCTTGTCGTCGAGCTCGCCGACCCTGCCGTGGAGGTACGCGATCACGTCCTGCGGGGTCTCGAATCTGCTGAGGGCCTTGTGCTTCCGTCGAGCTTCCTTGAACCGCGTTGCCATGCCAACAGAGCGAACCGACCTGCTGAGGCTCGTGTGGAGAGCCTCCCAAATCGCGCGCATGTGCGCCTGCCTTCCGGCCAGGCGTCACGCGCTCACTGGGGGCCGCTAATTTGGCTTCAAGAGCTCTGGTTCAGTTGTTGTTGTCGCGCCCGACCATCGGCGCGCGACGGGGTCGTCGGTCAGCCGGAGCCGACATTCATCCAGGGTGGTACGCCGCACACGCAGCTGAGCTGGGGCTCGCGCGAGTCGACACCGTTGAGCCAGTACAGGGCGAAGACCTGGCAGCCATCGCTCGTGGTCCCGGCCTCTTCGAGACGGAAGGTCACGCCAGGGACGATGACGTTCTCAACTTCCCATCGCCGTAGCAGACCAGGGAAACGGACGAACGAGCCGTCGTGCGTGGTCGTGGGTGCGTGCTGTGTCATTGGTCGCTCCTTTCGCTTCGTTGGCGCAATGCCGATCAAACGCGGGTGCGCGGACCGAACTGGGACATCACCGATGTGAATCGGGAGGAGAGACCTCGAGGCGGTTGATCCTCCGGCACGAGGGCCGGTAGCAGACGAAGGTGGCGTGCTCGGCGCCGCCGATGAGGACCTCGAGCTGGCTGCGGTGGATGCGCAGGCCGTCGGGGCCGGTGGTGGCGAGCAGGGCGCCGCAGAAGGCGCAGCGGACGGGCTCGCCGACGGTGACGGGTTCTGGGTGTCGATCGCTCGGTGCGGGTTGTCGGTGCATCACGCGAGGAGCATCCGACGAGGCGACGCGCTTGTGGTCGACTGGGAGTCGATTCTTTGTCGACTGTTTTGGCGACGGCTATCTACGCGGAACGCAGAGGGTTGTTGGGGGCCGTTGGTCCGCTTCGCCGGTTGATCGAGACCGATTCCTGACGCCCACCGCCGAAGCACAAGACGCTGCCGTTGTGGTCGCCGGGGGTGTCGATTCTTTGTCGACTATTTCGGCGACGGCCATCTACGCGGATCCCGACGTGGTTCTCACGCCGAGACCGGGGGGCACGCCGCGCCCCTCGGTCAATCGCTGTCAGGATCTCTTCCATCGGGGGCCGGCGGTTGCCACACGTGAAGCTGAACCCGCAGGTCCGACATCATGTTCGGCGGCAACGGCGGGAACTCCAGGCCTTCCTCGTGCCCCTCGGCTTCGTCCGTGTCGTCCCGTCCCTCGACGTTGTCGGCACCAACGTCCCCACCGGTGAGAACCTCGAAGGTCTGCGCGCGAACCCGAAGCTCCTCGTACATGCGCTCGTCGTACGTGCCGGCCAAGAACGGAACGCCGACGTCGAGGAAGGCGTGCCCGTTGTTCGTTCCCGAACGTTCGCGAAATGTCTTGCTGCCAATCCTGTCGACCCTGCCGGTGCGCTGCTCCAACACCGCCGGGTTCCACGCAAGGTCATAGTGCACCACGTTGCGGCAATGCCGGTGCAGGTCGATTCCCTCCTGGCCGACCGTGGTGCATATCAGGACCTCGGGCAGTAGCGGCGTGTTGAATCCAGCGAACACGCGCTCTCGCGTCTCTGGCTTGGTACTGCCATCCACCAACGCGACGAATCTCTGGCCGCGAAGCCGCGTCGCATCGTAGAGCGTGTACCGCATCGTTCCATTCTCGTGGATGCTCCCGCTCGCGGCGCGCAAGTCTTCGAGGAAGACGCCAATTCGATCGGCCATGCTCTCGGATTGCCCGGGCAGCGTCGAGAAGAAGGCCTTCACGATGAGCTCGCCCCACCCCGCTTCCTCGCGATCGCTTCGTTCCGGAAGGAGGCGCAGGAGCACGGACTCCCGAAGGAGCGCCCGCCGCATCGCCTGGAACACCAGGAGTCGAGACGGCCAATCGATCACGCGCTCCGACCGCGAGAGCCCGAGCAGGTGGGCGTGCGTTGCGGTCAGCGACTGCGCAGTGGAGTCACCCCGTGACTCGTTCAAGTGCGCGCGAGGGTGGGGTCCTACCCAGAAACTGGGCCCGTCGACGTACACGTCGAGAATCGGAATCTGGTCCTGCCGACTGGCTCGTGTCCGTCGTTCTGCCAGCGTGGCGGCGAGGTCCAGAACATCCGCACGCGCTGGGGATGCCACCCGGACGTCATACGTCGTGTGCACACCGCGTTCATCGAAGTCCGCGGTCTCCTCGCGTTCTTCAACACCCTCTTCTTGGTCTCCATCGGCGTGCAATGCGTAGGGGCTGCGCACCCACGTTTCGTCCGCAATGGCCTGCAAGATATCACGCAGGAACTGGCTTCGAATCCCTCCTCGCAACAGTCGCTGCGCCACCACATGTTCATGCGCGCGGTGAAGGAATACGCGGTCCACGCGCTCGGCGGTCAAGTCCACACCGTAGCGAATCGCAACCTCGGCGAGGGTCTTGAGATCCTCATCGGCAAGCCTGAGTTGCTCGGGTTCGATGGTGTCGATGGGCGCTTCCTCGCTCTGTGCCGCCCAGATGAGGGACCACAGAACACGATCCAGCCCGAGGACAATCAGGTCGCGATCACGCCCGGTGAAGCGAGCACGTAGCGTCTTGAGGCTATCGGCGCCCCCCAGCACACGCTCCCGGCGTGCTGCCATCTCCGCCCTGATACTCTGGTCCGCGAGGTCCCGAAGCCGACGCGCCGTGTGCGTCCGGAAGCAGAAGACCAAGGTCTTCTCTCCTGCTCTCCAGCAGCGCAGGATGGAATCCACCAGCTCTTTGACTTTCGGATGCTCCGCGTCACGCGACTCGTCGACCATGGTGAGCAGCAAGTCGAGGTAGGCCTTGCCGGTTGGGGAGGAACCGAGACTCTTGTGTATGTCCTTCCCCTCCGCACTGACCAGCAGCGTCGAATAGCAGCCGGTGAGTGCGCTCCCAAGGGAGGACTTCCCTTTCCCACCCTTCGCTTCGGATACGCAGCGCATGAGTAGGTAGTGGGGCAGCTCTCCCGGTCCACGGACATCGATTCCCGGTCCACTGTGCAGCACGTGCCTGTCCGATCGGGCCGCGCAGGAGGCTTCGGTCTCGGCGTACTCGGCGCCCACACGCACCAAGCGGTGGTCCGTCTTTCTGCGGTGCCGAACCACAAGAGCCCCGAGCTCTTGAGACAAGTCCGCGTTGTAGGCGTAAAGCATAAGGGCTTCGCGCAGCAGCTCGCGGACGTTGGGATCGAATCCGGCGACGGCCCCATCGATCAAACGTGACATCTCCCGCTCTTCGATGACTCCTTCGAGGTTCGCGATCCGAAGAAGCTCGTTCCTCACCTTCTCGAGCTGGGGCGAAGCCCAGGCCCCGGCGAGCTCGCTGGCCGCGTTGCGGGGGAGCCTGGCCCACGCTTTGGCGAACCGTCTGCTCTGTTGGGACGAGTTCTGCAGGACGGGCTTGATCACGTCGCGACGGTGCTGCCGCAAGTGCTCTCGACGCTCCACGGAGCGTGTCTGGGTAGGGCAGGGCTCGATGTACTTGTCGACTTTGAGGATCTCGAGCATCTCATCGGGCCGGAGTTGAAACGGGGTGGCCGTTAGCATGAGCACGCGGCGAGCTCGCGGCGCGATGAACTGAGCGAATCGCTTGAAGCCGTTCGCGTTGCGTGACGGACCGTTCTTCCAGTTGTGCGCCTCGTCCACCACCACGAGGGGAAGCGCCTGACGTACGCTGGCGAACACCGCTTCCCGGTAGATGCGAACGAGGGCGCTCTCCACCTTGCCGAACAACGCGTCGCGGTGACGAACATAGGGCGCAGCGATCTCCTGGCACAAGCCAAGGAGCTCTTCGACCGGTGATGCGCCGTTCGAGGCGCGGTCGATTGCTGCTATGGCAGACACGACGTCCTCTTGCGTGTTGAAAGGGATGAACTGTCGCTCGGCGTCGTCGAGCAGGGAGAGCTCGTTCGGGTTTCGAGGCCAGCTGTCGGGAGCCCCTCGCAATAGTCGTTGTCGCGCATCGCGGTGGAATCGGTTTCCCCAGTACCGGAAGACCGCGCCGAGGAGGAATCGCCGCTTGACGTCGTACCTCTGGAACTTCCCGCCGCCGAGCACGCCCATGTGCGTGACAAGCACTCGCCGACCTCGCCCGGGACGCTTCATTTCGAGGGCAAGGTCGTCCAACCGTTCGATCGGAACTGGAGCGAACCACTCGCCGACCTCGCCGCGCAGCTCCTCGTGGACGCACCGCCGCACGAACTCCGAGACCTCTCGCCACCACTTCTTGAACAGCGAAGAGTTCTGCGGTGTGATGACCAGGATCTTCTGGTAGCAGCCGCGCAGATCCTCGTCGCCGTTGCCCGCCCGAATGTGTGCGAGGATCGAGTACATCACCGCGAGCGCCACGAACGTCTTGCCCATGCCGACTTCGTCGGCCAGCACTTGAACCTCCCAACGACGTTCGAGATCATCGTCGAAAAATCGCTTCAGCAGGAGCGATGCCGTGGAGAGCTGACGATCCGCATCGTTGTGGTCCTTGATGCGAGTGCGGTCGAGACCGAGGTCAAAGTCGGTTGAGACGTGAATCATGTGCCCTCCGGCCGGCTCTGCTCGCGGACCAGTCGTTCGTAGGCGAGAAACGAAGGGTGTTTGAGCGCAATCGGGTCCGCGCTTCGAAGGTCGTCCACAAGCTGGACGATGGTCGCCTCCGCTCGGTCCAGTGCGGCGTTCCAGGCGTCGTGGAGTCGGTCCTGCACCGCGAAGCCGCGCGCCCGGGCAAGGCATGCGAGCAGCTCCATGAGCTGAAAGCCCCCTGCGGTGGAAGACCGTCGACCACCGCACACGTTCGCGACAACTTCCCGGGCGAGCGCGACTGGGCTGACGGGTCCCAGCACCGCCATTCGTATCGCTGACTCCGACACCGCTGCTTGTCGGAGGTCATCTTGGACGCCTTGAAGCGCCTCGACGAACGCGCGGACCTGGTAGGATTGGATCCGCGTCGTGTCCACCGCGCTAGGCTCCGCTGTCGCGCCGGTGGCGTTCGTCCCCTCGGGCGGCTCCTCCTCGGGGAACAGCTCCTCCCACGCGATTCTCCCCTGATAGTATGCGAGCAGCATTCCCTCACTCGGTCGAGCGTCCCCCGGCGCAAAGGGAAGGTGCTCGCGCGCTGCGGGGGTCACGTTCACCGGGAATTCGACAGCCTCAGACGCTCCCCACCAATCAACGAGAACCTTCTGTTCGCGCAGAAGCGTCCGCACGGCCTCGGCGTCGAGCGCGACATGTTGGGAGGGCTCGAGAGTGGATACCTTCGACGACAGGACCACGGTCGGAGGCTCGGTTGGAATCGTGATCGCGAATGCGCCCTGTACCCGAGAAGGGATGATCTCGACGGACAGACACAGGCGAGCTTCGTCGGACGGTTCAGGATCGAGCCACACGCCCCGGAGGAATGTCGGCCATGAAGGCTTCTCCTCGTCGGCCGGGGCGACGACGATCGGTTTTTCCCCCGCGCCGGTCAGTGGCACGCGATCGCCGACGGTTCTGGGAATGACAGCCTCAAGGAGCGCTCGCTGCTTGCCCCGGCGGCGCACGATCACTCCGGCCTCCACGTTCGCCAGCTTGGGGTCCTGGAAGAAACCCCAGCCGTGCAACGTGAAGTTGGCCGACCCGATGTAGGCCATCGTCGACTTTGGTCCTTCGAGGAGCAAGACCTTGGCGTGGAGGGCTCGTTCGCGCAGGACATCTTGCTTGCCACCTGCTTCCTCGGCTCGGACCCGTGGGTCAGCGGCGACGGCGTAGGCTTTCACGCCCCACGCGGCGGGGTCGAAGTGAATCGTCGTCGATGGGAGCTGGGGCCTGTACGCACGGCCCGAATCCACGGCTGCGTTGGTGACGAGGGTGAGCTCGGCACCATCCGCGAGGCACTGGTGGGCTGAGAGTTGGTCGAGGAGCATGCCGATTGGTCCTGCGCTGTGCTCCTCCGACCAGAACGGTGACACGATGGTCAATCGGCGCACGGCTTCGTCGGTGGGCCACTCGTCGAGGAAGGTCTGCCACAATGGCTTCTGCCCCCCGCCCCAAACGAACAGCTCGCCGTCCGTTGCTGGCGTGACACCCCAATCTTCCAGACGCGTGGCTGCGGCGGTCGTGACTGCGTTCGCCCCATCGGTCCACCATGCCCCGAGCAGGGAGGGCGCTTCCTTCAATGCCTGTGCGATCAGCGTGCCTTCGGCGGCGCGCTTCGGTGTGGCGGTGAGGCATAGTGCCACCTCGCGGTTCGATCGGTATCCAGGCTCGGTCAGATTCGAGCTGGAAACGACGAGGCGAACCGCGTTGTCGAATACGAGCAGAGTGATCTTCGCGTGGAGAACCTGACCTCGCTCGCCAATGGCAGGCAGGACTTCCACCCGCAGCGTGCGAGGGCGTCCTTGAAACCGTCTGCCGTCCATGAGGACCGTGACCGCACTGGTCGTTGCGAGAGCTCGCTCCAGGGCGATTCGACTCGTCCACCGTCGGTCGTCCCAGGCACCGAGTCCGAAGACCGCGGGAAGAAAGTCGACCTCGAAGAATTCGGGGTTGAGGTCGTAGGTAGTGGCAAGCACACCTCGCAACGCGCCAAGGTCGGGCCCGCCAAGCAGCGTGTCGATGAGTCGCTTGGAGTCGGTTGTATCGTCGTTGCGCTTTCTACTCATGACATCCCCGCCGCGGTGAGAAGGGCGTCCGCCGACCAGGTCCGATACCCGTGTGGTGCAACATCGAGAGGGACCTTCGGTTCCTTGTCTACGCGGAGCGCTCGCCCAAGCGTCGGCATGATCCGATTGCCGGACGATTCCAGCCAAGCCATCTTGGGCCGTCCCCCATCCACCTTCCCGCGCTGAACAGCAGCGTGCCGATCGAGAAGCGTCCTCACGAGGGATGCGATGTCGTCCTGTTCCGCTGCCGAAGACAGGAACCGTTGCACATCGCTAACGCGCGAAAGGTCCGCGCGAAACGCTTCCGTCTCCGACTCGTCGAGCGCCCGGTTAAACTCGGCAACGGCCTGCCGAAGCCCGTCGTGAACGCTGCCGAGGACGGTGTCGGACGACAGGGTGGAACGCTCGAGCCAGAAGGGCGCCTGGGTTTGGCAGGTCCACAGCATCCGCACGAAGGCGAGCAGAACGAGACGGTAGCAGCGTTCGTAGGCGACGATCGCGCGGATCGCCTCGGCGAGGTCCGGTTCATGGACGCCGTTGTTGAGCGTGCGACCGATGCGCGCCAACCGATCTAGCTCCGATTCGCCCTCTCTCGCCGGGTGCTGGGCGAGTAGCTGCACCGTCCGCCAGCGGGTTGGCTGAAGCTCCAAAGCGTTCCAGAAGCATCGTCGTTCGCGTTGCTGGGTCGGCACCGACATGTGCGCGCACTCTCCCCATCGGCTGAGGTCCGTGATGCGCACCGGGCGGTCGAGCGCCACCGCTTGGCGGACGGGCGCGGGCATTCTGGTTTCCTCAAGGAACGCCTCTCCCAGACGCACTCCGAGATCGGGTGTTGGAGCCAACGTGTCACGGTCCAGGATACGGAGGCCGTCCGCAACCGTGCCGTAGATGCCCACCGCACCGTAGGCAACCTGCCGGGACAGCAGGCGGAAGTCCGCGTCGGTCTCGACAGCGCTGCGCTCGCGAAGAAACGCTGTGCGAGCGCGCACGTAGCGGACACCCCGAAGCCCCGAGAGGTCGAACTCCTCATCGGGGTTGTCCTCAGCTGCAAGCACGTTAGCGAGCGTCCACAGCCGCTCCATTCGCGTAACGGCCTGCAATCGCCACTGGTAGCGTTCCCGGGGCTTGTCTCGGTGCCCCCCGTATCCGTTGTCGTCCGCGATGACGATGGCGGCCGCCAGCATCGAGAAGTACCGAGGGCGATTGGCGACGTTGGTGAGGCCCGGAAGGATCTTGTCTGCGAGGAAGAGGTACCCGCGTTCGAAGCCGAGCGGGTCGATGCTTCCTCCCGGAAGATCCGAGGGGTCGTAGGCCGTGAGAAAGGGCTGGATCTGGAGCAAGGTTCGCCTCCGTAGCGGCATGATACAACGAGGTTCGCTTCAGATCCACCCCCCAACGGACCCCTCAATCCAAAGGCAAGGGGACCGTGTGGTCGGGACCCGTCGACAGAAATTTTTTCCACAACCCAGCTTGGATTAATAATGAGAGCAGGTCCGCCATGGTG
>Ga0208458_1001809_pt1 | contig 16820 bp, 10 predicted proteins | sample AD_UKC085_MetaG_FD_184432 | JGI IMG/M metagenome (GOLD analysis project Ga0208458, IMG submission 184432) | Active sludge microbial communities of municipal wastewater-treating anaerobic digesters from USA - AD_UKC085_MetaG (SPAdes) (version 2) | ecosystem: Engineered > Bioreactor > Anaerobic >... | reverse complement strand
ACTGATGACCGAAGACACCGCCGCGCTGATGCTCACCAACCCCAACACGCTGGGCCTGTTTGAGCGCAACATCGAAAAAGTGGCGGCGATCGTCCACGGCGCAGGCGGCCTGCTTTACGGCGACGGCGCGAACGCCAACGCGTATCTGGGCAAAACGAGGCCCGGCGATCTGGGTTTTGACGTCATCCAGCTGAACCTGCACAAAACCTTTTCCACGCCGCACGGCGGCGGCGGCCCGGGCAGCGGCCCGGTGGGCGTGGCGGAAAAGCTGGTCGATTTTCTGCCCGCGCCCCGCGTGGTGAAAAACGGCGAAGGGTACAGCCTGTCGGAAGATTTTCCCTATACCATCGGCCGCGTCCGCGCCTTTTACGGAAACTTTACGGTCATCGTCAAAGCCTATGCCTACCTTCGCTCGCTGGGCGAGGAAGGCCTTCGGCGCGCGACGGAAATGGCCGTGCTGAACGCCAACTATATCAAGGAACGATTAAAATCTTATTTTGATCTGCCCTACGACCGGGTTTGCATGCACGAATGCGTTTTTTCCGGAAACCGCCAAGTGGCCGAATCCGGCGTGCACACCAGCGACATCGCCAAGCGGCTGATCGATTTCGGCTACCACCCGCCCACGATCTATTTCCCGCTCATCGTGCCGGAAGCCATCATGATCGAACCTACCGAAACCGAAAGCAAAGAAACGCTCGATGCCTTCTGCGACGCCATGATCGCCATTGCAAAAGAGGCCAAAGAAAATCCGCAGCGAATCAAGGACGCGCCGCTTTCCACGCCGGTTGGCCGCCTCGACGAAGTTCTGGCCGCCCGCAAGCCGGATGTGTGCTGGAAAAAAACCTGAAGGCCGATCCCCCGGGGACTCCCATGAACCCAAAAGCCCTGCCGCCGCTTTTGCGCAAGCCGCCCTGGCTCAAGGTGCGGCCGCCATATGACGACGCCTGCCGCCGCATCCGCTCGACGCTTTCCGGCCTAAAGCTGCACACCGTCTGCCAGGAAGCGGCCTGTCCGAACATGGCGGAATGTTTTGCCTGCGGAACGGCCACCTTTCTGATTCTCGGAAATATTTGCACGCGCAACTGCCTGTACTGCAATGTTGCCCACGGCCGACCCCAGCCGCCGGACGAGCAGGAAATCAGCCGTCTGATCGGCGCTGTAAAGCAGATGCGGCTGCAATACGTGGTGCTGACGTCCGTAACGCGGGATGATTTGCCGGACGGCGGCGCGGGTGTGTTTGCCAATGCTATTCGCCGCCTGCGCGTAGAAATTCCCGGCTGCAAAATTGAAGTGTTGATTCCCGATTTTCAGGGCAATCCGGACGCGCTGGCACGAGTGATCGGCGCGGCGCCGGATGTCATCAATCACAACATGGAAACGGCAAAACCGCTGTTTCGCGAATTGCGCCCGCAGGGAAATTACCGCCTTTCTTTAGAGCTCCTCTCCCGCGTTGCGGCCGCGGGGCAAATCTCCAAGAGCGGCTTCATGGTGGGGTTCGGGGAGCAAAAAGAAGACATCCTGCGCCTGATGGATGATCTCGCCGCGGTTTCCTGCGCGCGGCTCACCATCGGGCAATACCAGCAGCCGACGCGGCGGCACTGGCCGGTTGCCAAATATTACTCCCCCGATGAATTTTCAGAATTCAAAGAAATCGCTTACGCAAAAGGTTTTCAATGCGTGGAATCCGGTCCGCTGGTTCGCAGTTCCTATCACGCGGCCCGCGCAAATACAGGACCAACCTAAAGTTTAACCCAGATTACGCAATAGACAAGAAAGGAACTTCATGTGTCATTTCGACCGAAGGGAGAAATCTTAAAACCATTGAGATTAATAAAGATTTCTCGTCGCTGCGCTCCTTCGAAATGACAGAGCAAATCGAAAATGCCTCTATTGCGTAATCTGGGTTTAAACAATATGTTCCATTGTTATTGCGACTATCCCCCATGTGGTTTCGATCAACCCTCTTGTCCTTTCGACCATGCCTCTATGTCCTTCCGACCTTCTTGTCATCTCAACCCTCTTGTCCTTCCGACCCTCTTGTTATCTCAACCTTCTTGTCATCTCAACCCTCTTGTCCTTCCGACCCTCTTGTCATTTCGACCCTCTTGTCATTTCGACCGAAGGGAGAAATCTTTAAGATTTCTCAGTCGTCTTGACAAGTCGGGACTCCTTCGAAATGACATGAGGGGGGTACGCCACTCATTGGAAACCTAAATTCCCGCAAGCAGAATCGTATCTGCCCCTATTCTATTAATAGGTTACCTCCATTCGTTGTTACAATTTACCGGGAAAGCAGGTGGAAAGGCACAAAAAGTGTGCTTCGCTCCTGGGATGACGCGGGGTGGATGTACTACGCTCCTTCGAAATGACAGAGCAAATCGAAAATGCCTCTATTGCGTAATCTGGGTTTAAACAATATGTTCCATAGTTATTGCGACTATCCCCCATGTGGTTTCGATCAATAAGAACCAAGAAGGGCAAAAGCGGCTCCTAGAATTCAGCAGGCGGACAAGCACGTCCCGGTTTTAGGCATTGCCGGAAGATTTTCTTCGTCTGCCCGTCCTCTTTCGCTTTTCGCCGTCTTCACCGTAATAGTAGTAATGGTATTGATAGTAATAGTAACTGTCTCTGCCGGTGCTCACGCAATTGAGGATTGCTCCCAAGACCTTGGCATTTACGGCTTTAAGGTTTTCCAGTCCACTTTTAACAACTTCCATATGGGTTTCACCGGCTCGGATCACCAGAATAATTCCGTCACTGTACTTGCTCAGAATAGAAGCATCGGTGACAGCCGTAAGTGGCGGAGAATCGATAATAATCATGTCATATATTTGCCGCAGCTCTTTTAAAACGTCAGCCATTTTGTTGGATCCGATGATTTCTGACGGATTAGGCGGCAGCGGGCCCGACGAAAGAATATCCAGGTTTGGAATTTTGGTCGGCATGATCGCATCGGCAAGTTCACTCTCGCCAACCAGAACGTTAGAAATTCCCTTGTCCCTGGTCACTTGAAAGATCTTGTTCAGTTTTGGCTTGCGCATATCGCAATCCACTACCAGCACTTTGCTGCCCATCTGGGCGACAACAGAGGCCAGATTCGCCACCGTCGCCGTTTTCCCTTCCGACGGCGCGGCACTGCTGACCAACAGAACCTGGGGCGCCCGATCGGCCGAGGAAAACAGAATATTGGTGCGAATACCCCGGTAGGATTCACTGACGGTAGAGGACGGGTTGCTTGCCGTAATCAGATCAATTGCGGGATGAGGCTCCCCTTCTGCCGTTGATGAGGAATCCGTCGTATCGCTGAAATCCGGAACCGGACCCAGATAGGGAATACGGAGATGATTTTTGATATCCGACGGAACTTTCACGGTATTGTCCAGTCGTTCCAGGAAAAAAGCGGTTCCCAGGCCCAATGCGATCCCCAGCAGGAAACCCAGCGACATGTCCCGGGCTTTCTTGGGTTTGACCGGCGAGACAGGAACTTCGGCCGGGTCTATAATCCGAATGTTGCCTGTTCTGATATCTTCCGTCAGTGCCGTTTCTCTCAGGCGCTTGAAAAGCAGATCGTACATTTCCTTTGTGCTGTCCGATTCTCTTTTCAGCACATTATATTGGATTGCTTTTTCATTCATATTGAGAGATTCGTTCTTCTGCCGGGACAGCGCTCCCTTCAGTGTTTGCTCTCTCGCGCTTGCCACCTGGTATTCGTGCTGCAGCGATTTGATCACACGCTTGATTTCGTTCATTCTTTGCGTGCGGAGTGAATCCTGCTCATTCTGAAGAGCGACAATCTGGGGATGTTTTTTTCCGTACTTGTTGGAAAGTTCGGACATTCTATTTTGATTTTTTACTTCCATGGCCTTGATCTGTTGAATCAGCGCATTATTGATAATTTCCGAGATGGAATCGGCCATATCCGGATTCTTTTCCAGTTCCGCGGCTCTTCTGTAGCGTGTTTCCGCTTCCGCCCTTCTCATTTCAGCTTCAACGACCTGAGCATTGAGAGCCGACAGTTTCTGGGCGGTGATATTCTCCACATCCGAGGAAAAGTCTGTAATGATTCCCTGCTGCTCTTTATATTGGAGCAGTTTCTGCTCGGCTTCATCGACCTTCTTTTTCCCCTGCTCTATTTCGTTGTTGAGAAAAACAATCGCATCCTTCGTCGCCTTCAATCGTGTTTCCAGGCTTGTATCGATGTAGGCCTTCGCCAGCGTATTCGCGATTCGTGCAGCCAAAGCGGGGCTTGTCGATTCATAACTGACATCCACCAGGCGGCTGTTCCTAATCGGGCTCACTTCGATTCCACCGATAAAGCGGCTGACAAGGCCGGAATCATCTTTGCTTTCTTCCTTCTGCTGGATCTCGTTTGGATCCTCCGTATTGAAAAATGAGCCGATATAAGCGATAAAATCACCCACCCAGCTACTGGGGTTAAAATCTTTGTCTTTGTCCAACTGCAGGCGCTTGATGACTTCTCTTGCCACCGTTCGCGATTCAATAATTTTGTATTGCGTCTGATAATAATCGATCCCCGTAGCATCTACGGACATGACTTCTTCAAACGAGAGCACCTTGGGATTGTCTTTTTCAATAATGAGACGAACCGTCCCTTTGTAGATGGGTGTTGCCGTAAAGGTAAAGATCGTCACACTGACCATAATCACCGCGAAAATGGTCAGAATCGTCCAGCGGTGCTTGATGACAACCCTCAGATACTCGGGAAAGTCGATATTGCCGAGGCGCTGCGTAATCGCTTCCCGCAGAGACTCGGGAATGTTGATATTTTTTAAATTCAGATTTTTACGATCCATGATTAGAAAAAGCTTTCCGGCACGATAATCAAATCGTTGGGCTTGACAAAGACGGCCTGGTTTATCTTGCCTCCCTTGGTGATGGCATCAACGCGCACTTCGTAGATTTTTTCTATTCCATTCTCATTGCGCACAATTCTTGTTTCATTGCGTGAGGCGATGGGCGTAAACCCTCCGGCCATGCTGACAGCCTCCACGATATTGATATCCTTCTTGGTAAAGGTATAAGAACCGGGGTTTTTAACCTGACCCATAATATAGAAATAATTTTCTTTTGGAATATACAGAACATCCTTATCCATCAGGGGAATGTTGGATATCTGATCTTTCCCCTTCAGCAGGCCCTGCAGATCAAAATTGATCACAATTTTTCTTTCACCCTGCTCATCGGATTTTATGGTGCGGATGATCATGGCTTCCTGCATTTCGCCTGTTGCGGAATCCACTCCTCCGGCCTTGGAAAGGCCGTCCAGAATCAATTCTTTTGCCTGGATGGGGTAAGTGCCGGGACTCTTGACCGCGCCTAGAACAGAGAATTTACTGCTGGCATACTGCGTGACCATGACGGAAACATGGGCATTATTAAGATATTCACCCCTCGCCAGTTCTTTGGAGATCAGTTGTTCAATTTCGGACGTCGTCAATCCGCCTACCTGAAGCCGGCCGACCAAAGGAAATGAAATCAGCCCGTCCGACGACACGCGGATGGAGTCTTTGCTCAGGTCCTGCTCATCATAGACCGTAATACTGAGAACATCGTAGCCACCGACACGGTAATCGCTCAGCTCGCTTTTGCCGGAAGGTCCGGCATACTTTGCCAGATACTCGACAACGGTAAAGCTCTGCGTTTTTTCCAGGATATCTTTCAGGCCGGTGTCATCTTTTGCGCCCAGCGTTTTCTTAATTTCCCAAGCCTTAACCTGATCCTCTTTCTTCAGACCTGCCAGCGGATTTTCGACTTCCGTAATTTTTACAACTTCACCGGTCATGGCTCCGCAGGCGGTAAAAATGCAAAGCAACCCGCACAGCAATGTGAAATTCCACAAGGACTTTAGCAAACGCGGCGAATAATATTTTAGTTTCTTTAGACTATTGATGTAGTTTCCTAAAACAAAATTAGACATAGGGGACTTCATAACACAAAAACTTTTCATAATGTTTAAATGGTTACGTCGACCATTCCCTTACTTCATTCCAACCGCACAGCTTTGTCCTTTCGACCGTCCTTCTTGTCATTTTGACATCCTCTGCTGTAGCTGCGACCACCCTTCCTGTCATTTCAACCACCGTTATGTGATTTTGAACTTCCCCTTTGTCATTTTGACCACTGTTATGTCATTTCGACCACTGTTATGTCATTTCGGTCACTGTTATGTCATTTCGATCTTCCCCTTTGTCATTTCGACCGAAGGGAGAAATCTTTAAGATTTCTCAGTCGTCCCGGCAAGTCGGGACTCCTTCGAAATGACATGAGGGTGAGTTCTACCCCTTTGAAATGACAATGACGGTGCGCTCTACCCTCTCGAATGACACCGGTGGCGCGCCTTGCTCCCCGAAATGACATGATCGTGGATTAAGCAAAGATTTTCAAATACTCCATGGTCATCCGCGAGAAGTCAACTTAGTGCGTCTCCCATAAAAAGGGAGACGCACTAAGTTTTAATCATGATCAGGGAGGACTTGTGGGTTTAACCGTAGATGTCGTTGAGGACGTCGTTGAGGACGTCGTCGTCGTTACCTCTACCGTAGTCGTCATAACAGACGTCGTCTGCACAGATGTGGTCGGAGCCACCGTCGTAGGGGCTACGGTTGTCGGCGCCACTTCCTTTTGTATCGCCTCAACCTTCTTTTCCTCTTGTTGCGCCTGCTCCGCCAACTGATTCAGTTTTTCAAGGTCAGGGTTGGCGGTATCGGCTATTTTATTCGCCTCTTGTGCCGCCTGTTCCGCTGCCTTGGCCGCCTCTTCAGCTTTCTTAGCGTCTTCGGCAAGCTTTTTCGCCGCTTCTTTCTCTTCTTCGACTTTGGCCTTATCTTTTTCTTCTTTAACGGTTTTTTCCTGTTCTTTCTGTTTTTCCTTGATCTGTTCCACGGCAACCTTGGCATTGGCCGCGGCTATATTGGCATCAACGGTAGCATTGGCCACCTGCGCCATTTCTCTGACTTTTGCATCCGGGTTGTTTTGAACCAAAATCACAGCCGCTTCCTTGACAACTTGCAGCGTTTCGACCTTGGCTTTAGCCTGATCGACTTCCTTGCCTGTAGCTTGTGCTTGCTCTGTTTTGTCATGCGCCTGAACAAGTGCTTGATACACTCTTGTTTTTGCCGCTTCTGAAATACCGGGATTTTCAAAAAATCCCCGGATGACATTCCCGACCACAGCCGCCTCACCGCTGTACATATTCAAAAAAGTCTGCATCGATGTTGGATTGAAGCCGTAATCGGCGTCCGACCCGCGGATGCCGCAGACTGCCGTCGGCGACTGCAAAAAATTATTGGTGCGGGATTGACCGGATTTGAACCAGAGCTTTCCCAGAAAAACGGTGATTCGCCGCGTCATAGCGGTACTCTTGAAAAAAGTTCCGCTTTCTTCAGGTCTTTCCTGTATCATGATCTGAGTATTGGGATTAACTTTTACAATACCGCCGTCGGTAAAAGTAACCTGCGCTTCTCCTTTTTTGGTGAGAAGCATGTCTCCGGTTTTCACCTGATGGCCGGTGGCGACAACTTTTTTGACCGTATCGCCGGACTGGACGAGCACTTCGCCCTTGAAGCTCGATATTCGTCCGATCGAAGCCTCCGCGAAAGAAGGCAAGATCAGCAGAACCGCCAAGATCATCATCATCATGACCATCGGATAAGTTTTCATGGACGTGGCTTTAATGAAAATTCCGGCAAGCTTTTTTGAATTTTTCATTTCTCACTTCTCCCCGAACTGTTGAACAGTTCCTGTAATTAAGATTCCTAAGCTTATTTTTTGCAAGTTAACCACAACATCGGCAAAATTTCATTATAAATCCTAACAAACTTTGCTATTGCACCGCAGGTTAGCCCCTGCGCAATCATCGCTCCATTAATAAGCAAGCTTTAGCGTCAACATGGCCTGATTATCGCGGTATTCATTGACGGCAATATTGGAATCTTTGCGCCAATACTTGTACGACACACCCAATGTCATCCATTTCTGAATACGGTAGTCGAGGCCCGTGATGAAAATATAATTGTTGTCGGATCTGCTGTTGCCCACGGGCAGATTGTAGTCATTTTTGCTGTACTGTCCGCCGACAGTCAGTATAAACTTGGTCAGGAATTCCTGCTCCAGGGTCAGCCCGATTCCCGTATCATCGAAGTAATCATTGGTATCCGCGGCGGTGTCGCGGACGGCCCTGTCGATGTTCAAGGTAATCGCCGTCGTCGTGATGGGTCTATAGGTAAGGGACGTGGCGGCGATCCAGGTGTTTCTGTTTTCACGACGCGCTGCCGTGGGGGTGAATTCGTTTTTGTAGGTTTTCCATTGATAACCAAAGTTTAACTCACCGTTTATTTTTGCCGTCGGATCCCATGCCAAACCGAAATTGGCACGATGATAATCATAGTCGGCGCTATTGTCCTTGTTCAATCCGGCGAAAAACTGGTCATAGCTCCTCTGTCCGTAATGATAGCGGGCAAATCCCCATGTCTTGGAAAGAATTTTTGTTTCCAGCCCCAGACCAAATTCGTTGTTGTAGTAATCCTGGCTGTAATCCAGAATATCCTTATATTGCTGTTTGTAGAAATTGTAATACAAAAGAACCTTAAAAGCGTTGGCGAAATTATAGCCGATCTTGCCTTTGAGATCATCCGTCCAGCGTTTGGTTACCCGACCCACGGCATACTGGTCAGGGCTGCTGTACGGATCTTCCAAAGTCATCCACGCATTGCGCAGGCCGATAATCAGACCGCCGGGCGCTTCGTAGTTGCCGTCAAATAACACCTTCTGGTTTTTCCAGTTGTTGCTGCTGTTGGTGTTATAAAAAGCCCAGTCTCCCTGATAGCCCAGATTGATGCGGCCTCTTTCCGGAATGTTATAATTCAGCATAATTCCCGGCATGACGTGATAAATCCAGTCAGATTCTTTTTTATTGGCTAAATTATCGGCGCCGTTTTTCAGGTAAATGTTATCGTCATATAAAACCTGTCCGTTCAAACTGGGAGTGATCATCAGATTTCCGAACCTGAGATTCCCCGTCCCTGTCTGCGCGAAAAGCCAGTTCGGTGCAGCCAAAAAAAACAAAACCAAGAGGATGGAAATTTTAGTTATGATTTTCAATTTTTTACCTCCTTCATCAGCTTAAAAAAGAATTGTTAACCCTGATGTAACTTTTTGTTTGAAAGAGTCCTTCCAGTTCAAAGCAACCCAAGAAATATTTACTTATATTCCTCTATAATATCTTTCTATTCTCTTGAAATTACGAATACGTCATCTTGTAATAATAAACTGAATTTTTCCATACACTGAAGAATAACTTGAAGTCAAGAAGATTTTCCTATAAGAACGAGAGGCCTAAAAAATAATATTTTCAAACGGATAATCTCTATTGGATGACAAAACTATGCATACGACAACCGGGCAGCTTGATTTGAGTCAGCATCTCACCATAGTAATTCCCGCGCTGAATGAGGCTTTGACCATCACCGACATCATTCATCAGTGCAAGGATATTTCCGATGATATCGTGGTGATCGACGGAAATTCCCCGGACGGAACGGCGGATATTGCCCGCCGGGCCGGTGCAAAAATCGTTCAAGATCACGGCCGGGGCAAAGGAGAAGCCATCCGGACCGTCATCCCCCATCTGCAAAAGGAAATCACCGTATTTATTGACGCGGATGGATCCCATGATCCAAGGGACATACCGGCTCTTGTTTCCCCCATCATCGAAGACCGGGCCGATCACGTTTCCGCGTCCAGGCTCATCGGCGGATCCAGTGAGCTGCACGGCGGATTTGATGAATGTTTTCGGCTGATGGGAAGCTCTTTTATCACGGCCTGCATCAACAACCGCTTCGGCGTATTGCTTTCAGAAAGTCAGAACGGGTTCAGAGCCATCAAGACCAACGTATTGAGAGCGCTTGATTTGCGAGAAGACATTACAACCATCGAACAGGAAATGATCATTAAAACCCTGAAGAAGGGCTTTCGAATGGGGGAAGTGCCGTCGCATGAACACAAACGAAAAGCGGGATACTCCAAAATCAGCGTCCGCAGAGTTGCCTTCCGCTATGTTTACAGCATGGTCAAATATTTATATTTCTGATGGCGATAAAAATTCCCCTGGGCAAAGCGCAACACCGCCACCCGTCTCCTTTCAAAGGAGCATAAAAATTGTTATCATTCCGAAGGAACGAAGTAATTTGTCATTTCGAAGGAGCAAGGTGCAACACCCGTGTCATTTCGAGGAGCAAGGCGAATGAGAAATCTTCCAACCACTTGGTGTCATTTCGAGGAGCATAAAAATTGTCATTCCGAACCGCCGAAGGCGTGTGAGGAATCTTGAACCTTTAAAAACAAGATTTCTCACATGCGTTCGAAATGACATGGTGGGCGGGCGGAATGACAAAAGGACAAGATTTCTCCCTTCGGTCGAAATGACAAGGAAGGGTCGAAATGACATACACACCCGTGTCATTTCAAAGGAGCAAGGCGATTGAGAAATCTTCCAACCGCTTGGTGTCATTTCGAGGAGCGAAGCGACGAGAAATCTTATACGGTGTCATTCCGAAGGAGCGAAGTAATTTGTCATTTCGAGGAGCATAAAAATTGTCATTCCGAACCGCCGAAGGCGCGTGAGGAATCTTGAACCTTTAAAGACAAGATTTCTCCCTTCGGTCGAAATGACATGGTGGGCGTTCGAAATGACATAGTGGGCGGTCGCAATGACAAGAGAAGCGGTCGAAAGGACATACACACCCTTGTCATTTCGAAGGAGCAAGACGATTGAGAAATCTTCCAACCACTTGGTGTCATTTCGAAGGAACGAAGTAGTTTGTCATTTCGAGGAGCGTAAAAATTGTCATTCCGAACCGCCGAAGGCGCGTGAGGAATCTTGAACCTTTAAAGACAAGATTTCTCGTCGCTTCGCTCCTCGAAATGACATGGGGGGAGCGGTCGAAGGACACATGGGGCGGTCGCAATGACAAGAGAAGAGGTCGTAATGACATGGGGAGCGGTCGAAGGACACATGGGGCGGTTGAAAGGACAGGGAAGAAATGACGAAATGACATGGGGGGAAGGTCGAAATAACGCTTTAAGCAGCTTTTAAAAAACCATGGCCAGAATTTTACTATTCAATCCCACTGATTCCCAGGGAAATGCTTATACCCGTGAAGGCCGCTGCACGCAAAAAGCCGATACGTGGGGCACGGTCTGGCCGCCCCTGTCCCTGGCTACCGCCGCGGCCATGCTCCAGCAAGACGGGCATCAGATCAGCGTCATTGATTTTTCGGCGGCCGTCCCGCAAAGAAAGTCCCTGTCGGAAACCATCCAGTCGATCAAACCAAATTTTGCCATCTGGCCGACCGGCACGGAAACGCTGTCCTTTGATGTAAGGCTGGCGGAACTGATTAAAGAAAACAGCTCTTCAACCATTACTGCTGTTTTTGGCACACATGTCAGCGCCCTGCCCGGGCAGGCCTTGGCCAATCCCTGCATTGACGCGGTCATTCGCCGCGAGCCGGAAGGCATTATTCGGGAATTATGCCGCAGCGCTCCGGCCAAATGGGCCGGCATTGACGGCCTATCCTACCGCGATCCGTCGGACGGTCAAATCCTCAGCAATCCGGACGCCGCGTTTCTTGAACCGGAAACCATTCCGGCGCCGGCCTGGCATTTCCTGAACCTCAACGGCTACCGGCTGCCTTTAAAAAACAGGAAATTCCTGATCATCGCGCCCATCCGCGGCTGCCCTTATGCTTGCAATTTCTGTACGGCAGAAATTTATTACGGCAGGAAACCGCGCTACCGCCCTGTAGAAAACGTCATTGACGAAATTGCCGGCGGCATATCTCGCCACGGCATTCGGGATTATTTTATCTGGGCGGATACCTTTACAGTCCATCGGGAATATGTGCGCAACTTCTGCCGAATGATACTCGACAGGAAGCTTTCCATCGCCTGGACCTGCAACAGCCGGGTTGACACCCTGGATGAGGAAACGCTGGCGCTGATGAAAAAGGCCGGTCTCTGGATGATCAGCTTCGGCCTCGAATCCGGCAGCAACGGCATTCTGGAGGCATCGGGAAAGCGGATGACCGTGGAACAATCGCGGCAGGCGGTGCAGATGGCCCATGAGATGGGGATTAAAACGGCCGGACACTTCATGTTCGGCTTGCCGGGGGAAACAGCGGCAACCATGAAAGAAACGCTGGACCTCGCCCTGTCGCTTCCTCTTGATATCGGTCAATTCTACGCGGCGACCCCTTTTCCCGGCACAAAACTTTTTGCCCAGGCCGGCAAACAAGGCTGGCTGAAGCCTGATGTGGTCATGTCCCAGTCCAGAGCGGTGATGGATCTTCCGGAACTGAAGAGCCGCGATATTGATCGATGCATACGGTACGCGTATAGAAAGTTCTATCTGCGTCCGCGGATAATCTGTGGTATAGGATCCATGATTGATCCTCGGGCACAAATGAAATATTTTTTTTCAAAGAGGAGTTGAGGGGCAAGAAGGACAAGATTTCTCACATGCGTTCGAAATGACATGGTGGACGGGCGGAATGACAAAAGGACAAGATTTCTCCCTTCGGTCGAAATGACAAGGAAGGGTCGAAATGACAAGGAAGGGTCGAAATGACATACACACCCGTGTCATTTCGAAGGAGCGAAGCGACGAGAAATCCTTCAACCACTTGGTGTCATTTCGAAGGAGCGTAAAAATTGTCATTCCGAACCGCCGAAGGCGCGTGAGGAATCTTGAACCTTTAAAAACAAGATTTCTCACATACGTTCGAAATGACATGGTGGGCGGGCGGAATGACAAAAGGACAAGATTTCTCCCTTCGGGCGAAATGACAAGGAAAGGAAGGGTCGGAATAACATACACACCCGTGTCATTTCGAAGGAGCGTAAAAATTGTCATTCCGAACCGCCGAAGGCGCGTGAGGAATCTTGAACCTTTAAAAACAAGATTTCTCACATGCGTTCGAAATGACATGGTGGGCGTTCGAAATGACAAAAGGACAAGATTTCTCCCTTCGGTCGAAATGACAAGGAAGGGTCGGAATGACATATACACCCGTGTCATTTCGAGGAGCGAAGCGACGAGAAATCTTTAAGATTTCTCACATACGTTCGAAATGACATGGTGGGCGTTCGAAATGACAAAGTGGGCGGTCGGAATGACAGGGGGACAGGTGAAAGAACTGCGAGGGACGGCTGAATGTCCAAACTTATTTTAGGGATCTGGGATGGCCACGACTCGGGGGCGGCGCTGCTGCAGGGCGATGAAATCAAATGCCTCATCAACGAGGAGCGGCTGACCCGGCGCAAACTGGAAATTGCTTTCCCCCGCCGCTCCATTGCGGCCTGTCTGCAATTTGCGGGGGTTCGCGCCGCGGACATCTCTTTGATCGCGGTCTGCACAACCGATCCGGCCAAAACCCTCACCCGTTTGTTTCCGTCGCTCAAAGAGGAATACTACCTGATCCGGCGGCGGAAAAAAATGCCGCGCCCCCTTGACCCTTTGCGGAAATCCTTTAAATACCGGTTTACGGAGCTTTCCCCCAACTTCATCAGCACAAAACTGAGCAGGGCGTATCTCCACCGGCAATTACAAACCCTGGGCTTCCACAATTATGATCTGCACCTGATCGATCACCACCAGGCTCATGCCGAAGCCGCCGCCGGCTGCTGCGGTTTTCCGGACGCGCTGGTCGTCACCCTGGACGGCGTAGGCGACGGACTTTGCGGCTCCATGCGGGTTTTGAAAAACGGCCATCTATCGCTCCTGCGGAAATTTCCCGCCGGGTCGTCCCCCGGAATATTTTTTGAACATGTCACCAACCTTTTAAACATGAGAGAACTCGAGGACGAGGGCAAGGTGATGGCGCTGGCCAATTACGCGTATCCCGTGCCGGACGCGGAAAACCCTTTGCTGAACGTCATCCAGGCCAAGGATGGCCGGATCATCTCCATCGGCAGCTCCACCGCGCAGCTCAAAGCACTGAAAAAAATCCTCTGGAATTATCCTTCCGAACAATTCTCTTTTATGGCGCAGCGCGCCCTGGAAAAAACCGCGGTTGACCTTGTCGACCATTATCTGCAAAAAACCGGCCTTCGCCACATTGCCGCGGCCGGCGGCGTTTTTTCCAACATCAAGATGAACATGGCGCTGGCCGAGCTTCCCCGTGTGGAAGATGTTTATGTCTTTCCCCACATGGGCGACGGAGGGCTTGCCGTCGGCGCGGCCATGGCCGTCAACCGCGAAAAATGCGGAATCGCGCATTATGACCTGAAGGATATTTACCTGGGACCAGCCTTTACCCATCAGGAAATCACGGCCGCCGTCGCCGGCGAAAAAGGGATCAAAATCCTGGCGGCGGAAAATCCGCAGCAAAAAGCCGCCGAGCTGATCCTGAAGGGAGAAGTCATTCTCTGGTTTTGCGGCCGCATGGAGGCGGGACCGCGGTCGCTGGGCAATCGCAGCATTCTGGCCCGGCCGGACGACCGCGGAATCAAAGACCGCCTGAACCTGATTTTGAAAAAGAGAGTCTGGTATCAGCCCTTCTGCCCCAGCATCCTGGCGGAGGATGCCGCGGAGCTCCTGGAATTGGACGGGCGGCAAATCGGCAGCAATCCCTTTATGACCATGGCTTTCCGGGTGCGCAAGGAACACCGGCGTTTTATGGAAGGCGTCATCAATATTGACGGCACGTGCCGCCCCCACTTTGTCCGGGACGAAAACCCCGCCTACCGCGATCTGCTGCTGGCGGTAAAAAAGGAGCTGGGATGGGGAGTGGTGTTGAATACCAGCTTTAACATTCACGGAGAGCCGCTGGTCTGCTCGCCCGCCGAAGCCGTCAAAATGATGAAGCAAAGCGGCATCGCTTATCTTTTTATGGAGGACCTCATCATTGAAAACCAAAATGCTGAGCAGCGGTAAAATCTTTCATCACCCCGTTTTGCTGCTTCTCCTCTACTTTTTGATCACCGGCATTCTTCTTTATACCATCGACTATTGCCCGAAAGCCGCCATCGAGAGAATGCTGATCAAAGGCCTTCCCTGGGTGCTCCTTGCAAATGCGGCGCTGATTCTGATCGGAATTGTCTTCTGCCGGCAAGAGATCGCCGCCTTTTTCCAGAAACTTTTCGTCTTGCCGCCGCGAAAAATAAATTATCAGGGAATCCTGCTTGTCCTGGTTGTCGTATTTGCGCTGGTCATGGCGTCCTTTGTTGCGCCCCGCACCCACCGGATCTATTTTGACGAAGACATCTATGCCCATATCGGCCAGAACATCGCGCTTACCCACCAGGCCGCGGCCAGCAACTACGGTGAATTTGTTCATGGCGAATATCAGCCCGACTGGCTGGCCTACAACAAAGAGCCCGGCGGCTGGCCTTTTCTGATCAGCCTGGCCTTTCAAATCTTCGGCGTCGATGAAGCCCATGCCTTTACATTAAACAACATCCTGCTTGCCGCGGGAGCCGGCCTGGTTTTTATGCTTGCCCTGCAAATAACGGGGTCCTTCCCGCCCGCGATACTGGCGGCGCTCATCTATTCCCTCATACCGCACAACCTGCTGTGGGCCAATACGGCGGCCGCGGAACCGGCGGCCGCATTCTTTGCGCTGGCCTGCCTGCTTGGCCTGGCGGTCTACCTGAAAACCCAACAGTGGCGACATCTGTATCTTCTTGCCGTTTTGCTTCCCTTCGCCGGCCAGATGCGCCCCGAATCCGTTTTAATTGTACCCCTGTCCCTGCTGGCCATTGTTCTGATCAGACCGGGAAGTCTGCAAAGCAGGCCATTCTGGGGAGCGGGCCTCATCACCTATATCCTGCTGGCGCCGCTGCTGATTCATTTCTACGCCGTAAGCGGCCAGTCCTGGGGAGCCGAGGGCGCCAAATTTTCACTGGCTTTTTTTCAAAACAACATTTCCGCCAACGGCTGGTATTACCTCAACAACGTTAAATTTCCGGTGCTGTTTACGCTATTCGCCCTTCTGGGGCTTTTCTTTTCGCGATATTCCGCCCGGTGGAAAATCATCCTTTTTCTCTGGTTTGCCATCTTCTGGGGAATCTTCCTCTTCTTCTACGCGGGAAGCTACCGCTACGGCGCCGACGTGCGCTTTGCCGTGGTATCCTTTGCCCCGCTGGCCATTCTGGCCGGACTGGGCGTCGAATGGATGAAAAACAGGCTGCAGCCGATTGTTTCCGGAACCAACGCGACCATCATCCTGGTTCTCATCCTGCTTTTTTCCTGGATCCAGTTTCTGCCCATGATTCGCCTGGTCGGGCAGGAAGCCTGGGAGGCCAGAGCGGATCATCGGCTGACCCGGGAGTTCGTCAAAAATATTCCCGGCCGGGCCATCGTGGTGAGTCATATTCCCTCGATGCTTCTGCTATGGGGGAAAAGCGCCGTCAGCGTAAACGGATCGCTGAATAACCCGGACTTCATGCGGAACTTAATCCGCAAGCATGAAGGAGAAGTTTATTTTCACCATAACTACTGGTGCCACGCCCTGCTGGAAAGCAAAACGGGCGTACTGCGCGAGCTGAAACAAAATTATGATCTGGAAGAAATTGCCGCGGACAGCAGCACAGGTCGCTTATTCGGTTTGTATCGAATAAGGATAAAAGAGGGAAAAGAGAAGGGAGGACAAGATTTCTCCCTTCGGTCGAAATGACATAGGGACGGTTGAAGTGACAGAAAGGTCGAAATGACATCTCCATTGTCATTCCGAACCGCCGAAGGTGCGTGAGGAATCCTGAACCTTTAAAAACAAGATTTCTCACATACGTTCGAAATGACA
>Ga0208458_1001803_pt1 | contig 16859 bp, 11 predicted proteins | sample AD_UKC085_MetaG_FD_184432 | JGI IMG/M metagenome (GOLD analysis project Ga0208458, IMG submission 184432) | Active sludge microbial communities of municipal wastewater-treating anaerobic digesters from USA - AD_UKC085_MetaG (SPAdes) (version 2) | ecosystem: Engineered > Bioreactor > Anaerobic >... | reverse complement strand
TCATCGATCCTATGCGCTGTCATCCTCAATCATCCCCTCTATCTCCAGATACACCTCTCTCAGTTTCTGTTTCATCTCGTCTGTTGCATTCCACATATTCCGGTCTATTGCCTCCAGGAGACGCTCAGATATATTCAGTAGAGCATGAGGATTCACATCCTTGAGCCACTCCTGCATCTTTTCGTCCAGGGCGTACCTGTTGGCAAGCTCCTCGTACATCCAGTCCTCCAGAACCTCAGCTGTGGCATCCCAGCCAAAAGCAATGTCCACCATCCTTGACATGTCACCAGCGCCCTTGTAGCCGTGGCGTTTCATGCTCTCGATCCATTTGGGATTGAGAATCCTAGCCCGGAAGATATGCTTGGTCTCTTCAACGGTATTCCTTATCTTCACCCGCTCCGGGTCTGAGCTGTCACCGCAATACGACTTGGGCAGCTCCCCCTTGATTGATTTGACTGCAGCGATCATGCCCCCATGGAAGGAATAGAAATCGTCGCCATCAAGCATGTCCCACTCTCTGGAGTCCTCGTTCTTCACAGTCAGATCCAGCTGGCCAAGCCTCCTCCTGAACTGCTCGGGCACAGTTATGCCGTAGTTCTTCTTCCCGTAGGCGTAGCCCCCCCAGGTGATGTAAATCTCTGCCAGATCGTGCTCGTCCTTCCAGTTCTTGGAGTCGATGGCATCGCACACTCCTGCACCGTAAGCGCCGGGGCGGCAGCCAAAGATCCTGTAGCATGCCTCCTCTTTTGCCTTCTCAAAGTCGATTCCCTGGCCGACCTTCTCAGCGATCTCTTCTGCCACATGCCTGGCCAAATAGTTGGATTCAGGCGGCTCCCTCAAGCTGGCCACCAGCTCCACTGCCTCGTCGAGGAGGGTCACGATGTTCGGAAAAGCGTCCCGGAAGAAGCCGCTTATTCTGAGGGTGACATCTATGCGGGGTCGGTTCAGGTCCTGCAGGGGTATGAGTTCCAGGCCGGTTACTCTTCCGCTGCGCGGCTCCCATACGGGCCGAACGCCCATGAGATAGAGGATCTCGGCCACGTCATCTCCCTTGGTGCGCATGATGGGAGTGCCCCAAACTATGATTCCAACGTTCTCGGGATACTTGCCTTCCTCTTTCAGATATCTATCAAGCAAAGCCTCTGCCTGGGCAATGCCTACCTTCCAGGCGGCCTGTGATGGTATCGCCAGCGGATCGACCGAGTAGAAGTTCCTGCCCGTGGGAAGGATGTCGGCCATTCCTCTGGTAGGAGCCCCCGAAGGTCCCGGCGGCACAAATCCGCCTCTGCAGGCGACCAGCGTATTGGTCAGCTCGCTTGTCGTGGAGGCGATATTGGGCACAAGGGTCATGCCGATATACCTTAACACCGCCTCAACATCAGGATCTGTGCGGCCCACAATCTCTGATAGTACTGACGGGATATCGTCGACGGAGAATCCCGCCTCGTGAAACCGCTTCATGATCTTAAGCGAGAGCTCGTGAACCTCCTCGATGATATGGCCTCCGCTTCTTTCCCCGTCCAAAAGCTTTCCCCGGCGCTCCAGCAGATGGTCGTATTCAAATCCCTGAAGGTGAACCAGAGCTTCTCTCAAAGACGGCACCTTTCCGTTCTTCAACCTGGTCAAGGCCACCAGAAATTCTTCCAGCCGGGAGCCTTCGGGAGGTTCGCCAAAGATGTGCAGACCGTCTCTGATCTGAGTGTCTGCTATCTCATGAAGATATCCGTGCAGTCTCTCCAGGAAATTGTCAAAATCGCTAAAAGCAGTCTCCTCATCTGTCTCCAGGTCGGGATCAAGCTTCGCCTCACAAACCTTCTCCCAGATCATCTTTCTCTGAGTCGTCAGTTTTGCCGGATCTTCGGATGCTGCATGAGTATAATCATGAAGCATCACCTCAAGCTCTGCCATCTCATCATAAATGTCGGCATTGTGCATCACCGGAATCAGGTGGTCGATGATGCAGCAGTAGCTCCTACTCTTGGCCTGGGTTCCCTCCCCGGGGTTGTTTATGATGTATGGATAGATGTTAGGCAGATCGGATATGGCGATGTCTGGGAAGCATGATTCTGAAAGCCCCACCGACTTTCCGGGAAGCCATTCCAGGGAGCCATGTTTTCCGATGTGCATGACCAGGTCAGCCCGGAAGACGTCCCGGATCCAGCGGTAATAGGCATAATAGTGGTGCGGTATGGGAAGGTCCGGGCTGTGGTAAATGGCTTCAGGGTTTTCCAGGAAACCACGTGGCGGCTGAAGTCCAATGAAGATATTGCCGTTGCTGATTCCGGGGATTATGAGCTCTCCTTGGTAGGCGAATAATTCGCCGGGAGGCTTTCCCCATGACTTTACCATCTTCTCCTGTACGGCCCCGGGAAGCTCTTCAAACCATTTTCCGTACTGCTCTAAAGGGACGAGGTCGATCGCCTTCTTTGCCATCATCTCAGGGCTCGACCAGCGTCTGTCGTTGGTGACCCTGGAGATCATGCCCTCGATCAGAACCTGGCCGCTCTCAGGAAGGCTCTCCAGCCTGTATCCTTCCCCTTCAAGGTCACGCAGGATGTTGTACACGGATACAGGCGAATCAAGGCCGAAGGCGGTGCCAATCCGGTCGTTTCTGGGAGGGTAGTTGTGGAAGATTATGGCTACCCTTTTCTCCTGATTCGGGATATGCCTCAGTTTTGCCCAGTTCAAGGTGAGACTGACGATCTTTCGCACCCTCTCATCGATAGGCTCAAATCTGGTTAACTTGGCTCCGGTAAGCGTGTCAGTCTCTGTCATCTTTTTGGCGGCCACAGGTACAGATATCAGCATTCCGTCAAATTCGGGCATGGCGATGCTCATGCTCACATCCATCGGATTCAAACCCTGAAACGACTCCCTCCACTCCTCCTCGGTGTTGTAGGTCAGTATGGCCTTAATCACTGGAACGCCCAGCCTCTCGAAGAATGGTTTGTCAAAAAGCTTCTCCTCATCCCTGGGCTTCATGGTAAGGGAGAACATGAGGGTGGAGATCAGCGCGTCTATCACCGGCTGCCCGTCTTTCATGAAATAGTTATCAATCACCCATTCGGCGCCCTTGGTCCCGAGCTCCACATCCTTCAGGCTGTAGAGAAAGACCGGGATGACGTTGGCATCTCTTCTCTCGATCTCCCTGATCAGGCTATCGACAAATCTCAGGTTGTCGGCCTGCCAGAAGCCGTTGTAAAACCACAGACCAATTGTGAGCCTGCCTTCTTTGTAGTTCTTCCGGAGGTATTCATCAAGCGTGGCAATGTAGCCAAAGTCCGGGTGGTATATTCCCTCCCAGGGAGGCCTTTTCGGCTCGCCGACCTCGTAGCTTGTGCCGAGGAATTGATTCAGGCAGTAAAGGAGCAGGTTCTTGGAGTTATCTTTTCCCCCATAGGCAAGATAGCGGAATATCAAGGTGTGTACATCTCTACCTACCGTTGAGATGCTCATGAGCTCAGGGTCCAGTTTGGACGTATCCTGGGCGTACATCGGAACATTTGCATCTTTTAGTCTACCGGCTATCTCATCGAAGCTGCCAAGGATCGCCTTGCCGCCGTGAAGGCTCAGTATTGCCAGATCCGACCCGACTGCGAAGCTCATGAAATCGTCCATGGTCTTTGGATCGGCCAGATCATCTTTGGATCGGAGAATGACCTCTGCCACATCTCCTTTTTCTGTCTCCAACTCCTTTAGCGCCGATATGAGAGGAAATACGTCAAGCCCTGTTGTGCTGATATATGCGATCTTGATCTTCTTCATATTGACATCTCCATTTTGTCTCGGTTATCTTTCGAAATAAAGCAAAGATCGGTCAGATTTTAGGAACAACGAAAGCCCTGTGCTCTTTCAAGTCGTAGTCGAAGCCCACGAAATCGAGGTATCTCTGGTGAACCTCTTCGGGATCAAAATCCGCTAGAAGATCCGGGTGGAGGATCTTGGCAAGATAGGAGATGCCGATGATGTGCCTGGCTCCGCCGATCAGGTTGGCATAAAGGACGTAGACCCTGTCGTTCTTCACTGCATCGATGGTTTCGCTCCCGGGGCGGTTGACAATTGACTCTCGCAGCTCCTCCATCATCGAAGTGTCATCGTTTGCATAGCCGCCAGAGCTGCTATTTGAATATGTCCTGATGATGACATCGGGATTCTCCATCATTATGCTTTCCTGGTCTACTACGGGGTAGAGGGCCGCTGAGTCTGCGAAGACATTTCGTCCTCCGGCGATAGCCGTGTCCTGGGAAAAGTAGGATTCATTGGAACCGGTTTGAAAATCGCTGCGCTCTTCGAAGTAGACACGAGGCTTATCCTCTTCAAAAAGATCGCCAGTCGCCCGTTGTATTTCCCTCATCACCTCATTATAGAAGTCTACATAGTCTCTTGCCTCAGCCTCCTTGTCAAGAATTTTGGCCAGCTTTTCCACTTCGTCCAAATGAGTCTCGGGATGGAACATATCCAGCCGGATCACTATGAGGCCGGGATCTGCTTTTTGAAGTTTCTTCTGAATCTCATCGGTACGCCACATCGTAGATGCATAGTGTATGACGGCATCAGGATTAAGCCGTAAAATTGCCTCCAAGTCGGGCTCAACAACCTTACCTGCAGTTGGCAAGCTTTTTAGTGCCGGTGAGATCAAAGGCTCCTTTTCGAGGTCCACAGTCACGCCAACAATCACATCTGTCGTGTTCAAGATCTGCATCATCTCTGTGACCAGACCGTTCAGGACAACAACCCTCTTTAGCGGTTTGTAGATCGTAATGATGTTTCCCACAGAATCGGTCACTTCAATGGGGTACTTATCGTGTATAAGTTCGATCTGCAGGATCTCATCAGAGCTGATCGTGCCATTTTTATGATCCTGGTATGCCCTGGCCAGCTCATCGTCGGACACCAATCTGTTTCCGTCGCGATCACCTGGAAGGGATAGGTCTGATGCCAGCGATGTCAGCGATGCCATCATAATGATTGCGATGCATATGCTTGAAGCTCTTGAAAGCCGGTACATCCTTGACATGCACTTCTCCATACATCACATTATTTTGAGTTAAAGCAAGTCAAATTGATTTAATAATCTTTCGGTTAGTCATCTGCAAAAAGTGGAACAAAGATCGATCACAGCTCAGGAACAACGAAAGCCTTATGCTCGCTCAGGTCGTATTCGTAGCCTACAAAATCGAGATACTTCTGGTGAACCTCTTCGGGATCAAAATCGGCCAGCTGATCCGGGTAGAAGATCTTTGCCAAATAAGATACGCCGATGATGTGCCTGGCTCCATCGATGAGCGGGCCGTAGAGGACGTAAATCCTGCCATTCTTGACCGCATCTATGTCTTTGCCGCCCGGTCGATCTATTACCGTCTCCCTGACCTTTTCCATCTCCGAGGTGTCGTCATTGATGTAGCCGCCGGATGAGGTGGAGCTTCCATGACCGTAGAGCTTTACGATGATCTCAGGGTTTGCCTGCAATATAGTCTCCTGATCGATTGTGGGATACTCTGCCGAAAGGCTAGCGAATACGTTATTGCCACCGGCCATCACAATATCTGAATGATAGCCAGATCCATTGGCTGCAGTGCCGAATTCTCCTGAGTGCTCAAAGTAAACGCGCGGCCTCTTCTCTTCAGGGACACCGCCTGTTTTTTCCTGGATCTGGTTCAGGACTCCCTGGTAGAAGCCGATATAGTCCTTTGCCTCTTCATCCTTGTCCAGAATCCTGGCCAGCTTCTCCACCTCTTCCACATACGATTCGGGGCGGAAGAGGTCCACCCGGAAGACGACCAGGTCGGGATTGCTTGCCTTGAGCTTCTTGAATGTCTCATTCTTGGTGAAGATGGTGTTTGAATAATCGAAGACCGCATCAGGATCAAGCTTGATCACTTCCTCCAGATCGGGCTCTGTAACCTCGCCCACGTCTGGCAAGCTTTTAACCTCCGGAGCGATGAGCGGATCCTTTTTCAACGAGACCGCTACACCAATTATCCTGTCGGTGGCATTTAGGATCTGCATAACCTCTGAGACCTGGTTGTTGAAGACCACTATCCTCTTTAATGGTTTATAGACTGTGATCTCGCTCCCCGTTGAATCGGTCACCTCGATAGGGTATTTATCATGGATCAGCTCAATTTGCATAAACTCATCAGAGCTGATCTTGCTGCTTTTCTGGTCCTCCTTCGCAGCGGCCAGCTCATCCTCGGAGACTATATGATCTCCATTGCGATCTCCAGGAACCTGTAATTCTGAGGCAATCGCACTCGACGATGCAGCCGCCAAAACCAGTATGATGCACATGATGGCCATTCCTAAAAGCCGAAATTTATTTCGCATACAATTCCTCTTGCCATTTCGATTAGCAAATTTTGTTATGAGATTTAGGATCATAGAGCCCATACATTTTCAAGGTCAATGCCCAAGAATTTCTTCACATATTCGCGGTTGTACTCTTCAGGATCAATATCCTGGAACAACTCCGGGTGACACCATTTGGCCCAGTAGAGAAGACCTATGGAGAACCGTAGTCCCTTGAACAAACGCCATCCCATGACGTGCACTCTTCCATCCTTTACGGCTGCTGTCATGTTCAAAACTGGGTCATTCAGGTAGGACTCCTTTATTTCCATTAATGGATCAGGATTTGGTTTTATTTTTGAGCTCGTAATCCAATGAACGATCACCTGAGGATCTTGATCCAAAACCCATTCAGGATCCACTATGACTGATGATTCTCCAGGAAGCTCTGAGCCAATGCTTTTTGCTCCAATAACGCTCAAATACGGATCTATGCCACCATCTTTGCCAAATGTTGTCCCGCCTCCAGTAAGATACAGAGAAGTCCTTTGATCGGAACTTATGCTGCTGGTCCTTTCTGCAATCAAATCCATTATTGAATTGTGAAAGGCAAGAAACTCTTTTGCATTATCTTCCTTGCCGAGAATCCTGCCCATAAGCTCAACATCTTTCTCAAAAGTTTGAATTCTGTTGCACTCGCAGACGACAAAGGGGATTCCCATGCCTTTAAGCTCATCTGCCACTCCATTCTCAAGTGAGGATTTATACCCCAAGACCACATCGGGATTCAAATCTGCAATCTTCTCAAAGTCTGGCTCCTGGTTGCCCCCGGCATTTGCCGCTTTCCCGAACATCTCCCCTATTTCTGCGTAACCGGGTGCGTTTTTTTCCACTCCCACCACCTTATCGAGAGCACCCAGTACAACCGCCAGTTCGCAATTGTCGGCTGTGAGCAAGACAACTTTGTTAACAGGATACGGAATCACCACCTCTCTCCCTGCCGAATCGACAATAGTTATATTCTCCGACGCGGCCTGTGCGGCACAGCTTGCGCATAGGACAGTTGCCACTGCTATAAGCAAAATCAAGGTGATCGATATGCTTAGAGCTTCCCTCAACAGATGTCTTCTGAGTCTCATGACCATCACCTCAAATCAACAAAATTTGAGTTAAAACTAGTAAATTTGATTAATAAATCTTTTGGTAATGTCAGTCCATCATCAGCAAAACCAACAGGAAAAAAAGCCGCACGAGGATGCTTATTCCTGTGGAGAATACCACTACATAAAGGCCCAAACGCATCCCGAAGATCGCTGTGTAGTTTGGGACCGTGGTTCGCAGTGCAAAGATGGGGAGCATGAACATCGATCCCAGCATGAGGACGATCATGGCCTGGACAGCGGATATGCTGCCGCTATGTATCATGGGACCGAGCAGAGATATTCCCAATACAGGGCTGGCTACATAGCTGGTTAGCGGCACAATGATCTCTGCAGGAAGTCCGAAGAGGGCAGCCAGAGGAATAACATCAAAGGCCTGTAAGAATCCCTCGTCAGTTAAGTAGAAAACCAGAAGCGTCATGAAAAAGTAGGTCAGGGCTATCTTTGAAAAAATGCGCATTTGTCCCCGCAAAGCCTTGATGGATGCAGATCTCAGGTTGCCGGACTTGATGGCGGGGATCTCAAAGCCCCCATAGGATCTCTTTTCCAAAAAAATGCGTCCCAGAAGGACTACCAAGAAGAGCTTGACCAAAACTGTAACAAAAAAAACCATGCCGTAGAGCCCGCCTACCACCAGGCCCAAGGCCGGGATGACTATAGGTATCTGGTAAGTGAATATCTCTCTCAGGTAAAAAGGTATGCCGTTCATAACTGCACATAGTATAACCTCGCTGTCCGTTAAGGCCCCCTCTTTCCTAAACCCGGCAACAATTCCATTTGCAGCAACAGTGGAGCCCAGAGATACGATAAAGGCAGATGCGTTGGCCTCGGGCAGGTGGGCCACCTCTACTAAGGGTCTTGCAAAGCGGGATATGTGAGTCACGATTCCCATTTCCATCATGAAGCCCGCCAGGAACAGACCTAAGAAGATCATTCCCAAGACGGGAAAGACGAAGTCCAAGGTCTCGACCAGTAGATGAATCATTTATGGAAGCGATCGGGCAGATATTGATAAATATTTCCATCGAAAAATTCAATTAACATACTTATTTAGCCAACAGGTTTATGTATTGCTATGCATTAAGACAAGTTATATTGTGTTATAACAACTAAAATTGATAAAATGTAATACCCCAGCGATTCCTTCCATGACGAGGCATCGATTCAGAGGTGATGTGCGGCATGGCAGATCGCTGGTTGAGAGGTGGTGAAAGTGTACAGGACAGTTTGTGCATGGGCGATGTTGTGCGTGTTGCTGGCATTTGGGTCTGCGGGCGCATCTGACTACTCCCTTGAAATATTTGGCAATGCGAATATGGACGAGACGATAGATGAGAGGGACATCACATATGTGGAGGGGATAATCAAAGGAACAAATGCGGCTACCAATCTCAGCGATGCCAATTACGACGGTAAGGTCGATGAAAAAGATATAACTCAGATAGAGCAGACCATAAGCGGCGAGGAGAAGGAGATTACAATCATCTGCAATCCACCGAATGGAAAGATCGTCACAATCAAAAAGCCTGTTGAACGTATAGCCGTCCTTACTCCAGATTCTGCTGAAGCACTAGTGGCACTTGACTCTGAGGATAAAGTTGTCGGCGTTCCAAATGGTCTTACACCGATGGAATTGACTTTTCCATTGCTCAGCAAATTGCAGGCGGTTGCGGCCGGTCACGAGCCGGACTGTGAGGCGATAATAAATTTAAATCCCGATGTCATCATCACTTATGGGAGTTCCCCCGACCCGAGTAAACTTGATGATAATCTTGAGGGTACAAATATAACAGTAATTCGCCTCGATTGCTGGAAACCGGAATACATTACAGGAGATATAAAAAAGCTTGGATACATGCTTGGAAAGGAGACGAACGCAGACGAACTTATCGCCTTCCAAACAAAATACCTCGAAATAATCAAAGATCGGCTAGAAGAAATCCCTGAGGATGAGAGACCGAGAGTATATTTAGAAGGCTATGGTGACTATAGCACGTGGTCTAAGGGTTGGGGAATTCATTGGCTTTGCGCCCTGGCAGGTGGAACTAATATAGCAGCTGACTTGCCCGGATCTAATCCCGAGATAGATTCCGAATGGGTATTGGAGCAAAATCCCGATATAATCGTCAAAGTGACTTCGGCCAGCGTGGCTGGATATGAAATAACAGATCATTCACAGATTAAAGAGATATGGGAAGCAATGATAAGCCGTCCTGGATGGGACAGCACTATAGCGGTGAATAACGAAAAAGTATACGCGATGAGCAGGGACATGTGTTATGGAACAGATTATGTCATAGGGCTAATATATTTAGCAAAATGGTTCCACCCAGACCTCTTTGAGGATTTGGATCCGCAGGCGATACATCAGGAGTATCTGACCAGATTCCAGCATCTGGATTATGACCTGGATAAGCACGGCGTATTCGTCTACCCACCATTGGAGGAATGATAAATGAAAATTGCATCTTTTTTGCCGATGTTCATGGCATCGGTAATGATGGTATCGATCATGCCTGGATTTGCATCCAGTACGCTTAGCATCTTCGGGAATGCAAATTTGGATGACACCATTGATGAGGAGGATATAGCTTATGTGAATGGCGTTATCAAAGGAACAAATGCTCCCACAAACTTCAGCGATGCCAACTACGACGGCAAAGTCGATAATCTTGATCTCGATCAGATCGAAAAGATCATAAGCGGCGAAGAAAAGGCCCTTACGCTGATAGATTCTGCGGAAAAAATCGTCACAGTGAAAAAGCCGCTTGAAAAGATGGTTGTCCTCCTGGGTCCAATTCTGGAGCCTATGCGCTCGATCAAAGTGGATGAGGATAAAATAGTGGGCGTTGGCACTTATATGAAAGAGGATAACGTATTCTATCCGGAGTTCAACGGATCTCAAGGCCTCGGATCAGTCTCATCCCCCGATTATGAGGCGATATTGGAGCTGCATCCTGATACCGTCTGGATTTATGCGAGCGTGGGCAGCTCATCCAGCTACGATGAGATTCAAAATAAGCTGGCTGAAATAGATCCGAACATAACCGTTATGCGGATTGATGGCTATAGACCATCCAATCACGTTGATGAAATTCGAAAGATGGGCTATATTCTCGGAAAACGAAACGAGTCTGAAGAGTTCATCGATTTCTATAGTGGTGTAATGGACACGGTAAAAGAAAGGGTGGAAACGCTGTCGGATGATGACAAACCAAAGGTGTACTTCGAGGCCAGTCCTGAGACTGATCCTTACATGACATGTGGCGAAGGGGCAGGGTATCATGAAAAAATCGTGCTTGCAGGCGGATACAATATTTTCAGTGATCTTAAGGACTACCCCATGGTGGACCCGGAAGACGTGATAAAACGCGATCCAGATGTCATAATCATTGTAGCCCGCGGAAAGAGCGGATACGAATCCGATGATATGGCCGAACTCACCCTTTTAAGGGACCTGATCATGGACCGGCCAGAGCTGGCCAACGTCACTGCCGTCAGGGATGGGCGGGTTTATGTGATCAGCAACGACCTGTACGGGGGGGCACAGCATTTTATAGGCGTTGCGTACCTGGCAAAATGGTTCTACCCGGAACTATTCGAGGATCTTGATCCAAAATCAATCCACCAGGAATATTTAACCCGATTTCAAGGATTGGATTATGACCTAAACGAACACGGCGTTTTCGTCTATCCAGCACCAGGAGAGAGCTAGATGAGCAAATTGCCATTACTAGTTCTTTCTTTGCTAACACCGATAGTGCTGTTGGCAATCATGCCCGGATTTGCATCCGATTTTACGCTGGAAATCTTCGGCAATGCGAACATGGATGACACAATAGACGAGATGGACATAACCTATGTGGAAGAGATAATCAGCGGCAACAAGGAGGCAACAGAGCTGGCTGATGCAAACTGCGATGGCAAGATAGATGAAAGGGATTTGGATCAGATAAGAAGGATCATTGCAGGGGCCGAAGAGAACCTGACAATAGCAGATAGCTACAAACGAGTAGTGACCATAAAGAAGCCGGTAGAACGAATTGTTTCCATATCCATATATAATTTTGAAGCGTTGAGGATGTTAGGCGAGTTGGACAGGGTAGTTGCCATTGAGAACAACGCCAAGGAGAAGGGATTATACTTCCCCCAAGCAGCCGAACTACCTTCTATAGGCGGCTATCCTCCAAATGCAGAGGCGATATTGAAATTCCAGCCGGACCTGCTATTGGGCGCAACCTCATGGACCAAGGAGCTTTACGATGAGCTTCCCGACATCTCGATCGTGGGACTTGATTTCACATCCAAGACGCCCTTTTCCTTTGCTGAGGAAACGATAAAGCTCGGCTATATACTAAACAGCAGGGATGTTGCAGAAGAGTATCTGGACAACTTTGAGAACAAATATATTAAAACCATTGAGGATCAAACGGAAGCTCTATCCGATGAAGAAAAGCCCAAGGTGTATGTGGAATCATCATCTGGGAAGTATAAAACAAGCGGCAATGGATCCGGAGTTCAAACATTCCTTGAGATAGCAGGAGGAAGGAATATATTTCAGGATTCGCCCAGCTATCTAGAGGCTGACGCCGAATCGGTGATTGAGAGGAATCCTGATATCATAATTAAGCATTTAAGAGACGGTGTCGGGTATCCTGCGGATAACTTCTCGGTCATGAGGGACGCCAGAGACGAAATTTTGAACCGGCCCGAGCTTGCCGACGTTACTGCCGTCAAGGAAGGCAGGGTTTACATCATCGACGAAGGGCTTTTCTATGGTTTCGATCATCCGATAGCTGTGGCGTACATGGCCAAGTGGTTGCATCCGGAGCTGTTTGAGGATTTAGACACTTTGGCAATACATCAGGAGTTCATTGATAAATACTGCCCGGGACTGGACTTCGATGTGTACAGGCAGGGCACATTTGCATATCCGGATGAATCCAGGCTGTAGAAAAGGGCAGTGAAATGCCCCTTTCCACACCTTTTAGAAGCAAACGATCAAGCGGCGTCTTTCATGGTGATTTAATGGAACAGGCTGATTTAAGCATATCTAGCGAAGCTGAAGATGACGGATCTCGGCAAAATGATGCACCTAGGCGAAACGGCGAATATAATGACATACAGCACAATCTCTTGTCAGATAGGACCTTCCTGGACATCCATGGATGCATATCCAGGTTAGCTCACTACCACGGAATCGACTGCAAATTATCCGGCTCCGTCTATGTTGTCTCGGAGATAGAGGGAGCGCTTCCCCTAATACACGGAGTTAGAGGATGTGCCTTTCACCAGCGTCTGAGCCCACGCAAGCTCTATTCCCCTGTTTATACTATAGCCTGCACCAACCTGGTGGAGGAGGACATCATCTATGGAGGAGAAGAGAAGCTTAGACGTGGCATATACGATGCCTACAATCGATCACGTCCTGAGTTGATAGCCGTTCTTCCCACCTGCATATCGGGATTGATGGGAGAAGATGTGCTAAGCATTATCAAAGATGTCAAAGATGATATTCCCTGTGACCTGGTTTTCGTACCCTCAGAGGGTTTTGCCCATAGAGACCACGATTCCATCGACTCTATAATGCAGTATGTAGCTACTTCATGGAAAAACACTTCCCAGCAATTTGATTTCAAGGGCTGCGGTCAGGTGGATATGCTAGCAGCTCTCGCTGAGCAGCTGATGGAAGAGCAGGATGTAATCGAGAATTCGGTTAACCTGGAATCGAATGGAAGATACACCTATGGCTTCAACCTTGAGCTGCAAGAGGTCGGTCGCATTTTGGGCCAGATGGGAGTCAGCATAAATGCGGTTCTTCCCACCACAACAGTCGAGAGAATAAGGCAGGCTCCTGCCGCCCGGCTGAACATAGCAAGATCCCGAACCGATAAGTGGGCAGCCCATATGAAGGATAAATTTGGCACAGATCACATAAAGAAGTGGCCCCATAACTCCGGAATTGATGGCACTGCGAGATTCTTGCAGGATGTGGGGTCAAGACTTGGCCTGGATGGCGAGGCTGAAGCTGTAATCGATGTAGAAAAGAAGAGAGCTGCAGAAGATCTGGCCAAAATTCGACAAACTCTTTCCGGACACAGCTTCGCCATCTTATCCCAGAATTTGATATTTAATCCCCATCGCATGAAGGTCTACCTTAACGATCTCATGCTTCCTATTAAATATATTTGCATTGATTCTCTTGTGCTCAACCGCCTGAAGGTATCTCAAGAGACTCGAGATATGATGATGAAGAACATGTACGGCATATTTGATGAAATGACCCCAGATTTTCAGGTATTGATCGATCCTTCTGCAGAGGAGTTACATAAGGTGTCTAAGGAAGTGAACTACATATTGGGCGAGTTCATAACATCCCCCATTCATGAAAAAGTCAGTGAAATACCCGTATTGGACACGTCTTTGCTGTGCAATTTGCTCTATAGAACCAGCTTCAGCATTATCGTCGAGCTCGGAAGTCATTTGGTCCAGAAAATAAATAGGCCGCAAATAAAGGATCGCCGCCTGATTGTCTCCAGGCTCAAATACAATTCACCCTATTATCCAATGCTCGATGATCCGAGAATCTCGTCCTCCATAAGCATGTGGCACGGCATATGGAGGGCAACCCCCTCTGGAGGCTGCTAGCATGGAGGGCGGGAGATTCTTTGGAGCCTTTCGGGCCTGCTCTGGAATAACCGATGCCGTGGTGCTTAACCACGTCCCTGTGGGATGCAACTGGGGGGTGGGCATGTTCAATAACATTTCTTCGCAGCCAGACATCAGACATGCCTGCACCGTTGTACATGAGCGGGAGATAGTCTTTGGTGGAGAAGAGGCCCTGAAAAGAGCCCTGAGGCTTGCAGACAAGACTTACGACGCGCCGCTGCTGGTGGTCATATCTGGGGACGTTCCTTCCATAATCGGGGACGACATTCAGTCAGTGATCGATTCTCTCTCGCTGAAAAAGGATGTGCTATGGATGGAGGCAGCAGGCTACAAAGGGTCCATGAGAGACGGGTACGAGGATGCCCTTGCAAAGCTCGGATCTTTGATGAAAGAACGCGATGTTAAAAAGCGTTCAATCAACCTGATCGGCCTTTGCCCCGATGATTTCAAGGTCCATGCGGATTTGAAGGAGATAAAGAGGATCATAGAAGCTCTGGGCATCAGCGTGAACAGCACGATATCGATGTGCAGCCTCGAAGAGTTTTGTGCGGCTCCTGCTGCGGAGCTGAACGTAGTGATGGGGCAGGGAGCAAAATTGGCAAAATATATGAAAAACGAATTCGGCGTACCCTATATTGAGGTCGATTATCCCTACGGCCTTGAGGGATCTATGAAGTTTGCGGAGGCGTTATGCGGGAATCTGGACGTGGAAGACAGCGGGGAAAAATGTCTTGATTTGGAGCCATTTGAAAGGACATACCTCTATCTGCATGAAATGTACGGCACTAGTGTATCGGTTACTGGCGATTTTCGCTGCAATCCCATGGCCGACTTCCTGGAAAGAGAGCTGGGATTTGAGATAGAGGTTAAATCTTGTTCTGAGGAAGATCGCTCATCATTTGAAGAAAATGTAAGAAGTTCCAATACCATGATGCTCTTTGGGAGCAGCTTCGAGCGCGGCCTGGCCAGAGATCTTGGAATTCCTCTCATGAGGTTCGTCTACCCGGTATTCGATCAGGTTTGCATGTGCGACTATGCTCCTTATGCTGGATTTAGAGGAGCGGTCTATCTGACTGAGAGCATAATCAATTCCGTGATGGGGTTTGACGGCAAATCCAGATAAAATATTAACTATAGATTCAGGATAATGTATTATAATGAACTATCAGGAAGATATTTATCCTAGCAGCAAGCATTCTGGCCTGAGGATTGGGCATGCCTGTCAAAAAAGTCGGTTATCACCGGCATTTGTTAGCGCTTTGTGCCATTGGGTTAACAGCATTTTTTCTCATTTTGGCGAATTCTGTTCAGGCATCCGATTCAGCTAATGGCTCTTCAAGCCAGGTATTGATAACCAAGGAGGATGCCGCGCAGAGGATAATTGCCACAGTCGCTGCGGATATCAATGACAGTAGTTTTCGCGTGCATCAGTACCCAGCCCTGATTGATGCTGGATCGAAGGTAAGACAAGCGGTCACTGATGAGCGCCGGGCGTCTGAATATTTGGCCTGTGAACGCCAAAGCTGGCTGTTCTTCATTGATCTTTCCCCTGGTGCTCATTTTGCCCATCCGGCGATAATTACGCTGCTGGATGCTGTCAGTGGAGAGATCAAGAGCATGGATGCAGAATGGTGGCCGGTCATTGAGGTGCCGGTCTTTGACAGCACTGCCAAAAGGCAGGACCCTAGCATGATAGTGTTCGAAAGATAACCTATTGTATCGTTATATTACCGCAGGAGGATGTCTTAGGTGGAAAAATCGTCAGTTATAAGGTTAGCTGCTGCTTTAATGGTGGGAGCGCTGCTATTGATACCGTTGTTTCCGGGAATCGGGGCAATGGCAGCCGAAAATTTGCGGATAAGTCCTGTATTGCAAAAGCCCGAAATGATCTCAATGGCAAATAAAAGCTCAGAGCTTCTCTCTATGGCACAGCCCGCTGCAACAGATGCTGTGCTACCAGCATTCGGGGGCTCGCAGGCGCTTTTAAATAAGGCAGATGCCGCCAATCTGGTACAGAATTCCATTGTCAATCCTCTTTGGGCTAACGCCGACCAGCAAGATGGATTGAAGGTGCTTCAGTATAGCGAGATTCTGCCTCAGGGTACTCTGATAGAGCCGGCTTTTGAGACTTTTGGCCGGCCTTCGGCTGCAATCGTCAGCCAGAACCCAAGCTGGCTCTTTATGATCGACGAGATGCCAGGAGCGCATTTTGCCCATCCCGTTAAGCTGGTAGTGGTGGATGCGGTTACAAGAGATCAGCAGGTCATAGAGACGGAATGGTGGCCTAAGGTTGATTCTCGCCAGATCTTCGACAAGGAGTCCATCAGGGCCGATCCATCGCTCATCACTTTTTATAAGGAGCCGTCACGCCTAACGGCTGCAATCTCCGACATGAGGATGATTGATTCAGGTCTCTTGGCAGTTGCCTCGCAGTGTGACGCCTGGGCGGTAATCGTGTGCGGATTCAATGATCTTCCGGATACCTTTGACGAAGATACCGAGGGCATATACAACATTCTCAGGAGCCTGGGGATCGACGACAGCCATATCTACTTCCTGAGCCCCCATACAGGCCATACGGGCGTAGATGCGCTAAATACGATTGAGAATGTGCAATGGGCCATAAACGAGGTTGCAGCCAAGTCTGGCGTCAACGATAAGGTACTGTTCTTCTACAGCTCTCATGGCGGAGTTGACGGCCTGGTTTGCTCCACTGGAACTTCGGGCGGAACGATCTATGCA